>JAAUXY010002562.1_pt1 | contig 31361 bp, 29 predicted proteins | sample 7278121 | NCBI WGS metagenome assembly JAAUXY01 (sample SAMN14350117, study PRJNA611818) | marine sediment metagenome | isolation source: surface marine sediment (1.8m) | place: French Polynesia: Moorea | collected 2018-08
CTGTTTTGTGACAAGCCTAGAGCATGATGTGGTCATATTGAAACAATTCTGTTGCGGTTTGGGGGCGGCAGTCCGCCAGGCGCCGTCCGTGGCGCGATGCCGAAGCATCGGGCAAGGGCGGCAACGCCTCGGATGCCCGCCCAAACGCAACCCGAATGGGCCGGGGCCTTTTTCGCCATGACGTCGTCAAACGCCTTGACCGTATGACGGATACGCTCTGCGGCGCCTTCCTAGTCATGGCGAAAAATGCCTCCGGCAGAATGGTTCAATATGACCACATCATGCTCTGGACGCGATCCCGTCAGGGCGCAAAGGCTTTCCGGGCGGTCGGGCGTGGGTGGGCGGTGAGGCTCCAGGCGCCGGCTAGAACACGGATTCGAGGCGTTCCAGCAGCCAGTCCAGCTCGGCCTTCTCGATCACCAGCGGCGGGGCCAGACGCATCACCTGCTTGTGGGTGTCCTTGGTCAAGACGCCCAGGTCGACCAGCCGTTCGCAGTATTCACGGGCGAGGCCGGCCTCCGGCTCGACCTCGATGCCGACGAACAGTCCGCGGCCGCGGATCTCGCGGATCTTGTTCGACCGGATGCCGCGCAGCCGGTCCAGCAGGTACTCGCCGAGCTCGCGCGAGCGGTCGGCGAGCTTCTCGTCGACGATGACCTGGAGCGCCCGGTCGGCCACGGCGGCGGCCAAGGGATTGCCCCCGAAGGTGCTGCCATGATCGCCGGGCTGAATGACGTTCATGATCTCGGCCGACGCCAGCGTCGCCGAGACCGGATACACGCCGCCTCCCAGCGCCTTGCCGACGACCAGCATGTCGGGCTTGGCCCCGTCGTCATGCTGGTAGCAGAACATGCGGCCGGTGCGGGCCAGCCCAGTCTGGATCTCGTCGGCGATGAACAGGACATTGTGCTCGCTGCAGATGCGCCGGGCCTCGGCCAGAAAGCCCTCGGGCGGGATGTTGATCCCGGCCTCGCCCTGGATCGGCTCGACCATGAAGGCGGCCGTGTTCGGGGTGATCGCGGCCTCGAGCGCCGCCGCGTCGCCGAAGGGGATGATCTTGAAGCCCGGCGTCAGGGGGCCGAAGCCGTCCTTGTACTGGAGTTCGGAGGAGAAGCTGATAATCGTCGTCGTGCGCCCGTGGAAGTTCTCCTCGCAGACGATGATCTCGGCCTTGTCCGCCTCGACCCCCTTGATCCGATAGGCCCAGCGCCGGGCGATCTTGATCGCCGTTTCCACGGCCTCCATGCCGGTGTTCATGGGCAGCGCCATGTCCATCCCGGCCAGCCCGCAGAGCCGATCCAGAAACGGCCCCATCCGGTCGTTGTAGAAGGCCCGCGAGGTCATGGTCAGCTGGCCGGCCTGCTGCACCAGGGCGTCGATGATGGCCGGGTGGCGGTGGCCCTGGTTGAGCGAGGAGTAGCCGCTCAGGCAATCCAGGTATTTTTTCCCGTCTACGTCCCAGACCCAGACGCCTTCGCCGCGGGACAGCACCACCGGCAGCGGGCTGTAGTTGTGCGCGCTCACCTTTTCGGTGTGCGCGATGATCTCGCTTTGCGTTGTCATCACAGATGGTATCTCGGATTGTCGTGGGTGCGGGCGAGGGTCTGTTCGCCGAACAAGCTTTCGACCAGCTCGACCACCAGCTCCGCCGTGCGGTTGCCGTGGTCGAGGGCGGGATTAAGCTCCATGATGTCGAGCGACCCCATCAGGCCCGAGTCGTAGACCATCTCCATGCAGAGCTGGGCTTCGCGGTAGTTGGGGCCGCCTGGCACAGTGGTGCCGACGCCCGGCGCGATGGTGGGGTCGAGGAAATCCACGTCCAGGCTGACATGCAGATGGCCGCCGTCCCGGCCGACATGCTCCAGCGCGCGCAGCATGATCGTGCGCATTCTGGCCTCGTCGATCTGGCGCATGTCGTAGACGACCAGCCCGCTCTCGACCACCATGCGCTTCTCGATGGCGTCGACAGACCGGATGCCCACCTGCACGATCCGCCGCGGATCGACCATCGGCGTGGCGTCGGCGATCCCCAAGAGCCGCTCGTGGCCATAGCCGCAGATCACCGCGACGGGCATGCCGTGGATGTTGCCGGAGGGCGAGGACTCGGGCGTGTTGAAATCCGAGTGCGCGTCGAACCACAGCACGGCGAAGGGCCGGTCCTGCTCGGCCATGGCCCGCGACAGGGCGGCCAGCGAGCCGATGGCGAGGCAATGGTCGCCACCCATGAGAATGGGACAGGATCCGGCGCTGAGCGCCGCATGGACCGCGTCGCGCACGGCGGTGCACCAGGCGATGGTCTCGTCCAGATGGCGGTAGCCCTCCACGGGCGGCGCCTCCGGGTTGGCCGGGCCCTTGAGGTCGCCGATATCCTCGACCTCGACGCCGAGCCGGCGGAGCGCCCGTTCCAGCCGGGCGACTCTGAGCGCCTCGGGCCCCATGGAAGCCCCCCGGTCGCCTGCGCCGATATCCGTGGGCGCCCCGATCAGAGTCACGTGCCGGGGCGCGGAAGAATGATCCGCCGCCATGATCGAAATATGCGCTCTAGGCGTGCACGCGTCCAGTGTGGCAGTCGGTCAATCGCGCCAGATCGGCCGGGTCAGGCAGGTCGGGCCGCCGGCGCCCTTCAGGGAGATCTCGCGGCCTGCATACTCGGTGACCCGGCAGCCCTCGGCTTCGAGCAGGGCGCGGGTCCGCGGATTGCCGGTTAACAGCACGCAGTCGCGCGGCGCCAGCGCCAGGACGTTGCAGCCCATGCTCTCGAATTCCGCTTCCGGCACCTCGATCAGGCGCATGCCACGGCTCAACAGCCGCTCTCGGAACGGCGCGGGCAGCAGGGGCGAATAGACCACGGCCAGGTCTTGGTCGACCGGGCTGAGCAGGGACATGAGGTGCAGGACCTCACCGGGCCCGCGCCAGGCGGGCAGGGGAACGGTGATCAGCTCGTCGATCTCGTCGCGCAGCAGATCACGCAGCTGGCGGATTCCCTCGGCATTGCTGCGATCGCCTTCGCCGACTGCGACCGTGCGCGCGTCCAGCCAGACCAGGTCGCCGCCCTCGAGACGGCCGGCGCCGTTGATTGCCCCCAGAACCGGGATACCGAGGCGCTCAAGCAGAGGCCGGAAAGCGGCCGGTTCCGCACGGCGCGCGGCCTTGCCCATGTTGCACAGGATCGCGCCGCGTGCCGTCACCAGCACCGGATCATGGACATAGATGGAATCCAGTTCGGCGGCGCCGTCTTCGAGGAAGTGGACCTCGACCCCCGCCGCTTCGAACAAGGACGCAAAGCGGTCGAACTCGGCGGCGGCCGCCTGCGGATCGGGCGGTGCCAGGAAATTGAGCCTACGCCACTGTTGCCCGATCGTCGCCGCATCGCCGAAGGCGGCGCGGGGATGGCGCAACACCAACCGCCGGATCGGCGCCACCTCCGACTGGCAGCCGAAGCTCACCCGCCGTCTTCGGCCAGCGCCGCGATCCGGCGTTCGAGCACGGCCCGTTCCGGCGCGTCCTTCGGCATGATGACCAAGAGCCGCTCCCAATAGTCTCGGGCAGCCGCCTTTTCGTTCGCCTGCAAGGCGGCGAGGCCGAGATACCAGAGCGCCACGGCATTTTTTCCGTCCACCGCCAAGAGCCGCTCCATGACCGGGACGAACTCCGGCGGCAGCGGCGCATCCGGGCTGTCGCCGCCGCGGGCGGCCAGGATCGCCTCGCCGTAGTCGAGCAACAGGTCGCGGTCCTCGGGCGCCAGGGCCAGGGCCTTCTGATAGGCGTCTATGGCCTTGTCGTGTTCGCCGAGCACACTGTAGGAGCGTGCCAGCCGGCGCCAGCCCGTGAGGTCGTCCGGCTCGTCGGCCAGCCGTGCGGCGAGCCGGTCCACCATGCCGCGGATCATGCGCTCGCGGTCCTCGGGGCTCATCGCCTCCGCAGCGGCCTGGTCCTGGGCGCTCGGCCCGGGGATCGCAGCGCCGCCGTCCGCGGGTGCAGGCCGCCGGGCGGCCACGTCGATGTCGTGCTGGGCGGCCGTCTCTCGGATGCGCTGGCGCAGGATCGGCAGCCAGGGCGCGTCCGGCGCTGAATCCGCCTCGAGCGCGAGCCAGACATCGAGCGCTTGGTTTGGCTCGCCCGCCTGGAGCGCGGCGAGCCCGACATAGTAGCGCGCGCGCGGCTCGCGGGGCTCCCGGTTCAGCGCGGTTTGAAAGGCCGCGCGGGCCGCCGGCGTTACCACGCCGCCGGCGGCAAGGGTCAGCATCTCGCCTTGCGCCGCAAGGATCGGGGCGTCGCTCCGGCCCAGGGCGACGATCTGTGCGAAGGCGTCCGCCGCGGCGGCAAACTGGTGGGCGCCGCGCAGCGCCTGGGCCAAGACGAGCCAGGCATCAGCATCGTGCGGGGCGGCCTCGACCCGGGCCTGAAGCTCGGCGATCCGCGCCTGCAGCGCGGCCACGTCGCGGCCCCGCTCCTGCTCCCGGCTGGCGAAGGGTGCGCCCGGCAGGCCCGGCTGGCCCTGTTGCACATAGATGGCAATGGCCAGGACGGGCAGTAGGATGGCGATGGCCCCGGCGGTGACCCGCGACTTGGCCCAACCCGGCGCCTTCCGCTGCGCCGCGGCGCGGGCGCCGTCCGCGGCACGCAACAGCCGGCGTTCGATCTCGATCTCGGCGGCCTTGGCTTCGGACTCGGTCAAGAGACCGCGGTCCCGGTCCCGTACAATCTCGGCGAGCTGCTGGCGATAGACCTCGACATCGTGCGCCTCGGCCGCCGCCGGGCGTGACCGCCGCGCGAGCAGCGGCCGCAGCAACAGCGCCAGCGCCACCGCGGTCATGGCGCCGAGGACCAGCCACAGGGTCATGGTTTATCCTTGTCGCGCAGAACCGCGTTGATCCGGGCGCGTTCCTCCGCCGTCAGCGGCTCGGCCTCGATCCCGATCGGTCGGGCGCGACGGCCGACATAGAGCGCCACGCCGCTTGCCGCCAGGATCAGGATGATCACCGGGCCGAACCACAAGAGCCAAGTGTGCGGCTTGACCGGCGGATTGAGCAGGACGAAGTCGCCATAGCGCGCCACGACGAATTCCACCACCTGTTGGTCGCTGTCGCCGGCGACCAGCCGTTCGCGCACCAGGACGCGCAGGTCGCGCGCGAGCTCGGCGTTGGAATCGTCGATTGACTGGTTCTGGCAGACTAGACAGCGCAGGTCCTTGCTGATCGCCCGGGCGCGGGCCTCGAGCGCCGGGTCGTCGAGAATCTCCTCGGGCTCCACCGCGACCGCCGGCAGGGCCAGGAACAGCAGCGCAAACAGGAGCGCCCTCATTGCCGGGCCGCCGCGATCTTCTCGCGGAAGGCGCGGGCCAGGTCCGGCGTGGTGATCGGCCCCACCTGCTTGAAGCGGATATGCCCGCTGCGGTCGACGATGAAGGTCTCGGGCACGCCGTAAACGCCCCAGTCGATGCTGACCCGCGCGTTCGCATCGACGCCGATGCGCTTGTAGGGGTTGCCCAGCTGGGCGAGCCAATTGCGCGCGTCGTCCGGCTTGTCCCGGTAGTTGATGCCGTAAATGGTCACGCCGTCCTCGGCCCAGCGCATGAGATAGGGATGTTCGGCCCGGCACGGGATGCACCAGGACGCGAACACGTTGACCACCACCACGTCCTCGTTCGCCGGCGCGCGCAGATCGGCGGTGCCGAACCCCTCGCCGGCGCCGTCCAGGCCCGGCAGGGTGAAGTCCGGGGCGGGCTTGTCGATCAGCGCCGACGGGACATTGCGGGGATCCATGCCGAGGCCCATTGCGAGCCAGACGGCGAGCGCGATGAACCCCGCCAGCGGCAGCGCATAGAGGACGATGCGCGCCTGCACCGGCGCCTCGTCAGGCCTGCGCCGGCGCGGCGGCCCCGGCTTCGGCGCGCGTGCGCCGCGGCGCGCCGACCCGGTGGCGGCGGTCGGTCAGCGACAGGGCGCCGCCCAGGCCCATGACGATGACGCCGATCCAGATCCACGGCACCAGCGGGTTGTGGTAGATGCGGGTGGACCAGGCGCCGTCGGCGCCCGGCTCGGAGATCACGGCATAAAGATCGGCCAGCCAGGTGGTGTGGATCGCGGCCTCGGTGGTGTCGCGCTGGGCGACCGGGTAGAACCGCTTCTCCGGGGTCAGCACGGCCACCGGGCGACCGTCCCGGGTGACCGTGAACGTGCCGCGCTCGGCCCGGTAGTTGGGGCCGGGCACGGTCTTGACGCCTTCGAAAGTGAAAGTGTAGCCCGCCACCTCGACGCTGTCGCCCGCGCGCATGGCCTGGATGCTCTCCGTCTTCCAGGCGCCCGAGGCGGTGACGCCGGCGGCCACCACGGCGACGCCGGCATGGGCCACGGTCATGCCCCAGGCCGCGCGCGGTAATCCTCGCGCCCGGGACAGGCTCTCGCCCAGAGGCGCCCGGAACAGCTTGATGCGCTCGGCCAGCTCCACCATGGCGCCCATGAACAGCCAGCCGGCAAGGCCCATACCCAGCGCGGCCAGGATGCCGTCGCCGCCCGCGGCGACGTAGCTCAGGACCGCGACGCCGAGGGCGGCAAGCCCGGCGATCCAGAGGCGGCTCATGGCCCGGCCGAGGTCGCCGCGCTTCCAGGCCAAGAGCGGCCCGATGGCCATGGCGACGAGCGCCGGGGCGATGATCGGCAGGAAGGTGGCGTTGAAATAGGGCGGGCCGACGGAGACCTTCTCGTCGGTCAAGGCTTCGAGGAAGAGGGGATAGAGCGTGCCCAGGAACACCGTCGCGCAGGCGGTGGCCAGCAGCAGGTTGTTGACCAGCAGGGCGCCCTCGCGGGAGATCGGCGCGAACACGGCGGTGCTGCGCAAGGTGGGGGCGCGCACGGCGTAGAGCGCCAGGGAGCCGCCGATCGCGATGATCAGCAGGACCAGGATGAACAGTCCCCGCTCCGGGTCCTGCGCGAAGGCGTGCACCGAGGTCAGGACGCCGGAGCGCACCAGGAAGGTGCCGATCAGAGAGAGGGAGAAGGCGAAGATGGCCAACAGCACGGTCCAGCTCTTGAGCGTGTCGCGCTTCTCCACGACGATCGCCGAGTGCAGCAACGCCGTGCCGGCCAGCCAGGGCAAGAAGGAGGCGTTCTCGACCGGATCCCAGTACCACCAGCCACCCCAGCCGAGCTCGTAATAGGCCCACCAGCTGCCCAGCGCGATGCCGATGGTGAGGAAACTCCAGGCGGCCAGCGTCCAGGGCCGCACCCAGCGGGCCCAGGCGGCGGTGACCCGGCCTTCGATCAAGGCGGCGACCGCGAAGGAGAAGGCGGTCGAAAAGCCGACATAGCCGAGGTAGAGGAAGGGCGGATGGAAGGCGAGGCCCGGGTCCTGCAAGAGCGGGTTCAGGCCGCGCCCGTCGGCCGGCGGCATCGCCAGCCGGTCGAACGGGTTCGACGTGAACAGGATGAACAGGAGGAAGCCGAAGCCGACCATGCCCTGAACCGCGAGCACGCGGACGCGCAGGGTTTCCGGCAGGTTGCCGCCGAACAGCGCGACCGCGGCGCCGAACAGCGCCAGGATCAGCACCCAGAGCAACATCGAGCCCTCGTGGTTCCCCCAGACGCCGGTGATCTTGTAGAGCAGCGGCTTGGCCGAATGGGAGTTCTGGGCGACGTTGGCGACCGAGAAGTCCGAGACCACATAGGCCCAGGTCAGTGCGGCGAAGGCCAGGCCGAGAAAGATCAACTGGCCCAGAGCGGCCGCCGGTCCGAGCGCCATCCAACCGGGATGGCCACGCGCCGCGCCGGCCAGCGGCAGGGTCGACTGCACCGTGGCCAGCAAGAGCGCCAGCACCAAGCCGTAGTGTCCGATTTCGGCGATCATTGCTCGGCTCCCGTTCCGTCCGTCTCCTTCCAGTGGCCGGATTTCTTCAGCGCGTCGGCGACCTCGGGCGGCATATAGGTTTCGTCATGCTTGGCCAGCACCTCGCGCGCGGCGAACACCCCGTCTGCGCGCAGCTCGCCTTCGGCCACGATGCCCTGCCCCTCGCGGAACAGGTCGGGCAGGATGCCGGTGTAGACGATCGGCAGGGTATGGGCCATGTCGGTGATCTGGAAGGCCACCGTCACGCCGTCGGCCTGTTTTTGGATGCTCTGCTCGACCACCAGGCCGCCGACCCGGATGGTGCGCCCCGCGGGGAGGTCCTTTTCGGCGACGTCGGTCGGGCTGTGGAAGAAGACGATGTTCTCCTCGAGCGCGGTCAGCACCAGCGCCGTCGCCGCACCCAGCCCGACCAGAGCGAACAGCACGAACATGAGACGGCGATGCTTGCGCTTCATGCGGTACGCTCCCCACCGGTCTCGGCGTGATCGGCACTTTCCCGCGCGGCCAGCGCCCGCTCCCGCGCGCGCAGGGTTCTGAGCGTGGAGATCACGAATCCGACCAGCACCACCGCGGCCACGCCAAAGGCCGGCCAGACATAGGCCGCATAGCCGCCCATGGCGAGGAATTCCGAGATTGAGCCCATGCCGTACGAGGCCCCTTCCTATTGACCGGTAACGTAGATTTGGGCCCCCGCCAAGCCAAGCTCAATTCACAGTGCCGTGGCTTTCCGCCGCAGGCCTCAGCGCGCGGCCCGGGCGAGCTGCAGGGCCCGCAGCTTGCGCGCGGCGATCTCGCCGCGGACCCGCAGGAACAAGAGCGCAATGAAATAGAAGGTGAAGGCCACCGCCATGAGCAAGAGCGGCCACAGCATGGTCGGGTGGATCGCCGGGCCGCCGAGCTTCAGGACGCTGGCCGGCTGGTGCAGGGTGTTCCACCAGTCGACCGAGAACTTGATGATCGGCACGTTGACGAACCCCACCAGCGCCAGGATCGCGGCCGCCCGCGCACCACGGCCCGGATCGTCGAAGGCATGGGTCAGCGCGATGTGGCCCAGGTACAAGAAAAACAGGATCAGCACGGAGGTCAGGCGGGCGTCCCAGACCCACCAGGTGCCCCACATGGGCTTGCCCCAGAGCGAGCCGGTGGCCAGCGCGATCAGGGTGAACCCGGCACCCAGGGGTGCCGCGGCCTTGGCCACCAGATCGGCCAGCAGGTGCCGCCAGATCAGCGAGACCGCGCTCGCCACCGCCATCAGCGTATAGACGAACAAGGCCATCCAGGCGGCCGGCACGTGCACGTACATGATCCGCACGCTTTCGCCCTGCTGATAGTCCGGCGGGGCCACGAACAGGCCGAGATAGAGCCCCACGGCCATGGTCACCACCGCGATGCCCACGCACCAGGGCAAGAGCGTCCGGGAGAGGCGTAGGAACAGGGTCGGATTCGCGAACTTGTGCAGATTGGCCATGGCGTTCAGTCGGCGCTCTCGCTCATCCGGCCGCGCAACGGGCCGGCTTTCGCCAATATGGCGCGCCGTCCCCCGCGGGCGCAAGCACGCGCAATCCTCTGTTACGTCCCGCGCCCGTCATGCCACCGCCTCGCGCAGGGCGGCCGCCGACGCCCAGGGGGCGAGCACCAGGGCGAACAGGAACAGGGCGCCCAGAAACAGGAGATGGGGCCGCACCGCAAGCTCGCCCAGCGCGGCGTCCACCGCGCCGACCCCGAAGATCAGCACCGGGATATAGAGCGGCAGCAGCAAGAGCGACAGCAAGACACCGCCGCGCCGCGCGCCCAGCGTCAGGGCCGCACCCACCGCGCCCAAGAGCGTCAGGGTCGGCATGCCCAGCGCCATGGCCACGATCAGCACCGGAAAGGCGGCCGCGTCCATGTTCAAGAGGACGGCCAGCAGCGGCGCGGCGGCGATCAGCGGCAGGCCGGTGGTGAGCCAGTGGGCCGCGCATTTGGTCAGCACGACCAGCATCAGCGGTAGCGGACCGGCGACCAGGAGATCGAGGCTGCCGTCTTCGTAGTCGGCGAGGAACAGACGGTCCAAGGACAGCATCGAGGCCAAGAGCGCGGTCACCCAGATGATGCCCGGGCTGATCCGCGTCAGGATGTTGGGCTCGGGCCCGATCCCGAACGGGAACAGCACGACCGTGATAACGAAGAACGAGAGCACCATGGCCACGTCGCCCCACTGGCGCAGGGCCAGGCGCAACTCGCGCCGGAGCAGGACCAACACACCGGTCACGAGAGCATCGCCTCCTGGGCCGCGTGGGCACGCGCCGCGTAGCGGTCGAGATCGAGCGGGCGGGCGTCCCCGATGGCCAGGTCGGTGTGGGTCGCCACCATCACTAGGCCGCCGCGGGCCCGGTGGTCGCGAAGGGCCGTTTCCAGGGCCGCCACGGACGCGGAATCCAGGCCGACGCTGGGCTCGTCGAGCAGCCATAGATCGGCCGATCCCACGAACAGACGCGCCAGCGTCAACCGCCGGCGCTGGCCCGCGGACAGGAACTGGCCGGGCGTCGTCGCCAGCGGCTCGAGCGCCATCGCGGACAGCGCCGCCGGGACCAGGTCGGCCCCGCCCGCAAGGCCGGCCCAGAAAGCCAGGTTCTCCTCGACCGTCAGCACGGCCTTGATCGCGTCGCGGTGGCCGACATAGACCAGCCGTCCCCGGTGGGCTTCCGGGATCTCCCGGATATCGCCGTCCGGCCAACGCAGACGGCCCTCCGCGGGCTGCAACAGCCCCGCCGCCAGACGCAAAAGGCTCGACTTGCCGCTGCCGTTAGGCCCGCGCAGGACCAGCGCGTCGCCCGGTCCGAGCGCGAAGGAGAGCCCCGCAAAGACCATGCGTTCGCCGCGGACGCAGACCAGCCCGTCGCCCTCGAAGCGTGCCTCGCCGTTCTTCATGCGGCCGGACCATAACGGCCCGTTGCGTCGGACACAAAAAAATCGGCCAAGCAGACGGGGGATCTGCTTGGCCGAATATGTCCGGCCGAAGTGGGCCGGAAATGAGGCTCGGGGGAAAGCCTCGGAGTAAGAGGGGAGGTTTGATGATGGTAAATATGGTCTGCTTTTGTGTCAGGGGAAGGCCCGAAAAAAGGCAATATTATGACTTTTGCAGCCATCCCGGGCTGTTTCCTGGCCCGGGCGAGGGTTCGTAATTAATTGAAAAATAGAGAAATATGACTCCGGGCGCGGAACCGCCCCGGCGCGGGCCGGTTCAGTCGAACTTGCGGATATCGTCGATCACCTTGCCGTCGTTGGGCAGGCTTCCCAGCGCCACGAACTCCATCTTGCCGCGGACCTTGCAGGCGGCTTGGAAGCTGTCCGCGATCGCCGCCGCCAGGTCTTCGCCGCCGCTGACGACCTCGCATTGCAGGGTGGCGAAATCCTTGCCCTGCTCGGCATCCACGATCAGGCGCATCTTCTTGACCTCCGGGTGGCGCTTCATGACCAGAGCCACCTGCTCGGGATGGACGAACATGCCGCGCACCTTGGTGGTCTGGTCGGCCCGCCCCATCCAGCCCTTGATGCGCCGATTGGTCCGGCCGCAGGGGCTCATGCCCGGCAGAAAAGCGGACAGATCGCCGGTTCCGAACCGGATCAGCGGATAGTCCGGGTTGAGCGTGGTGACCACCACCTCGCCGACCTCTCCCTCCGGCACCAGATCGCCGGTGCCCGGCCGGACGATCTCAACCAGCTGGTCCTCGCTGACGACCATGCCTTCCATCGCCTCGGTCTCGTAGGCGATGTTGCCCACATCCGCCGTCACATAGGCCTGCAGCATGCTGATACCGCGCTGCCGGTAGTCCGCGCGCAAGGACGGGAACAGCGGCCCGCCGGAGACGAGCGATTTGGTAATCGACGAGGCGTCCACCCCCATTTCGCTCGCCTTGTCCAGCAGCGTCCTCAGGAAGTCGGGCGTGCCGGTGTAGGCGGCGGGGCGCAGCTGACCGATGGCCTGCACCTGTTGCTCGCTGTTGCCGATCCCGGCCGGAAAAACGGGACAGCCCAGCGCGCGCGCCGCGCTGTCGAGGATCCAGCCGCCGGGCGTCAGGTGATAGGAGAACGCGTTGTGGACCAGGTCGCCTGTGCGAAATCCGGCGGCGAACAAAGCGCGTGCCGTGCCCCAATAGTCCTTGCGCCCCGAAGCCGGTTCGTAGATCGGACCGGGCGAGGCAAACACATAGGCCGTCTCCGCCGTTCCGATGGCCGCCAGCCCGCCGAACGGCGGGTTCTGCTTCTGGAGCTTGATCAGATCCGATTTCCGCGTAACCGGCAGTCCCACCAAGTCCTCCCGGCTCTTGATGTCCCCGGGCTCCACGTCGGCGAGCAGCTTCCCGAAATAGGCCGTTTTGGCCTTGGCATGCGCGATCTGGTCGGCCGCGGCGGAGACCAGCGCGGCCTCGCGCTGTTCCGGGTCGCGGGTCTCCAGATCGTCGTAGTACTCGGTCACGGCCTTTCCTCCCTGGGTCACTTTTCTTGCTTGGTCTTACGCCGCGTCCACCGCCCGAGTGGGGGTGCCATGGCCGCGCTCAGGCCAGCCAGCGCTTGCGCCGCTTGTAGTGCTTGACGTCGCGATAGCTCTTGCGGCCCGCACTCGACAGGCCGAGATAGAACTCCTTGACGTCCTCATTTTCGCTCAGGGTCTTGGCGTCGCCGTCCATGACCACCCGGCCGTTCTCCAGGATGTAGCCGTAGCGGGCGTATCGAAGCGCCATGTTGGTGTTCTGCTCGGCCAGCAGGATGCTGACTTTTTCCTTATCGTTTAGCGCCTTGACGATTTCGAAGATCTCCTCGACCAGCTGTGGCGCCAGGCCCATGGAAGGCTCGTCCAAGAGCATCATGCGCGGCTTGGACATCAGCGCCCGGCCGATTGCGGTCATCTGCTGCTCGCCGCCGGACACATAGCCCGCCTGCGAGTTGCGCCGTTCCTTGAGGCGCGGGAAATAGGTGTAGACCAACTCGAGGCTGCTCGCGATCCCGCTGCGGCCGTCGGTGCGCGTATAGGCGCCGGTCAGCAGGTTCTCCTCGACGGTCAAATGTTCAAAACAATGTCGGCCTTCCATCACCTGGATGACGCCGCGCCGGACCAGGTCGTTCGGGCTCAGCTTGTCGACCCGCTCGCCGGCGTACTCGATCGAGCCTTTGGTCACGTCCCCCCGCTCGGCCCCCAGCAGGTTGGAAACGGCCTTGAGCGTGGTCGTCTTGCCGGCGCCGTTGGCCCCGAGGAGGGCGACGATACCCCCCTCGGGAACCTCGAGCGAGACGCCCTTCAACACGAGGATCACGTGATCGTATATGACCTCGATATTGTTGACGTTCAGCAGCGCTTGGGCGTTTTCGCTCACGGCTCTTCTCTTGCAGTTCTGCCGGTCAGTTGCAGCTACGCGGCGTGATGTTGTTTTCCTTGGCGTAAGAGGCTGCAGCCTCCTCCAGCATCGGCCGGACCACGTCCGTCATCGGCGAGATCCAGTCGCTGACGAACTCCCACTGGTGGCCGTCCCACTGCTGGATCATCACGGGCCCCGCGGTCTCGTGATCGCGGCACGACACCTTCACAGGCTTGGTGAAGCCGTCGAGACCGATCTCTTTGAGCCGGGCCGCGGTCAGATCGAGGTTCTCGAGGCCCCAACGCACCTGCTCACCGGTCGGCACCTTGACGCCGAACTTCTTCTGCGCGGTGCGGATCGCCTCGATGCTGTAGACCGCATTCATCATGCCGCGGTTGTACAGCACCTCGCCCCACTTGTTGTCCTGGGCCTTTCCGACATCGCCGCCGTAAACCAGCTTGAGGATGTCCTCATGCGCCTTGTAGCCAGGGCCCGCACCGTGGAAGGTGCCCGCCTTGTAGCCCTTGGCGCCCGCGCCGGCCGGAACCACGTCCGTCTCGGTGCCGGACCACCAGACCCCGATGAAGTGATCCATCGGGTAGCCGATCGCCGCAGCCTCCTTGATGGCCACCTGGTTCATGACGCCCCAGCCCCACATGAAGATCCAGTCGGGGCGGAGACGGCGGATCTGCAGCCAGGTCGCCTTCTGCTCCTGACCCGGATGGTCGACCGCCAGCAGGGTGAGCTTGAAGCCGTGCTTCTTCTCGAGCGCCTGCAGCGTGGGGATCGGCTCCTTGCCATAGGCGCTGTTGTGATAGACCAGCGCGATCTTCTTGCCCTTGAGCTTGCCCATGCCGCCTTCCTGGGCGCCCACGTATTTGACGAAGGCAGAGGCCTGACTCCAATAGGTGGTCGGGAAGTTGAACACCCACGGGAACACGCGCCCATCGGCGGCCGCGGTGCGGCCATAGCCCATCGACAGGATCGGCACCTTGTCGACCGGCGCCTTCGGGATGAGCTTGTAGGTCAGGCCGGTCGAATACGGGTTCACGATCACCGGCTTCTTGGCCTTGAGCCTCTCGTAGCACTCGACGCCAACCTTGGTGTTGTAGGCGAATTCGCACTCTTCCCACACGATCTTGGCGCCGCCGACGCCGCCGTCACGCTTGTTGAGCAAATCGAAATAATCGCGGAAGCCATTGGCGATGGGAATGCCGTTCGGGGCATAGGCCCCCGAACGGTAGACCAGCAGCGGAATGAAAATCTCGTCCGCCGCCTGCGCTTTCGTGGCCAGTATCGGCGCGGTCAGGACCGCGGCCGAAACCAGGCCAAGCGTTAGCTTTCTCACACTCATATGCTGTCCTCCCTGTTGGGGTTCGCTGTCACGCCTTGGAAAGCGCGATTCTTACATGGCGCGCCGAGCGTAACATGGTGGGGAATAGGCACGCAAATGCCCGTGCCGTGGCGCTTCTTGCGCCTGCGGCCGGCCCGGATCAGTGCGGGAACGGCCATAATCGGAGCTTCTCCTTGGTGATCTGCCAGAGCCTTGCAAGCCCATGCGGCTCGACGATCAGGAAGAATATGATGAGCCCGCCGAACAGCATGAATTCGACATGCTTGGCGAAATTGGCGGTAAATCCGAGTCCGCCGACGAACAGGTTGGTCAACACGATCGGCAGCAACAGGATGAAGCCGGCGCCCAGGAACGAGCCGAGCAGGCTGCCCAGCCCGCCGATGATGATCATGAACAGCACGTCGAAGGAGACGAACAGCTGGAAGGCTTCGGTCTCGACGCTGCCGAGCCACATGGAGAACATCATGGCGCCGGCGACGCCGATATAGAAGGAGCTGATGGCGAAGGCCAGCAGCTTGGTCTGCAGCGGGCGGATGCCGATGATCTCGGCGGCGATGTCCATGTCACGAATGGCCATCCAAGACCGGCCGATGCGCCCGCGGACCAGGTTTTTCGCCGCCAGCGTGAGCAAGGTCACGAAGATCAGGATTACCACATAGCGGACCTGCGGCGTGGCTTCCGCGCCGGTGATCAGGAAGCCGAATGCCTCGCGCGGCGGCGCCTCGATATTGCCGGAGGGGTGATAATTGTAGAACCAGGGCACCTTGTTGAAGAGCCAGACCAGGAAGAATTGTGCCGCCAGCGTGGCGACCGCCAGGTAGAAACCCTTGATGCGTAGACTCGGCAGGCCGAACAGGATCCCGACCCCGGCGGTGATTAACCCCGCCAGGATGAAGATCAGCAGGATGTTGAGGTCCGGAAAGGCGGTCATCAACTTGTAGGTGGAGTAAGCACCCACGGCGAGAAATCCACCGGTGCCAAGCGAGATCTGCCCGCAATAGCCGGTCAGGATATTGAGGCCGATGGCCGCCAGCGCGAAGATCAGGAGCGGCAGCAGGATGGCCTCGAACCAGTAGTCCCCCTGGATGAAGGGCACCCCGAGGTAGGCGATCAGCAGGACCGCGATGACGGCGACCCGGTCCTGGGTGATCGGAAAGATCGCCTGATCGGCGGCGTAGGAGGCCTTGAACTGACCGGCTTCGCGATACAGCATGAGCTAGACCCTCTCGATGATCTTCTCGCCGAACAATCCCTGCGGCCGGAACAACAGGAACACCATGGCGAGCATGTAGGCGAACCAGTTCTCGATGGCCCCGCCGATCAAGGGGCCCCAGTAGATCTCCGCGATCTTCTCGCCGACCCCGATGATCAGTCCGCCGACGATCGCGCCGGGGACTGACGTAAACCCGCCGAGGATCAGCACGGGCAAGGCCTTGAGTGCAATCAGCGAGAGGCTGAACTGCACCCCGCTCTTCGCGCCCCACATGATGCCGGCGACCATGGCGACGATGCCCGCCACGGACCAGACGATCACCCAGATGGACTTCAGCGGAATGCCGACCGACAGCGCCGCCTGGTGGTCGTCCGCGACCGCGCGCAGTGCCCGGCCGACGCGCGTCTTCTGGAAGAACACGGCCAGCACGGCGACCAGAACCGCGGCGGTGGCGGCCGCGACCAGGTCAAACTGGTTCAGCAGGATCCCGCCCCATTCGAAGGAAGCGTCGGGGATCCCGATATCCAGCGCCTTCACGTCGCTGCCCCAGAGCACGTCGCCGAAGCCTTCGAGAAACAGCGCCAGTCCGATGGTCGACATGAACAGAATGATCTGCTCCTGGTTGACCAGCGGCCTCAGCACGATGCGCTCGATGGCGAAGGCCAGGGCCACCATCACGGCCGCCGTGCCGATGATGGCGAGGGCAATCAGATACCAGGGCAACTGCTGGGTCGAGGTCTGTCCCATGAACTCCATCAGCCCAACCAGGGTCAGGCCGGCGAACAGGGCCAACACGCCCTGAGCGAAATTGAACACCCCGGAGGCCTTGAAGATCAGCACGAAGCCCAGAGCCACGAGCGAATACATGACGCCCGCGATCAGGCCGCCGATGATGACTTCGGCAAAGAAGATCGGCGCCGTGGCCATGTCCACGAACGGCGCGATGAACACCGCGTACAAGACATCCATGGACTAATTCCCCCTCATTCGCGTCATGCCTCGCGGCCGGGATCAGTCATGGCTGACCCCCAGATAGGCGTCGATGACGTCCTGGTTCTTGCCGACTTCGTCCGGGGTGCCGTCGGCGATCTTCTCGCCATGGTCCAAAACGACCACCCGGTCGGAGATATCCATGACCACACCCATGTCGTGCTCGATCAGCGCGATGGTGGTGCCGAACTCCTCGTTCACGTCGATGATGAAGCGGGACATGTCCTCTTTTTCTTCCACGTTCATGCCCGCCATCGGTTCGTCGAGCAGCAACAGCTCCGGCTCCGCCGCCAGTGCGCGACCCAGCTCGACCCGCTTCTGCAGGCCATAGGGCAGGCGGCCGACCGGCGTCTTGCGGATCGTCTGGATTTCCAGGAAGTCGATGACGCCCTCGACGAATTCCCGATGCGCCAGCTCCTGCTTCTTCGCCGGCCCCAAATGAAGCGCTTCCAGAAAGAAGTTCCCCTTCATCTTCAAGAGCCGCCCGGTCATCAGGTTGTCGAGCGTGCTCATGCCCTTGAACAGGGCGACGTTCTGGAAGGTCCGCGCGATGCCCTGCGCCGCCGCTTCGTGGGGGCGCATCTGTTTGCGGGTCCGGCCCTTGTAGGTGATGGTGCCTTCCTGCGGATGATAGAAGCCGTTGATGCAGTTCAGCATCGACGTCTTGCCGGCGCCGTTCGGTCCTATGATGGCGCGGATCTCGCCTTTCTGGACATCGAAGCTGACGCCGCGGATCGCCTTCACGCCGCCGAATGAGAGGCTGATATTCGCCACGTCCAGGAGAACGTCGGCGCCGTTGCCACCTGCTTCCGCCATGGTCATGCGCCTGTGGCCTTGCAGTGTCGGTGGTTCATTCGGCCGCCTGCGGTATGGCCGGTCGCTCGCTGATTTCGGCGTCCGAGATTTCGAGATCCGCCTTGATCATGCCGGTCCGCCCGTCCTCGAAGGTGACCTGTGCCTCGACATTGACCTGATCGGCGCCGGAATAGAGCGCGGTGATAATCTGGTCGTATTTCTCTCTGATGAAATTCCGTCGGACTTTCCGGGTTCGGGTGAGCTCGCCGTCGTCCGCATCGAGCTCCTTGTGCAGCAACACGAAGCGGTGAATCTGCGAGCCTGCCAGATGAGAGTCCGTGGCCAGGTCCCGGTTGACCTGCGCCACGTTGTCCCGGATCAGGTCGTAGACCTCGGTCTTGGATGCCAGGTCCTGGTAGCTCGCGTAGGCCAGTCCCCGCCGCTCGGCCCAGTTACCAACCGCTTCCAGGTCGATGCTGATCATCGCGGTGACCGTGTCCCGCTGGTCGCCGAAGGCGACCGCCTCCTTGATGAACGGGAAGAACTTCAGCTTGTTCTCGATATATTTGGGCGCGAACATCGCGCCGTTGTTCAGTTTGCCGACGTCCTTGGCCCGGTCGATGATCCGCAGGTGGTTGTCGTCGCCGATGAAGCCAGCGTCGCCCGTGTGCACCCAGCCATCGGCGGTCTTGGTTTCCCGGGTGGCTTCCGGGTTCTTGTAGTACTCCATGAACACGCCCGGGCTGCGGAACAGCACCTCGCTGTTCTCGGCGATCTTGATTTCCACGTCCGGCACGGCGACGCCGACGGTATCCGGCTTGATCTCGCCGTCCGGCTGAATGGTAACGAACACCGAGGCTTCGGTCATGCCGTAGAGCTGTTTGAGGTTCATGCCCAGCGCGCGGAAGAAATCGAAGATGTCCGGGCCGATCGCTTCACCGGCGGTGTAGGCAAGGCGGACGCGGGAGAATCCCAGCGTGTTCTTGAGCGGCCCATAGACCAAGAGGCTGCCCACGGAGTAGAGAAACCGATCCCAGGCCGAGACCGGCTCCTTGTCGATGATCCGTGTGCCCACGCGCCGCGCCAGATCCATGAAATATTGGAACATCTTGCGCTTGAGCCAGCCGGCATCCTCCATGCGGATCATGACGGTCGTGAGGATGTTCTCGAAGATGCGCGGCGGCGCGAAGAAGTAGGTCGGACCGATTTCCCGCAGGTCATGCATGACCGTGGCGCCGCTCTCCGGACAGCTGGCGCAGAAGCCGCACACATAGGACTGGCCGACCGAGAAGATGTTGTCGCCGACCCAGGCCATGGGCAGGTAGGAGAGCATCTCCTCCCGGTCATTCAGGCCCTCGATCTCGGCCGAGTTGCGCGCGGTGATGATCAGGTTGTCGGACGACAGCAGGACGCCCTTGGGTTTGCCGGTCGTGCCCGATGTGTAGAGGATGATCGCCGTGTCCGAGCCCGCGCCCTTGGCGATCTCGGACAGGAAGAAGTCGGGATTGGCTTTGTCGAACGCCCGCCCGTGCTCCTGCAGCTCGATGAGGTGCGTCAGGAACGGCTGCCTGTAGTTGCGCATGCCGCGCTCGTCCTTGAAGACGATCCGTTCCAGCAACGGGCACTGATCTTTGATCTCGATCAGCTTGTCGACCTGCTCCTGATCCTCGACGACCGCGAAGCGGATCTCCGCGTGGTCGAGCACGTACTGCATCTCCGCTGCGCCGGAGTCCTGGTAAACCGGAACCGGGATCGCACCCAGCGCCTGGGCTGCGACGATCGCCCAGTAGAGTTGCGGCCGGTTGTCGCCCACAATGGCAATGCGGTCGCCGCGTTTCGCGCCGAGGTCGGCAAGGCCGCAGGCGAGCGCGTGGATCTCGTCCAGCTGCTGCTGCCAGGTCCAGGTCTGCCAGATGCCGAAGTCCTTCTCCCGCATCGCCGGCTGGTCGCCGCGTTCCTTGACGTTCTTCAGCAGCAGTTTCGGAAAGGTGTCTGGGTTCGCGACCAGGTCTGCAATACTGGTCGCGCCGCCAACCGCGCTCGTGGCCTCCGTCATCCCATTGTCTCCCGTCTCCGCCGGTTGGCGGAGCTATCCAGCGTCAGAAATCAGCGCGGTTGGCTGTGGGATGAGGGGCAGTGGCGTTGCCGTACGCCGGCCCTCTGAGCGCATGAGCCATGTGGGTGTGGTCGCCGCCACCCCGTTCCTCCCCCAGAACCGCGTCAAGCCTCCAAAAACGCGTATTTATTATTGTTCTTCGTAGAAGAACTTAAGCGCCATCGTAGCTACTCAAATTAGCGCTCAAAATCAAGCGCACATTCGCGTGATGAGGCCTTCGACGGCCTTCCTTTCCGCGGGTTTGCGCACATCTGCCTGCGTTCGGCGGCTTACTTTGGTTAACCGTCCGGCGCGGGTCCAAAGCGATGCACGCCGTCGTCGGCAGCGATCCGAGTAAGATCGCCCCGCGCCGCTAAATGGGCAAGATGGGACAGGCTCTCGCCCATGGCAAACATGATTTGGTGCGCGTCGAGCTCCCGCTTGAACAGCAGCGGCACCATCTCGGCTGCGGTCCGGGGCATGGCGCAGGCCTCCAGGATGTCCGCCAGCCGGTCGTCGTGGTGGTCCCGGATCGCGGAGATGCGGGCGTGCAGCCCGTGGAACGGATAGCCATGCGACGGCAGGACGAGGGTGTTCGCCGGCAACGCGGCGAAACGGTCGAGCGAGCCGAGGAACAGGGACAAGGGGTCTGCATCCGGCTCCGCCGCGGCCAAGCTCACATTGGGGGTGATGCGCGGCAGGATCTGGTCGCCGGAGATCAGGATCCCGGTCTCAGCGCACCACAGGCAGGCATGCTCGGGCGCATGACCGGTGCCGATCAGGACCTGCCAGCGATGGGCGCCGATCGCCAACTCCTCGCCGTCCACGATCCGCCGATAGGTGCCGGGCGGCTCGGAAATCCGCTTCCGGTAGGTGTTGCCGCGTCCGTCCAGGGTGTCGAGCCAGGTCCGGTCCAGGCCGTGCTGTGCGTAGAGCGCGACCTGCTGGGCGGAGCTCTTGCCATCCGTGTCCCTGTACAGCGCCGTCGCCATCAGCCACTCTGTCTGGGTGGCCCAGACCGGCACCGCGAGCTCCCGCGACAGCCAGCCCGCCAGCCCCATATGATCGGGATGGAAGTGGGTCACGATCACCCGCTTGACAGCTCTCCCCGCCATCGGCCCGGCGAACAGCGCCTGCCAGAGCGCCTTGACCTCGTCCCGGTTGATCCCGGTGTCGACGATCGTCCAGCCGTCGCCGTCCTCGAGCAGCCAGAGATTGATGTGATCGAGGGCAAAGGGCAGCGGCATGCGCAGCCAGAACACGCCCGGGCCGACTTGCACCAGGGCGCCGGGCCCGGGCCGTTCCGGGTAGGGATAGTCGAGCCCCGATGGCGCGATGGGTCTGGGGAGGCTCGTCATGCCTGCACCTCCGAGGCGAGCTCTGCCTGGGCCGCCTCTTCTCCGCCCAGTGTGCGGGCGACGAAGTCGCAGACGGCGGCGAGGGTGGCCTCGGGCTGGTCCCGATGCGGCGAGTGGCCGCAGGCCGGCAGCATCATGCCTTCGACCGGCCCGCCGGCGCCGGCGACGATCGCCTCGATCTGCTTGGTCGTGCCGTACTCGTCGTCCTCGCCCTGGATCGCCAGGACAGGGCAGGTGATCCGGGGCAAATACTCCTCGATGTTCCAGTGCCAGAACTCGGGATGCAGCCAGACGTCGTTCCAGCCGCGAAAGGCGCCTTCCACATCGGCGTGGTGCCGGGTCAATCGGTCGGCCAGATCGGTCGTGTCGTAGGCGATCTTGGCGGCGGCGATGCTTCGCACCGAGATCTCCTCGTTGAAGACATGGGCGGCTAAGGTGATCACGCCGCGCACCAGCGGGGCGTTGCCGGAGCCCGCATGGACCAGCGCAATCGAGCCGCCATCGCTGTGTCCCAGCAGGATCGCATCGCGAACGCCGGCCGCGCCCAGCACCTCGGGCAGGGTGACGAGTCCCTCGTCATGCATGTAGCGCACTGGCCGGGGCAGCTCGACGGGATCCGACTTGCCATACCCCCAGCGACTGTAGACCAGGGCGCCGCAGCCGGTCGCGTCGGCCACCCGCGCCGGGAAGTCGCGCCACATCGAGACGCTGCCGAGCCCTTCGTGCAGAAACACGATGGTCGGCGCTGCCTCCGGCGCCGGTCCGATCCAATCGTACTCGAGGCGATGGCCGCCTGCGGTGAGAACCGGCATGGCAGACCGTCAGGCGCCTTTGGTGAACTCGATGGCGCCGTCCGGCAACAGGTAGAGCACCAATGCCTCGCCCTCGGTCACGGTGGGGTGGTGGGCCGTGTCCGGCCCGTAGACGTACCAGCCGGCCCCGTGGCCGTCGAACTTGGCGGTCGGAGTGATCGGCATGATCATGTCGATCTCGCCGTTGGGATGGCGATGGTGCGGGCCCTTGACGTCCTGCATATGGACCACGTCCACACTGAAGCCTGCCGTCTCGGGGCCCTGTTTGACGACCCGGCCGAACTTGATGCCGCCATGCTCGTTGTCGCACATCCAGCCCGCGGCGATGGCGTCGTGGCAGGCCTGGTTGATGGCCTGAAAGGTCTTGCCGTCCGCCGGAAAGCGCTCGTTCAGCTCCTGCGCCAGCGCCGCGTCCAGCGACCTGCCGGCGATGGCGTCCGTCACCTCGGTGATCAGGATACGGAATTCGTCCTGTGTCATGCGCCCGTCCTCGAAGACATGAGACTTCTGAAAGCTAGGATTGCCGACAGCCCGCGGCAAGCGGGCCGACCGTACTATACGGTCAACTCCGCCGCGCCTTCGGCCAGCGCGTGCAGCCGCCCGCTGTTGCCCTGCACGGCCACCCGCTGGTGGTAGAAGCGCAGCCCGCGCAGGCCACCAAGCTCCTCGCCGCCGCCAGCCCGGCCGGGCCCGCCATGGACGCACTGCGGCATGACGATGCCGTGTCCCGTGCTGGACTTGCCGACCGCTTCGTCGACGACCAGCACGCGGCCGTGGGTCGGCGCCAGGCGCAGCGCCGCCTCGGCGGCGAACCCGTCGTCTCCGGTGAAGACCGAGGCGGCCAGCGAACCGCCGCCACGGGCGGCCAGCCCGTAGGCCTGCTCGGCCCCGTCATAAGGCATGAGCGTCGAGACCGGTCCGAACACCTCGACCTTGTGCAGCACATCGGCCTCGTCCGGCGTATCGCAGCGGAGCAGCGTGGGCGGCACGAAGGCGCTTGCCTCCGGATCCGCGCCGACGGGCTCGAAGGAGCCGTCGCCGGTGATGGTCTTGGCCTCGGCCTGGAGCTGCTTGATCCCGTCCAGAACGTTCTTCTGCTGCACCTTGTCGACGATCGGGCCCATGCGTACCGTCTCGTCGCGGGGGTTGCCGACCACGGTCTTGCCGAGCCGGTCGGCCAGCGCGTCCGTCACTGCGTCAATTACGGCAGCGGGCACCAGGGCGCGCCGGATCGCCGTGCATTTCTGGCCCGCCTTAACCGTCATCTCGCGCGCCACCTCGCGCACGAAGAGATCGAACTCCGGGCCGCCGGCGGCCGCGTCCGGGCCCAGTACGCTTACATTGAGGCTGTCGGCCTCGACGTTGAAGCGCACCGAGTTCCGGATCACGTTGGCATGGCCGCGCAGCAAGTGCGCGGTCTCGGCCGATCCGGTGAAAGCGACCGCGTCGCCGCTGGCGACATGATCCATGAGCTCTCGCGCGCCACCGCAGATCAGCGACAGCGCCCCGTCCGGCACGATGCCGGCCTCCACTACGTCCTTGACCATGGCGTGCGAGAGGAGGGCCGTGGCGGTCGCCGGCTTGGCCAGCACCGGAACGCCCGACAACAGCGCCACCGCGGCCTTTTCCCAGAGTCCCCAGGACGGGAAGTTGAAGGCGTTGATATGCACGGCGACTCCGTCGAGCGGCACCAATAGATGCATCGCCTGGAACGCTTCGTCCTTGCCCAAGCGCTCGAGCGCGCCATCGGTCAGGTAATTGGCGTCGCCCAGCTTGCCGCCGATATAGGCGTAGTATTTGAGCGTACCGGAGCCGCCGTCCACATCGATCGACGCATCGACCTGGGTGTTGCCGGAGTTGGCTTGAGCGAGCTCGAAATACCGGTCCCGGTTGGCCGCCAGCGTGTCGCTGATCTTGCCCAGCATCTGCGCCCGCTCGGCAAAGCTCATCGCCCGGAGCGCAGGGCCGCCGGTCCGCCGCGCGTAGTCTAGTGCCGCGCCCAGATCGATCCCGTCCGTCGAGGCGCGGGCCAGTTCGTCGCCGAGCACAGGATCGAACAGCGGCGTGCCGTCGCCGGATCCCTCGACCCACGTCCCGCCGACATAGTTGGCAAGTTTCATGATCGTCCCTCTCGCTCCTGTTCACTGAATGCTGGGCGGGCGGCCGATCCCGCGCCCGGTACGCACCTGCGGTTAGGCGGCCTGTTCCTTGTCGCCTTCCAGGCGCCCGACCCAAGCCAATGACCACTCGGCCGATTCTTCCTCCGGGATGGTGCCCGAGCTGGCGTCATGCTGGAACATCTCGCCGATGCGGCTGGCGCCCAATTCGGTGAGGATTTCGTCGAAGCACTTGCCACCGAAGGTGAAAGTTTGGGCGTAGGTGCGGTCGCCCAGCGCTACGACGCCGTAGCGCAGGCCCGTGAGATCGGGGCGCGCGCTCTTCAAATCCTCGTAGAGCGCCATGGCGTTGTCGGGCACGTCGCCCTGGCCGTAGGTCGATGTGCAGATCAAATAGATCCTCGATCGGTCGAAAACGCTGCTGTCCAGGCCGTCCATGAGGGTGATCTCCACCTCGTGACCCGCGGCCGACAGCTGGTCGCTGATCTCTTCGGCGCACAGCTCGGCCGTGCCCGTCATGGTGCCGACCAAGATGGAAAGCTCGACGCCCAATGAGATGCCCCTCGATCAGCCCGCGAAAATACCAGAGCGGCCCAAAAGCCGCCCGTAATCCTCGAAAACATAGTGCACTTATATATTGATAACAAGCACTATATTGCATATTCTGGCCGGAGCCATGAACGCTTCGGGTTTGGGCGATAACGGAGCACGCTATATGGTCGCCGAGAAAGCCAAGCCGCTGCCCCGGGAAGAGAACCGGCGGGGGCCGTGTGCGGCGGAACTGCACCAAGGCTATCTGTCCGTGCTGGGTGAGCGGGTGCGCAACCTGCGCGCCCGGCGCGGCATGACGCGCAAGATTCTGGCCCGCGATTCCGGCGTTTCGGAACGCTACCTCGCCCAGCTCGAATCCGGGCAGGGCAACATCTCCATCGGCTTGCTGCGCCAGGTCGCCGGCGCCATGAGCGTGCCGCTCGAGGATCTGGTTCGCGAGGGACGGGAACAGCCCATCGAGCTGACTCTCCTGATCCAGCGGCTTGAGCGGCTCGGCCCGGAGGACGTGGCCGACGTGCACCGCTTGGTGGCCGAGCGCTTTGGCCGGGATTCAGACGCGCACCGGAACTCGCGGGTGGCGTTGATCGGGCTCAGGGGAGCCGGCAAGACCACCTTGGGCAGGATGCTGGCCCAGCACATCGAAGTGCCCTTCGTCGAGATGCACAAGGAGATCGAGCGAGACTCCGGCATGAGCCTCAGCGAGATCTTCTCGCTTTCGGGTCAGTCCGCCTATCGCCGCTATGAGCGACGGGCGCTCGAGCGGGTGATCGACGAATACCCGCGTGCGGTGATCGCGACCGGCGGCAGCCTGGTCTCGGAGCCGGGCACCTTCGACCTCTTGCTGTCCGCCTGTTACACCATCTGGATCAAGGCCTCGCCGGAGGAGCATATGAGCCGCACGATGGCCCAGGGGGATCTGCGGCCCATGTCCGGCAACGCCGAGGCGATGGACGATCTGCGCCGGATCCTGGCCGAGCGGGACGCGCTCTACGCCAAGGCCGACGCCATGGTGGACACCAGCAAGAACACGGTGGGCCAGAGCTTCGATCGCCTGGTCGCCTTCGTGAACGGCGAGGCCTCGGCGTCAAGGGAATAGCAGGCACCGCACGCGGCTCCGGCAAAATAATGCTTGCCGCCGACCGTAACATGCATTATATTGCATAAGTCCGCTTGGGAGGGGACGTCATGACGCATGCAAATCTGGTCACCTTTGACCGGCATCCCGACAGCTATCAGCATTGGAAGCTGTCCTTCGACGGCCCCGTCGCCACCTTGGCCTTGGACGTGCGCGAGGACGGCGGCATTCGGCCGGACTACAAGCTGAAGCTCAATTCCTACGACCTGGGCGTCGACATCGAGCTCTCGGACGCGCTCCAGCGCCTCCGCTTCGAGCATCCCGAGGTGCGCTGCCTGGTCGTGACCAGCCTCAAGGAGCGCATGTTCTGCTCCGGGGCCAACATCTACATGCTTGGAACCTCGCCGCACGCCTGGAAGGTGAATTTCTGCAAGTTCACCAACGAAACCCGCAATGGCATCGAGGACATGGGCGCCAATTCGGGCATCCGCTCGATCGCCGCCTGCAACGGCGCGACCGCCGGCGGCGGCTACGAGCTGGCGCTGGCTTGCGACGAGATCGCCTTGATCGACGACCGCTCGAGTTCTGTGAGCCTGCCCGAAGTGCCGCTCCTGGGCGTGCTGCCGGGCACCGGAGGACTCACGCGCGTGGTGGACAAGCGCAAAGTGCGCCGGGATCTGGCGGACGTGTTCTGCACCATGGAAGAGGGCGTGCGCGGCCAGCGCGCCAAGGATTGGAAGCTGGTGGACCATGTCATACCGCCGTCCGATTTCGCCGAAAAGGTCAAGGCGCGCGCCGCGGAGCTGGCTGCACTGTCCGACCGGCCGATCGACGCCAAGGGCGTCGAACTGACACCGTTGGAGCGGGAGATCGGCGACAGCGGCTATCGCTACAAGCATGTCGAGGTGCAGCTCGACGCCCCGCGCCGCACCGTCACGATCACGGTGCGCGGGCCGGAGAGCGGGCCCGCCGACCTCGATGGCATTCGCGCCGCCGGCGTTGACTGGTGGCCGCTGGCGCTGGCCCGCGAGCTGGACGACGCGATCTTGATGCTGCGCCACAACAACGCCGACTACGGCCTCTGGGTCCTGAAGACCGAGGGCGAGATAGAGCAGGTGCTGGCCTCGGACGCGCTGATGCTTGCCAACCGGGACGACTGGTTCGTGCGCGAGACTGTCAACTATCTGCGCCGTACGCTGCGCCGGCTCGACGTGTCTTCGCGCAGCCTGTTCGTTTCGGTCGATCCGGGCTCGTGCTTTGCCGGGACGCTCCTGGAACTCGCCCTCGCGGCGGATCGGAGCTTCATGCTGGACGACCAGGAAACGCCGGAAAACTCGCCGTCCGTGGCGCCGGGCGAGGTCAATTTCGGGCTGTTCACCATGTCGAACGGCCTGTCCCGCCTGGAGGAGCGCTTCAACGGTGACGCGGCGGCCATCGCGGCGGTCGAGGAAAGCGTCGGCCGGTCCCTCGGACCCGCCGAAGCCCTCGAACTCGGTCTCGTGACGTTCACCCCGGACGACATCGACTGGGAGGACGAGATCCGCATGGCCATCGAGGAACGCATTGCCATGTCGCCGGACGCGCTCACCGGCATGGAGGCAAGCCTTCGCTTCGGCGGCCAGGAAACCATGGAAACCAAGATCTTCGGCCGGCTGACCGCGTGGCAGAACTGGGTGTTCTCGCGCCCGAACGCGGTCGGCGACAAGGGCGCCCTGCGCGTCTACGGCACCGGAACCGCACCGCAATTCGATTGGGAAAGGGTCTAGCGATGGCGATCGACTACGCCGAGAAGATACCAAACAACGTCCATCTGGCGGACGACCGCAAGCTGCAGCGGGCGCTCGAGCACTGGCAGCCGCACTTCCTCGACTGGTGGAAGGACCTCGGCCCCGAGGGCTTCCAGGAAAGGGACGTCTATCTGCGGACTGCGACCTCGGTCGACGCCAAGGGCTGGGCGACCTACGGCCACGTCAAGATGCCGGACTACCGCTGGGGCATCTTCCTCGCCGACCCGACCCCCGACCGGCGGATCGGCTTTGGCGACCACATGGGCGAGCCCGCCTGGCAGGAGGTTCCGGGCGAGCACAGGGCGACCTTGCGCCGCCTGATCGTGACCCAGGGCGACACAGAGCCCGCCTCGGTCGAGCAGCAGCGCCGTCTGGGGCAGAGCTGCCCGTCGCTCTACGACCTGCGCAATCTGTTCCAGGTCAATGTCGAGGAGGGCCGCCACCTCTGGGCCATGGTCTATCTGTTGCACGCCCATTTCGGCCGCGATGGCCGCGAGGAGGCGGAGGAGCTGTTGGCACGCCACTCGGGCGACGTCGACAACCCCCGAATTCTCGGCACCTTCAACGAGCCGATCGACGACTGGCTGTCCTTCTTCTGCTTTACCTACTTCACCGACCGGGATGGCAAGTACCAGCTCCTGTCGCTGGCCGAGTCGGGCTTCGACCCCTTGTCGCGGACCTGCCGGTTCATGCTGACCGAAGAGGCGCACCACATGTTCGTGGGCGAGACCGGCCTCGGACGGGTGGTGCAGCGCGCCTGCGAGGTCATGAACGAGCTCGGCACCGACGATCCGCTCAAGGTCCGCGCTGCCGGCGCGATCGATCTGCCGACGATTCAGAAGTATGTGAACTTTTGGTTCTCCTCGGCCATTGACCTGTTCGGCGCCGAGTCGTCGTCCAACGCGGCCAACTACTTCGCCGCCGGGCTCAAGGGCCGGCCCGACGAGGAGAGCTTCGAGGATCACCTCTGCACGGACGCGACCTTCGCCCTGGAGCAGCCTCGCGAGGACGGCCTCGGCGTCTTGACCGAAGAGATCCCCATGCGTAACGCGATGAACGCGGTGACGCGCAACGCCTACATCAAGGATTGCGGCATCGGCGTGGTGCGCTGGAACCGGGCGATCCGGAAGGCGGGCATCGACTTCGAGATCAAGCTGCCGAGCGAGCGCTTCCGCCGCAATATCGGCGTCTGGGCGGGCTTCCACTTCGATCCCGACGGCAAGCCCCATTCGCAGACCGAGTGGGACGAAAAGCTCTACGACTGGGTCCCCTCGCACGAGGACCGGGAGTTCGTGAAGAGCCTCATGGTGCAGGTGGTCGAGCCCGGCAAGATGGCCGGCTGGATCGCGCCGCCGCCGCGGGGCATCAACAACCAGCCGGTCGACTACGACTACGTGCGGCTCTAGCCTCTTCTTTCACAGCGACCCTACTGAGCCCGGACGTCACGCGGCGTCCGGGCTTTTTTGTCTGCGCCGCACCGGCAATCGTCACGGGCGGCCGTACGAGAAGCTGCGCAGCGAGTCTACCATCCCGCGCATCCGCTCGGTCTTTTTCTCCTGTGACTCCCGCTGCAACTCCTCGGGCGAGCCCGGGCTCGTACCGAGCCGTTGCGCCTCCTTGAGCTGAATATCGAACACGAGATCTTCGATCTTGGCCCGGCGTTCCGCCCGCGTGGTCGCCTTGCGCCTCATGTTTTCCGTCAGGATCTGATGGGTCTGGATCAGGGTCGTGTAGAGGCCCGGATTGCTCGTCTTGGGGATGAGGATGGTCTTGACGCCCTCATAGGCGCACTTGCGCCACTTGTCCTCCCCGCGCGCGATCTGGTATTTGCCCAAACTGCCGACGTTGTCCGGGTCATACCCGCTCTTCTTGGTGCAGTCCGCCAGATGGGCGTCGAACTGCTTGAAGGCATCCTCCATATAGATATCTGAGCCGGTGGCCATTCGCGCCCTTCCGTCGTCCTCGGCTTGCACTGACGTAATGGTGCCGGCCGAAAGCGAAATACCCATCGCCAGCGCTGGTAGTACTCTAATGAGCTGCATTGGACCTGTTCCTTTCCTAAGAACGCGCGCAGACAGATGAAATATTATCGAGTGTTTATTCCCCAGGCGCAACGACGTCCGTTGCATTAACCATCGCGCTGTTTCGGAGGTCTTCGCTGCCGTGACGCCTGTTCTTCCGTCTAGGCTTTGGCGAACCGCCCATGCACAAGGCCGGGTCCGGGGCCCCGGTGGTCACGAGCTGCGCAGATTGTCGACGGCCTGCCGGGTCAGGGGCTCCTCCTCGAAGGCGGGCGGCGTGAGCGCGCCGGCATCCCTGACGGCAGCGTTCTCCGCTTCCTCGCGCTCGATATTGAGCCACACCTGATCGGTCCAGGCGGTCCGCTCTGCCCGCAGGCGAAATCAGACCGCGGAATCCGCCCTAGAACGACCGAACGTCGTCGATCACCCGCTGCTGCAGGCTGTCGGGCTGGAACTTCGGGCCGCTGTCTTCGGCGGCCGCGGCCGCACGCTCCGCCTCCTGGAGCTCGATGGTCATGATCAGCTCTCCGACCACGGCATCCCGTTCCGCCCGGGTCGCGCGCTTCATGACGATCTTGTTGGTCAGGTGCCGGTCGAGGCCGATCAGCTCCCGATACTTCTCCGGCCAGTTGGAGTTCGGGATCAGATGCGCTTCGACCCCTTCGTAGTAGCACAGCCGCCAATCCCGCTCGTCCGGCGCAAGCGCGTGCTTGCCGATCTTCGGCGGCTTCGCCGGATCGTACTCGTGCCGCTTGCTGCAGTCGGCCACGTGGCCGCGGAACTTCTCGAACGCCGTCTTCATATAGCTGGCGTCGGTGACCGTGTTCTCCCCGTTTGCCGCTTGCGCGCCGGCAGCACAGACCAGCCCCAGGACCAGCGGCGGGACAAGCCTCTTGGTCCGCATTGTCAGTTACCCCTCCGAATACTCCCCACCTAATAGACTACCACAGAGGTTCGATATTCCGCGGCACGGTGCTTGCCGCTTGCCGGGGCCCGGCGTAACGTGCCGCTCAAGCGCCCGTCTTTCCCGCAACCGAGGACCCTCAGCATGAACCTGGCGGAATCCCTTCTGCACGCCCTCAAGGATCACGGCGCACAGGAGTTGTTCGGCATCCCTGGCGACTTCGCGCTGCCCTTCTTCAAGGTCATCGAAGAGACCAAGATCCTGCCCTACTACACCATGAGCCACGAGCCCGGTGTCGGTTTCGCCGCCGACGCCGCAGTGCGCTGGAACAGCGGTCTCGGCGTCGCGGTGGTCACCTACGGCGCCGGTGCGTTCAACATGGTCAACGCGGTGGCCGGCGCCTATGCCGAAAAGTCGCCCCTGGTGGTGATCTCGGGCGCGCCCGGTGCGGCGGAGGCGCGGCGCGGCTTGCTGCTGCACCATCAGGCCAAGACGCTCGATTCCCAGATCCGCGTGTATCAGGAGATCACCTGTGACCAGGTCATCCTGGACAATGCCGAGCGGGCGCCTCAGGATATCGCCCGGGTGCTGCGCCGCTGCCGCGAGCAGGCACGGCCGGTCTATATCGAGTTTCCGCGGGACATGGTGGACCAGCCCTGTGCTCCGGTGGTCCGCGACCGCCCCCGTCCAGTTGACCCGGATGCGGTCGCCGCCTGCGCCGACGAGATCCTGGCGCGGCTCAAAGAGGCCGACTCGCCGGTGCTCATGGCCGGCGTGGAGATCCGACGCTACGGGCTCGAGGACAAGGTCGAGGAACTTGCCAAGCGGCTGGGCCTTCCGGTCGCGACGAGCTTCATGGGCCGGGGGCTCCTGGCGGACGCCGACGTGCCCTTCATCGGCACCTATATCGGATTGGCCGGCAACCCGGAGATCAGCCAGAAGGTCGAGACGTCCGATGCGCTGCTGCTGCTGGGCGTGATCCTGTGCGACACCAATTTCGGCGTCTCCGAGCGCAACATCGACATGCGCTACGCGATCCAGGTCATCGACCGGGAGGTGCGTCTCGGTCATCACGTCTACCAGGACATCCCGCTTGGCGCGTTGATC
>JAAUXY010150269.1_pt1 | contig 31247 bp, 24 predicted proteins | sample 7278121 | NCBI WGS metagenome assembly JAAUXY01 (sample SAMN14350117, study PRJNA611818) | marine sediment metagenome | isolation source: surface marine sediment (1.8m) | place: French Polynesia: Moorea | collected 2018-08
GCCACAAGGTCCGATGCGAACGTCAGGTATCCATTGTGCTGCCGATAGAGCAGCGGCTTCTTGCCGAACCGGTCGCGGGCCAGCACGAGTTCCCGGTCCCCCGAGTCCCAGATGGCCAGGGCGAACATGCCGACGAGCCTCGGCAGCATCGCCTCGCCCCACTCACGCCATCCGGCCAACAGGACCTCGGTGTCCGTGTCGGTCTGAAAGCGATGGCCCTTGCGGCCAAGCTCGTCCCGCAGCGCCCGGAAATTGTAGATCATGCCGTTGAACACGATCACCTGGTCGCCGCGCGCCATGGGCTGTGCCCCGCCCGGGCTGAGGTCGACGATGGCCAGCCGCCGATGGCCCAGGGCGCAATGGCTGTCGGTCCACTGGCCCTCGCCATCTGGCCCGCGCCGGCGCATGCGGTCGAGCGCGGCGGCAAGCCGCGGTTCGACCGACGCCCGGTCGAGCCCGCCCATGTCGACCAAGCCTGCGATCCCGCACATTACGTCGCTCCGGATGGTAGGGTGCGCAGCCAGGTTTCGAGATTGACCAGGCGCATGACAACCGCCGGATCCGAGCGGCCTCCGTTTCGAAATCCGTCGACCACGTCGCGAAGCTTGCGTCGTTCGGTGTACGCAGCGAGACGGCAGTCCGGCGCCGTCAGGTCATCGAGATAACGACCCAACCCTTCGCCGTCCGCAAGCCATGCCCCGATCGGCGTGAGCAAGCCGATCTTGCGCCGGCGGATCAGATCGGCCGGCAGGTAAGCTTCTGCGATGTTCTTGAGGACCGGTTTGGTCTCTCCACCCGGCACCCGGATGTCGCGCGGGATGCGATTCAGGTCGCGCGCCAGGGGCATATGGACGTAGGGAACCCGCGCCTCGACCGAGGCCGCCATCGACATTTTGTCTTGCCGAACCAGCAAGGATTCGAGATATGCGGTTTGATCCACCGCGAACAACCGATCCCGGAAGTCGGAGAACCGACCACTGGCGTTCTCGCGCGCGGCCGGGCGTGGTATCAGCGCGGGGAACAGGCGGTGCAGGGTGCGGAAGTCGTCGTACACGCCGCCATAGGCGGCGGCGTCGACGCCGGCCAGCCGGCGAACGCCTTTGAACGGCCACAGCTTCGGCCAGAGCGGTCGTGGCAGAAGGCCGCCGAGGAGCTCCCGTAGCCTGGTCTGGCGCCATTCCCCATACCGGAAGTAGCCGCCAAAGAACTCGTCCGCGCCCTCGCCGGTCAGCACGACTTTGGAGACCAGCCGGATCCGGTCGCACAGCAACATCAACAGCACACAGCCGATATGCGGGGTCGGGCCCTCCATGTGGCGAAGCGCCCGTGGCAGGGCGTCGGCGAAGTCGCGGCCGGTGAGCGCTACCTCCTGGTGGTCCAGTGCGTACCGATCGATGACCTGTTGTCGCCAAGGGGCCTCGTCATGCTCGTAGGATCCGAGATTGACGCCGAAGCTCCTGAGCCGGCCGTCGGTTTCACCGCAGGCCAACGCTGCGACCAGGCTCGAATCGACGCCGCCCGAGAGCTGCACCGTGTAGCCGACGTCGCTGGCCAGATGCGCCCTGACCGACCCCTCGAGCGCGCTGCGGGCGATCCCTTCGGCCTGCTCGCCGGTCAGAGAATCATCGGGCTTGAGACTGTCGAGCGGATCGCAGAACCGCCGTTCCCCGACAGTTCCGTCCGTGATGGAGATAGAGAGAACCGTGCCGCCGGGAAGGCGCTCGATGCCCTCAAGGTTGCTGAGACGCCCCGCGGCCCAGCGCCAGGTGAGCAGTTCGGGCAGTGCCCGCGGATCGGGGCGCGCCTCCGTCAGACGCAGCAGCGGCCGCATCTCGCTGGCGAGCGCCACCAGCCTGCCGCGGCGCAGAAGGTAGAGCGGCTTGATGCCAAACGGATCGCGCGCCGCGATCACCTCGTATTGCTGTCGGTCGAAGATCGCGAAGGCGTACATGCCCTCGAGCCGGTCGAGCACGGCCTCGCCCCAGCGGGCGTAGCCCTCGAGAACGGCCTCGGTGTCACCGTCAGTGCACAGCGCAGCGCCCGCCTGTTCCAGCGCGGTGCGCACGGCCCGGTAATTGTAGATCTCGCCGTTGAAGACGATCGTGTAGCGGCCCGAGGCATCGGTCATCGGCTGGTCCGAACCGGGCGTCGGGTCTAGGATCGCCAGCCGGCGGAAGACGAAGGCAAGACCGGGCTCGCTCAGGCGACCGCCGGAATCCGGCCCCCGATGGAAAAGATCCGCGTCCATGCCGTCGAGCAGCGCTGCTTCGAACCGCCGGCCGGGTTCGATCAGGGCGGCGAGACCGCACATGGGTCAGCGGATCTCCGTCAAAATGGTCTCCAACGCTCGGCAGACCTGGGGCAGGGCGAAACGGGGCGGCAACAAGCTGGGCCGCATACTCTTGTCCAGGGGGCTCGGGGCGACGGCTTGCATGGCGGCGGCAAACGGCTCGCCGAACGGGATGACCTGAACGGAACCGGATCCCGCTTCGCGCGCGACTTCGTCGATGCCGCCTGCGTCAGGTGTGGCGATGACCGGCGTCCCGCAGGCGAGCGCTTCGAGCGCGGCGTTCGGCATGCCCTCCCAGCGAGACGGGAGCAGGAACGCGTCCGCGCCGGCATAGTAGCGCCAGGGCTCGGGTTCGAAACCGGCAAGGCGGACGCGCCCGGCAAGGCCCAATTCGTCGACCTTTGCAGTCAACGCGGCCTGGTCCGGCCCGTCGCCCAGGATCGTCAGATCTGGGCCATCGGGGAGGGCCGCAAAAAGCTCCAGCAGCCGATCGAAACCCTTCTGCCGCGTGAGCCGGCCGGCGGCGACGAAGCGGGCGCCGTTGCCGGGATCCCGGATCGGTTCCGCGGCGCGCCGGCGCAGCGCGTCGACGTCCACCGGGTTCGCAAGCAGGCGAAGCTTCTTCTCCGGCACCCGGTAGTCCGCAGCGAACTCCGCCATCATGCGTTCGGACGAGCACAGAATCGCGTCCGCTCGCGGATAGAACGCCTTGTAGCCGAGCGACAGCCAGCGGCCATAGGCGGCATTGGGCAGGCTCAGCGACGGCAGGTTCGCGTCGCGGACGAAGACCCGCGTCCCGCGCGGCAAGAGAAACCGGCACGCCAGGAGGGCGATGTTGACGTAGCCGAAGGTGGACAGCACCACATCCGGTTTGCGCCGTCTGATCTCGGTCAACAGCCGCGGCAGGACCCGCCGGAGGCGTGGGGTGGCGAGGTCCCGCACCGGCACATCTTCCGGAACTTCGTCGGCCAAGGGCCCTTGGCCATCCAGCAGGAGGAGCTCCGGCTTGGCGCGCCCGCGCTCGAGGCCCGCGGCCAGGTTCAGCATGACCCGCTCGGCCCCGCCGCCGGCAAAGGACGGTAGCACGCAGGCGACGGTCAGGGGGTGGTCCGCGCTACGCTCTGCCACACGTCGAGGAGATCGGCGGCGCGGGAAGGTCCGTCGCAGAGCCTCAAGATGTGGGCGCACGCGGCATGGCCCATACTGGCAAGCGTCTCCCTGTCGTCGGCCAATCGGATTAGATCTTCTGCTAGTTTCTCGGCATCGAACTCGGCATGCAGGATCCCTGTTTCCTCAGGTCGGACGAAGCCGCACCATTTTCCGACACCAACAACCGGTCGTGCCGCCGACATGGCTTCTATTACGGATCGGCCCCACGGCCCGGCTCGGCGACAAATACTTATCAATACGTCACATCCTGCGATAACCCTCTCCGGGTCGGATACGTGATCCAGGAAGAGGAAATAGTCGTCGAGCCCCTGCTTACGGAAGTGATCGGCGAGCGTTCCGCCCGCGCGCGCCGTCCGCCCTAGTTCGCCTGTGAGGAAAGTCGAGAGCCGGACGTCGCCCGCGATGACAAAAAGAAAGTCACGTCTTTCATGCCGGCGCAAAGCTTTGGCGATTTCCGCCAGTCGGTCCGTGCCACGGCTCCAACGAAAATTCTCGACAACGGCAATCTTGAACCTCTGGTCTTCAGCAATTGCCGGATGCGCGGCAATCTCGTTACTGCTCGACATTGCGGCGTTGTAGATGATCGAGCCCGGCCCTTGACCACCCTGATCGAGAAACGAATCACGCTCGTTCTCGCTGATGAATACGAAATGATCCACGCACCGGCTCATCGTCTCCGCCTGCCAACGGGCGAGAAGCGCACTAGTTTCTTCGTTCACGGAGGCGCTTAAGCGGTTTCCCCTGGTTCCCTCATAGAAATCCTGCAGCATGACCCGAACATGCATTGTAAAGGGAACCGCGGTGCAGCGACGGAGCCAACGGGCCAGCAAGAAAAGGTTGGGATGATTAAAATGGATAAGATCGAACCTTTCGTTGACGGCGCGGACAAGATCATGCCTGAGCTGTCGTTCGCGCCACACGTCCCAGAATGCGCGGCCGAAGATGTAAATATTGCGAGATAAGCTGAACACTGTGGTCGCCTTCGTCAGCCCAGGAGTCACACGGTTGTTGACCCCGATCTCGTCATAGCATCGCTGGATGGGGCCTGAAGCTCGGCACCACACCTCTATCTCCGTGGCCGAGTGGTCCATGTGCCTAATCAACTGATAAAGGCTGCGTGACGACCCGCCGTATCCTCCTTCGCTGTCCAGACACAGCACACGAATGGGCCGGTCGGTCATGGCCAAGTGCTGTACGTCGATGACACACGGTATCGAGCAGTACTAGTAGACACTCGGCAGCCTCTCGAACCAATCTCGGGGAGTTGGGCCACGGTAGGCATAGGAGGGCTTAGGCGGGTAAAAGTTCTCATCCCCTATGTTGTGATAGATACCGACCATCGAGTAGCGAATCTTGTTGGATCGGTTGACTCCTGATCGATGTAAGACACGACCTGAGAAAAACAGGGCTTGCCCCCGGTGCAGTTCGATTGATTTCTGCTCAAACTGATCGACGACCGCAGCGTCAAAAACCGTCTTGCTGACGCCATTTTCGTTCTCACTCCACATCGGTTTCGGCACACGTGACTTATGGCTTCCAACGCAGAGCCTAATGGTGCCGATTTCTCTTGTCGCGTCATGCACAAGTGGCGCCCAAAGCTGCACGAACTGAGTATCGGGAATGGTCTGAAAGATCTCCTGATGCCAGTCCACTGTTCCGCGCTCGTCGCTGGGCAAGTTGATGCGGCAACGGTTAATGTATCCGTATAGCGGCGTGCTCTCAGGGCTGGCCATGAGTTCGTTGGCGCAAGACTGAATTTGGGGTTTGGAAACGAGCCGCAAGAACTCTGGTGTCATCCAGATCGTGTCGTAAACCGAGTCGAAGCAGGAGCGGTCATGCTCAGCAAGCTCGATCAAGCCTCTATCCAGCTCCTCCCCCGGTGGGATGCGTGAAAGAATGTTGCTATCCTGTTGTCCCGCGCGGTCGATGAAGATTCGGACGATTCGGCGAAACGCTTCTTCGACTGCGCCGATCTCGTCGCGGTCGAAGATGTTGTCGACGATTGTGAATCCGTCTTCTTCGTATGCCCTAAGCTGTGATTTGGTCAGATATGGCATGCGCTACTCCTTCTGCGGTTCCACGCTCGTCCGATCCGCATTGTCGGTATCATTTGCTTGAAGTCGCTCTCTTAAGTGGAGTTCTTTTATTGGCCCGCCTCACCCTGCCGAGCTGCAACGAGCCGTGTTCACTCCCACAGTTTCCAGCTGCCGACTTCCCGCAGCGCGGCTGCTGGATCCTCGAGCTCCGCAATTAGATGAAGCACCGTTTCGGGCGGCACATCGGGTCGAAGGTCGTGAACATACGCGGTCTTTATGTCCGCTATCTCAGCACGTTCTAGATACCGTACCGTGCTTGCACCGGCCAAGTAGATGTCCCCGTTGGTCGATATGATGTCGACGACCTTTTGAGCGGCGGTCATTGCCGGCCGTTCTTCTGCATCGAGAATCACGCGTGTCCCCGTGTGACCAAGAGCGTCCAGAGTAAGCATGATGAGGTCGCGATTTAAGCGGTACAGAAGCGTGTCTTGGTTCGTACTGAGGCGGTCGATAATTGGATCAAGCCGCGAGCGGAAGCGGTAGCGGCGCATCTCGGACCAGTGCCGGATGCGCCGGCCGAGCTGTGCCGGTGCGGCGGGGTCCGCGATTCGGACGTTCTTGCTGGGTCCATTCAAGTCGCTGACGGGGATCGTTGCCCAGCCGCCGTTGTCAGCCATGCGGACACGGTTTTCGTAGCCACGGGCCGTGTAACGGAAGCCCGCGCAAAGGATGAAAACGTCCGATGAGATCAGCTTGTGCCAGAAGCCTTGCCAAGGCAGAAAGTTCACTTGGTGTGCGCTGACGCGGATCATGCTGAGGGTCATATCGAGCGTGGCTCGACGCTGGTCGGTCCATCAAGGCAGCAGCGCGCGTGCCGCCAAATCCTCCACCATGAAACGGAAATACGCTTCGGACGGATGGTCGTAATTGACAAAAAAGCCCTTCTTGTCTCGATGTCGCCTATGGTCCAGCACGGGGATATCCGGAACGAGAGCCAGCGCTTCGTCGAAAACCCGATCCACGCTGCTGAATCGGTCTGTTTCATAGACCGGGGGTACGACAAAGGCCACTTGGCGCCCTGCGGCTTGCACTACATCTGCGATCTGACGCATCAGTGCGGCGATTCGTCGGTCGTCGCCGAACTTGAGCTGGCGCCTCCCGGGATCGAGTTGGTTCTCGTTGCGAATCGGGCGGCCTAGGTTGTGATACTTGACGTCGTAGGAGCCGTCCGCCTGCAGCGCAAACGACCAGAAGACGCTCGGGTCGCAGTATTTCCTCGGGTCGGCCGGCAAGAGCGGCAGCCGTACCATTACTGGCAGCTTCAGCAATATCGGATGCGCCGCCGCTTTCTGAAAGTCGCTTGTGTCCGCACAAGCATGACGTTCCAGCATGCGCTCTTCCGGCCGGGAGCCGACAATTCCCACCAACACCGAAGAGTATCGGAAACTTGTGTAGAGCTCGTTGGCCCACTCGCTGAATAGGTGTCCCAGCCGGCCTATTAGATCGGTTCCTCCCGCAGAGGCATCGGCCATCACCAGATCGGAGGGCAACTCGCCGTTGTAGCCTAGGATGTAGCTGCCATTGTCGTTGTTCGGCGTCGTGATTTGGACGATCACCAAGCGCGTTGGCAGTTTGTCGATGGATGCGAGGTGGGCGATGTAATCGCGGAGCTCGGGCAGCGCAAGGTTCGCGTACCAGAAATTGAAGAAGTACCGCTTGTCCGATCCTTTGGGAAAAACGTTGCGGGTCAGATATTTGAACTGATGGTTCCCGAACAACCCCACTTGAGGCGGCGCAAAATTCTCGGCAAACCCGACCTTGAGCGATGCCCTCTGCTTTCGGGTCAGGCCATGGCTGATAACAATCGTATCTTCATTCAGCGCATAAAAGTCGATTGGAGTTTCGCGGAAGTAATAGAGCCGCTGCGTCGCGATCACACAGATCGTTAGAAGCCCAAGAAGCGTTGCAAAGAACGCCGCCGTGTATCGACGTTGCCTGCGGCCGTCATAGTTCGTTGGAGCCGAGCAGTGGACGATGCCGTTTTGGGTCATCCTCAGAACCGGAAGTAAATGAAGGTCATTCTGTACTCGAGGAACAAGATCGCCATCATTGCAAGACCGGCATGCGTCACGGGCCAGTCCAGAACAGGCCGCCTGATCTCGTTGTAGAGCCACCATTTCTCGCGAGCCAGGAAGGTGAAGGCGGCAACAAGCGCAACATACAGCCAGTGCTTGGCCCCAAAGACAGAGGGTGTCAGGTTCTCGAGACTGAACATCTGCACAATCAAGCTGACATAGCCCTCGAAGCCCATTTGAAACAGCGGCCAGCCCAGCGTGACTAATGTGAAGGTTGTACCGACTTGCAGCGCGTGCGGGAGCCGATCCCAGTGTTTGCGAGACGCGTGGTAAGTCAGGACGAGTATGCCGTGATAGCCGCCCCAGGCTACGAAATTCCAGCCGGCGCCGTGCCACAGGCCGACCAAAAGAAAGACGATCAAGATGTTTCGGACATACACCTTGTTCCCGCCCAGCCTCAGATATGCGTAGTCGCGCAGCCAGTAGGACAGCGTCATGTGCCATCGGCGCCAAAACTCCCGCGGGTTGGGCGAGAGGTAGGGTTCGCGGAAGTTGATGGGCAGATCGATGCAGAGAAGCTTGCCCAGGCCGATGGCGATGATCGAGTAGGCCCAGAAGTCGTAGTAGATCTGAAACGAGTAGGCGAGGACATTGAATGCCGCGTCGGCTGCGGACGTGTTTGTCTCGACATTGAAATTGGAGAGAAATGTGCCAAGGAAATCGGCGAAGAAGATCTTGCCGAAAAGACCGACGCAAATGAACTTGAGCCCGGTAATGAGATCCGGTCTCAACCGCTGCTCGGTCGAAATCATGGTCAACTGGTCTCGGATTTGCCGATACCTGACGATCGGACCCGCAATGAGCTGCGGAAACAGCGAAACGAAAGCGTAGAACTTGAAAAAGTTGCGCTCCGGCTCGATCGTGCCATCATAGACATCGATCGAATACGCAACGATTTGAAATGTATAGAAGCTGATGCCGGCCGGGAGGACGACGCTTAGAAAGAAAATCAAGAAATCTCGCGCCCCCGGCCCGGCGGCAACCGTGTTCAGCACAAAATCGAGATACTTGAATGCAAAGAGAATTAGCAGAGGCACGGATATGCCCAGCCAGATCATGATGCCTCGGCGCCACAGGGCGATGACAAACGCCGTGACGAAGCCCCAGACAACCGCGGCCACCATGAAATAGAACGGGATCAATCCCGAGGCGGCATAGAAGATTGACGATGCGACGCAGAGAAGCGGCAGCCGCAGCATGGCCGGCAACACATAAAAAAGGCCGACCGTGATCGGCAAGAAGACGAACAGGAACTCAAGCGTATTGAAGTTCACGTGGCTGTACGGGTCTCAGTCGGTGCTGCGCGGCGCCGCGTTCTTCCGTCGGAAGAACCTGTCTCTGATCACGACGCAATCAAGCTTCACGAATTCTGAGGACAGCATTTCCTCTGCAATGTCGATGGGTTTCATGACCAGCGGCTTGCCGTGTATGTTTAGAGACGTGTTGAGCACGCCTCCAACGCCAGTCATCGTTTTGAAACGGCTGATCAAAGCGTGATAGTCGGGGCACACACTCGCCTCGACGGCGTGAACGCGGCCGGTTGAATCGTAAGGATGAAGGCAGGCCGGCAGATCGCCACGCCCAGCCATGGTTGTGTCAAGGCAAGTGGTCATATACCCAAGTGCTGTATTGGCTCCGCCCTCGAAATAATGGCCGATGTCTTCAGATAGGACGGAGGGCGCAAACGGCATCCAGAAATCCCGGCCTTTGACGGCCTCGTTTATCTTGGTGACCGATTCGCGGCTGCGTGGATCAGCGAGCAGTGATCGATGCCCCAACGCGCGGGGCCCGAATTCCATGCGCCCGCGGCAGATCGCTACCACATCACCATCGATCAAGGCCTCGCACACCAATCTGTGCACGTCCCCGCTCGCCTCTTCGAAGTGGTTGTTAACGGCAGGATGCGCACGGAAGGCATCGATGTCCCGTTCATCGAAATCGGAGCCGAGATAGGCATCATGCAGGGGTTCGATGGATGTTCGATGGTCGCCGCGCGGGTTGAGATGATCCATGAGCGCCCAGGCGGCACCTATCGGCAAGGACTCGTCGCCGGCACCGGGCGGCACGAAAAGACCGTTGATCTCATCGATTTCGCTCAGCAGCTTGTTCGCTTTGACGTTGAGTGAAACGCCGCCCGAAAACGTCACGTTCCTGGCCCCCGTTTCGGCCATTGCGTTTCGCGTCCAGCGCACCAGGAAATGCTCCGCGAAATCCTGCAATCCACCCGCAACACCGTCAAAGCGCTCGTGCTTGAGCAATTCCTTTGTGTGCCAGAACAGATCCCGCACCTCCGGATTTCGGTGAAACGCAATGCCATCGAGCTGCAAGTAATCCAGGAACGTTTCCCGTGAGAATCGCTTTACATGCTCCTTTGCATAGGGTGCCAGGCCCATGACTTTGTACTCGTGCTGCAGCGGTCGCATGCCAAGCATCAACGTGACGTAGGTATACAGAGGCCCAATGATGCAGTCGTGACTGGCATGCAGGCGAGTGAATGCTCCGTCGGATGCAAAGACATTGACGGAATCGTAAACCCCGTCGCCGCCCGCATCCATGGTCAGTGCGCACACGGGGCCCTCTCGAAAAGGCGAGGCATAGTATGCGTAGTAGGCGTGACATGTGTGGTGGTCGAACAGGAATATGCGTTCTGTCGGCAGACCCATGAATTCCGCTATGAACTGACGGCGATAGTCGGTTAGTGCGGTTTTCTCGCTTTCAGAGAGTTCCCGGGTTTCCTTAAGCGGCACGAGATCGCGCGCGTAGTAAACGTTCCCAGCGGGCTCATAGTCTGGAAAAAGCCCTGAGAAACTTGGGCTTCGCTGCTCGTAGTAATACGGTCTTCGCAACTCCTCCTGAATCCGATACATGTCGCGCTGGCTAAGGGATGACATGGTTCCCAGCATGTTGACCGGCACCGCGCGCGTCCCGCCAACGGCGACGTAATCCACGTCCATCTTCGAAAGACCGGCGTCTGCAAGGCACGCCTCGATGGCTCCTGCAGGAAAGCCGCCAGTTGACTTGATCCGTTGTAGGCGTTCTTCGCTTATGGCGGAAAGGATCCGTCCGTTGTGAACGATTGCCGCGGCCGCGTCGTGACCGTCCTGTATGCCGAGGATTACCTTGTCGAGTACGCTCATGGCAAAACTTGAACCGCAGTGTTATGGGGCGCCGTGACCGTGCGTGGCGCGGAGCAAAGGTGCACGTAAATCAAAGGATGAAAACTGCTGACCCCGTCTTCCCGCTTGGCAGAGCCAGTTTCTTCGCGACATGGCCTTCCAGGACCGTTCCGAGGCGTGCGCAGAGTCAGCTTAGAATCGGTCCTCTTTCTTCTTGCTCACCAACAGGCTGCCCAGGGCGAGATGATCGAGCCCCGATTGCGCAAACACGCGTACGGCGTCTGATGGTGTGTAAACGATCGGCTCGCCGTGCAGGTTGAACGAGGTGTTGAGCACCACGCCGCGTCCGGTGGCTTCGTCGAAATGCGATATGACCTCGTGATAGTCGGGGTTCGCCTCCCGCGTGACGATCTGCGGCCGGATGGTCCGGTCGCGCGGATGAGACCCGGCCGCGAGATCGGGATAGCCGTCGTCCCTGCCGGGGAAGGCCAGCGTCATGAACCAGGGCTTGAGATCCTTGGGATCTTCGAAGTACCGCTCGGCGGATTCCGCGCGGATGGACGGGGCGAAGGGCATCCAGAAGTCGCGCTTCTTGATCATCTGGTTGATCCGGTCGACCCGGCGGTAGTCTTCCGCTCCGGCCAGGATGCTCCGGTTGCCCAGGGCGCGCGCCCCCCACTCCATGCGGCCCCGGCAGCTCGCGACGATTTCGCCCTTGGCAAGCAACTCCGCGATGGCCCGGTTCATGTCATTGGGTTGGGCCACCGAGACGGCGTCCCCCCCGAACTGGGTTTTGACCGCGTCCTCTTCTTCGGACGGGCTGAACTCGCCGCCGAGATACAGGTTTTCGAGCACGCTTTGCCGGTGATCGGTCACGCCACTTCTCTGATAGAAACGGTGTAGCGCCGCGCCGATGGACAGCGACTCGTCGGCGGCGCTGGGCATGACATACAGCGAGCGGACCTCGGGCAGCTGCGCGATCAGCATGTTCGCTTTGACGTTCATGAACACGCCGCCGCCACAGACCAGATCGCGGATGCCGGTATGCGCGACACAAGCCTTGACCCAGCCGACCAGCATTTCCTCGGTGAACCGCTGGACCGCGCCCGCGATCGTGTCGAAGCGCACGCGCTCGAAAGAGGTACGCAGATATTCGTAGCAGTAGTTCGTGGACAGCACTCCGGCCTGCGCGAAGCCCAGCCCGTCCTCCCGCAGCTTGAGCAGCTTGCGTAGCGGTTCGGCCGCCCGGCCGGCGCGCTCGGGGTCGGCATAGGGCGCGAGGCCCATGAGCTTGTATTCGTGCTCCCAAGGCGTCATGCCCATGAGGAACGTCGCACGGGAGTAGATCTTTCCCAGCGATGCGTGCCGGTCGGTCGCGGCCACGCGCTCGATCTCATTGTCGCGGCAGATCGAGACGGTCGCGCAGAGCCCGTCCCCCGCGCCGTCGCAGGTGAGCCCGAGTACCGGCTGGCTAGGCTGTCGTTGCGGCGAGGTGTAATAGGCGGCCGCCAGGTGCGCCAGGTGATGCTCGACGAAAGTTATGCGATCTTCCGGAACGTCGAGATGGCGACAGACCTGCTCGATGCGTTCTCGCTTACGCTCCTCGAAGATCACTCGGCGGTAACTCTCCGGCTGTTGCGCCGCCGCGCGTTGGTCAGTCAAGCCCACCTTGTACCAGGGCTCCAGGTCGGTCAGGTACTGCCGCGCATGCATGAACAGCGAGGCGTAGACGACCTCGTCCAGTTCCGCGGCGTCGATGCCACCGATGCGCAAGACCTCCTCGATGGCTTTCTCCGGGTACCCGACCTCGTTCTTGCGCCGGGTCAGGCGCTCTTCGGAGACCGAGGCAATGACCTCGCCGTTCCGGGCTAGCGTCGCACCGCTATTGTGGCCGTCGTGGATGCCGAGGATGTGGATCAGATCATTCATCGGTCGGGGACCAGGGCGTCGGTAGTCCGATTCGGGATCTGGGTGTCAGATGGCTTTTCGGATGCAGGCTGACTGGCGTCAAATGTCTGGCAGTTCCGCCCGAGTTCTCGACGCAGCAATCTATAGCGGTCCGACGCGAATTCCTCCAGCGCATCCTGCACCGTGGCGCGGGCTTCGCGCGCCCACCAGATCGGGTGCGTCAGTAGCTGCAGAGCCCGACCCTGCGTGACCGCCGCGTGCGCGAGCGGATGCCCGTGATGCCAGTCGCCCCGCGAGTCGGAGCAATAGCCCATCTCCTTGAAAAAGAACGGCTCATAGGCATGGCGCCGCCCGGCCAATGCGCCGTCCAGGCTTAAGAGCTTTGCGGGCGGCCGGTGGAAGCTGATGGTTCGCATCGCGTGCCCGAGCAGACCCTCGAGGGCGGCGCATTCCTGCGCAGCCGCCTGCTCTACGTCGTCACGCTTGGTCCCATAAAGCGAAGCGTCCAGATGCAACCCGATCTCATGGCCGAGCGAACGCAGCCGTTGCAGGGCGCTCAAGCCTGCGGCGCTGAAGGGATTGTACATCTCCGTCCGCAACAGCACGAAGTAACAGGCCGCGACGCCCAACTCGGCCTCGATCTCGCCGATCGGCACGGCAGCCTCGAGGGACATGTCGAGGTCGTGCCGCAGGATCAGATGGCGCACATCAGGCTCGGCGTCCGCGAAGGATCGCACCTGATAGCCGCGCGCGAGAAAGGCTTCGAGCAACGCGCGATACCCGCCGAGCGTAAAGTCAGCGGTCATCGACAACCCCGTCATAGGGATGCTGCTCGAGCCAGCTTGCCAGAGTGAGCAGCTGCAACAGCAGCTTGACGTGGTTCGCTTGGCGGTCGAGATGGGCAGTGACGATAGCTTCAATGCCGTCCCGTCGAAACAAGCCGGTGTCCAGCAGGGCCGGATCGCCGGGGAGCGCGCGGAGCCGATCCGAGAAGGCCGGATCCCGGCGCAGCAGCTCGGGGAAGTTGGCCCAGGAGCCATGGCTCATCGTCGGCTCCGGCGGCGTCGGTGGCCTGTTCAGGCCGAGCCGGCGCAGAATGGCCTTCGCGAAGACCAGCCCGATCTGGACCATGAACGGCGTGTCGGCGCGAATGCCGGTGTTGGCGTCGGGCAGGTGCATGAGCGCGGGGCTCAACAGGGTCATCGCCCGCTGGGCCATGCGACCCGACGCCCGCCAGGCCGGCGGCATGGCGAGATACAGATCGAACACGTCGGGATCGAAGGCGATTGCGCGATGCGCAACGACCGATTCCATGGCGACGAAATCCGACCAGGCATAGTGGCGACCGAGACAGCTTAAGATGTACGCGTCCCAGGCATTGTAAGGATCGTCGATATCCGTCGCTGAGAGCGCTCGCCGAAAGGCAGAGAGCTTTCGGTCCTCCAGCCTTTGCGCAAGCTCCGGGCGCAGGATCGCCGCGATCGAGGCCGCGCTGATGCCCACGCGCAGGTTTCGCAGGAGCGTCTCGGCCGAGCCGTCCTGAACCGCTCTGAGGCGCGGCAGCCGGGTGACGGATCCCGCGAGCCGCACCATCCGGCAGGGCAAGTAGTAGCCTCTGAGCGTGTAATCCAGGCCATGTCCGGACAACAGGACGTCGTGCTCCCGCGCCATCTGGGGCAGCTGGCCGAAGAGATTGACCGGCGCGGTGAACAGGCCGTCGCTGGCCCTCGTTGCGGAATCGAATTGGTTGGCAAGACGACTCGGCGGGCTTTCGTAGAACCGAAACGGCGCGCCGGCCGCTTGTGCGCTCGCCTCCGCAAGGTTGACTTCCCGGTTACGCCAGGCTCCGGCGGTCAGACAGCCGGGTAAGCGGTCGCTGTTCGCCGCGGCCAGCACGGTGCGGGCATCCAAACCGCCGGACAGAAGAAGCCCGTGCCGCGCCCGGTCGCTGGTCCTTCGGGCAACGGCGGCCCGCAGCCCCGCTGCCAAGCGTTCCGCGCCCTCCTGCTCGTCGAAGTCGGGCCGGGTCCAGGCCAGGCGACGCGTCTGCCGCCGCTCGAGGTTTCCATTGCGAAGCGTCCAGAGCTCCGCCGCCCGGCTGGCGCGAATATCGGCGTACTGGGTCTGGTCGCCCGTCGTGCGCTGCAGCGACAGCGCTTCGAGAAGGCCCTGGGTGGACAGCCGCCGTGGCACCCGATCATCGGCCAGCAGTGCGTCGAGCCGGCTGGCGACGCCGAAACCCTTGCCATTCTGCCAGACGAAGAGCGGCCGGCTGCCGAGCCGGTCGCTCGCGAGCACGACCCGGTCTTTGTTCCGGTCGATGATCGCCGCCGCGAACGAGCCGTTGAGCCAGGCAACGCGGTCCAGCCGTTCGGTCCGGTAGAGTTCGGCGATCCGGTCCTCGGGCCGCGCCAAAGGGCCTTGTTCATCAAAGATTTCGCCGTCGAACAGCACGGTGAGACCGTCTTGTCCTTCCGCCGGCGTGTGTTCGGAGGCGAGCCGGCCATGATAGGCGCGGCCGCCGGCCAGATCGGGCCCGAGGCGCAGCTTTCCGGTCCGCTGCCCGTAGCCGCTCATGCGCGCGAGCATGGCGTCGACGCGAACGGATGCGTCGGGTCCACCGCCGGCGAGGCAGATGCCGCTCATGCTGATCCGAGAAGCATTTCGCGAAACTCGCTCGGGTCTGCGGTCGAGGCACCCCCGCAGACGGCTTCGGAAAGCTCGTCCAGGTCGACCATGGGCCGATTGCGGTCATCGAACCAGGCATGGACGATGCGGCAGCGCCGCTCCAAAGCCGTCCGGACGGAGGACGTGAACAACGGATTGCCGAAATCGATGAACACCACGGGCCGGTCGGTGCAGAGCGCCTCGTAAAAGGTTGTCGATTGTCCGTAGTCGAACAGGAACACATCCGAGTCCGGCAGGAGGTCTTCGTAACGCCGGGGGCTTATGCTCGTGATTGCTTCGAGCGGATGGCGGCGGTCGTACAACAGCCCCTCGGGATGCGGTCGGCAGACCAAGTCGATCGGCAGCGAGAGCAATGACTCGACCAGACGGAACTGCCAGTCCAGATGGACGGGATCCGGCAGAATCGGTGGAAAAAGTTGCCGCGGGCCAAGAAGGATGCTGGGACCGTAGAGCACATTTCGTCGTGCGCCGGCCGGGACATCTTGGTCCAGTGGCAGGCGTCGGATGTGGGGAGCGGTCTGCCAGCCACTGATTTCCGGGTGTCTGATGCGGGCGATGCGTGACAACGCGCCGGTGGCCTTGAGCCGTTCCGCCATTTGGGTCGTCGCGCAGGTGAACTCGGACGTGACCGAGAGTTCCGACAGGAGAATCGGCTCCGTGACCTCGATCATTCCGGCCTCGCCGCCATGCTCGAACCGCCGGACGTGTTGCCCCCGTCGCAGCGCCTCGATAGCGATGCAGCGGGCTGGCCAATAGCCGCCGGACCCGGCCCAGATCCGCTCGGGCAGCCGGGGAAAGCTGGCGGCGGCGGCCAGATCGACATCGGCACGCTCGACAAATCCCTGGGTCAAGGGGGCCAGCAGGGCTCGCAGACGCCGGCCCGCTGTGCCGCCGATTCCTGCGGCACCGACAAACAGCTCGACGATCTCGGTGGCCAGCGACGCGGTCCGGTCCGACGGGGTCGACGCTGCGCAGTCGGAGATACCGCGGTAGATCTCTTCCGCGTGTGAGAACCCGACATGGTCTGCGCCATGACGCGCGCAATCGCGGAGCAGGGCGTTGTGACTGATCGCCACGGCGTTGGGCGCCAGCAAGTTCCGTACGAGCCTCGGCAAGGTCGACCAGGAGGCCACGCGACTGAACCGGCGCAGCATGAGCCCCTTCGGTTTGGCCAGGACCGGCGGCCCGAATGTCAGATCCAGCAGCGGGATGTCACTCTCGGCCCCTGCGCCCCGAAGGTAATCGATCTCCGGCGTCGAGGCGCGAAGGCGGATACCCGCGGCCCTCTCGCTATCGACCGCGAGGGCGCGCTCGGCAAGTGCAAGGCTGTGCGCCAGAACCGCGCCTCCCGCCAAGAGCATGGTCGCGCGCCGGGCCTCGCCCGGTTCTTCATTCAGCCAAGAGATCAAGGCACGGCTGATCCGCTGCCCGAGTGCGAAAGTTGCAGCGTGGGAGACCGGCCACGCGACCTGGTTGCGCCAGTCGCTGTCGGCTTCGCAGGCGGCGAAGTCGAAGGGCGCATCGACGAGCGTCTCGGGGCGCGACAATGTAGGTGCGTTGGTCACGAGAATGGGCGCCTGAATCGAGCAGGCCTAATCCCAGATGTTGTCCTTGACCCAGTTGCCGTGCTTGCCCCGCCACCACACCCTGGAGTCACGGAAGGAGTCGGCGATGGCGTCGAACTTCTCTTCGCTCATGCCGACATAGTCGAGCCAGCGTTTCAGATCGCTTGGCTTCACGCTGTCGTGTTTGCGCACGAGTTCGACCCCGTCATCCCGGCTGAGCTTGCCCGCGCGGATGTCCTTCGAGACGTGGTCGCTGCACCGGCCATAGCCGAACTTCACGAATTTCATGTAATCGTGCAGGCCGTTCTCGTGCATGTCGTCGAGGTTGGAAAAGCGCCGGTAGGTGCGGTCGAAGGGCTCGTCGGGCACCTGAAAGCCGTACTCTCGGGTCACCAACTCGAAGTGCTCGTTGGCGTCCCACGGAACGTAGAAGCCGAGATAGATCCCCCTGACGCCGACGTCTTCGAGCTCCTCGTCGCTCGGGTAGCGCAGCCACAGCAGGTCCTGCGGCGTGAGATCCTCGCGGCCGACCATATCGTACCAGTCATAGCCGCGCATGCCGTGCTCGGTCCGGTACTTGCGCGTCATCTCCGGGAAATCGTCCATCGAGTACATGCCGCCGACGTCGGTGTAGCCGTGCTCGCCCCAGACGATCAGGGGGATGCGCTGCTGCACCGCGACACGTACCGGGTAGGTGAAGATGCCGCCGTGGGCGTGCCAGTTCATGTCGCCCATGAGCGCAAACGCGATACGGTTGAGTTTCTTCAGGACGTCGATGGATGGCGTGAAGAAGATGTGATCCACGCCGAAGACCTCACGCATGTTTTCCAGGTTGCGCAGTCCCGTGGGCGTGTAGTTGTTGCCGTGATAGGTCACCAAGAGCGGGTTCAGGCCATAAACATTCCTGATCACATGGGTCTGATAGTAGCTGTCCTTGCCGCCCGATACAGGGATGATGCAGTCGTAGTTCGAGCCGTCCTGCGATCGGTATTCCTCCAGGATCTCCTTCAGCATCTCTCCGCGTTCGCGCCAATCGATCTCCGGCTTGGCTTCGGATACCCGGCAGCCGGAGCAGATGCCGTGTTCGTCGAAGGTGAGCGGGACCGCCGAGGACGACGGATAGACGCACCGCTTGCAGTATTGGACCTTGGGCGGCCGATAAGGCCATTCCAGGATCCCGTCGGGGTTGTTGACGATGCGGTGGCCTTTGTCGTCGTCGGTGATGGACGTCTGCTCAGTCATTGTCGGCGCGTTCCCGGTGTCGGCCGGCATGATCAGATGCGCCGTAGCGGCACGTTGGCGGCCAGCATGGCGCGGCGGATCTGCCGATCCGCGTTCTCGCGCAGATGAAACACATTGGCGGCGGCAACGCCACTGGCCCCCGCCTCGATGCCTTCGATGAAATGCCTCGGCTCACGCGCGCCGCCCACGCTGATTACCGGGATGGTCACAGCCGCGCAGACCTCGGCGAGAACGCCGAGGTCGTAGCCGCGATAGGTGCCGTCGCGGTCGATGCTCTGCAGGACGATCTCGCCGGCGCCAAGCGCTTCAACCTCCCTTGCCCAGTCGACGGGATGCATTGCCGTATCCTCGCGACCGCAGTCGGTGAACACGCGGGGTCCGCTATCCGTCTGCCTCACGTCGATCACCACGACCACACATTGATTTCCGAACTCGGCGGCGGCCTCGCCGACCAGGGTGGGTCGTCGAACGGCCGCGGTGTTGATCGTCACGCGGTCGGCGCCGGCCGCCAGCATTTCTCGCATATCTTCCAGGCTGCGGAGGCGACCGCCGAAGGTGAGCGGCATGAAGCAGTTTTGCGAGACCGCGGTCACGATCTCCGCGACGGATCTGAGGTTGGCTACGCGTAGATCCTCGCGCTGGCCGTCGTACACGGCTTCCCGGCTGATATCCAGGTAGATCAGCTCGTCAACCGACCATTCGTTGTAGCGTTCGACCTGGTAGGTCGGATAGCCGATGAGCTGGAGATTGCTGAACCGGGTCGTCTTGGCCAGCCTGCCTTGGCTGAGCAGCAGCACCGGGATAAGCCGCTTCTTCAGCATTCCAGGTCGACAAAGGCGCGCAGCACCTTCAGGCCATTGTGATGCGAGAGCTCCGGGTGGAACTGGCAGCCGAACACTTGGCCGGCGTCGAACGCGCCGACAAAGGGGTGGCCGTAATCGACCTCCGCCACGGCAACGGCGGGATCATCGGTCTCCAGCCGATACGAGTGCACGAAGTAGAAGTCCGGCTTGTCGCCCAGTTGCGCGGCCCGTAGGAGCCGGTTGTCGCCGAGGCCAGTGAAGTTGTTCCAGCCGATATGCGGCACGAGCAGGCTGGGGTCGCGTGGATCAAGCAACGTCACCCGGCCGTTGACCAGGCCGAGGCCCGCGGTGGCGCCGCCTTCGCGACCCTCCGCCGCAAGCAGCTGCATACCCAGGCAGATGCCCAGAATTGGCACGCCCTTGGCCGCCTGCTCGCGGATGGCCTCGTCGAGCCCGCGCTGACGCAACGATTTCATGCCCGCGGTAAATGCGCCCACGCCAGGCAACACGATGCGGTCCGCTGCCATCACCTGATCCGGGGTCGCGGCGGCGCTGGCCGGCCGTTCCACCGCCCGGAACGCGTTGAGCAGGGAGAACATGTTGCAGATGCCGCTGTCAACCACGGCGATCATTCAGGCGCGACCAAGTCGTTGCTCAACGGTGTGCCGCGCTTGATCGCGCGCGTGGCGCGGCGGCCGAGAATCCGATCCAGATGCTTCGGCGCCAGTCCAAACCCAGGACGGATCGAGCGTATATTCTGGCGTGTGAAGGTGTCGCCCGCTGCGATGTCGGCGACCGCATAGAGCGAGCGCCGGAACATGGCGTTGTCTTTCTCACTAGCCGTCCGTTCATACTGTGCTTGGCCGCGCGCCGCCCATGCGGTGCGCACGCCCTCCACCATCTGGCGGAGTTCGGCCGGTTCCAGTGAGAACGGGGCATCCGGTCCGCCATCCGCTCGGCTCAGCGTGACGTGCTTCTCGATCATCGCGGCACCGAACGCCACGGCGGCGATGGAGACCGCTACGCCCAGAGTGTGATCGGACAGGCCCGCCACCGACTCGAAGCGTTCCGCCAGGTCCGGGATCGTCCGGAGGTTCGACTCCTCGGGCGGCGATGGGTAACCGCTGACACAATGAAGCAGCACCAGGTCCCGGCACCCGGCCGCGCGGGCGGTGGCGACCGCCTCGCCGATCTCGCCCTGGCTGGCCATGCCGGTCGACAGGATCAGCGGCTTGCCGGTCTGGGCGGCCAGCTTGATGAGCGGCAAGTCGACCAGTTCGAAGCTCGCGATCTTGTAGGCAGGCGTATCCAGCTCTTCCAAGAAGTCGACCGCGGTCTCATCGAAGGGCGACGAAAAGATGTGGATGCCTAGTTCCCGGCCCCGCGCGAACAAGGCTTGATGCCAGTCCCAGGGGGTGTGGGCCTCGTCGTAGAGGTCGTGCAGCGTGCGCCCGTGCCATAGCCCGCCATCGATCACGAAGCCGGGACCGTCATGCGCGATCGTGATCGTGTCGGCCGTGTAGGTCTGCAGCTTGACCGCGTCGGCGCCGGCGTCGGCCGCTGCGCCGATTATCTCGAGGGCGCGTTCGAGACTGCCGTTGTGGTTGGCGCTGAGCTCGGCCACGACGTAAGGCGGATGCTCTGGCCCAATGGGGCGGCCTTCGATGATGACGTCTCTCTCGCTCACGATGTGCATCTCGTCGTGCTGAGGGTCGCCGGCGGTTGCACATACCAGCCATCCCCGGCGGGGCGGTAGCCGGCTCCCGTAAACAGCGCGACCGAGGCTTCGTTTCCCTGCAGCACGTTCGCATGCAACTCCGCCTCAGGAACGAGCCGGTGCGCCAAAGCCAGCGCCGCGCGACCGATCCCCTGACCGTAGAGATGGGGCGCGACATAGATCGATACCTCGAGGCTCTCGACCCCTTTGGATGACGCACCGCGACCGACGAGGCGCAAAACACCGCCGGGCTCGTCCCCATAGAGGATCATGTGCAGCAGACAGGCGGGATCGGAGAGCCGCGCCTTTAGCCATGCGGTGTGCTCTTCAGCTGTCGGCACGCTTGGGTTACGGGCGAAGCGGCGGGTGTCCGGATGGCGCTGCCAGGCGAGCATGAGATCGCCATCCTCCATGCGCGCCCGGCGCAAACCCACGGGCGTCCCCGAACGCGCGAACGGCGGCGCGATCTCGGCTGCTGCACGCTCCGCCCCGAGTCCGTCGCAAATGCGCAGCGCGGCGACGCGCATGGCCGCGGTGCGGGCCGGGTCGGCGAGGAGGCGATCGACGGCCAAGCCGATGTCCGACGGACGCAGCCGGTCGGCCGGGCCGAGATTCCAGGCCGCACCCGATTCGTGCAGGGCCGACGCGTTGTTTCGCTGGTTGTCGGCGGTGACGACCAGCAGCGTCGGCAAGCCCAAACAGGCCCGTTCCCAGGAGCTTGTCCCAGCGGCGCCGATTGCCACGTTCGCCTGGACCATGAGTTCTTCTGGCGCAGCGATCTCCCGGTGGAGACGGCATGCCAACGGAAGCTGGCCGCACATGTCGGCAATCGCCTGCGCGTGCGGGGCTTGTGCCCCCAAAACCACGTCGACGGCCAGGTCCTTTCCGATCTCAGCCAGTCCCTGCAAAGCCAGAGCCGTTGCGTTCTGAGGATCCGTCGCCCCGAGGCTGACGAAGATCCGCGCCTGCGAGCCAGCCTGTTCCGAGGGCGCCGACCAGCAGCGGCGCAGGCGGCCGAAGGGGCGGCGCAAGAGCGCGTAATCTCCGCCAAGCAGCGGCCGGCAATCGTCGTTCACCAGGCCGCGATAGTCTTCCGGCTGCCGGTAGGGTGTCTGGTCGAGCAGCAGATCGCAGCTGTGTCGCCGGTCGGCCAGATCGTCGATGACCAGAACGCGTTCGCTCCACCCGGTGAAGGCGGCTTCAAACCGTTCGTCGAGGCCGTAGTGATCGACCACGAGTAGGCGCACGCCCTCGGGCAGGGCGGCTTTGAGCTCCTGCACTCCTTGCTCGGCCGTCGCGGGAACGACCAGGAAGCGCCGCCCCGCGCTGTCCAGTTCGGGGACCGCGGTCTGCGTCTCCGCCTGCCCTGCGAGGACCGTGGTCCAGCCGAGATCCTCGAGCGCGCTTGCCAGCGCCAGACATCGGCGCACATGTCCGGTGCCAATGTCGGGCGATGCGTCGGCGCGAAAAACGGCGACCGGTGAATCCGCACCATGCTCAGAAATTGTGCTCACCAGTGCAGTGGCCCGATCGCCTGTCGCGCACGACCGTGTAGGCGCTTAGGTCCGGCCGCGCTCCTTGCGCGATGTACCAGATGTTGGAAGGTCGGTCCCGGTCGCGCGCGCGGAGCTCGGCAGCCAGCTCTTCTTCGGGATCGATACAGACCGCCCCGTTGGGCGGCAAGACCCATCGGCGACTGGCCAGCTCGCCCTCGTCTCCGAAGAACGTGACCTGGACATCGCATGGGTCGCCGCCCGGCCGGTCCGCAGCGAAGCCGAGCCAGCAATCGTGATCCCGGCCGACGACGGTCTGGCCCCAGGCGAAGCCTTTCTTGCCCGCTGGCGCAAAGATGTTCGGATTGTTCAGCGACATGTTGACGGACGACGAGAGCCCGCCGCAGGAATGAACGAGTTGGTGATTCACGCGGGTGGGCGTATTGCCAGTCTTGGGCGAGACAATCAGGGCAAAGCTGGCAATGGCGCCAAGATCGTAGCCGTCGGCTTCCGCCATCTCGTTGACGGGCACCTCCAGACCGCGTGATCCCGGGGAGTCCAGCTCGCCCGCGGCAATCGTGCCGAGCGATCCGCCGCCTTCCGTGAACAGCTCGATCGACGCCGCCAGGCGACCCGGCGACATGATCGGGTACATTCTGACGATATTGTCCAGCTCCCGGAAGAACGGGTACACCCGCCAGGATGGGCGTTCGTCGTCCCAGTACTCGGCCACCAAAGAGCTGTCGTAATAGCTGTGGTTCGCGCTGAAAGCGCCGTCGGAGGCGCGCTGTCCGGCCAACATCCGACCATAGAACAGGAACTGCTGAGGCTGCCGCACCTTCAGCACGCCGGTACCCGCCGGCCCGGATGTCGAAAACAGCTCCGCGATCGAGAAATGACGATTGGTGAGCCGCGGCTGGTCCACCGGCACGGCCTTGGTTCGAACTCCGGTCTCGTCGGCAAGCTCGATCTCGATCTCGCCGCGGCACGGCTGAAGCCCCGTGGTGAAGGTCACGAAGGTGTCGACCTTGTCGTCGAGACGGACATCGATCGACGCCTCGGCGACGGGACGGGCATTGATGGAATCATCCTCGAACACGTCGTTGAGCACCCGATTGTAGGCGTGCACCATGTTCAGGAAGTTGTCTCCATGATGGTTGACCATCACCGCCGGAAACGGAATGAACAGGTTCTCGGCGGTGAAGAACTCCACCAGATAGGTATCGGTCGGTTCGGCAACCATGCCGGACAGGGGAAGCGTGTAGACCTTGGGCTCCCGAATCTCGTGCAACCGCGACTCGATCCGTTCGCCCTCTGGGTCGAGCGCCGTGATACGGCAGCCGACCCGATCGTAGCCCCGTTTCAACAGGAAGTGGTTGACGAAGCTGATCTCCGCCGCGGCCCCCGCCATTTCCGGCACCATCAACGAGGATCGGTGAACGCTGTTGAGCGCCGCATCCCTGTGATAATCCCGCCGGGTCGCCTCAACGTCCTTGAAACTCTTCATTCTTGGGCTCCACTGCGCCCGGGCCCCTTCACGCAGTAGGCGGTGGGCGTCGGGCTGCTGGCGAGGATCTTCAGTTCGGGTGGCTCGGCGAGCGAGCCAAGAAACGCGTCGACCGCATCGGACTCTCCCCATTCACCAATCGCATACTCGTCGAACACGGCGATGCCACCGGGCGTCAGCCGCGGCCAGGCGGCCTCGAGAGTCGCCAGGGTGGCGGCGTAAACGTCGAGATCGCAGTGCAGTAGACTGATACGAAAGCCGGGACTCGCCTGAATGTAGTTGGGCAGGGTCTCAGCGATGTCTCCCTGGACGATCTCGATGCGATTTCGCAGCCCGAGGCGTTCGATGGCCTCCGAGAGCTGCACGAAGGCGGACGCGTCATAGTCCCGCATGTGCGCCTCGGCGGCGGCCGCTTCGTCGTCCCGCACCTTGGGAAAGACAGCATCAAAGGTATCGAAGGCGACGACCTTGCTCCTCGAGTTCGGCTGATATGTCTCGAGAAGGTGGGCGAACTGCAGCGTGCTGGTGCCCTTGAATGCGCCCGCGTCGACGATGTCCCCGGGTACCTCCGCGATCATGCGGACCAAATCGGCCCGTGCGAAGATCTTCTGAAATCGGTGTGTATCGCACAGATAGTGGAACTTGTTCCATGCATCCCACATGGCGACGTCGTCATGGTCGGACGGTTTGGCCATTGATTACCGGTCCCGTTGCAGCCAAATTGCCGCGGTCCGCCGGACTTGATTCCGGCGCGCACTTCGCAGCCAGTGACCAACGCAAGGCGTCTTAGACGTGGCTCGGCCGAACATCATCCTGCTTATCGTGGACACGCTGCGCGAGGATCGCCTCGGGATTTCCGGCTACCGGCCGGGCTTGACGCCGAATCTCGACCGTCTCGCCGGGAACAGCCTGCGCGCGACCGGCCATTTCGCCAATGGCTGCGTCACGCAGGTGGCCTTTCCGGCCATGTTCACGTCGACGCTGCCCTTCGACTACGGCGGGTACAACGACGGCATCCGGCATCGACCTGTGGCATTTCCGGAGGTCCTGCGCGAGGCGGGCTACGAAACCTGGGGCGTGGTCACCGGTCACCCCTGTTCGTCTCACTTCGGCTATGACCGGGGGTTCGACCATTTTGTCGACTTGATCGATCTCTATCAGTGGTTTCGGTCGATCTTCAAGACGATGCTGCGCGAGCTGTTCGACCGCTGGCAAAGCGGCGAACTGACCGACGCCGAGATGTTCGCTTGGCTCTCGGAAACCTATGATTCCTGCCTGGCGGACACCATCCACTTCATCGAACGGCTCGATCGACTCGGCATGCCCGAGAGCGGCCGCAACCGGACCAGACTGCTCGGCGAGGTCAAGGCGGAACGCGACCTCTTGCGTCAAGACCCGCGCGCCATTTGCGACAAGCTCATCGCGCTGGACCAGGACTACCAGTTTGCCCTCGGCGTGGCCGTCCCGCCGCCGGCGCTGCTGCGGCGGATCCGGAGACGCAACCGGATCCGGGACAGATTGAACCGCCGGATCATGCTGCTGTCCGACCGCCGGGCCTTTCGTGCGGAAACCGTGAACGACCTTTTTGCGCAGTATCTTGCCGGGCGCGAGAGCGGTCAGCCGTTCTTCGCCCTGCTGCATTATTTCGACCTGCACGAGGCGAAGCTGTTGCTGTCGAACTGGACCAGCCGCAAGGCGCTCCGGTTTCCGGCTGCCGCGGGTCGCGCCCTTTCCGGCCGCGCCCCAGGTCAGGGTGGCATTTTCTATGATGTCACGCTGGCCATGGTTGACGAGCAGGTCGGCCGGCTGCTCCGTCTCCTCGACCTGCACGACCTTGCCCGCGACACGGTCCTCGTGGTCACCGGCGACCATGGCATTGAGGCCGGAGCGCCGGCGCGCCCGTTCAAGAGCGATATGTCGCGTGCCTTCTATGACGAGTTCATCCACGTGCCGTTCTTCGCGCACGGATCGGGCATCGCGCCCGAGGAGATCGACGGATTGGCCAGCCATCTGGACTTGGCGCCGACCATTCTCGAAATCGCAGGCAGCGCTGTTCCCGAGAGCTTTCAAGGCGCATCGCTGTTCCGTCGTCGGACCAACCACCCCGCCTTCGTCGTCAGCGAGAACGCCGGCAACGGCCGATGCGACATGGCCGAAAAAACCCTGTTCTTTGGGCTCCGGAGCGAGCGCTGTAAGACTGTCTTCGAAGCGCAGGACTTCATCGTGGCCGAACGGGAGGTCTATGACCTTGTCCAGGATCCCTTTGAGCAGACAAACCTCGTCGGAACGGAAGCATTCCCCGCAGAACGCGCGGCGCATCTTGCCTTCGTCCAGGCCCGGGTCAATGGTCTGAAGGAGGCGCTGCTGCACGGGCATCATGCTCTACGCTCGGGAGTCACCAGGTGACGGTTGATCTTCGCGATCTCCGGATGGTCCTCCACGGTTCGTAGCACCTCGCGCCAGCCCGGTATGTGTGGCACCGGCGGAAGTTGCTCGAACAGCGCCTCAAGGAACGTCAGGTCGTCGGCGTGGTCCAGGACCCAACGTTGGGCCCGCGCGTTGCCCCCCGGTCCGGCAAGGTGACTTCGGTCGATCTCGCCGTTCCGCCGAATCCAAAGCGTCACGTGCTCGCGATCCTGACGATCCGTTGTCGCCGCCGCAGTCTGCTCCAACAGGTCCCGAGTCACGGCTTCGCAGTCGAGGCCATGGGGCCATTCCGGCCGTTCGACATTCGAGGCGTATGCCGTTTCTTCCGCAGCCCGCAGGTCCAAGACCGCGGCGCAGACCTCAGGGTCCAGCAGTGGGCAGTCGCAGGTCAGCCGCATCACGATGTTCGCATCGACCTTGCGGGCCGCGCCAAGGACGCGATCCAGGACATCATCCTGCGACCCTCGGAAGACCTCCACGCCCGCCGCCGCCGCAGTATCCGCCACCACGTCGTCCGCGGGTTCGGTCGAGGTCGCCAGCACCACGACATCGCCCCCGACGATCGCGCGCGCTCGCCGAAGGGTTTGCACCATGGCCGGCATTCCAGCCAGCGGCCGCAACACTTTGCCCGGCAGACGGCGCGAGCCGGCGCGGGCCTGGGCAATGATGGCCGTGGTCATCCGCTGGTTTGGCCAAGTGCGTCCTCGAGCGCGTCCACGACCCGGTCCACGTCGCCGTCCGCCATCGCCGGGAACAGCGGCAGCGAGAGCGTTCGGGCGTAGTAGCGTTCGGCGCCCGGCAGCTCCAGCCGACCATAAAGCTGCCGGTAGTAGGGCTGCATGTGCACCGGAATGTAGTGAACCTGGGTGCCGATGCCCTTTGTCCGCAGCCGGGTCATCAGCGTCGCGCGGTCGAGCCCGCAAGCGGCGAAGTCGACGAGTACGGGATAGATATGCCAGGCCGGCAGACACTCCGGCACCCGTGCGATCGGCTGCACGACCGGAGAGAACCGGGCCAGCATTTCGTCGTAACGCCTAACCAGCTCCCGCCGCCGGGCGACGAAGCGGTCGAGCTTCTCCAGCTGGCTCAGCCCCAAGGCGCATTGCACGTCCGTGACCCGGTAATTCAGGCCCGGCTGGGCCATCTCGTAGTACCAGGGGTTGGCCTCTCCGCCCGGCGCAAAAGCGAGTTCGGCCTGTTCGAACGCCGACGGATCGCGGGTCATGCCGTGATTTCGGAGCTGGCGCAGCCGCGCCGCCATGGCCGCGTCATTGGTGGTCACGGCGCCGCCCTCGCCCATGGCAATGGCCTTGGCAGGGTGGAAGGAGAAGGTCGCCATGTCGCTGTGTCGGCAGTTCCCGGTCGGAAGCCGCTCACCCTCGGGACTTGTCACCAGGCTGCCCAGGGCGTGCGACGCGTCTTCCACGACCGCGGCGCCAGAAGCCCTCGCCAAGTGCGCAACGGCCGCCATCGCCACCATCTGACCGGCGAGGTGCACCGGCAATACGGCGCTCCGCCGCGCCTGACCACACTTGGCCAAGGCGGCGGCCAGGGTCTCCTCGGTCATCAGACCGGTCTCGGGATCGACGTCCGCAAAAACAACGTCTGCGCCGACATAGCGGCCCGCATTTGCCGTAGCGAGAAAGGTCACGGCCGGAACTACCACACAGTCACCGGGTCCAAACCCCAACCCCAGCACGGCAAGATGCAGTGCGGCCGTTCCGCTGGAGCAGGCCACGGCAAAGCGCGCCTGGGTCTTCTCCGCCAGTTTGGCCTCGAACGCCGCGACTCTGGGACCGGTCGTCAGCAGGTCATCTTTGAGAGCCGCGCCGACCGCCGCAACGTCGTCGTCCTCGATGGACTGTCGCGCATAAGGCAGGAACGGGTTCTGGCCGGTCATGTCCGGATCGTGTCCAGAAGCTCGCGAAACCCTTCCTCTGTCAGCCACTCCTCGTTCCGGTCGCTCGAGTATGTGAAGGAGTCGTCCAGCCGGGAGACGCCGCCGTTGTCCATGTAGTTTTCTTCGGACCAGAAATGGAACGCGGGCGTAATGACGTAGCGATCCTCCAAGGCGATGGTCTGCCGGGCGTCGTCGCTCGTGATCATGACCTCATGCAGCTTTTCACCGGGCCTAATGCCGACAAACCGATGCGGCAGGTGTGGAGCGATCGCCCTGGCCACGTCCACCACCCGCATCGACGGTATCTTCGGCACAAAGATCTCCCCGCCTTTCATCATGTCCAGGCAGGAAAGCACGAAGTCGACGCCTTGGTTCAGCGTGATCCAGAACCGGGTCATACGCTCATCCGTGATCGGCAGGCTGTCCGTCCCGTCTCGGGCCAGCCGCTCGAACAGGGGTACCACGCTGCCGCGCGAGCCAACGACATTGCCATACCGAACCACGGCAAAGCGCGTCTCGCTGTTGCCGGCCAGGTTGTTGGCCGCGACGAAGATCTTGTCGGAGGCAAGCTTGCTTGCGCCGTACAGGTTGATCGGGCTCGCGGCCTTGTCCGTGGACAGCGCGATCACCCGCGAGACCCCGCAGCGCAAAGCGGCTTTGACCACGTTCTCCGCACCGTGCACGTTGGTGCGGATGCATTCGAACGGATTGTACTCGGCGGTCGGAACCTGCTTCAGCGCCGCGGCATGGATCACGATATCGATGTCGCGCATAGCCAGCTCGAGCCGTCCTTCGTCCCGAACATCGCCGATGAAATAGCGCATGGCCGGATGATCCGCCTGGCTCAGCGCCTGTTCCATCTCGAGCTGCTTCAGCTCGTCTCTCGAAAAGACAATCAACTTGTTGGGTTCGGCGAGCGAGAGCACACGTTTGACGAAGGCCTGCCCGAACGAGCCCGTTCCGCCGGTGACCAGGAGGTTCTTGCCGGCCAATTCCCGCGCGGTGACGTCAAACGTCCTGATCGTCATGACGAAATTGCCGTTCTCATGATTGTTCAGCCATCAGCGCGGGCGTGGCCGAGCCGGCGGGCTGCTGTTTGCGGAAGGCTTGCGCGTACCAGCCACCGTGGGCAAGCAGGTCCTGGTGAGAGCCCTGTTCGACGATTGTGCCAGCCTCCATGACGATGATTCGGTCGGCGCTGCTGATTGTTGAGAGCCTGTGGCCGACGACGATCATGGTGATCTCGGTCTCCGCCCGGATCCGCGCCAGCGCCTTGCGGAACTGTTCCTCCGCGACTGCGTCGAGATTGCTGGTGGGCTCGTCCAGAATAAGAATCGGGGCCTGCCGAACGAGGGCGCGCGCCAAATCAAGACGTTGGCGTTGGCCCCCCGAGAGCCGCACGCCATCTTCGCCGATCAGGGTATCGAAGCGGTCCGGCAGCTCGGCGATGAAATCGCTGGCACCGCTTAGTTCCGCGGCGATGCGAACTTGCTGGTCGCTGGCATCGGCTTTGCCATAGCGGATGTGCTCGGCCACCGTAACGTCGAAGATCTGCGGGCTTTGTGGCGCATAGGCGATGCCGCCGCGAAGGCTCTCAAGCGAGAACTCCTCTATCGGCGTGCCGTCGAACAGGATCCGTCCCGCTTGCGCGATCCGGAGGCGGGGGATCAGGTCGATAAGCGTGGACTTCCCGGACCCGGAAGGGCCGACCAACGCGACCATGGATCCGGCCGGGATTTCCAGATCGATACCCCGAAGTGCTGGACGTTCGCCGCCCGGGTAACGGAATGAGACTCCGGCGAACCGGATGCCCTTGCGCAGCGCCTCGAAGGATCTCTCTCCGCCGCCCGATTCTCGGGCCGCGGCCATGTCCTGCAGCCGGCGGTCCACGGCTTCCAGGCTCCCGTAGGTGGCCAGCATGGTCTGCCTCTGCTGCATGATCGCCTTGAATACGGGAACCAGGCGCAAGACGATGAGCAGGAACAGGCCAAGCCGATCGAGCCCGAGGCCCATAAACGCCACCGCGACGTATAGAAAAACGCATCCCAGCGCGAGCACGATTGGCTCGACCACCGCGTCCGTCCGCGCCAGCAGCTTGGAGGACCAGACCATGGTCTTGTACTGGGCCTCCGTCAGCCGTCCGACGGCCCCGGCCTCGGCAACTTCGGTGCCAGCTAGCCGCACCAGCCGCGGCGACTTGAAGCGCTGGACCAGAAATGCTCCGAAACGGCTGTTGGCGCGCTCCACTTGCCGGCTGATTTCCTGGGTCTTGTGCATGATCCCGCGCATCAGCCAGGCGGTAGCGGCAAGCACGGCCATGATCGAGACAGTCATGACCGGCGACAGCATCAGCATCACGCAAATCGAGGCGAGGGAAGTCAGCAGGTAGCCAAGCAGGTGGAATGGTGCGATCAAGGTGTGGACCGCGCCGCGCGTCTCAACGGACAGAACGTTGACCAGCGTTCCCACCGGCACCGCTTCGTGGTAGGCGGCGTCGGCTGCGAGATAGCGGGCGAATCCCTCCTGCCGCATCCGCCGGATCAGCCGTTCATCCAGGACGAGCACATATACCGTGCGGACATAGTTCAAAACCGGACGCACGATGATCAGCACGAAAACCGTGCCCACCAGCACCGGCAATGTCACGGGCAGTTCGAGGTACTGGTAAACGCCGACCAGCCGTTGCCAGAGCTCGGAGTCGGCGGTGAGGGCCTCCACGTTCTGCCCGGCCTGAATGAACTGGGCGACGGGCAAGAGCATGGCCAGACCGGCGAACTCGAACAGCGTGGCCGCCAAGGTGAGCGCGAGAATCCAGAAGGCCATGATCGGACGGAACCCGAATTCCCGGTAGATGCGCGGGAATTCGCGCAGGCTCAGGGCCGGATGTGGGCCCTCGGCGCCGGACTGAACGCTCTGGCTCATTTGGCGTCCCGCAAATCCCGATCGGCGGCTTGCAGATCATCCGGTTGGCCCACGTCGATCCAGTACTCGTGGATCGGGAACAGGCCGACGGTCAGCTCGGCCTCTTGACCCAAGGCGAGCAACTCCGGCATGTCGATCCTGGTATCGGGAGGAACCAGACGACAGAATTCTGTCTCCATCAGATAGATGCCGGAGGCCACGAAGTGGGTGTAGGACGGCTTCTCATCGATCCGCTCGAAGACACCGTTGTCGTCTTGTCGGATGACGCCATAGGGGACCGATACTTGATAGGGAGACACAGCTACCGTGGCGTCATGGCCGTGCGCAA
>JAAUXY010009683.1_pt1 | contig 31231 bp, 31 predicted proteins | sample 7278121 | NCBI WGS metagenome assembly JAAUXY01 (sample SAMN14350117, study PRJNA611818) | marine sediment metagenome | isolation source: surface marine sediment (1.8m) | place: French Polynesia: Moorea | collected 2018-08
AGCCCGAGATGTACGCCCGCAAGCCCCGGCCCATGCCGCACCGGGACAAGGCGACCGAGCAGCGGCCGCCGGGGCCGACCCAATCCATGCAAACCGAGCCGTCGCAAGCCGAGCCGGCCGCCTCTCTGAAGACACTGCGCACGACACGGCAAGCGCCGTCCACGACGGCCGAGCCAACTCTCGGCGCGGCGCCGCGCCAGTCGTGGGCCGATGAGCCAAGCCGGCCGGCGAAGCTCAAATCAGCGACCCCACCGTCCGAGAACCAGCCCGATTCCGCGCCGGCCGCGGAGACCGACCTTCCGGAATCGCTTCGGGCCGAGCCCCCGCTGCGGACAATCGAGCCGCCTTTAGCGGTGCCGGCCGAACCGGTTCAGCCGACGCCGCGCCCTTCGCCGACCGCCGAAACCGTGGCGCCAGTAAAGACGGCTCCCGTCGAGCCGGCGGACGAGAAGATCGAGCCGGTCGCCGAAGAACCGGCTCTGCCCGACGTCGTCGAACTGCTGCAGCCGCAGCCGATCGTCGACAAGGCGCCGAAGCCGCAAGCCAAAGCCCCTCAGCCCGCAAAGCCTGCACCCGAAGAGCGAACGCGATCCCGCAAGCCGAAGAGCCGGCCGCAAGCCAAGAAGCCGGCAAAGGAGTCCGGGGCCTCCGGCCCGGTGCTGGTCACCAACAATGCCGGGCTGGTGGTGGACCGGCTGGGCAAGCGGTTCAAGAAACGCCCGGTGGTGCGCGATGTGAGCGTCAGCTTGCAGCGCGGCGAAGTGGTCGGCCTGCTCGGCCCGAACGGAGCGGGCAAGACGACCTGCTTCTACATGGTCATCGGCCTGGTCACCCCGGACTACGGGACGATCTCGCTGGATGGCGATGACATCACCGTGCTGCCGATGTACCGGCGCGCGCGGCTCGGCATCGGCTATCTGCCGCAGGAGGCCTCGATCTTCCGCGGGCTTTCGGTCGAGCAGAACATCCGCTCGATCCTGGAATCGATCGAGCCGAACAAGGAAGAGCGCGAGGCGCGGCTGGACACGCTGCTGGCGGAGTTCTCCATCACCCATCTGCGCCACGCGCCGTCGCTGGCGCTGTCCGGCGGCGAGCGCCGACGTGTCGAGATCGCCCGCGCGCTGGCCAGCAAGCCGAAGTTCATGCTGCTGGACGAACCGTTGGCCGGCATCGACCCGCGCGCGGTCAACGATATCCGGGATCTCGTCGCTCACCTAAAGGACCGCGGGATCGGTGTGCTGATCACCGATCACAACGTGCAGGCCACGCTCAACATCGTCGACCGTGCCTATATCCTCCACGATGGCCAAGTGATCATGGAGGGCACCCCGCAGTCGGTTGTCGACGATCCCGATGTGCGCCGTGTCTATCTTGGCGAGAAATTCTCACTCTAAGTCTGGCGCAAGAGTCGCAAGCCCGGGAGATCGGCTGTGGCTCTAGGCCCGCGCTTGGACCTGCGCCAGTCGCAGACCCTGGTGATGACGCCGCAGCTGCAGCAGGCGATCAAGCTGCTGCAGCTGTCGAACACCGAGCTGGCCGAATTCGTCGAGCAGGAGCTGGAGCAGAATCCGCTGCTGCAGCGCGACGCGGGTAGCGCCGATGCGGTCAGCGCCTATGGCGAGGCCAGTGCGGCGGACCTGAACGGGGTCCAAGGCGAAGGGCTGGGCATCGACGGCGTCGCCCCGGATGAAGTGCAAGCGTCGCCACGGGACAGCGCGGAACAGACCGAGGCCGGGGTCCTGCCCGCCGAACAGGACGCTCCGCTCGACATGGACGAGGGCCAGGACTGGTCCAGTGATCGCGGGCAAGGCGATGGCCCGCTGATCGATGCCGCCGGCGATCCACCGGCGGACCTGACCGGCATGAGCTTGGGGCAGGTGGGCAGCGGCGGCCGGTCCAACTTCGAGTCGGACGACCGGTCCTTCGAGGACCGGTTGAGCCAGGACCTGTCGCTGCGCGACCACTTGCTCAGCCAACTCAACGTCGAGATCAGCGCGCTTTCGGATCGGATCATCGGGGCCGCGCTGATCGACCTGCTGGACGACAGCGGCTATCTGACCGCCGAGTTGGGTCCGATCGCCGACGCCTTGGGCTGTTCGGTGGCCGAGATCGAAGCCGTGCTCGCGTGCCTGCAGGAATTCGAGCCGTGCGGCGTGTTCGCCCGCGATCTGGCCGAATGCCTGGCGATCCAGCTACGCGACCGCAACCGGCTGGACCCGGCGATGCAGACGCTGCTCGACAACCTCGACCTGCTGGCCGGGCGGGACGCCGCGGCGCTGTGCCGAGCCTGCGGCGTCGATGAAGAGGATCTGGCGGAGATGGTCGCGGAAATCCGGGCGCTCGACCCGAAGCCGGCGTCCAGCTTCGAGACCGACGTGACGCATGCGATCGTGCCCGACATCCTGATGCGGCCGTCGCCCGACGGCGGGTGGAACGTGGAACTGAATACCGACACCTTGCCGCGCGTGCTGGTCGACCATCAGTACTACGCACTGGTACACGGCCAGGCCCGGAAGAAGGACGAGCGCCAATACATTTCCGAGCAGTACCATTCGGCCAACTGGCTGATTAAGTCGCTGCACCAGCGGGCAACGACTATCCTGAAGGTCGCCAGCGAAATCGTGCGTCAGCAGGACGCCTTCTTCCGCAAAGGCATCCAGCACCTCAAGCCATTGGTCCTGCGCGACATCGCCGATGCCATCGCGATGCACGAGAGTACGGTCAGCCGGGTCACCAGCAACAAGTACATCGCGACTCCGCGCGGACTGTTCGAGCTCAAGTACTTCTTCACGGCATCGATCGGATCGACCGGCAGCGGGGACGCGCATTCGGCGGCCGCCGTCCGGCACCGAATCAAGGAGTTCATCAACGCCGAGGATGCCTCCGCGGTGCTCAGTGACGACCAGATCGTCGAGAAGCTGCGGGCGGAGGGCATCGACATTGCGCGCCGCACGGTAGCCAAGTACCGCGAATCGATGAAAATTCCATCCTCCGTGCAGCGCCGGCGGCAGAAGAAAATGCGCCTGTAATCGCGGTTTCGGACGCTTATCTTACTGTTTTGTGAGCATTCTGTGGAAAACCCGATCCTGTCGACCGGTACACCTGGGTCTTAAGCGCCCGGTTGACTTGCCGAAAGGCGAAGACTAGCTTGCGCGCCGCCGTTCCGGCCGGGCATGATGCAGGGCGTTCGCGATCGGCAAGTCGCCTGGACGGCGCGGCAGGAAAGCGCGGCGCTGGGGGCTCATCAAGCACGAACACATCGCTTCGGCGCCAATGCAACTGTCCGTCAAAGGTAAGCAGATTGACGTTGGTGACGCCCTTCGCGGGCACATCGAGGATCAGCTCAACAAGACGATCGCCAAATACGTCCCCAAAGCGATCGAAGGGGAAGTGCATCTTTCTAGGGAGGGCAGTTTCCTGCGTGTGGACATTGCGGTGCATGCCGCGCGCAGCGTGACCCTCCAATCCCATGCCGCCGCGGGCGATGCGTACGCCGCATTCGATTCCGCCCTGGAACGCATGGATAAACGGCTGCGGCGCCACAAGCGGCGCCTGGTCAATCATCACAAGGGTCGCGAGGACCCGGCGACAGTGCTCGCTTCGCAATACATCCTCGCGACAGACAGCGAGGAGCCTGTTGCCGACGAGACCGGAGAAAGCCAGGACGGTGATCCGGTCATTGTCGCAGAAACGCAAACGGAGATCGCAACTCTGACCGTTGGAGAAGCCGTGATGCGCATGGATCTGGCCGACTTGCCCGCGCTGTTGTTCCACAATCGCGGACATGGCGGACTGAACATGGTCTATCGCCGTCCCGACGGAAATATCGGCTGGATCGATCCGCCCAAAGTGGCCGGCGAAGGTGAAAATTGATGGAAGTTCAGCAGCTTATGATCCCGGACCACGTGGTCCCGTCCCTCAAGTGCTCGAGCAAGAAGCAGGTGCTTCAAGAACTGTCCCGGCGCGCCGCCGCGACCACCGGTCTGAACGAGCGCGCGATCTTCGATACGCTGCTGGAACGGGAACGCCTCGGCTCGACCGGGGTGGGCAATGGCATCGCCATTCCGCACGGCCGGTTTCGCGATCTCGATACGCTGCACGGATTCTTCGCCAGGCTGGAGAAGCCGGTGGAGTTCGATGCGGTCGATGATGAACCGGTCGATCTGGTGTTCATGCTGCTGGCGCCGGAATCGGCCGGTGCGGATCACCTCAAGGCGCTCGCCAGAATCTCCCGCCTGCTGCGCGATCGCGGCATTTGCGAGAAGCTGCGCGGCTGCGACAACGCCGATGCGTTGTTCGCCCTGCTGACCGAAACCGAGGCCAGCCACGCCGCCTGAAAGTCTCCTTCGATGAAATGAGACGCGGTGCCGGCCCGAAGCCGGCACGCCTTAGGGCGCCGCGTCAGTGCACGCTGACCGGCTCCAAGTCGTTCTGCTTGACCGCTGCAAAGGCCTGCTCGCGGTCGCCGGCGACGCCGATCTGGGTGCCGTCGGCCGCATGAATTGCCCACGCGTCGACGCCGTCCACCACGACCGGCTTCACATAGGCCACACCATGCACCCCAAGCTGGGCAAAGGCGTGCGGTTCCATCGGCTGAAAGTGATTGGGGTTCGCGTTCATTTTTTGGCTCCTTTTTATTGGCTCCGCGTTTGCAGGTTCCGTGGCGACACCTTGCCGGCGTCACTCCGTGCTCACGTCGATCGCGCCGGCGCGCTTGGCGCGACCGTTGCCGGAACGTTCACCGGATCCGATCTCGACCTTGCGCACCCGGGCCGACGGCTTGGGCCGCTCAAGATCGATATGCAGCAGGCCGTCGGATAGGTCCGCGGCGATCACCTCGATGCCCTCGGCCAGCACAAAACTGCGCTGGAACTGCCGGGTCGCAATGCCGCGGTGCAGAAACACCCGATCGCCATCGCCCTCCTCTCGCTTGCCGCGGATCACCAGCTGGTTGTCTTCCACGGTGGCCGAGAGGTCGTCGCGCGAGAAACCGGCGACGGCAATGGTGATGCGCAGACGGTCTTCGCTGAGCTGCTCGATATTGTAGGGGGGATAACCCTCGGCCGCGGTCTTCTGCACCCGGTCGACCAACTGCTCGAAATGCTCGAAACCGAGCAAAAGCGGGTTGTTGAACAGCGAAACACGACTCATGGTCATCCTCCTCCATCGAGCGAGGCTGAATTTCGGCCCGCACGTGCGGCGCCATCGTCACCGACGACCCGGTCCGGCGTCGTCAAACCCTTATGTTGGGGCGAATTCCGGCCGCTTCAAGGCGGACGGCGCGGCGGGGAGGAAAGGCTTTGCGGCCGTTATCGCGGATCGTGGTGGAGTTGACGGGCCAGCTCCACGGCCGACTGGCGCTCCAGGCTCAGATCCCGGGCCAGCCATGCCCGCGCCCGCGGATCCCCGTTCTGCGCGGCACGGCGCAGCCAGCGGTGGGCCTTGCTTACGTCGCGCGGTGCGCCTTCACCGCGGGCGTACATCACCGCCAGCAGCAGCTGTGCCCGGACTTCCCCGTTCTCAGCGAAGGGCCTGAGCAAGTGATAGGCGCGCGCGAAATCGCTTTGCTCCAGCGCCGCCACGGCCGGTGCAATCGAGATTCGGTCGGGCCGTCCCCGGCCGAGATCGCTGGCCAGCAGCACCATACCGACGACGGCGACCATCGCCAGCGCCAGCAAACGCCGGGTCATTATTGTGGTCCTAGGCATCCTGCTTCCTAGGTGTGCTCCCTATTGGGGCGGAACCCTGCTCGGCAAAGCGGGCAGTCTCTTGGTGAAATTGTGGCGAGAATATGGCGAAACTCTAACGCCGGGCCAGCGCGGCGGGCGCCGGAGCACGGGCCTCGCGGTAGTACACGAACAAACCGCTGCCGACGATCACCGCCGCGCCGAGCAGTGTCGGCCAATCCGGCAGGTCGGCGAACACCACGAACCCAAACACCGTCGCCCACACCAGGTTCACATACTGGAACGGCGCCAGCAGCGAGGCGGGCGCATAGCTGAGCGCGCGAATCAAGGTCAGGTGCGCGCAACCGCCCACGCCCCCGAGCAGCGCCATCAGCAGCCAGCCGCGCGTGTCCGGGGCGGTCCAATGGAACGGAACAAACACCGAGGTCGCCACCGCACCGACCACGGCGGTGTAGAACAGGCTGGCGAAGGCGTCCTCGCCCGGCCCGAGAACCCGGGTGCCGATCTGATACAGCGCATAGCACACCGCCATGGCGGCCGGCAGCAGGGTCGCCCAATGGGCGGCGGAAGCGAACTCCACCCCGGGCCGCACGATGATCAGCATGCCGCAGAACCCGACGCAGACCGCGATCCAACGCCGCGGCCCGACATGCTCGCCGAGCAGCGGCACCGACAAGGCGGTGACGAGCAGGGGCGCGATGAAGGCGATCGAGGTCGCGGTGGCCAGCGGCAGATACCGCAGTGCCGTGAAGAACAGGACGGTCGCGGCCAACAAAAGAACGCCGCGCAGCAGCTGCAACCAGGGACGGCGCGTCGCGAACAGCCGGCGCGGACCGAGCCATAGGGCGACCGGCAGCATCAGGGCGACGTGAAAGGCGTAACGCGCCCAGACGACCTGCGCCGTGGGGTAATCGACCGACAGATGCTTGGCCAGCGTATCCAGGGAAACGAAGCCGAACCCGGTCAGCAGCATGAACGCAATGCCGAGCCCCGGACGGTGATGATGCTGAGAATGGTGGTGGGCCTGGGCGGCGGCGTTCCCGGCGGTCTCTTCTGTGCTCTGCTGTGACCGCCCGGGATCGCCTGTGTCCACTGTCGTTAGGCCTCTTCCAGCTCTCTCTTCTTCGCCATCGATGGCGTCAGTTCATTCGGGTCCAGGCGGATATCATAGAGCAGCAGGTCGCGCTGGATATTCTGATCCGCAATCGGCTCCACGCCGTGGAACGACTTATCGTTCTTCATGAACGCAAACAAGCTGTTCGGCCGATAGGGCATGGTGTGCACCCGATCGAAGGTCTTCGGGTGATAGTGGGGACCTCCAACACAGCTGAATTGCGGATCCTTTGGCATGTAGACCGACGTGCCCAAGTGCGAGAGCGAGTCGTCGCGCGGCAAATAGAACAGAAGCGAGAGCAGTCGGGACGGGGAGTCGGTGTGCGGTCCGATCGAGTAGTTGGTGTGATCGCGGACCAGCAGGATCTCGGTCGCGGTCTGCACCGTGTCGACTTGGTTCAGCCGCTTGATGGTCTCCAGGCGCTGCTCGACATAGGGCTGGAAGATGGCCATCAGCCAGCCCTGGAACCGAGGCCCGCGCATCCAGTTGCTGAGCCCGGCCCAGAATGCGGCCTGGTCGTTCGGCAGGTTGAGCAGATGCTCGGTGGTGAACTTCATGATGTGGCGTTCGTCATAGTCCTTGCCGGTCCGACCGGTGGAGGACAGCGAACGGAACGAGTCATCCGACGGCAGATGCGCCAGGATTTGTTCGTAGTAGGCCGGCTCGAACACCTCCTCGACGTACATGTGCGGATAAGGGAAGGTCCGCATCGGCGTGTTTGCCATGCGGTAGGTGACGGCGAGCTCAGCGTTTAAAGACATAGTTTCCGATCCCTTCGAAGGCACCTTGCTTGCGGATCGCGACGTCGATCTGCGCGTCGGAATATCCGAAGCCCAGATCAGCCATGCGTTCGATGATCGCCTGATGCTCAGGCAGGTGCGTGTTCACCTCGACCAGCACCGATTGCACGTCCGGGTGCTCCAGGGTGGCGGCCGCGCCGGCCAGCACCTTGTGCTCGAGGCCATCCACGTCGAGCTTGATGTGATGGGGCACCGGGACCACGCCGTCTGCGATCAGCCGGTCCAGCGTGGTGGAGAACGATCCCTGCTTGTACGGGAAGGCGGCCGGTTTCAGGTGGAAGTCGACCGCGTCGTCGAAACTGTGGCACGACCCGCCGGCGGCCGCGTCGGACAGATGAAGCTCGCCGAACCGCGTCTCATCCGACAGCGCGCAGGCGTAGGCCACGACCAAATCGGAGAGCTGGTTGGCCTGGATGTTCCGGTTGAGCAGCGCGTAGTTCTGGCTCTCCGGCTCGAACGCATAAACGCGCGCGGCACGGGTCTTGGCGGCCCAGACGGTGTACATGCCGACATTGGCGCCGATGTCGACCAGAACGTCGCCCGGCGCGAAGCCGGCGATCCATTCGATGGTGTCCGGCTCCTTGCTCATCAGGGTCTCGACCCGCCAGCGGGTCATCCGGTTGGGCGTGTGATAGACCACCTCCACGCCGTTCGGCGCGCGCACCTTGGCGGCCGGCTGAAGACGTTCATAGTCCTCCAGCGAGAGCTGCGGAGGGGTCGCCGGGGCGGCGGCCTGGGCTTCGGGCATCGGTCCTGCCTCTGGATCGAACGGGTGCGCGGACGCATGGTCTGGCGCACCGACATGCAAGACGGATTCCACCCCGAGGGTTCAGAACACTTCGTTAACGAATCACCGAATTTTTCGCGCAGATGCGCGGGCAGCTCGCGCTAATCGCCCTTGGCGGTCCGCCAAACGGCCATCAGGTTGCGGGCGCTGCGCGTCAGGTTGGCCGCTCCGGTGCGCAGCGCATCGTCCAGCGACTGCGGCCCAGAGACGATCGGAAACACTGCGGTGATGCCTTCGGCAAATACGCCCTCGTAGCCGGCGCCAACCGAGCCCGCGAGCACCACCACCGGGATGCCGCGGGCGTGGGCGCGCCGCGCGACCCCGACCGGGGTCTTGCCCTGCACGCTTTGGCCGTCGATGCGGCCCTCTCCGGTGATCACCAGGTCGGCACCGTCCAACTGCGCATCGAAGTCCACCAGGTCGAGCACGATCTCGATCCCGGGGCGCAGACTTGCGCCAAGAAATGCACACAGCCCGGCGCCAAGGCCGCCGGCCGCCCCGCCGCCGGGCAGATCCATGACCTGCTGGCCGAGCTGCGCCTCGATCAGCCGACCGAAGTGCCCCAGATTGGCGTCAAGGGTCGCGACCATTTCCGGGGTGGCGCCCTTTTGCGGACCGAACACGGCCGAAGCCCCGTTGTCGCCGGTCAGCGTGTTGGTCACGTCGCACGCCGCCTGCACCTCCAGGTCGGCCAGGCGCGGGTCGAGCGTGGAGACGTCGATGGTCCGCAGGTCCGCGAGCGCACCGCCACCGGGTTCGATCTCCTCGCCATTCCCATCCAGCAGGCGGGCGCCCAGCGCCTGCGCCATGCCGGCGCCGCCGTCATTGGTGGCGCTGCCGCCCAGGCCGATCACCACCCGCCGGACGCCCCGATCGAGCGCGGCGCGGATCAACTCGCCGGTGCCGCGGGTGGTGGCGCGCATGGGATCGCGGTCGGCCGGTGCGACCAGCTCGAGGCCGGAGGCGGCGGCCATTTCGATCACCGCCGTTCGCCCGTCGCCCAAAAGCCCGAAGAACGCCTCCACCGGCGTTCCCAGCGGTCCGGTCACGGTTTGCGCGATCAGCTGCCCGCCGGACTCGTCGACCAGCGCGCGCACCGTTCCCTCGCCGCCGTCGGCCACTGGCACCCGCAGGCAGTCCGCATCGGGCACCACCTCGGCAATGCCGTCGGCGATCGCGTCGGCCACCTCCATCGCCGTCAGCGACTCTTTGAACGAATCCGGCGCGATGACGATCTTCATGCTTGGCTTTCATTGCACAACCCCTGCGCCACGATCATCGCGATGCGCGCCGACGCGTTCAACCGTGACCAGTCGTGGTCACATCAGCAGGCAGAGCAGTGCGTAGCAGCGGCCCAGTCCGACGTGGAAGGCGAGAAACAGCAGCACGTCGAGCAGCAGGCACAGCGTGAGGACCGGCAGCCCGACGAAGCCGAGCAGATAGACCAGCGCCCATACGGTCGGGCGCGGCCCCGGTACCTCGTGGCCATAGATGCGCGGCGTCTGCTTGAACCCGAATGCCATTGTCCCGAAGCTAGCCCCGATGGACGCGCCGGCGAAGCCCACAATCGCAGAGCACGAGGTCACGCTCGGTTGGGACCAGCTCGACCGCCAGGCCTGGACTCGGCTGTTCGCTGCGGCGCCGCGCGCCGTTCTGGAGCAGAGCTGGGCCTACGGTGCCGCGCTGGAAGGCAGCACCCGGGGTCATGTGCGGCGCGGCGTGCTGTCCAAAGGCGACCGGCCGCTCGCACTCTTGCAGGTTCACGAGTCGCGTTGGCTCGGGGTGGTGCGCGCGGTGCAGCTGTTGCGCGGTCCGGTCTGGCTATCGGACGAAGTCGCACCGGGGGCACGGCGCGCGGCGCTGCAGACGATCCGAGACGCGTTCCGGCTGTCCCGGCGCGAGCTGCTGATCTGGACGCCGGAGCTGCCGGAGGGGCCCGACGGTCAGGCGCTGATGCGCGGCTTGCGAATGCGCCAGGTGGTGACCGGGTATCGCACGGTCTGGCTCGACCTGGCGCAGGACGAGGCCGCGCTGCGCAGCGGACTGCGCGGCAAATGGCGGAACATGCTGAACCGCGCGGAGGAGTCCGAACTGCGCGTGGATGCGAACGCTGGCGGGCACGCGCTCGATTTCTTGATCAGCCGCTACGAGGACGAGCGCCGGCGCCGGCGATATGTCGGACCCTCACGGCGGTTCCTGGACGCACTGGCGGACGCATCCGAGCCAAAGGACCTGCTGGTGCTGACCGCCCATCACGGCGACACGCCGGTCAGCGCGATCCTGCTGGCACGCCACGGCGCCGCGGCCACGTACCTCATCGGCTGGACCGGCGCGGAGGGACGGCGCCTGCGCGCCACGCACCTGCTCTTGTGGCAAGCGATGCTGCGCCTGAGGTCGGCTGGCGTGCGCTGGCTCGACCTCGGCGGCATAAACGGCGACCGCGCGCCCGGCGTGGCGCGATTCAAACTGGGGATTGGCGGAGAGCTGGCCGCCTTGGCCGGCACATTCCTCTAGGTTCTCCGCTCAGTCCGACCATTCGGGAACGGCCGCGAACCGCTCCACCATGAAGTCGACGAAAGCGCGAACCTTTTGGGACACATGGCGGGCCTGCGGGTAGACGACGTAGAGCGTGTGCGGTGCCGGCGTCAGCTCGGTCATCACCTCGACCAGCGATCCACGACGCAAATCTTCGCCCACGATGAACGCCGGCAACAGGCTGATGCCGACCCCGTCGAGCAGGGCTTGGCGCAGCGCCAAACTGTTGTTCGCCCGAAAACACCCGTTGATGCCGACGGTCTGGGGCCCATCCGGACCGGTGAACGGCCAGGCGCTGGGCGAGGCGGACAGGCTGTAGATCAAACACCTGTGTTCGCGCAGGTCTTCCGGCGTCACCGGCGTTCCGAACCGCTCGAAGTAACTTGGCGCGCCGCACAGCACGCGGCGGATAGGCGACAGCTTGCGGGCAATCCAGCTGGAATCCTTCAATTCGCTGGTGACGCGCACGCCGATGTCGAAATCGCCCTCGATCAGATCGACGTACCGGTCGTCCATCACCAAGTCGACTTCGATCTTTGCGTGGCGATCGAGAAAATCGGAGATGGCCGGTGCCAAGTGCAGGATGCCGAACGACATCGGCGCGTTGATCCGAAGGCGCCCGCGCGGTGTGCTCGAGGCTGAGCCGGCGCGCTGATCGGCCTCGGCCAGATCGTCGAGAATGCGCACACAGCGCTCGTAGTAAGCCTCTCCGACCTCGGTCACGCTGATCCGCCGGGTGGTGCGGGTCACCAATTGCACGCCGAGATGGGCCTCCAGCTCGCTGATGTTCTTGCTGACGGCCGCGTTCGAGAGGCCGAGGTCGCGGGCGGCGGCTGTGAAGCTGTTGAGCTCGACGACGCGCTTGAAGGCTTGCATGGCGGTGAGCTGATTCACGGTGTCACCCTCGATGAGGAATTTCGTGCCGAAGGTGACGACTTACATGGAGCGGGAACGAAGGTCATCCCCAGGAGCCTGTCCGAGGTTCAGCGGACCAAAGAATCAAAAAGGCCGCCGGCGTTGCGCAGCCGGCGGCCCTGCCAATGAGGTGCTCGAGTCTTAGGAATCCGGGAACTTGTAGTTCTCGACCTCCGTCACCACGATCGCCTCCTTAAATGCGCCGCTGTCCAGGAGCTGCGTGATGGTCGGACGGGTCTGCGGGTCGAAGCCGAGCTTGGGCCAATCGGAGGTCGCAGCCACCGCTTCGCCGGTATCCACCCGCTGCAGGTAGATCGTGAAGCCCGTACCGGCGGCCAGGCTGGCGTCGACGAAGCGGTCCGGCGCCTGCAGGACGCTGTCACCCTCCGAGGTCTGCGCACCGCTGAGGTAGGCGACGACATCCGCGGCGTGGGTTTCCTCCGAGGCCACCATCCTCATTTCGCCGCGCACCGGCGCTGCGCCCCCATACAGCGCATCAAAGGCCTTGTCGGCCAGTGCGTAGCCGATCACCGTCTCGGCGTTCAGCTGGTTGAAGTGCGCGACCACGTCGCGGAACGAAATCGGGTAGGTGGCCGATGCGCCTTCCTTGATCCCCCAAAGTCCGGGCGCCAAAGGTCCCTCGTCCAGGAACCGGATCTGCTCCAGGGTGGCATCCGCCCGGTCGAGCACCGGCGTGCCCTGGTTCTGTGCCAGCGCATCCGCCGCGGTCGCGCCGGCCAGCCCGACCAACATCGCAAGACCCAATGCGGCGCCGCGCGCCGAGCTTTGGGTCCGAAAGTTCGCAAGTCCAATCATCTCTCTCTACTCCTCGGTTTGCCCAGCCGCGCCAGGGCAGATTTGATCGGGCTTCAGTGCGCGACCCGCTAAGCCGGTAGGCTGCCCGCCGATGTTCCAAATCGTTTTACAGATAAGAAATAGTCGGTCGTTCGTTTAGGGCAATTCCGATGAACTTACATTTCACCGGTTTATCACAATCGACAGAGCGTCCATCGCTGCCCGATCGCCGTGAACGGGCGCGATGCTCAACGAACTTTGGCGATGTCTGGCAGCCTACGCCGGACGGAAAGGCGGAGAGCCGGAAAGCGCCACTCTGCCAGTTCGCATGCCACCTCGGCCGCGGCGCGCACTTAGCGGGTCAAGCTCGCGACCCGATAAACTCTTTCAGGCTCACGGAAACGCCTTTGTGATCGAAACGGAGCACTGCTCTGGCGATCCTGTCAGGCGTTTTCTTGGGGGCTGGTGGAGCCGAGGGGAATCGAACCCCTGACCTCTTGAATGCCATTCAAGCGCTCTCCCAACTGAGCTACGGCCCCGGCCAAGGTGCGGCGGCGGACGCAGGGTCGGCCGCGCGCGGCAGAACATAGGGATGGCAGGCGAAACGGAGCAAGCGAAAAAAGATCGGCGGGCGCGGCCAGCGGCAAACCGGCGACCGATCCGGCTCGGCCACAGAGGCTAGCGCTATTCCTTTTCTTCCCGATGCTCCATCACTTCCGCCATATCGGATTCGTCTTCGCCGAGATCGGAGGTGTCCTCCATCAGATCGTCATCGGTGTCTTCGGCCGCTAGCTCCTCATCGATCTCTTCGTCGTCTTCCTCGACGTCGGGCAGATCGAGATCGTCCTCTTCCTCTTCCTTGGCGGCCTCCGCCTCGGCCTCGGACGGGTTGGCGACGGCAGCGACTTTTTTCGGCGCCTCTTCTACCGGCTTCTCCTCGACCACGCCCCGTCCGCGCCGCGACTTGAGAATTGCGTCCGGATCGAACTCGGCGCTGCATTTCGGGCACACGATCGGATCGCGATCGAAATCGTAAAACAGTGCGCCGCAGCCTTGGCACAGACGCTTGATGCCCCATTCAGCCTGAACCACGAAACCAGCTCCCTTCCTGCTAGGCCGGCGGCAGCGCGCTCGATCCGGCACCGCGCGCTCTCATCGCCTCATTGTGTTGGCAGCATCCCTGGGAATGTCCGGGCGGACGGGATGCCCGCAGCCGTTAGCGAGGCAGGTGCCACGATCGGCCGACGCTGTCAAAAGGAATTCCGAGCGGCGCGGTGATTTCCCGTCCGGTCTCCGCCGGTTCTGTTGCGTCGCCGGCATTCATGCTAGGAGCCGCTTGTCGACTGCTGCAATTCGGGAGCCGCGATGATGGCCTTGCCGGCCGAATCACGCGTGATGGAAGGACCGGTCCGGGCGCGCGCCGACGACGCGTTGCAGGGGACGGTCGAGGTGCCGGGCGACAAGTCGATCTCGCACCGCGCCCTGCTGCTCGGAGCGCTGACGGTCGGCGAGACCCGAACCTCGGGCCTGTTGGAGGGTGAGGATGTCCTGCGCACTGCCGAGGCAGTGCGCGCGCTGGGCGCCGGAGTGACGCGCGTCGGGCCCGGTGCATGGCACGTGCACGGGGTCGGCATCGGCGGGTTCCGGGAGCCCGACGGCGTGCTGGACATGGGCAATTCCGGCACCGCCGCGCGCTTGCTCATGGGGGCGTTGGCCGGCAACCCGGTCACCGCGACGCTGACCGGCGACGCCTCGCTTCGCGGCCGACCGATGGCGCGGGTCACCGCGCCGCTGGAGCAGATGGGCGCCGTCTTCGCCGGACGCGGCGGCGGACGGCTGCCGATCACGATGACCGGATCTGACGACCTCATGCCGATCGACTACACCCTTCCGGTCGCCTCGGCCCAAGTGAAATCGGCCGTGCTGCTGGCCGGCCTCGCCGCCCCGGGATGCACCATCGTGACCGAACCGGCACCGAGCCGGGACCACACCGAGATTCTGCTCGGCCATCTGGGCGCCGAGTTGGAGGTCGCGGTGCAAAACGACGGCGCCCGCCGGATCACGCTGACCGGCCAGCCCGAATTGTCGGCACCGGCCGGCGGCCTCGAACTGACAATCCCGGGAGATATTTCCTCGGCCGCGTTTCCGTTGGTCGCTGCGCTGATCGTGCCGGGCTCCCGCGTGCTGCTGCGCAACGTCGGGGTCAACCCGCTGCGCACCGGGCTGATCGACACCCTGCAGGATATGGGGGCCAAGATCGAGCGACAGGCGACGCGTACCGCCGGCGGCGAGCCGGCGGCCGACCTGCAAGTTGCAGCCGGCCGGTTGGACGGTGTGCGGGTTCCACCGGAACGGGCGCCCAGCATGATCGACGAATACCCGGTGCTGGCCGCGGCGGCGGCTTGCGCGCATGGCGAGACGCTGATGGAAGGGATCGGCGAGCTCCGGGTGAAGGAATCCGATCGGCTGGCGGCGATCGCCGATGGGCTGGCGGCCAACGGCGTTGAAGTGGAAGCGGGTCCGGACTTTCTGCGCGTACAGGGGTGCGGCGGGCCACCGCCGGGCGGCGGTACCGTGGCGACCGAGCTCGATCATCGCATCGCCATGACGTTCCTGGTGCTCGGCCTGGCGGCGCGCGCGCCAGTGACGATCGACGACGCGGCCCCGATCGCCACCAGCTTTCCCGGCTTCATCGCGTTGATGCAGGGGCTGGGCGCCGATCTGAGCCGGGCTTGACCGCGGCCCGGTTTCCATCGTTTAAGCGACGCCCGTCGATCCTTTGTCGGATAACCCATGGAAATACTGAAGTGTCGCCGATGCCGGTGATCGCAATCGACGGGCCGGCCGCATCCGGCAAGGGCACGCTGGCCAAGCGGCTCGCCCAGCATCTGGGCTTTGCCCATCTGGACACCGGGAAGATCTATCGCGCGGTCGGGATGGCGGTCCTGCGGGCCGGCGCCGATCCGAGCGACCCTGCGGCTGCCGAGGCGGCCGCCCGCGCGCTGCAGCCGGCGGCCCTGGACGATCCGGAACTGGGCGGCGACGAGGCCGCCGTCGCCGCCTCGAAAGTCGCCGCACTTCCAGCGGTTCGCCAAGCCTTGTTGGCGTTTCAGCGCCAGTTCGCCCAGCATCCGCCCAACGCGGCACCGGGCGCGGTGCTGGATGGCCGCGACGTCGGCACCGTGGTGTGTCCGGATGCGCAAGTGAAGCTCTTTGTGACCGCAAGCGCCGAAATTCGCGCCGAACGGCGGCATAAAGAGTTGCTGAGTCGGGGCGAGCCCAGTATATACGCGCGCGTCCTAAAAGAGATTCGGGAACGTGACGCCCGGGACAGCGGACGGGCGGCTGCGCCGCTTCGCCAGGCTGAGGACGCGTTCCCGTTGGATACCAGCGCGATGGGGCCGGATGCGGCCTTCGAAGCCGCACTGGCGTTCGTCGAGATGCGGATCGATCAGGCCTGAGGGCCCGCCGGTCCGTCCATCCCGGAGCAAAATGCGAACAGGCGGTCCAGCGCCGGGCGCGTGCACGGCCGGATGCCGAACGGGGGAGAGTAAGGGGGTGTGCGGTCGCGCAAGACAGCGGCAGACGCCTCGGCCCCAAGACCACCGGACACAACCGGTTGGCCTGAACAGTGAAACGAGCGAAAGGCTAGATGAGAGATGCCAATTGAACCAGCGGTCGATGCCGCAGAACAAACTTCGGCCGACGACTTCGCCGCAATGCTGGATGAATCCCTCGGCGCGGAAGCGCGCCTGGAGGGGACCGTCGTCAAGGGCAAGGTGATCGCCATCGACAACGACATGGCACTGATCGATGTCGGGCTGAAATCGGAAGGCCGCGTCCCGCTGAAGGAGTTCGCGCCGCCGGGTCAGCCGCCCGAGCTGAAGGTCGGCGACGATGTCGAGGTCTATGTCGACCGGCTGGAAGACAAGAACGGTGAGGCGGTGCTGAGCCGCGAACGCGCCCGGCGCGAGGAAGCGTGGATCCAGCTTGAGCGCGCCTACAATGACAGCGAGCGCGTCCAAGGCGTGATCTTCGGCCGGGTGAAGGGCGGGTTCACCGTCGACCTGTCAGGGGCGGTGGCGTTCCTGCCGGGCAGCCAGGTGGACATCCGCCCGGTGCGCGACGTGACTCCGCTGATGGGCACTCCGCAACCGTTCCAGATCCTCAAGATGGACCGCTCACGCGGCAACATCGTGGTTTCGCGGCGCGCAGTGCTGGAAGAGACGCGGGCCGAACAGCGCTCGGAACTGGTCGCCAATCTAAAGGAAGGTCAGGTTCTGGAAGGCGTGGTCAAGAACATCACCGACTACGGCGCCTTCGTCGACCTGGGCGGCGTCGACGGCCTGCTGCACGTCACCGACATCTCCTGGAAGCGCGTGAACCACCCGTCCGAGGTGCTGTCGATCGGGCAGACCGTGAAGGTGCAGGTGATCCGCTTCAATCCGGAAACCCAGCGCATCAGCTTGGGCATGAAGCAGCTCGAGGCCGACCCGTGGGAAGGCGTCGAGGCGAAGTACCCGATCGGCACCAAGTTCAAGGGCCGGGTCACCAACATCGCCGACTACGGCGCCTTCGTGGAGCTGGAGCCGGGCATCGAAGGCCTGGTCCACGTCTCGGAGATGTCGTGGGTGAAGAAGAATGTCCATCCCGGCAAGATCGTCTCCACCTCGCAGGAAGTTGAGGTGATGGTGCTGGACGTCGATCCGCAAAAGCGGCGGATCAGCCTGGGCCTGAAGCAGTGCCAGTCCAACCCGTGGGACGACTTCGCCGAGGGCCACCCGGTCGGCAGCGACGTCGAGGGCGAGATCAAGAACATCACCGAGTTCGGTCTGTTCGTCGGCCTGCTCGGCGATATCGACGGCATGGTCCACCTGTCCGATCTGGACTGGCACGTCCCGGGCGAGCAGGCCATCCAGAACTACAAGAAGGGCGACATGGTGAAGGCCCGGGTGCTGGATGTGGACATCGAGAAGGAGCGCATCAGCCTCGGCATCAAGCAGCTGGCCGAAGATCCACTGGCCAAGACCTTGAGCGAGATCAAGAAGGGCCAGGTGGTGACCTGCACCGTCTCGGGCCTGACCGAAAACGGGATCGAGGTGACGGTCGGCGAAGGCCTGCACGGGTTCATCCGCAAGAGCGATCTGGCACGGGACCGTTCCGATCAGCGTCCGGACCGGTTTGCGGTCGGTGAGAAGGTGGACGCTAAAGTGATGTCGCTGGACAAGTCCGGCCGCAAAGCCACGCTGTCGATCAAGGCCCACGAGGTCGAAGAAGAAAAGCGCGCGATGGCCGACTATGGCTCCTCGGATTCCGGAGCAGCCCTCGGCGACATCCTGGGTGCTGCGCTGAAGGCGAAGGCGGAAGCGGCCGAGTCCGGCGATGCGCCGGAGGAGGTTCAGGAAGCGGAGCCCGCGGCGGCTGAAGAGCCGGAGCCGGCCGAGCAAGCCGAGGCAACCGAAGAGCCGCCGGAAGCGGAAGAGAAAGAGGCGAAAGAGGCGAAAGGCTGAAGCCCCGCACGCGGTTTAGGCTGGTCTGTAACCCCGGCTGAGTGAAAGCGATGTCACTCGACACCGACACCGTGCTCGATCGGCGACGACTGAAGCGCCGGGTGCGCTTGTGGCGGACATTGACCATCGTCGCGGTGGTCGCCGCCTTGATCGTCGCCGCCGATCGCGCGGGGCTTGGACCGACCCGCGATCACATCGCAGCGGTCAACGTGCGCGGCGTCATCACCTTCAATCGGGATCGCGAAAAACTGCTCGACAAGCTGGCCGAGGACGATGCGACCAAGGCCCTGATCGTGCGGATCGAAAGTCCGGGCGGAACCGTGGTCGGCGGCGAACGGCTGTTCAGCAGCCTGCGCCGGGTGGCCGAGAAAAAGCCGGTGGTCGCCGTGATGGGCACCGTGGCCACGTCGGCCGGGTACATGATCGCGCTGGCCGCGGACAGGATCTTCGCCAATCAAGGCACCATCACCGGATCGATCGGAGTGCTGTTGCAGACCGCCGATGTCACGGACCTGCTGGAAAAAATCGGGGTCAAGCCGGAAGCGATCAAGACCAGCCCCCTGAAGGCCGCACCGTCACCGTTTGAACCGCTCACCGAAGAGGCGCGCGAAGCGTCCCAGGAGGTGGTGGACGACATGCACCTGTTGTTCCTCGACATGATCACGGAGCGTCGGCCGCTCACCCGCGTTCAGGTCAACGCGCTGGCCGACGGCCGCGTGTTCACCGGGCGCCAAGGGGTGGACAACGGCCTGATCGATGCAATCGGCGGCGAGCGCGAAGCCAAGGACTGGCTGGTGGAGACGCGCGACATCGACGAGGATCTCGAAATCCGCGAGGTCACGGCGGGCGTGGGCGGCCGCATCAATCTGTCCGGCGGGCAGATCCTGCGCTATCTTTTCGGCGAAAAATCGCTGATTTCTGAAAGACTTACCCTTGACGGCCTGGTGTCCCTCTGGCACGGTACTTTCACGTACAAGTGAGCGGTCCAGGAATCGCTCTCCTGTACGGCGGGAGAGGGATGAAATTGCGATACCGGGCTTACTGGGGAAGCTCGCAGTTCGCGCAACCTTGCATTGACAAGGATGGGGGCAGCGCTCTGAACGCAATTTACGTTCGGTGCGCGAATTCGGCAGGTCACGATGACAAAGTCAGAGCTTATTATGAAGATTGCGGAGCTGAATCCGCATCTCTACCAACGCGACGTTGAACGCATCGTTTCAACCATTTTCGAAGAGATTTCGGACGCTTTGGCACATGGGCAGCGCGTTGAGCTGCGGGGCTTTGGCGCATTTTCTGTCAAGCGCCGGGATCCGCGCACCGGACGCAATCCACGCACGGGCGAGGCGGTCCACGTGGAGGAAAAGCACATCCCGTTCTTCAAGACCGGCAAGAATCTGAGAGAACGCCTGAATACTGATATGGTGTCCTAGGCTCACTGCCGGATCACCAGACAAGAGGACTGGCGCGTGGCAAAACCGCTTGGGGTGAGGATCGCGGGGTGGTTGATCGGCATCCCGTTGGCCATTCTCGTGGTGCTGTTTGCACTGTCCAACCGACATTCCATCACGCTGGCTATGTGGCCGCTGCCCGAAGACATGGTGATCTCGCTGCCGGTCTACGTCGTGGTGCTGCTCGTGGCCGTTCTCGGGTTTTTCGGCGGCATCGCCGTGGCTTGGTTCGGCGGGGTGCGGACTTGGCGGCGCGCGCGCTCGGCCGAGCGCTCGCTGCGCCGGACCGAAAGCGCGCTCCAGCAAGCCGAACGGAAGATCCAGCGTCAGGAACGAAGCGGCAGCACCGGCCGCTCGCTGGTCGCCGCCGAGAGTGATTGACAGAACGCTTGCCGGGTCCCGCATCGTCGTTTAAGAGCCACGCTTCATGCGGATCTTGAGCGCGGGCGAAGTCGAAGGCGCCCTGGATTTTTCGTCACTGGTCGAGCGCCTACGCGAAGCCTTTCGGCGCGGCGCAACGGTGCCTCTACGACACCACCACACGGTTCCGGTGTCCGGGGAGCCGGATGCGACCTTGCTGCTGATGCCCGCCTGGCAGCCGGACCGGTCCATCGGCATCAAGTCGGTCACAATCTTCCCAGGCAACGGAGACAAGGGCTTGCCCGCCGTGATGGGTGTGTACCTGCTGCTGGACGCGAAGAACGGTTCGCCCAAGGCGCTGATCGACGGGCCGATGCTGACCCTGCGCCGCACCGCCGCCGCCTCGGCCCTCGCCTCGAGCTACCTGTCGCGCTGGGACTCCTCCCGGCTGCTGATGGTCGGAACCGGCGCGCTTGCCCCGCACCTGATCCGCGCGCACTGCACGGTCCGGCAAATCAAGGAAGTGCTGATCTGGGGCCGCAATCCGGACAAGGCAACCAAGCTGGCGAGCCGGGTGGGCAAAGTGCTCAAGAGCGAGGGGATTTCGGTCGGGGCGTGCGATGATCTGGAAGCGGCGGCGCCGGAGGCGAACGTGATCAGCTGCGCCACCCTGTCCCCGGACCCGCTGATCAAGGGCGAATGGCTGCAGCCCGGGGTGCACGTGGATCTTGTCGGGGGCTTCACACCGGAGATGCGCGAAGCTGACGATGCGGCGGTCCAGAAGGCGCGGGTGTTCGTGGACACCTTTGAAGGGGCGTGCACGGAGGCGGGCGATATCGTGCAGCCGATGAAAGCCGGGCTGCTGCCCAAGGAAGACATCGCGGCCGACCTCTATGAGCTGACCCGCGGCGACAAGGCGGGCCGGCGGTTCTACGACCAGATCACGCTGTTCAAGTCGGTCGGCACCGCCTTGGAGGACCTGGCGGCGGCGCAGTTGGCGGTGGAGCGGGTCTAGGGACTGGGGCGAGGGAGCAACGGGATGGCATCGGACATCGGCGGAGCGGAGGAAGCGGGCGCGCACTTCCGGCCGCGCTTCATGGACATCGCCAGCTTTATGCGGCTGCCGATCGTCAGCGATCCGAGCGAGCTCGATATTGCGCTGATCGGCGTGCCGTTCGATCTCGCGGTGACCAACCGTCCAGGCACCCGGCACGGCCCGCGCCAAGTGCGCGACATGTCGACCCTGATCCGTCGCACCCATCACGTCAGCCTGATCACGCCGCGCGATCTGGTCCGGCTCGGCGATCTGGGCGACATCGAGATCAATCCGTTCGACCTGGACAAGAGCCTGGCCGCGATCGAAGCCTGCATCGCGCGCGTGACGGCCGCCGGCGCGCGGCCCATGTCGATCGGCGGCGACCACCTGATCTCGCTACCGATCCTGCGCGCCGTGGCCAAGGACGGGCCGGTCGGCATGGTGCATTTCGATGCGCATTGCGACACCGGCGGCGCCTTCATGGGGGCGGACTATCACCATGGCGTGCCGTTCCGGCGCGCGGTCGAAGAAGGCCTGCTCGACCCCAAACGGGTGATCCAGATCGGTATCCGCGGGTCGATCAACGCGCTGGACCAATGGTCATTCTCTCACGACAGCGGCATGCGCGTGGTCTATATCGAGGAGTTCTTCGAGAAGGGTCCGAACGCGATCATCGAAGAGGCTCGGCGGGTGGCCGGTGACGGGCCGACCTATCTCAGCTTCGATGTCGACGGCCTGGACCCGGTCTACGCACCCGGCACCGGCACACCGGAAGCCGGCGGGTTCTCGATGTTCGAGGCGCAGAAGATGATCCGCGGCCTGCAAGGGCTGAACATCGTGGGTGCCGACGTGGTCGAGGTGTCGCCGCCGTTCGACCCGAGCGGAACCACGGCGCTCAATGCAGCGACCATCATGTTCGAGATCCTGTGCGTTATGGCGGCCTGTCACCCGAACGCGAAGACCGCATAGAATTGGGAACCGAAATGCTGGCTGAAAACCTGACCGCCCGTGCCGCACCGTCGGCCGAGCCCGCGCCGAACCCAGTGTTCGTGGCAATCGACCGCGGCGAGGTCGCGGACGCGCGGGCGTTGATTACAGCCCTGCAGAGTTCGGTCGGCGGCGTAAAGCTGGGTCTCGAGTTCTTCATAGCCAATGGTCCGGACGGCGTGCGCGCCGCCATGTCGGGCGTCCCGCTGCCGCTGTTCCTCGACCTGAAGCTGCACGACATTCCGAATACGGTCGCCGCCGCAGTGCGATCGGTGTCGCCGCTCGCGCCCGCCTTCGTGACCATCCACGCCGGCGGCGGGGAGGCGATGATGCGCGCGGCCGCCGAGGCCAAGGGTCCAGGCACTCGCCTGCTCGGCGTGACCGTGCTGACCAGTCTGTCGGACCGGGACCTGGCCGCGGTCGGCCAGCATGGCCCCGCGAGCGAGCAGGCGCGGCGCCTCGCCGAGCTGGCGATTTCGGCAGGCCTCGACGGTGTCGTGTGCTCGCCCCACGAGGTCGCCATGCTGCGCAGCGCGTTGGGAACCGATCCGGTGCTGATGGTGCCGGGCATCCGACCGGCCGGGACGGCAGCCAGCGATCAGAAGCGGGTGATGCCGCCGGCCGATGCGCTGGCCGCAGGCGCAAGCCATCTGGTGATCGGGCGCCCGATCACCGAGGCGCCCGACCCGGCCGCCGCCGCGCGTGCCATCGCGGAGTCCCTGCGGCAGAGCTGAATCATGGCGATCGCGGTCAAAATCTGCGGCATCAACGATGCATCGGCCATGCAAGCGGCCGTCGACGGAGGCGCGGAGTTGGTCGGACTGATCTTCTTTCCGGCGAGCCCGCGCGCGGTGAGCCCGGAGCAGGCAGCCGAACTGGCCATGCTGGTTCCGGCGGACGTCACACCCGTCGCGCTCACCGTCGATGCGGACGATGCGCTGCTGGACGCGATCTGCGCCGCCCTGCCGCGCGCGATGCTGCAGCTGCACGGCCAGGAAAGCCCAGAGCGCGTGGCGGAGATCAAGGCGCGTACCGGACGCCGCGTGATCAAGGCGATCGGCATCGCAGAACGTGGCGATCTGGAAAAGGTCGCGGCCTACGATCGGGTGGCCGACCGGCTCCTGTTCGATGCCAAACCGCCGCCGCGCCCGGATGCGCTGCCCGGCGGCAACGCGGTGAGCTTCGACTGGACCCTGATCAAGGGCATCAAAACCGACAAGCCGTGGATGCTGGCCGGAGGCCTTGGCGTCGACAACCTGGCCCAGGCGGTGGCGGACAGCGGGGCACGCGCAATCGATGTCTCGTCCGGCGTCGAGGATTCGCCCGGCCACAAGAACCCGGACAAGATCCGCACGCTGCTGGCGCTCGCCGCCACGCTATAGTCCACCGGCGCGCCAGCCAAAACCCGCCCTTTGCCGCGCTTCACGGGTAGTTTATAAAGCCGCGCCTGTCCCGACGGAGCGAGGGAGAACGCGCATGTCCCGAGAGCTGAACACCTACCGTGCCGGGCCCGACGAAGCCGGTCATTTCGGCATGTTCGGCGGCCGGTTCGTGGCCGAAACCCTGATGCCGCTGATCCTGGAGGTGGAGCGAGCCTACACCGCGGCCCGCAAGGATCCCAACTTTCAGCGGGAGCTCGACTACTACCTGGCCCATTACGTCGGCCGGCCTAGCCCGCTCTATTTCGCCGAACGCCTGACCGCGCAGCTTGGCGGCGCGAAGATCTACTTCAAGCGCGACGAGCTGAACCATACCGGCGCACACAAGATCAACAGCTGCATGGGCCAGATCCTGCTGGCCAAGCGGATGGGCAAGCGCCGGATCATCGCGGAGACCGGCGCCGGCCAGCACGGGGTCGCGACCGCCACCGTGTGCGCGCTGTTCGACATGCCTTGCGTCGTCTACATGGGCGAAACCGATATCCAGCGCCAGGCGCCGAACGTGTTCCGCATGAAGCTGCTGGGCGCTGAGGTGCGCTCGGTCACCTCGGGCACCGCGACCCTGAAGGACGCGATGAACGAGGCGCTGCGCGACTGGGTGGCGAACGTCGAAGAGACCTACTACATCATCGGAACCGTGGCCGGACCGCACCCCTATCCGATGATGGTGCGGGACTTCCAGTCGGTGATCGGCAACGAGGTGCGCGACCAGATGCAGGCCGCCGAAGGCCGGCTTCCCGACTCCCTGGTCGCGTGCATCGGCGGCGGCTCGAACGCGATGGGTCTGTTCCATCCGTTCCTGGATGACACCGACGTCAAGCTGTTCGGCGTCGAGGCGGCCGGGCGCGGAATCGAAAGCGGCGAGCATGCAGCCTCGCTGACCGGCGGACGGCCGGGCGTGCTGCACGGCAATCGGACCTACCTGCTGCAAACCGATGATGGCCAGATCCTGGATGCGCATTCGATCTCGGCCGGTCTGGACTATCCGGGGATCGGGCCGGAGCATTCCTGGCTGCATGAGACCGGGCGGGTCGAGTACGTGTCGGCGACCGACCAGGAGGCGCTGGACGCGTTCCAGGTGCTGGCGCGCGCGGAAGGCATCCTGCCGGCGCTGGAGCCGGCGCATGCGCTCGCCCACGTCATAAAGGTCGCGCCGAAGCTGCCGCGAGACCATCTGCTGTGCATGAACCTTTGCGGACGCGGCGATAAGGACATCTTCACCGTGGCCGACGCCCTGGGCGTGAAGCTGCTATGAGCGACCGCATCGCACGTCGGTTTGATGCACTGGCTGCCGAGGGGCGCGCCGGGCTGGTGATCTTCGTCACCGCCGGGGACCCGGACCTGGAACGGTCCGAAGCGATCTTGCATGGGCTGCCCGAGGCGGGTGCCGACCTGATCGAGATCGGCATGCCGTTCTCCGACCCGATGGCCGATGGACCGGCGATCCAGGCTTCCTCGCAGCGCGCGCTGAAGGCGGGGATGACGCTGCGCAAGACATTGGCGATGGTCGAGCGGTTTCGGGCGCGCGACACGGACACCCCGGTCGTCCTGATGGGCTACTACAACCCGATCTACAGCTACGGCAACGAGGCGTTTCTGGCCGATGCGGTGAAGGCCGGGGTCGACGGCCTGATCCTGGTCGATCTGCCGCCCGAGGAGGACGACGAGCTGTGCCAGCCGGCCCTGCAGTCGGGCTTGAACTGGGTCCGGCTGGCCACTCCGACCACCGACGACGTGCGCCTGCCGACCGTGCTCGCCAACAGCTCGGGCTTCGTCTACTACGTGTCGATCCTCGGGATCACCGGCACCAAGTCGGCGACCGGCGCCGCGGTGCGCGAGGCGGTCAGCCGGCTCAAGCAGCACACCAACCTGCCGGTCGCGGTGGGCTTCGGGATCAAGACCGCCGACCAGGCGGCCGAGGTCGCGCAGGTGGCCGATGCGGCCGTGGTCGGTTCGGCAATCGTCAACGCCGTCGCCGAGGGCTTGAACGGCAGCGCGAGTGCGGATCGCGCGGCGGTCGACAAGCCGCTGGAGCTGGTGCGTGCGCTGGCCGCCGGCGTGCGGACGGCGCGAAACTAGGACTGCACGGCAATCGGGACACGCGCGTCATGAACTGGCTAAACAACTATGTCCGCCCGAAGATCAAGGCGCTGGTCGGCCGCGCCGATGTGCCGGACAATCTCTGGCACAAATGCCCGTCCTGCGGACATATGAGCTACCACAAGGAGCTGACCGCCAGCCTGTGGGTGTGCCCGCACTGCAACCACCACATGCGGCTGGGCGCCCGCAAGCGCCTGGAGCTGCTGTTCGACAAGGGCGCCTATGAGACCCTGGCGCTGCCGTCGGTCAACCAGGATCCGCTGCGCTTTCGGGACAGCCGGCGCTATTCCGAGCGCCTGCGCAGCGCGCAGAATGAGACCGGCGAAGGCGAGGCGGTGATCCTGGCCAAAGGCATGATCGACGGGGTCGAGGCCATCGTGCTGGCGTTCAATTTCGAGTTCATGGGCGGCTCGATGGGCATGGCGGTCGGGGAAGGAATCGTCGCCGCCGCCGACGCCGCGGTGAAGAACGCCCTGCCCCTGATCACCATCCCGGCCTCCGGCGGCGCGCGCATGCAGGAGGGCATCCTGTCGCTGATGCAGATGCCGCGCACCGTGATCGCCATCAAGCAGGTCAAGGAAGCCGGGCTGCCTTATTTGGTTCTGTTGACGGACCCGACAACCGGCGGGGTGTCGGCGTCCTTCGCCATGCTCGGTGACATCCAGATCGCCGAGCCCGGCGCCGTGATCGGCTTCGCCGGGCGGCGGGTGATCGAGGGCACCGTGCGCGAGAGCCTGCCTGACGACTTTCAGCGCGCGGAGTACCTGATGGACCACGGCATGGTCGATCTTGTGGTCCGGCGCCAGGACCTGCCGCAGACCCTGGGCCGTGTGCTGCGATTGCTGACCGAGTCCCGGCCGCCCGGCGTGCCGGTGCCGGTCGCCGGCAAGGGCCGCGCCAAACCTGTCGACGACGCCCCGGTTGACATTCCCCCCGCACCGGTCGCCGAGTAGGGTCCCGTTCGAGAAAGGGTCCGCGAACCTTGAGCCTCCCCGAACCCATCGCGCCGCAGGTCGCGCACAGCAGCGACATTCTCGACCGGCTGCTGACGCTGCACCCCAAGCTGATCGATCTGTCGCTGGATCGGGTGCTGGTATTGCTTGACCGGCTGGGCCGGCCGCAGGATCACTTGCCGCCGGTGGTGCACATCGCGGGCACCAACGGGAAAGGCTCGGTGTTGGCGTTCATGCGGGCGGGGCTGGAGGCATCGGGCTACCGGGTGCACAGCTACATCTCGCCCCACCTGGTGCATTTCCACGAAAGAATCGGCCTGGCCGGGACGCCCATCGAGGAGGGCTTGCTGTCTGCGCTGCTGACGGAATGCGAAAGCGCCAATGGCGGACAGCCCATCACGTTCTTCGAGATCACCACAGCGGCTGCCTTTCTGGCCTTCTCACGGACGCCCGGCGACGTGCTGTTGCTCGAGACCGGGCTCGGCGGCCGGTTGGATGCGACGAATGTGATCGATCGGCCGCTGCTGACAGTGCTGACCTCGATCAGCCCGGATCATCAGAGCTTCCTCGGCAACACACTCGCCGCTATTGCAGCCGAGAAGGCGGCGATTCAGAAGCCCGGCGTGCCCACCCTGAGCGCGGCGCAGAGCCCGGAAGCCTGGGACGTGATCACGCCGGTCGCGGCAGCGCGAGACTGTGACCTGCGTGCCGATGGCCGCGATTGGAGTGTGGGTTACATCGAACCGGACGGATTACACTGGAGCGGGTTCGCCGGTGACTTCGCCCTTCCGGCACCGGCCTTGGCGGGGAATCACCAGATCGAGAATGCCGGGCTCGCGGTCGCCGCATTGTGCACCCTGCGCGAGCGAGGGTTTACGGTCCCCGACCCGGCGCTGGCCGCGGCCATGACCGAGGCGGAGTGGCCGGCCCGTCTGCAGCGCTTGCGCTGGGGGCCATTGCCGGCGGTCCTGCCGCCGGGGTCGGACCTGTGGCTGGACGGTGGCCATAATCCCGCAGCGGCTCAGTGCCTGGCCGACTGGGCGGCGGCCCGCGCCGACGACCGACCGTTGCACCTCGTGTGCGGCATGATGAAGGCCAAGGATGCGGGCGGCTTCCTGGGCCCGCTTGCCCGTCATGCGCAAAGCCTGACCACAATCGCGATTCCGGGCGAGCCGAACGCGTCGGCGCCCGACGCGCTGGCGAATACGGGACGCCGGGTGGGCGTGCCTGAAGTTCGGATCGCCGAGACCGCCGAAGCAGCCCTGCGCGGGCTGGGTGGCGCCGGTCCGGTGCGCGCGCTGATCTGCGGGTCGCTTTATCTCGCCGGGTCGGTGCTGCGCAATAACGGCTGACCGGGATCGTGCGTCAGGCCGGGCGGATCAAGCCAAGCTCAAGCCATTTGGTCAGGTAGTCGTCGGCAATCTCGGTCACGCGGCGGCTCGCCCACGCCTCCCATTGATGCTGCTCCTTCATAGGCACCCCATCGATCATCAGGTCGAGTTCCCGGTCGCCGACCAATGACCAACCGTGTGCCACCGCCCCCTCGCGGCCGGCGGCCACGAGCCCGGCGAGAACCAGCGCGTCCGGACCGGTGAGCTGGATGCCGGTCCCGCACACCGGTGAGGCGAGCGCCAAGCTGCGGTCGCTGAAGATGTGGCGCTCCATCGCCATCGCGTTGAACGCGCCGTTCATGGCGATGCGGTCCGGGATCGCCGCCGGGGTGCCCTGGGACGGGCTCAGAAACGGAGCGACCGCGCCGCTGAGCGTGAGCAGACGCAAGGCCGAGAACAGTTCGTCGCGCGGATACTCGGCCAGTCCTGGCGCCTCCCACAACGCCTCGACGGTTCGCGCGCCGTGGTCCAGTTCCTTGATCAGGGCGTCGAACACCGGGGCCCGGTAGTCGATGCCGCCGCAATGAAGCTTGGCATCGTGGTCGAACGCCGCGGCGGGGCGGGTGGTGCCGAACGGCATCGCAATGACGGCGGCGGTCGCGTCCTGCGGATCGTCGAGCGGGCCTCCTTTGACATAAACGTCGCCGCGGAACTTCTGGTTTCGCGCGAAATCCCGTAGCTGCTCGAGCTGAACGCGATCCTCCAGCTCAGGCAGATACTTTTGCGCTTCCTCGGGCGCGGCGAAGTCGGGGAAGTTCAAATCGATCTGGGTGAGGCCGGCAAAGGTGAGGCCGGCGGCGGTCATCTCATGTGCAACGTCTTCGAAGTACTGCGGATCGAAGTCGAAATTGAAGTACTCGTGCAGCACATAGACCGGATCGAGCGTGGCCATCTCCGATACGGCGCTGATCGCGCTCGGATGCAGTTTGAAGTACTCCAGGCCGACCATGGCGTCGATCGCCAGCTTCTCGGTGGCCGCGCTCACCTGCTGCAGCGGCGTGCCAGGCGCACGAGCCACGTAGTCCTGCAGAATTCGGCGCAGCGGCATCAGCGCGGCCCAGCCGGGCATCGCATTGTAGCCCAGGTATACGATCCCGCCTGGCTTGAGATTGTCGCTGATGAGACGAACCAACGCAGCGCGCTGCTCGGGCGCGATCCAGCTGTACAGGCCGTGCGCGGTAATGAAGTCGAACTTGGGGATCGCGGCCGAACCAATCGAGGCGAAATCGCACTCGTGATAGGTGACGTTGCCGAGCTCGCCGACTTCGGCGTCGGCGCGCCCGTTCGCAACGTGCTGCGGGACGATGTCGATTGCGTGGAAGTCGCCGTTCGGCAGGGCCGCGGCCAGGGTGTTCACCGTGACGCCGTTTCCGGATCCCACTTCCAGATAGGTGAAACCGGACGACAGATCGACGGGCTTGAACCCGTTGAGCGCTGCGACGTAGTTCAGCAGCACCGGCCCCTGGCTCGGATAGAAGCCCCAGGTGTAGGGCACCTCGAGACTGAGGTTGAGCGCTTTATGCATCTGGCAGATCCCCCTTGCCGATGGTTGGGCCTGGCCCAAAACAGAAAACCCCGCACAGAGGGCGGGGTTTTCAAGAACGGCGGCGCACCGCGCTTAGTTCACTTAGCCTGAACGGGCTCAGATCACCGAATCCACCCAGTCGCGAAGTTGACCCTTGGGCAGCGCGCCAATCTTGGTCGCGGCCACCTCGCCGTCCTTGAACAGCATCAGGGTCGGAATGCCGCGCACGCCGAACTTCGATGGCGTCCCCGGGTTCTCGTCGATGTTCAGCTTGGCAATGGTCAGCTTGCCTTCGTATTCGTGCGCAATCTCTTCCAGGTGCGGCGCGATCATCTTGCACGGCCCGCACCACTCGGCCCAAAAGTCAACCAATACCGGTCCGCTGGCGTTCGACACGTCGCTGTCAAAACTGGCATCTGTGACTTCGATGGTTGCCATGCTTATTCCTTTCGCTTGATTGTCGGCGCGTGATCCTGGGCTCTTGATCGTTGGCGCATGGTTGCGGGCGCCGGCACCGCGGGAACTGGAAGCGCCAGTGTACGGGGAGGTTATTCATCGTCAAGGTGGGTCCCGCCCGCCTGACGTGCAACATCCCTAACGCGTTGAAACAGCTTCATCCTGCGGGTGCGAAGGCGTCCAAGAGTGGGTCCGGCAGCGAAACGAAGCTGGGTTCGTCGACCCAGAGCAGCGCGCAGCTGACCGCGCGATCGGGATACAGGGTGCACAGCAGCGCGCGGTACAGCGCCATTTGGCGCAGATAGCCGGGGTCGGTCTGTTCCGGCCGCTCCGGCGCCTGGCGCTGGCTCTTGTAGTCGACGACCAGCACCGAGTCCTCGGAGACCACCAGACGGTCGACCCGGCCGCTGACCACCCGGTCGCCCACGGTGCCGACGATCGGCACCTCGGCCAGGCTGTTCGGACCGAACAGCGGCGCGAATCGAGGATCGGACAGGATCGAAAGGACGGAATTCGCGATCTCTTCCGTTTCACGCTCGGGCACCGCGTGGACCGGCCGTGTGAGAAACCGTTTGGCCGCCGCCGCCCGATCCGGCGGCGGCAGTTCGGGCAAGATCTCCAGCAGGCGGTGTACCAGCAGGCCGCGGCGGTACGGCGGCGCGGCGCCCGTGCCGCCCGGTTCGGCAAGCGGAGACAGCGCCGGCGGCGGATCATCGGGGCGCGACGGGGCGAGCGGACGCGGCGGCCGCGCTTCGGGCGGCGGCGCCATGGTCAGGAACGCCGGGACCGGCTCGCCGGCCGCGAACAGCGGGCCTTCCTGCTCGGGCTCGGCCTTCGGCGGCGCTGTCTGCGGCGCGGACAGGCGAAGCACCGCCTCATCGCTGCCCGGGACCAGCGCCGGATGATCGTCGACGGTCTCGGCCACCGGCGCCAGCGCGGTGCGCACCAGCTCGTGCCAGCAGTCCACCGGCGGCCGTTTCTTGGTCTGCCAGCCGCACACGTACAGCCGGTCCTCGGCCCGGGTCAGCGCCACGTACAGCAGCCGGCGGTACTCGTCGGCCTCCTTGTCCCGTGCGGCGGCGCGCGCAGCGGACGCCATCGGATCGTCGCCTGAGGTGCGCGGTGACCACAACGGCAGCGGGCCACCCGGCGCATCCAGGTCCCACAACACGCCCGTACGCCCAGAGCCCGACGGCGGCTGCAGCGTGTCGGGCAGGAACACGATCGGCGCCTGCAAGCCCTTTGCGCCGTGCACGGTCATGATGCGGACGGTTTCGGATCGCGTCGGCTCAGCCTCGCGCTTGACCTCCAGGTCCGCGGTCTCCAGCCAATGGAGAAAGCCCTGCAGCGACGGCGTGTGGGCGCGCTCGTAGGCCAATGCCTGGGCGAGGAA
>JAAUXY010012249.1_pt1 | contig 31116 bp, 22 predicted proteins | sample 7278121 | NCBI WGS metagenome assembly JAAUXY01 (sample SAMN14350117, study PRJNA611818) | marine sediment metagenome | isolation source: surface marine sediment (1.8m) | place: French Polynesia: Moorea | collected 2018-08
CTGCACGTGCTCGCTGGCAATACGATCCGCCTCCGCGAGCATCTCTTCCTCCGTGTCGCAGAGGATGATCTGGCCGTAGTCGTCCCAGGCTTTGCCGGCAACGTCGGCCGTCTCGAGCGTCTTGAGCTGGCGAACGATCTCGCGCTGCGTGTCCTCGGCGAGCTTCTCCGAGTTGGTCAGCAGTATCGCCGGCGAGTTGGTGCCGTGTTCGGCCTGCCCGAGCAGGTCGGTCGCCGCCATCTCGCCGTCACAGGTATCGTCAGCGATCACGAGCGTCTCGGTCGGGCCCGCGAACAGGTCGATGCCGACTCGGCCGTAAAGCTGTCGTTTTGCTTCTGCAACGTAGGCGTTGCCCGGCCCGACGAGCATGTCGACCGACTCGATGGAGTCCGTGCCGAGTGCCATCGCGCCGACGGCCTGCACGCCGCCAAGGCAGTAGATCTCGTCGGCCCCGGCCATGTGCATCGCGGCAACGATGGCATCATGCGGTCCGCCGTCGTGCGGCGGTGCACAGGCAATGACCCGTTTCACGCCGGCAACCTTCGCGGTCAGTACGCTCATGTGGGCGCTGGCAACCATCGGGTACTTGCCGCCCGGTATGTAGCAGCCGACGCTGTTCACCGGGATGTTCTTGTGGCCAAGCGTCACGCCCGGGAAGGTCTCTTCCTCTACGTCGACGAGGGCGGCTTTCTGGATCTCGGCGAATTTGCGGATCTGCGTTTGTGCAAACTCGATATCCCGGATCGTCTGTTCGGGAAGCCGGTCCACGGCCGCCTGGATTTCTTCGTCGCTGAGCCTGAAGCTCTCCGGCGACCATTTGTCGAACTTCTCCGATAGCTCGCGCACGGCTTCGTCGCCGCGCTTGCCGATGTCGCCGAGTATGCCTTCGACGGTGTTCTTAACCTGGGCTTCGAACTCGGCAGCCGCTTCGTCGCTGATGCCGGACTTGATGACCTTGATCACGTTCTTGTCCTCGATAGGAAATGCTGATTAGTTGATGAGTGTTGGTGCCTGCGGCTGATCGCCGCCGCGCACGAAATAGGCTTCGACCATTTCATTGCCGCGGTTCCAGAAGCTCCGCGGCATGTCGATGGGCACGGTCATGACGTCTCCTGGCGTCATTTCGACGTCGCCGTCGGGCAGTGTCAACCCGAGTGCGCCCTTGTGGAGCATGATGACTTCTTCTTCATGGCGAATGTGCGTCGGCGTCGAAGCGCCGGGAGCCACCGTCACGTAGCGTACGTTAAACCCGTGCGGCCATGCCATTTGCCCGGCGGTGAGGCCCTCGGCTTCGCTCGCAGCACCGATGATCGGGGCTTCCCCGAGACCAGGTAGCGTTTCCGACGGCTCGGCGCCGAGCGCACCGTGTTGAACGACACAGCCAGCCATCTGCCCGGCGGTCAGCCGGTCCAGTCGCGCGACATCTTCCTCGGTGGTCGGCGGCATCGGTCGCTTGCCGTCCGGGATTTCCTCGCCCACCGTCGTGTCGACGAGGCTGCCGTCCTCGAGCAGGATGAGGCCGTATTCCCTCGCGTTATCAAAAACGTACGGTGCCCAGGTCACGTGCCCGGGGTCATCGCCGCCAAGCACGGCGAACAGGAAACCCGTGTCGTTGCCGACGTTTTTGAAGCCGCGGAATACGTGGATCGGAATCGAGATCGTATCGCCGGGTCCCAGCACGACCTCGCCGTCTTCCTTGTTCGGGCCGAGCAGGAACGCCCAGGTGCCCGAGTGAACGACGAACACCTCGGCCGTCTCGTGGCTGTGCTGCGAGTTGATGCACTCCGGAGGCTGTCGGGCGCCGCCGATATTGAAGCCGTGCGGAATCTCGATGTGCACATGCTGGTCGGGGCTTTCTGCAACGCCCGGGCCGATGATCGTGAAGTTCTCTTTCTCGGCGCTGCCGGGCGTGCGCGTATCGATGAACGCGGTGGTGCAGGGCCTTAGATCGGCATAGCGTACGAGCCGCTCACTGAGCAGCGCCGCATGGCGTTGGGCAGGGTCCATGGCCTGAACCATCGTATTCCTCGGGGATTGGGGCGGATATCGCAAGGAATGTACTTCGAATGCAAATTGAATTCAAGACGGAAACCGGGAATACGAGGTTTTCGTTTGGAAAATGCTGGGTTTCAGGCCTGCATTCGAAGTACAATCCGCACCCGCAATGCACGAGAGGGGAGCAAGCGTTATGGCGGCGAGCCAGAAGGGCGCCTACGGCGCTGACGACGACGTCGTCGACTACATCCTGGGTATCACCTTCGAGATCTGGGAGCAGCGTGGGGTCGAACTGATCCACCAGTACTACGGCGAGGACTGCATCGTCTGGGGCCTCGACGGTATTACTCATGGTGCCCAGGAAGTCGTCGACGGGACCTGGAAGACGCTCGAGGCGTTTCCGGACCGCCTGCTGCTGGCCGAGAACGTGATCTGGTCCGGCAGTCGCGAAGACGGCTTCTACAGCTCGCACCGGCTGCTCAGCATGGCGACGAACGAAGGCCCGACCGTGTACGGGCCAGCGACCGGGGTGCGAATTCGCATGACCAATATCGCCGACTGTTTCATCGAGGATGGCGTCATTACGAAAGAATGGCTCGTGCGTGACAACATGACGTTGGCGACGCAGCTCGGCGCCGAGCCCCTGAAGGCCGCCCGCGACATGGCCGAGGGCAGAACGGCCGAACACCAGGCCTGGATCGACGCGGAGGTGGCTCGCGTGCGTGCCGTGGACCTTCCCGATGCGGGCGCGGCCGTGCTTCCGCAGGACGACCCGGAGGCTTTCGCCTGGCGGGTGCTCGCGAGCTGCTGGAACGGCGACAAGGCAACCTTCGATTCGACGCACGCGCCCTACAGCGTGCTGCACCGCTCGCCGCTACGGCATTACTCGGGCCGCGACGCCGTGTTCGGCTACTACCAGTCGCTCAGAGATATCCTCGGCCATGTTCACTTCAGCGTCGATCACATCGCAGCGCAGCCGTTCTCCGACAACGGCGTCGACATCGCCGTGCGCTGGACTGCCACGGGCACTCACGACGGCGACGTCATGGGCATTGCGCCGACCGGCAAGCCGATGTTCATCCTCGGCGTCACGCATTGGCGCTGCATCGCAGGCCGGATCGCCATCGAGATGACGGTGTTCGACGATCTCGCTGTGCTGAGCCAGACCCTGGTCGAGTAGCCCGCATGCGCCGAATCGTCGATGCGCACCATCACCTCTGGGACCTCGAGGCCTGCCACTACCCGTGGCTCATGGCGCGCGGCGTGCGCCGATTCTTCGGTGACCCGACGCCGATCCAGAAAGACTATCTCGTGGCCGACCTGCTCGGGGACGCGGCAAGCTACAGGCTCGAGGCGTCCGTGCATATCCAGGTTGGCGTCGCGCCCGGCGACGAGCTCAGGGAAACGGAGTGGCTGCAGCAGACGGCGGATCGCGACGGTCTGCCCAGCGCGATCGTCGCGTACTGCGAACTCGACAAGGCCGACGCGCCGCGGCAACTGGAAGCACAGCTTGCGCACTCACGCGTTCGGGGCGTCCGTCAGATCGTCGGCCGTTCCGACGAGGAAGATGCGACGACCGGCAGCGCCTCGCTCATCGACGACGCGCGCTGGTCGGAGAATCTCGCGAACCTGGGCGAACTGGGCCTGTCATTCGATCTGCAGCTGACGCCGCGCCAGGTCCCCGCCATCGCCGAGGTACTCGCCCGCGCGCCCGACACGCCCGTCGCGCTGTGCCACTGCGGATCGCCGTGGGATCAGAGTGATGCCGGCCTCGCTGCCTGGCGAGACGGCCTGCGACTGCTCGCGTCCTTGCCGAACGTCGTGATCAAGATCTCGGGGCTCGGCATGTTCGACCACGACTGGTCGGTCGATTCGATACGGCCCATCGTCGAAAGCTGCGTTGAAATTTTTGGCCCCGAGCGGGCGATGTTCGGATCCAATTTTCCCGTCGACAAGCTGCACGGTAGCTATGACCGGGTATGGGGCGCCTTCGAGACGATCGTGGCCGGGCTCGATGGAGACGACCAGGAGCGCCTGTTCGGCGGCACGGCAACCGAGTTCTATCGCATAGCGACCTGAACGGCGTTAACGTTTCAGCGTAGCGGCGAGCTGGTTCGCGCCGGCGAGCAGCATCGTCTGGTCGGAGCTCAGCAGGTAGAGGCTCGTTCCCTTGTCGGTCCAGCCCGGTATCTCGTCGAGATCGGGCGTAAACATGCCAACGGCGGTGCCGGTTGCAGTACAGGTCGCGACGATTCCCTCGACCGCATCGACCACGGCATCGTCGAAGACGCCTTTCTGCATGGCGACTGCAAGATCCACGCGCCCCACGAACAGGCAGTCGACACCCTCGACGGCGGCAATCTCTTCGACGCGTTCGAGCGCGGGGATGTCCTCGATCTGCAGGATGATGGTCGTCTGTCGGGCGCTGTCGGCGAGGTGATCGGACATCGATTTCTGGCCGTAGCCGGCCGCGCGAGGCGAGCCCGCATAGCCGCGACCGCCGTCACCGAAGTGTGCAGCCCTGACGATCGACTCGGCCTGCGCCGCACTTGTCACGTGCGGCACCATGATCCCTGTCGCACCACTGTCGAGTGCATTGCGAATCTGCGTCGCGGAGTCATCGGCCACGCGCACGACGCTCGGCATGTCGGCAGAGCGAAGGGTGCCGAGGCAGAGATCCTGTTCGACGCGGCCGAACGGCGCGTGTTCGGTATCGATGACGACGACATCGAGCGACGACATGCCGAGCACTTCGGCCACAACCGGGAACGGGGTCTTCATAAAGGTGCCGATCAGCGGCTCACGGTCCACGAGTCGGCGACGGAACGAGTCGATTCTGCCGCTCATGCCGTGCCCCAGAGTCTGTCGCTTGCCAGTTTTGCACCCTCAACCATGCTCGAGAGTTTCGCATAAACAATGTCTTCATCGACGGCCCCGAACCCCGCGAACGTCGAAAAGCCGCAGTCGGTCCCGGCGATCACCCGCTCGCGGCCCACGATGTCCGCGAAGCGGCAGATTCGTTCGGCAACGAGTTTCGGGTGTTCGACAAAGTTGGTCGTCGAGTCGAGTACACCGGGAATCAGTACCAGGTCGTCGGGCAGGTCCGCATCCGCAAAGGCCTGCCACTCGTGAGCGTGCCGCGGATTCGACGATTCGAACAGCAGTGCACCGATATTCGCCCCGAGCGCGATCGGCAGCACGAGCTCCATCGGTGCATCGTGATGATGCGGCCCTTCGTAGTTGCCCCAGCAGACGTGCAGCCGAACGCGGTCCTTCGGGATGCCGTCGAGCGCTCGGTTGAGCGCGGCCACGTGCAGTCCCGCCTGCTCGACGTAGTCGCTGTCCGGCCGGCCTTTGAACAGCATGTGGCGGCCGAGACCCAGGTCCGGCGAGTCGAGTTGCAGAATCAGCCCCGCGTCCACGATGGCCCGGTACTCCGCCGACATCGCGTCAGCGAGCGCGTTCAGGTAGGCCTCGTGCGTATCGTAGTGACGGTTGGGCTGGAACAGCGCGATCACGCCTGGCGACGCGGCGTTCATGAAGCCTTCGACCGGCGGATGGGCGTCCATCGCCCTGCGCATGTTGTCGATGTCTTCGGCGACCGGTCCCATGTCCTTGACCTTAATGTCACCGACGCAGCACGGCCGCCGGTAGGTCGGCGTGCCGCCGGACTGCGCCTGGCGCTGCAGGAACTTGGGGAACTCTTCCAGGTCGCTCGGTGGTTGCCGTTCGCTGTCGCCGTCGAAGCCCGAGATACGATCCTTGATGTAGGTCGCATAGCTGATCTTGCTCATCTCGCCGTCCGACACGATGTCGATGCCGGCGGCGACCTGCCGAGCGACGACGTCATCGACCGCGGCACGGATGATCGCTGCCGCATCATCGACTTCCTCGCCCTTCTCCTGCGCGAAGACCGTGTCGGTGACGGCCTTCGATCGCGGCAGGCTGCCGACGTGCGTGGTGAGAATGCGTTCCTGGCTGGTTTTCATGGGTGAGCCTTAGCTGGCGAGCAGCGTTTCGAGTTCATGGGTAACGCGCCCGGGTTGTTCGAGCGTCGACAGGTGACCGCAGTCGGCAACGATGGCCAGGCGTGCGTCGGGTATGCGTTCCGCCATTAGTTCATGGTACGCCGGCGGGCAAAGCCGGTCCTCGCTGCCGCAAAGCACGAGCGTCGGGCAGTGGATGGTCAGCAGCGTGGGGACGCTGTCAACGCGATCGCGCAGCGCAAGCGACTGCCGGCGAAAAACTTCCGGACCGAGATCGAGAGCCATGTCGAGAATCGTATCGAGCAGTTCCTCGTCATCGCGATTCGACTCGGCGAGATAAAGCGGCTTCAGCGATTCGGTGGCGAGTTCGCGGAGGCCGCCGGCGAGGGCGGTGTGAATCTGCTCGAGCCGGGTGGCCTGGCGTTCCGGTTTTTCGGCGTGCGGATTGGTGTCCAGCAGGGCCATGTGGGTCACTCGCTCCGGCGCCTGGCGCCAGATCTCGAACGCGAGGATGCCACCCATCGACAGGCCGGCAAGCGCGAACCGCTCCGGTGCTTCGGCGAGGACGGCACGCGCCATGTCATCGAAATTGTCCGCCGATGTCGTATCGGCATGCGTGATCGCTTGCGGCAGCGCCTCGGCCTGCGGCCCCCAGAGACGTTCGTCGCACATCATCCCGGGCAGGAGAAGCAGGTGTTCGGCGGCCATGGCACGCCGTTACTTCGCGGCCGGCAGGCGTGCCGAACCGCCCCGCACCGGGATGCCGGAGAACGCGCGTTTTTCCGGGGAAAGCTCCGGGTTCTCGATGCGCTCGAGCAGCATGGACGCCGCGGATTCGGTCATGCGCTGTACCGGCTGCCGCACCGTCGTCACGTCATACGCCGCATAGCGCGCCGGACCGACGCCGTCGAAGCCGACGATCGAAATGTCACCGGGGACGGCGAGTCCGAAGACTTCGCGCGCCTCGTCGATGCAGCCGATGGCCATGACGTCGTTGGCAGCGATTACCGCGTCCGGCGGGCTGCCGTGCTTCTGGACGAGTTCGGCGAAGCAGCGCCGGCCGGTTTCGTAACCGAAGTCGCCGCTGACCGTGGTGACGTCGGTGATGCCTTTCTCGGCCAGCTCGTTCAATGCGCCCATCTTGCGCTCGATGCTGACCACGGAGTCGGCGGGGCCCTCGACGATCCCGAACGAGCGATGCCCCGCGGCAACCAGTTCGTCGACCAGCCAGCGTTCGCCCTCTTCCTGGTCACAGCGCACCGAGCTGACGAGCTGGTCCTTCGATGTGCGGTTGTAGAACACGACCGGGATATGTGCGTTCTCGATCGTCCTCAGTTCCTCGGGCGTGAACATCGCCGCGGTCAGGACGCCGTCGACGCGATATTGCAGCATCTGCTCCACAACGAGCCCGGTATCGCTTTCCCGTTCCAGCGCAAACAGCAGTACCCGCACGCCGCGTTCCGAGAATCGCTGCGTGAGCTGAACGAGCACCTCGGGATAATACAGGTTCGTCAGTTTGGAGATGACGACCGCCACCATGTTGGATCGCTGCGTGATCAGGCCGCGCGCAATCGCGTTCGGCCGATACCCCAGCTTGTCGGCCGCGGCCATGACCCGCTCGCGCATGGCCTTGGAGGCGCTGGCGCCGTCCTGGAATACCCGTGACACGGCGGACTGGGACACCCCGGCCAGCGCCGCGACGTCGTAGGACGTAGCGCGCTTGCGCTCGCCCTTGGCGGTTTTCTCCGGGGTTTTTGTCGGCTTGTTCATTCGGCTCTGGCGGCCTGCGACTTCCAATCTGCGTCAATGGTAGGCAGTATTGCATTCGGATGCAATTTGGAGCGAGGGGGGATGTCGCGAGGTTTCGACGGACAGGTGGCGCTCGTCACCGGGGCCGGGCGGGGTATCGGCCGCGCCTGCGCCGAGGGGCTGGCGGCCGCCGGCGCCCACGTCATCGCCGTGGCCCGCTCGGCCGACGAACTGGCGGCGCTCGCGGCCACGTCGGCAAACGTCGAGCCCCTGGCCGCCGACGTCACCGATGACGACTTCGTTGCGCATATCGGGACCATCGAGGGCCTGAGCATCCTGGTCAACAATGCCGGCGGTAACCGCCCGCAGCCTTTCGTCGAGGTTGATATCGAGTCCCTCGATTTTATCATCGATCTCAACGTTCGAGCCGCCTTCCGCGTCGCGCAGGCTGCGACCAGCGCCATGCTGGCCGCGGGTAAGCCGGGCTCGATCATCAACATGTCGTCGCAGATGGGCCACGTCGGTTCACCGAAGCGAAGTGTCTACTGTATGACCAAACACGCGATCGAGGGTCTGACAAAGGCAATGGCGGTCGAGCTGGCGCCGGCCGGTATTCGCGTCAACACGGTAGCCCCGACCTTCGTCGAAACGCCGATGACGAAACCGATGCTTGAAGACGATGCTTTTCGCGAGTTCGTCTACGGCATGATCCCGATGCAACGTCTCGCAACGCTCGACGACGTCGTCGAAGCTGTCCTGTACCTCGCGTCGCCCGCCTCGGGCATGGTCACGGGACACAGCCTCAAGGTCGACGGCGGCTGGACGGCACACTAGAAGAAGGTAATAACAATGGCCGAATTCGGAGCGCTTAACTGGACGATTCTCATCGCCTATGTGCTGTTGAACCTGCTGCTGGGCTGGGTGCTCAGCAAGCGGGTCAGCACGGCGGAAGACTTCTACCTCGGTCGGCGCACGACGCCGTGGTGGGCTATCGGTATCTCGGTCATTGCGACCTACGTCAGCGCGCTGTCGTTTCTGGGCGGCCCTGCGTGGTCGTATTCAGAGAGTCTCGCCGTTGTCGCGATTCACCTGAACTACCCGATCGTGATCTTCTTCGTGATCACGCTGTTCCTGCCGTTCTTCTTCAACTCCGGCGTTGCGTCGATTTACGACTACATGGAACAGCGATTCGGGCCGACGTCGCGCGTCGTTATCTCGGGCGTATTCCTGGTCTCGCAGGCATTGACGTCCGCCGCGATCCTGTACGCGACGTCGCTCGTCATCGAGTTCATCACGGGCATCGACGTGAAGACGGCAATCGTCATAGTGACCATCGTCGCGCTGGTCTACACGATGATGGGCGGCATCACCGCGGTCATCTGGACGGACGTGATCCAGGCCGGCGTGCTGTTCGTCGGCGCCTTCATTATCTTCTTCGCACTGCTTCAGCAGATGCCGATGCCGATCGGCGAACTGCTTACCGACCTGAAGGCTGCCGGCAAAACCAATGCGCTCGACTTTACCCTGGACCTGAAGCTGGAAGCGACGGTCTGGTCCGGCGTTATTGCAATGTCGATCTTTCACATCACCGTCTACGGCGCGAACCAGATGATGGTGCAGCGCACGCTGGCCGCAAAGAACATCGGGGACGCCAAGAAGTCCTTTCTGCTGATGGGCTTCACGGCCTTTTTCATCTACTTCCTGTTCTTTTTCCTCGGCATCCTGTTCTACGGCTACTACGGCGGCCAGGAGTTCGAGAACGGCAACACGATCATCCTGCAGTTCGCGACCGACTACGGCTTGCCCGGCCTGATGGGCATCATCGCGGCTGCCATCGTCGCCGCGTCGATGTCGTCGCTGGATTCCTCGTTCAACTCGCTCGCCACGATCTCGACGATCGATTTCTACGAGAAGTACTACCGTAAAGGGGAGTCGCCCGAGCACTATCTCAAGGTCTCGCGGGGCTTCACGGTATTCTGGGCGGTTCTGATCATCGTTCCGGCCATCATCTATTCGACGAGCGAAGGGTCGATCCTGCAAACGCTGTCGCAAATCGGTTCGTACTTCGTCGGCGCGAAGCTCAGCATGTACGGTCTCGGTTTCTTCTCGAAGCAGACCACGGAGAAGGGTCTCCTCGTTGGCGTTGCCGTGGGCTTTGTCATGATCTTGTATCTCGCCACGCAGACCGAAATCGCCTGGCCCTGGTACTGCGTGATTGGCGGCGGCGTCAACATCGTTGTCTCGCTGCTTGCGAGCCGCGTTATCGACGGTCCTCAGGACGAGTGGTCGGAGTACACGATTCGTGGCCAGCAGCGGAAGTTCCGCGAACAAGGCCTGCCCGAGAAAGAAGGCGGCTGGTATCTCGTTCCCGGCAAGGTCGACAACGTGAGCTACCTGTTGCTCGTGTTCTTCGTCGGCACACTGTTGTTCCTGTATCTGTTTGAGCGACTGATTTGATCCGGGCCGTCAGCTGCCTGGTCACGCTTGCGCTGCTTGCGGGCTGCGCCGAGCGTGACGCCGAGACGGTTGTCGCCGCGACTCTGCCGCCGCCGATGACCGTCGCCGAGCTTCGATCCCACGACTTCGGTATGACGCTTCGGGATGAGGGCCCGCTCCCGGCGGGCGCGAGTTTCGACGCCATCCTGCTGGCCTACGAACACTCGGGGCTGACTCTGCGGGCGATGCTTGCCATACCGAAGGAGCCCGCTCCGGCTGACGGTTTCCCGCTCGTGATCGCGAACCACGGCTACGTGCCCGATCCTCGCAAGTACGGCATTACGCAAGAAGGCGTCGATTCCCGTCCCGGCGACTACTATCGCTCGGTACCGGAACTGTTCGCGTCCCGCGGCTTCCTGGTGGTGGTTCCGGACTATCGTGGCCACAACAGTTCAGACGGCTTCGAGTTCATCGATCCGCAGGACGAGCGATCCGCCAGCTACTATGCCGAGGACGTCGTCGCACTGATGGCAGCGCTCGGCGACCTCGAGAGTGCCGATACCGATAACGTGTTCATGTGGTCGCACTCGATGGGCGGGTCGGTGTCAATGCGGGCCCTGCTCGCCACCGATATCGTCAGGGCATCGTCCTTCTGGTCGACCATGAATGTCGACGAGCTGCTCGATGAAGTCGACGCGCTGGGTCCGGTTATAGTTCAGCACGCCGTCGCTGATGCTTCGACCCCTTACTCGAACTCCGTCTCGCTGGCAGCCGCGCTCGACGCCGCCGGTCGGCTGCACGCGTTCCACAGCTACGACAACGCAGACCATTACTTTACAGGCGCGGACCGTGAGCTTGCCGCGGACCGTGATGCTGCACTGTTTCTTTCCTTGATGCACTGGGAGACCGAACTTGAGTAACGCGCGGCCCGAACAGTCGCCGCTGACGCGCGACAACGACCTCGACAAGACCGACCAGACGCTGGCAACGATCGACGCGATGGTCGACGGCCTCAACGATCACGACATCGACGACATGGGCCGCTTCTTCAGCGAAACGTTCCGCTGGATGGGCAATGCCGGCTGCGGTTTCAAGGCCGGTCTGAAGGAGTTCCAGGACAACTGGCAGCGGCCCTTCCAGGCCGCATTCTCGGAAAAGGTCTGTATCGACGAGGCCCGGATTGCACAGGGCGAGTGGTGCGCCGCGTTCGGCCGCCAGGAAGCGGTGCACAGCGGGGAGTTCATGGGAATCGCTCCGACCGGCAAGCGCGTCGAGATTCGCTACATGGACTTCTGGAAGGTCGTCGACGGCAAGATCGTGGACAACTGGGTCATGGTCGATTTTCCGTACGTCATGCGTCAGCTGGGCGTAGATCCATTCAACGGCCACGGCTGGGAGCGGCTCGACTCGTCCAGCATGCCGGTCCAGAACGGCGAGCCGCAGGAATAGTGACCTGCTGATGTGAGGCTCAAAGCGGCCGTCACGGATTCGTGATACAGATGGCAGCCACAGGTGTGACAACGATCACACGGCAGTTCCACGCAAACACCGCGCCGCGCCGGAAGCCTTTAGTTTCATCAAAAACCTTGAACCGGGTCTCATTCCGGCTCGTTATATATGACTTCTGGCCGCTCGCAGGCGGATAATTCGGGATCACGGACGACCCTGGAGCCCGCAGGAAGCGAGCAATGGCAGACGATTCTTCGAACGATGAATCGCCGGAAGTAACCGGCCCCGTCAACTGTGTCCTGGTCGTCGCCCGCGACGGCTCGATCAAGGCCACGCTGCAATCCGGCGACAACAACACCGGCAAGGACCCCGCTATCGAGAAAGCCGAGCGGATCGATGCGATCTGGGGCGGCGGTATCGGCGTCCGTATCAGCCGCAATATTCGCCGCGTCCTGCGCGACCGCTGCTACTGTTCGGACGAAATTCGTGAAGGCGAGGGCGGCACCAATGCCGAGTTCATCTTCGTCGCCCAGGGCCGCGACAGCGCCCTCGTCGTCGTTCGCGACCTCGCCAACCGTGACGGCGAGCTCACGCGCATGCACAAGCTCGCCTATATCGACGAGACCACGGGGCTGCCAAATCGCGAGCTGTTCCTGATCGAGCTCAAGAACATCATCGAGTTCCAGCAGCTGCGCGAAGGCCGCATCGCCGTGATGACGATTCACATCGACAAGATCGACGAGTCCCGCGGTGCGTTCGGCCCGGCACAGCAGGACGCCGTGTTCGCCGAGCTTGCCCAGCGGCTCAGGAAGGACCTGCGCGGCGCGAACTCGGACGACAAGTCCGACTATGACCGGCGTTCGGTAATCGCGCGCACCGACTTTCGCGATTTCGCCATCATCCTGCCGAGCATCGAAAGCGGCGCAGACGCGGAGGCCGTTGCCGAGCGCGTCATTGCATCGATCGCGAGGCCCGTTCGCGTCGGCAATCGTGACCTGAAGCTGAAGGCGTATGCCGGAATCGCGCTGTATCCACAGGATGGCGCCGAGGCCGAAGCGCTATTCGAGAATGCCGTCGCTGCCATGGAAGACGCGAGCTGCAGCCACGACATCGACGTCAAGTTCCACACCGGCACGGTCAAGCTGCGCACACTGCAGCGCCAGGACCTCGAGCTCGAACTCAAGACCGCGCTCGATACCGAGGAGTTCGACGTCAACTACCAGCCGGTCGTCGACGCAAAGACCGGCAGGATTCGTTCGGTCGAAGCCCTGCTGCGCTGGCCCGAGTCGATACTCGGCACGCAGTCGACGCGCAAGATCGTTTCCATCGCCGAGCGCACGAGCCTGATCGTCGCGATCGGCACCTGGGTGCTGCGGCGCAGCTGCGAGCAACTGAAGACCTGGAAGGACAAGGGCTACGAGTCCCTGCGGCTTTCATTCAATATTTCGCCGCAGGAGTTCTCGCGCAGCGACCTCGCGCAGAGCATCTCCGCGGCCCTGATCCGCGCGGGCCTGCAGCCGTCGGATCTCGACATAGAGATCAACGAGCACATCCTGTTCCGCGACGCGATGAAGAACTACTCGACCTGCCGCGCGCTCAAGCGGCTGGGCGTCGGCCTCGTCGTCGACGACTACGGCATCGGTTCATGTTCGCTGGCGCACCTGTCGCACAGTCCCGTCGACACGATCAAGATCGATAACGCGCTCGTTGCGCACCTCGAGACCAGCGGCCGCGACAACGCCGCCTGCGATGCGGCCATCTCGATGGCGCATGCGCTGGGTCTCGAGGTCATCGCGGAGGGCGTGGAGACCGAGGAGCAGGCACGCCTCCTGACGGACCTCGGCTGCGACATGCTGCAGGGCTATCACTACTACTCGCCGATGTCGGGCGACGAGATAGCGGGCTTCCTGGAGCTGTCCGCGACCGGCCGCCGGACGAGGATCGTTCGCGGTGCCTGACCGGCGCGTACAGCCCGCCGCCAACGACGACGGCATCGAACTCACCCAGACACTCAGGAGCCTGCGCGTCCCGGTCGTTGCCAACGATCCGGAGATTGACGAGATCGCTGCAGGCGGCAAGGTCATGCTGTTTTGCCGCGACAGCGGCTCTCGAAAGTGGGCGCCGCGCTGGCTGTCCCAGGCCGGCCTCGAAGTCCGCACGCCCAGCGATCACCGCAACGCGCTGACGATCGCGCGCGAGGAGCGACCCGACCTCATCATCGTGGAAGCCGGGCTGGATGGCCCTGACGATCAGCTGCTGTACCGGTCATTGCTCGATGCCGCGGATCTCGAGGTTCCCGTCATGGTCATGTGCGCGAGCGCGCGCGAGATCAGCGGCGCCGTCGAGGCAGAGCCCTTCGATATCGTGCGCAAGCCTTACGAATGGCAGGTCATTGCGCGGCGTGCCCGCGCCGCCGTCGATCTACACACAGCCCGCGGGCAGCTCGCCGACAGCAAGCAGACGGTGGAGAAGGCGCTCGAACTGGCCGACGTTGCCCGGATCAAGCTCCGAAGCCGCGAGTCCTTCGAACCGGTGACCGGCCTGCCGAACAAGACCAAGTTCAACGACCTGCTGACGCGCGGCATGGCCGCGGTGGATCGCGATGGCAACAAGCTCGCGGTATTCGTCGTCGGCTTCAACCGCTTCCGTCTCGTCGTCGAGGCGATGGGTCAGGAGCATGCGGACCTGATCCTCGCCGAGGTCGGCAGGGCACTGTCCGACTGCCTCCTCGAAACCGACCGGGCAGAGGAGACGGGGCCGGGTATCAAGGCGGCCGCGGCTGCATCGCTCGACCAGTTCCGCTTTGGGCTGATGTTCAGCTATTCGGGCGACGAGGCCGAGGTTCGCAGCCTGCAGCAGCGCCTGCTCGAACGCCTGTCGCGGCCGATCCAGATCGCCGGCCAGACCATTTACCTGTCGGCCTGCCTCGGCATCGCCGAGTATCCGGGCGACGCCCGCGACGTGCACAGTTTGCTGCAGCGGGCCGATAACGCGATGCGCGACGCCCAGAGCCGAGGCGGCGGGTTCAAGTACTACTGCACGGAGACCGACCAGGCTGCGGCCCGGAAGCTGCGCATCGAGCACATGCTGCACGAGGCACTCGATCAGCGAGATCTCACGCTGGCGTACCAGCCGATCAACCGTGTCAGCGACGGTGCGCCTGTCGCGGCCGAGGCGCTGTTGCGCTGGACGCTGCCGGACGGGACCGCCGTTTCGCCTGGCGTTTTCGTTCCGGTCGCCGAAGAGTCCGGACTCATGGTCCGTGTCGGCGAGTTCGTGTTGGCGGAGGCCTGCCGGCAGCTCGCGGCGTGGCGAACGGCCGGTATCGAGCTGCCCTACGTCAGTGTCAACGTGTCGCGTGTACAGCTCCGGAACGGTGACTTCGTCAACCAGGTGCAAAACGCGCTGACACGGAATTCGCTGGCCCCGGATTCCCTGGAGCTCGAACTCAGCGAACGCGGCGTGCTCGCGGGGGATACGGACCTGCTGGACCAGCTGCGCGCGCTCAAGGCGCTCGGCGTCCGGCTGGCGATCGACGACTTTGGTACCGGCGATTCCGCCATCGCGTACCTGAAGGAACTGCCGGTCGACGTCCTCAAAATCGACCAGTCCTACGTCCGCGGCATCAATGCGGACGGTAAGGATGCCGCCATCGCCTCCGCAATGATCGCGCTGGGCCAGCGACTGGGCCTGTACGTTGTCGCGGAGGGCATCGAAACTGCCGACCAGCTCGAGACGCTCAAAACCCTGGGCTGCGACGCTTTCCAGGGCTTCCTGATCGCCCGTCCGGCGGCCGCCGACGCCATCTCGGGGCTGCTCGAGAGCGCGTCCTGACATAAGCCTGACGGGCGCCGATTTAACCGACCCGTTATGTGATCCAGTTCACACTTTGGCCGGAATGCCCCGGCACCTCATCACCGTATATAAGAGCCCCGTGGCGCCTAATGGGCGAACTGAAAGGGAGGTTCAGCCGGCGCGACCTGGTCGCCCGGGAAGGGGATAAGAACGGTGAATCGGGGCTCAAAAATGCCGAAATCTATGACCTGGCGGCCGCGGGTGGCCGCCGCAGCGCTCGCTCTGCTGGTGTTATTCACCGCAGCTGCCATCGCGGAACCGTCGCATCACCCGATGCGCTTCGACCGCCTTACGCTCGACCAGGGCCTGTCACAGAGCAACGTGCTCGCCGTCCACCAGGACGCTGAGGGCTACATCTGGGTCGGCACTGAGAACGGCCTGAACCGCTACGACGGCTATACCTTCAAACACTATCGGCGCGAACGCGGTAACCCCGAAGCGCTGCCGAACGACTTCATTTTCGACATCGCCGAAGACGCCGACAGCCGCCTCTGGCTGGCGACCAACGGCGGTGGTCTCGCCCGCATGGACCGTGCCACCGGCCGCGTCACGACCTGGCGGCATGACGCCGACAACGCCGCGAGCCTGGGCGGCAACATCGTCCGCAAGGTCTACGTCGACGCCGACGGCAGCGTCTGGGCCGGCACCCGCTACGGCGGCCTGTCGCGCTTCGACGCCAGGACCGAGACGTTCACGACCTGGCGCTTTGCCGAAGGCAACGGCGCAGACAGCGTTTTCGCGATCCTGCGCGACTCGAAGGGCGCGTTCTGGGTCGGCGGCAATCACGGCCTCGTCCAGCTCGACACCGACACGGGCGAGTTCGACACGGTCATCGATTCCGGTCACAGCGTCCGCGCGCTGTTCGAGGACGGCAAGGGCACGCTTTGGGTCGGCACCTACGGCGGCGGCCTGATGGGCATCGACCTCGAAACCGGCGAGCAGTCGAGCTTTGCGCACGATGCCGGCAACGCCGCGTCGATCGCCGGCAATCGCGTCACGTCGATCTTCGAAGATAGTGGCAAGCGCCTCTGGGTCGGCACGACGGCCGGCCTGAACCTGCTCGACCGCGACAGCGGTGAGTTCGCGCGCTACGGCAACGATGCGACGGACGTGAGCAGCCTCTCCGGCGACGGCGTCACGGTCATCTTCGAAGACCGCGGCGGCGTGCTCTGGGTCGGCACCAAGATGCGCGGCCTCAACAAATGGAATTCACGCACCTGGGACTACGGTTTCGAGCCGGCCCGGGCGCTTAGCGTGTCCGGCGAGCAGGCGCCGAGCGTCATGGCATTCACCGAGAGCGCGGGTACGCTCTGGGTGGGCACCTTCGGTGACGGCCTGAACGCCGTCGACCGCGAGTCCGGCACGACGACGAGCTACCGTCACGATCCGTCGAACCCGAACACGATCGGTGACGACCGGGTCATGAGCCTGATGCGCGCCGCCGACGGCCGCATCTGGGTTGGCACGTTCGCGGCAGGTATCGCGATACTCGACGCCGAGACCGGCAAGGTCGAGCGGCTGCAGCACGATCCGGAGAACCCGGCATCGCTGTCTGCGAACGGCGTCATGACCATGGTCACGGACCGCGAAGGCCGCGTCTGGGTGGGCACCTTCGGGGGTGGCATCAGCCTTTACGAAGACGGCGCCTTCACGCGTTTCGCGCACGATCCCGCCGATGCAAACACCGTCAGCGCCAGCCGCGTGACGAGCATCGCCGAGGACGCAAACGGCCGTATGTGGATAGGCACCGACGGCGGTGGCCTGAATCTCTATGATCCGGTCACGAACCAGTTCCACCACTTCCGCCACGATCCCGAGAACCCAACGGCCCTTGCTGACGACACGGTGTACTCGGTCAAGGTCGGCGCAGACGGCAACGTCTGGGTCGGTACGCGCGGCGGCGGTCTCGACCGCGTCGTCGGCAGCGCCGACAACCCGGCCGGCATTCATTTCGAGAACCGTTCGCAGGCGGACGGCCTCTCCAACGACGTTATCTACGGCGTCGAGATCGACCAGGCCGGGCTGCTCTGGCTCAGCACCAACTACGGCCTGAGCCGCTACGCGCCGGCAACGGATTCATTCAAGAACCTGCATCGCAACGACGGGCTGCAGTCGGAGGAATTCAACTTCGGCGCGCACTACGTCAGCGACTCGGGCGAGCTGTTCTTCGGCGGTACGAGCGGCTACAACGCCTTCGACCCCAGTGAGATCACGGTCAACAACGTCGCGCCGAGCATCGTCCTGACGGACTTCACGGACGGCAACGACGGCGTCAAGTCCGACCTGCCGTACACTGAAGACGGCAGCATCGAACTGAGCTACACGCAGGACACCGTGTCCTTCGAATTCTCGGCGCTCGACTTCTCGGCGTCGGCCAAGAACCAGTACATGTACAAGCTCGAGGGCTTCGACAAGGACTGGATCGATCTCGGCAACCGCCGCCGCGTGACCTATACAGACCTCGATGACGGCAGCTACCTGCTGCGCGTCAAGGCCGCCAACGCCGACGGCGTCTGGAACGAGGCCGGCTTTGCCGTCCCGATCCGCGTCTCGCCGGCGCCGTGGGACACCTGGTGGGCGTACCTCGGCTACGTGGCAATGCTCGTGCAGCTCGGCCTGCTGCTCTGGTACGGGCACAAGCAGAAGGTCCGCCGCGAGGAGGAATACAGCCGCCGCCTCGAGAAGGCCGTTGCCGAGCGCACCGACAAGCTCAGCGAACGCAACCAGCAGCTCAAGCAGCTGAACGCGGCGCTGCAGGAGAGCTCGCTGAGCGATCCGCTGACGGGCCTCAGGAACCGACGCTTCGTGTTCGAGGAGATCTCGCGCGACTTCGACCTGATCCGCCGCAAGAACACCGAGGAGATCGACGGCATCGACCAGGGCGATGCGGCAGATCTCGTGTTCATGATGATCGACCTCGACAACTTCAAGCCGATCAACGACACCTATGGGCACGCCGCCGGCGACCAGATGCTGCTCGAGGTACGCAACGTTCTTCTGTCTACCTGCCGCCGTTCCGACTACGTCATTCGCTGGGGTGGCGACGAGTTCGTCGTCATTGCCAAGCAGACCAAGCCGGGCGAGTGCGAGGCGCTGGCCGAGCGCATCCGCAACCGGATCGGCGAGACCAACTTCACGCTGGGTGACGGCCAGATCGTACGCACGACCTGCTCGATCGGCTTCGCTGCCTACCCGCTGTTTAAAGCCAGCCTCGACGAGTCGAACCTCGACCAGGTCATCGGCCTTGCCGACGCGCTCATGTACGAGGCGAAGAAACATCGCAATGCCTGGGCCGGCATGTTCGGTCCGAACGAGGCATCGACGAGCTTCAGCGTCGCCGACGACGAGCTCGAGCCGACGTCGATCCTGTTCCGGGCGCGCCGTGCAGGCACGCTGGCCGTGCACGGTGACGACGATGACATCCTTCGTCTTACGGAGGCAGGCTAATGAATACGCGCAAACGAACTCTTGAGAGGAGCGGCAAACAGGGCGAGCGCTCGCCCGGTTCCGACAACGCTATGAAGATAACGACCAGGCCTATCGCACTCGCAATGGCCGCCGTGTTGCTCGCGGCGTCACCGATTGCGATGCAGTCCGACACGTTCTCTAAGCTGATCGGCAGCAAGTCGTCGACCGTTGACACGGCAACGACCGTCGCGCAAGTTCGCCCGGATCACACGCGCTCTGACGATCCGTTCGCGGTGCCGGCGATCGAGGCGCAAGTTGCCGGCGACGCCACCGTCATGGGTCCGCGCTTCCAGGCGGCGCAGGTCGAGGCGGAGCGCACTCTACGCGCCGATTCGACCGAAGAGGATGCGACCGACGATACGGCAGGCCCGATCCCGGCCGAGGCGCGCGCGAAGATGAGCGCGCCGGTCGCGGCGCTCGCCATGCGCGGCGGCAATACGCCTGCCGAGATCATCGTCAGCTACGCCGACTACCCGGAGCTCTTCGAGGGTGATCGGGTCGAGTCGCTGGGCGGCGAGGTCGTACGTCGCTATTCCAGCTTTGACATGCTGGCCGTTCGGCTGCCGGCCGACGCGCTGGTCGAGCTTGCCATCGAGGACACGGTCGACCGGCTGTCGCTCGACGACCAGATTCGCTCGCTCGGTTCCGAGCTCGAGACGGCCAACGTGCCGACAGCCGGTTCAATCAACGAATACTACAAAGGCTCGAACGTCGGCATCGCCGTTATTGATACGGGCATCGACAAGCACAACGACATCAGCAGCAATGCGATGCAGTACAGCTTCCTGAATGGCAACTACCCGCAGCCGACCGTCAACAATGGCGTCATCACGAGCTATAACGACAGCCAGCGCAAGGACCAGTACGGCCACGGCACGCACGTCGCCGGCATCCTCGCGGGCGACGGCAGTGACTCCGACGACCTGCACCGCGGCACCGCGCAGCAGGCCAAGCTGCTGGCGCTGCAGGTACTCGACAACCACGGTTGGGGCTCGTCCTCAGACGTGATCGCAGCGCTCGACTGGCTCGCCCAGTACGGCAGCTACTTCGACGTCCGGGTCGTCAACCTTTCGCTTGGCCAGGGCATTACCGAGTCGAACGCGACCGACCCGATGGTACTCGCGGCCGAGACGCTGTGGGATCAGGGCATGGTCGTGGTCGTCGCATCGGGCAACTACGGCCATTCCGGCTACGGTACGGTCATGAGCCCGGGCAACTCGCGCAAGGTCATCACGGTCGGTTCGCTGACCGACAATGGCACGGGCAGCGATACGAGCGACGACTACGTGTCCACGTTCTCGTCGAAGGGCCCGACGATCGGCGACTTCGTCGTGAAGCCGGACCTCATCGCGCCGGGCAATCGTCTCGTCGCGGCGATTCCGAAGAACGCCAAGCTCATTAACGACCTGCCGAGCCGCGTAGTCGCATGCACCAGTAACGGCTGCAAGGACAAGTACTTCGAGCTTTCGGGCACGAGTATGGCAACGCCGATGGTTGCAGCGGCCGTCGCCCTGATGCTCGAGAAGGACCCGTCGCTGACCCCGGACACGATCAAGGCGCGGCTGATGCGCTCGGCCCGCAAGATTGACGCAGGGCCGGTCGAGGCCGGTGCCGGCGTCCTCGACGTCGAGGCCGCGCTCAACGACACGGGCGTCATGACAACGCCGGCGCTGTCGCCGCTGCTCGTACCTGACGAGAACAACAACGGCGTCTACATCCAGGATACTGCCATCCTTTGGGGCAGCGAGACCTGGGGCACGGGCTACCTGTGGACGGACGGCGCCACCTGGGCCAGCGGCTATGGCTGGACGGACGGTAACGACGTCAACGCCAACGGCTACGTCTGGACCGATGGCGGCGGCACCACGGCCAGCGGCTACGGCTGGACCGATGGCGTCAACGCGTTCGGCTACGGCTGGACCGACGGCGGCGGTACGACGGCCAGCGGCTACGGCTGGACCGACGGCACCAACGCGCTCGGCTACGGCTGGACGGACGGTGGCGGCGGTGCATCGGCCAACGGCATCGACGGCGGCGGCATCGACGGTATCGATGGCGGCGGCTTTGTCGATGGCCAGGGACTGCTGACCGACGGTGCGAACGGCGTCGAGCTTCGCGACGACGCCAATACCGGCGACTGACACTTACGCACGGACAACAACAACAAATAACAAGAAAGAAGGCCACCCCGATGGGTGGCCTTCTTGTTTCTAAGAACAGCCGGCCGGCCTTGTCGCTCGCGAGCCGTATCCTTCAGTCGTCGGCGGTTACGCCGAGTCGTTCATGCATCAGCGGGCTGGTCGTCGTGTACTGCAGGTGGGCTTTCTTGCCGGGTTCGATGCGTTCCTTGGCCGCGAAGGCCGCGAGCGCGGCCTCGTGGAAGCCCGACAGGATCAACTTCTTCTTGCCCGGGTAGTAGTTGATGTCACCGATCGCGTAGATCCCGGGGATGTTGGTCTCGAAGCGCTCGGTGTCGACGTTGATGGTCTTGCGGTTCAGGTCCAGCGACCAGTCGGCGATCGGCCCGAGCTTCGGCGCGAGGCCCCAGAAGACGAGCAGGCTGTCGCAGTCGACGTCGACCGTGTCGCCGTCGAGCGTCGTGACCGTGATGCCCTGGATGCCGCTATCGTCCGCCCGATAGTCGGTGACCTTGCCGAACAGCTCCTGTATCTGGCCGTCGGCAACCAGCGACTTCATCTTGTCGACCGACGCCGGCGCTGCGCGGTACTCGGTGCGGCGATGCACGAGCGTCATCGACTCGACCATCGGCGCGAGTTCCAGCACCCAGTCGAGCGCGGAGTCGCCGCCGCCGAGTATCGCGACCTTGCGGCCCTCGAAACGCTTCGGCTCGCGAACGCGGTAGTGCAGGCTCTTGTCCTCGTGCGCCTCGATGCCGGCGAGTCGCATGCGGCGCGGCTGGAACGAGCCGACACCGCCGGCGATGAACACCGTTTTGGTCCTGAACTTCGTACCGGCACCGGTTTCGACCTCGAATCCGTCATCGATTGGCTGAACCGTCTGCACCTCTTCGCCCAGGTGGAAGGTCGGCTCGAAGGGCGCGATCTGCTTCATCAGGTTGTCGATCAGCTCCTGCGCCGAGCAGACAGGAATGCCCGGGATGTCGTAGATCGGTTTGTCCGGATAAAGCTCGGCGCACTGGCCGCCGACGTGGCGCATGCTGTCGACGACGTGCGCGTGGATGCCGAGAAGGCCCAGTTCGAAGACCTGGAAGAGCCCGCAGGGGCCTGCGCCGACGATCAATGCGTCGGTGTGGATCGTGTCGGTAGTCATGGCGCGTAGTCTACGGCCGAACGCCCGGGGGTTACATTCTGAGACGAATCTGTCGTATAACTATACAGAACGTTCTGTATAGTTATTCTCATGGGCCGACAACCACAAGCAAAGAAAAAGGTGCTCGACGCTTCCCGCGAAATCGTGATGGAGCGCGGCGCCGGCTGCCTGACGTTCGAGCAGGTCGCGCAGGTCTCCGGCGTCACCCGGGGCGGCATCACTTATCACTTCCCGACCAAGCAGGCGCTGCTGCAGGCGCTGGTGCAGGACGACATCGAGCAGTGGAAGGAGCTCGAGGAGGTGCAGCGACCGGCGGGCGAAGCGCCCGAGACCGCGGAACTGCTGGCTTTCATGCGCTCGTACACGGACGAGAACCCGGACAAGCGGCGCTTTGTCACCGGCATGCTCGGCGCCGCGACGCTCGACCCGCCCATCATCGACCCGGTGCGGGAGTTTGAACGCGAACGCCTGACGGGCGTCGAATGGAACGAACGGAACCTGAAGATCGAGCTGCTGAGGCTCGCCGCACAGGGGCTCTTCTGGGCAAACCTGTTCCACTGCCCCGATATCTCGCCCGAGCTGCGCGGCCGACTGGTCGAGGTGCTGGAATCCCTGGCCCGGGAGTGGTCGGGCGACAGCGACAAGAATTCCGAAGGAAACAACAATGAATGAGCTACTTGTGTTCGCGCGACGCCGGGCCGTGCTCGCGCTTTGCCTGTTCGTCGCCGGCTGCGGCGGCGGTGGTGGCCCGGAGGGCGGCCCGCCGGCCGTCGGCGTCAGTGTCGCCGAGGTCATGACCCGGCCGATCGTCGAGTGGGACGAATTCACCGGCCGTATCCAGGCCGTCAATACGGTGCAGCTGCAGCCGAGGATCACTGGCTACCTGGATGCCGTACACTTCGCCGAGGGCGCCGTCGTCGAGCAGGGCGACCTGCTGTTCACGATCGACGACCGCGAGTATCGCGCCGCCGTCGCATCGCAGCGCGCGGACGTCGTGCGTGCCGAGACCCGCGTGGAACTCGCCCAGCAGGATCTCGACCGCTCCGAGAAACTCGTCGCGGCCAAGGCGGTGTCAATCGAAGAGCTGGAGCAGCGCCGTGGCGAGGTGAAGCAGGCGCAGGCAGATCTCAACAGCGCCCGCGCGGCGCTCGATTCAGCGGAGCTCAACCTCGAGTTCACCCGCGTGACCGCGCCAATCGCGGGCCGCGTCGGTGAAGCGCTGATCAGGCCCGGCAACCTCGTGACGCCGAACGGCTCCGTGCTGACGACGCTCGTGTCGATCGACCCGATTCACGTCGTGTTCGAAGGCGACGAGCGCATCTACCTCAAGTACCAGGCGCGCGCCGCGTCCGGCGAGCGCCCCAGCTCCCGTGACGTCCCGAACCCGGTGCAGGTCGGGCTCGCGTCGGATGCGGACTTCCCGTTTCGCGGCCACATGGACTTCGTCGACAACCAGGTCGACCCGGCGACGGGAACGATCCAGGGCCGCGCGCTGATCGACAACCCGGACGGCTACCTGATTCCCGGGTTGTTCGCGCGCGTTCGCCTGCTCGGCAGCAACGAGTACGACGCGCTGATGATCCACGAGGCGGCGGTCATGACCGACCAGGATCGAAAATACGTCTACGTCGTGACGCCTGACAACGCCGCCGTGCGCCGTGACGTCGAGCTCGGCCGCGAGGCCGACGGCCTGCGCGTCGTGTCGAGCGGGCTCGAGGCCGGCGAGCGCATTGTCGTCAACGGCGTGCGCAAGGTGTTCTTCTCTGGCGCGCCCGTCATCCCGACGATCGTGCCGATGAACGACCCGACGCAGACGGCGCAGGCACCGTCGTCCACCCCGGAAGGCTAGGCCATGAATCCCTCCAGGGTCTTTGTCGATCGCCCGATCTTCGCGGGCGTGCTGTCGATCTTCGTGCTGATCGCGGGCCTGATCGCCATCCCGAACCTGCCGGTCAGCGAGTATCCCGAAGTTGTGCCGCCGACGATCCAGGTCACGGCGACCTACCCGGGCGCGAACCCGCAGACGATCTCCGAGACCGTCGCGGCGCCGCTCGAAGAGGCGATCAACGGCGTCGAGAACATGATCTACATGAAGTCGGTCGCGAGCTCGGACGGCGTGCTGCAGGTGCAGATCACGTTCGCGGGCGGTACTGACATCGATCTCGCCCAGGTGCAGGTGCAGAACCGCGTTGCGATCGCGTTGCCGCGGCTGCCGGAAGCCGTCCGCGCGCTAGGCGTCGCGACGGCGAAGTCGTCGCCGAACCTAACGATGGTCGTGCACCTGACGTCGCCGGAAGGCGATTACGACGGCTTCTATCTCGCGAACTACGTGACGATCAACATCCTCGACGAGATCGCGCGGCTGCCGGGCGTCGGCCAGGCGCTCGTATTCGGTGCCGGCGACTATTCGATGCGGGTCTGGCTGGACCCGGAGAAAGTAGCGTCGCGCGACCTGACCGCGGGCGACGTGATCAACGCGATTCGCGAGCAGAACATCCAGGTCTCGGCGGGCATCATCGGCGGACCCCCGCAGTCGGGCGCCGGCTTCACGCAGTACTCGCTGAGTGCCCGGGGACGTCTGCAGACCGTCGAGGAGTTCGAGAACATCGTGCTCAAGACCGGCGCGGCGCCCGGCTCGGTGACGACGCTCGGCGACGTGGCCCGCGTCGAACTCGGTTCCGAGACCTACTCGCTGCGTTCGCGCCTCAATAGCCAGGAAGCCGCGGCAATCCCGATCTTCCAGAGTCCCGGCGCGAACTCCATCGCGCTGTCGGATGCCGTGCGCGCCAAGATGGACGAGCTGTCGGCCGACTTCCCGCCCGGCGTCAGCTGGGACGTCGCCTACGATCCGACCGTGTTCGTACGCCAGTCGATCAACTCCGTCGTCACGACGCTGCTCGAGGCCGTCCTGCTCGTCGTCATCGTCGTCGTGCTGTTCCTGCAGACCTGGCGGGCATCGATCATCCCGCTGCTCGCGGTGCCGGTATCGATCATCGGCACCTTCGCGGTCCTCTTGCTGCTCGGCTTCTCGATCAACGTACTAACGCTGTTCGGACTCGTGCTGGCGATCGGCATCGTCGTCGACGACGCGATCGTCGTGGTCGAGAACGTGGAACGCCACATCGAGATGGGCAAGTCGCCGCGCGAAGCGGCGCACGTCGCCATGCAGGAAGTGTCGGGTCCGATCATTGCGATTTCGCTCGTGCTCGCGGCCGTGTTCGTGCCGCTCGCGTTCTTAAGCGGCGTCACCGGCGAGTTCTACCGGCAGTTTGCCGTGACGATATCCGCGGCCGTCCTGATCTCGGCTTTCAACTCGCTGACGCTGTCGCCGGCGATGGCCGCCGTGCTGTTGAAGCCGCGCGGCGCCCCGCCGGGCCGCATCGGCAGGACGATCGACTTCCTGTTCGGCTGGATCTTCAGGCCCTTCAACCGCGTGTTCGACCGCGGCGCGAAGGCCTACGGCACCAACACGACGCGCAACCTGAATCGCAGCGGCAGGCTGTCGATCATCTACCTGCTGCTCATCGGTATCGCCATCATGGGCTTCCGTGCAGTGCCGGGCGGCTTCATCCCGGTGCAGGACAAACAGTACCTGTTCGCCGTTGCACTGTTGCCCGAGGGCGCGAACATCCAGCGAACCGACGAGATGCTCGCCGAAATGTCGGAGATAGCGCTCGCGGTACCGGGCATTCGTTCGACCGTCGCGTTTCCGGGCCTGAACGGCGTCCACTTCGTGAATACGCCGAACATCGGCACGATGTTCATCGGCATCGATCCGCAGGGTGAGCGCGAGGCCACTGCGGCCGAACTCGCCGCGCAGCTCTCGGGCGCGTTCTCGATGATCGAGGAAGGCCTTGCGTTCGCGCTGATGCCGCCACCCGTGCTCGGGCTCGGCAACTCCTCCGGCGTCGAGATGTACGTGCAGGATCGCGGCAACCTCGGCTTTGGCGAGCTGAATGCGCAGACGCAGGCGCTGGCCGGCGCACTGCGGCAGACGCCGGGCTTCGATCCCTATTCCGTCCTCAGTTCGTTCCAGTCGAACGTGCCGCAGCTCGAGGCGGTCGTCGACCGGCGCAAGGTCAAGGAGCAGAACCTGCAGCTCAACGAGGTATTCGACGCGCTGCAGGTGTATCTCGGATCCGCGTACGTGAACGACTTCAACCTGTTCGGGCGGACCTATAGCGTCTACGTGCAGGCCGACGCGCCGTATCGCGACGAAGTCAGCGATGTTGCCCGGCTCAAGGTGCGCAACGCGGAGGGCCGTATGATCCCGGTCACGAGCGTACTCGAGGTCGAGGAAAGCTACGGGCCGGACCCGGTCATTCGCTACAACGGCTACCCGGCGGCGGACCTTTCCGCCGGCATCGACCCGGCGCTGATGTCCTCGAGTGAGGCGCTGAATGTCGTGACGGCACTGGCGGGCGCCAGCCTGCCAAAGGGCATGGGCTTCGAGTGGACCGGCCTGACCTTCCAGGAAGCGACCCAGGGCAACACGGCGATCATCGTCTTTCCGCTGTGCATCCTGTTCGTGTTCCTGATTCTTGCGGCGCTGTACGAGAGCTGGTCGCTGCCGCTTGCCGTGATCCTGATCGTGCCGCTCTGCCTGCTGTCGGCGATTGCGGGCATCTGGTCGCTGAACACGATCAAGGGCTTCATTTTCGGCATGCAGATTGCGAGCGGCATGATTCCGCCGCCGCCGGTGTCGGTGCCACCGACGTTCCTCGACAACAACATCTTCACGCAGATCGGACTCGTCGTGCTCATGGGCCTCGCCTGCAAGAATGCGATCCTGATCGTCGAGTTCGCCCGCGACCTCGAGCGCATGGGTCGGTCCATCGCTGAAGCCGCCATCGAGGCCGCGCGGATTCGACTGCGGCCGATCCTGATGACGAGCTTCGCGTTCATCGCGGGCGTCGTCCCGCTCGTCTTTGCGTCGGGCGCGGGCTCCGAGGTGCGCCACGTCATGGGCGTGACCGTGTTCTTCGGCATGCTCGGCGTGACCTTCTTCGGGCTCATTTTCACGCCCGTCATTTACGTGCTGATCCGCAAGCTCGAAACACGCAGCGAGCGGCTCGGGGAGGTGGCTCATGAAGCGGTTTGATCCACGCTGGCTGGTACTTCTGCTGGCCGGTGGCTGCGCCGTCGGTCCGGACTACGAAACGCCGGAATCGGAATTGCCCGAGACGTTCCTGAACACCGAGATCGCGAGTCCGGACGCACCGACGATGGCCGGACTCTGGCAAAGTCTCGGTGACGACGAGCTCAACCGGCTCATCGACGCAGCGCTCGACAACAACACGACGATCGCGCAGTCGCTGGCAACGCTCAACGAGACCCGCGCGCTGTCGAACCTCGCTATCTACAGTTTGCTGCCGACCGTGAACGTGACGGGCAACCTGGAGCGGACCCGGCAGAGTGACGCTGACCCGTTCTCATTCCCCGCCGCCGGCGTCGTCGAGCGCTATCGCGCCGGCTTCGATGCGACCTGGGAAATCGACCTGTTCGGCTCGCTCCGCCGCCAGTCCGAGGAGATCCACTATCTCGTCGAGGCCGACGAAGCGTCGCTCTACGCGGTAGAGCTCGCGATCGTCGCCGAGGTGGCGCAGACCTATTTCCAGTGGCAGGGCGATTCGCTGCGGCTCGAGCTGTTGACGCTCAATCTCGCCAACCAGGCGGAAAGCGTTGCGATCCTGGAAGCCGGGCTCGAGGCCGGCCGCGGCACAGCGCTCGATGTGTCCCGCGCCCGCGCGCAGGAACGGCAGCTGGCGGCGACGCTGCCAACCGCCGAGGCAAACGTGAAGCGTGCCGAGCAGCGGCTCGCGGTGCTGACCCGAATTCCCGCGGCCCAGCTTCGGGAGCAGCTCACGCTGCCGGATCGCATGCTCGCGCTGCCGCCGCTCATCGCCGTCGGTACGCCGGCCGACTGGCTCGTGCGCCGCCCGGACGTACGTGCGGCGGAGCGGCGCCTCGCCGCCGCGACCGCGGACATCGGCGTGCAGACGGCCGAGTTCTACCCGAAGCTCACGCTCGTCGGCGACTTCGGCTGGACCGGCCAGGATTTATCTGATATCGGCAGCTCGGACGCCGACCGCTGGCAGTTCGCACCCGGTATCTCGTGGCGGATCCTCGACTTCGGCCGCGTCCGCCAGCGGGTCAAGGCATCCGAGGCGCGCGCGGCCGGCGCTCTCGCCGCCTTTGACGAAGCCTGGCTGGTCGCCATCGAGGAAACCGAGAACGCGCTTGCGAACTACCGCGCGACAACCGAGCGGGTTGCGCGCCTCGAAGAGGCGCAGCGCGAGGGCGTTGCGGCAGCGGACCTGGCGCAGCTTCGCTTCGACGTTGGTGCGGACGACTACCTGTCGGTGCTGGATGCGGACCGCACGCGCATCACGATCGATGACGAGCTGGCGACGGCGCGGACCGATCGCGCAACGGCGCTGGCCGCGCTTTACAAAGCGCTGGGCGGTGACTTCGCGATGGCGCGCGACGAAAGCCGGGTCGCTACTCGCTGAGCGTTGCCTCGACGCGGACCTCGACCTCGACGTTCTGGCCGATCCAGGTCGTGTCGGTCCAGTCGCCGGTGCCCACGTCGAGCGCAAGCCGATCGACGCTGGCCGTGCCGGTCAATACAACTCCCGTATCGGTCGATTCCACGCTGAAGTCGAGCACGACGGGAGCGCTCTTTCCCTTGATGATCAGCTGACCGTCGGCCGCGTAGCGGCCGTCGTCGAGCGCGCGGAACGCGTCGGCACGGTACATGGCTTCTGCGTGGTTGGCCGTGTCGAACCACTCGGCCTGCTGGAGCGTCGCATCCCGGTCGCTGTCCGCGGTGTCGACCTCGAGCGTGTTCACCGTCACGTCGAAGCGGCTCTCGTCGAGTGCCGAGGCGTCGAACTGCAGCGCCGCCGACCAGGAGGGCCAGCGACCCTCGAACTCGCCGCCCGCCTGGGTTGCACGGAACAGGATGTAGCTCGACGCGTAGTCGATGTTCCAGGTTGGCAGGACAGAGGCCTGCAGCTCACCGACCGGCACGGCGTCGTTTGTTGAGCCGGCCCCGGTTGCGGCATTGCCGCCACCGATGCGGCCGAGCCCGGCGACGCCGAGCACTATGATGCCTGTGAACAGGCCGACGGTGAGCAGCGACGACATGCGCGCCAGCACACCGTCCCGGTCGAAGACGGCGTGCTTCAGCGCCGCGAGGATGTGCACGAGCGCGAACGCAAAGAGCAGTTTCGCGAGTGTCTCGTGCACGGCCTTGAGCCGAAGCTCGAGCGAGTCGCTGGGCGAAACGAGATCCGGGAACTGGAACAGGTTGAACCAGCTGACCGTATAGGCGGACGCAGAGGACATCAGCCAGCCCGACACCGGCATCAGGATCAAAAGGGCGTAGAGGCCCCAGTGACTGACGTGCGAGGCGATCACCTGCCACTGCGCCATTCCGTCCGGTAGTGGCGGCGGCGGATTCCGGTAGCGCCACACCAGCCTGGCGACGGCAAGCGCGAGGATCGTCATGCCGACCGACTTGTGGTTCGCGTACAGCGCGAGCTCGGCGATCGTCGAGTCGGCCGAGTCGGCCAGGTTTGCCAGCACGTACTGCAGCACGATCATGCCGGCGACGAGCCAGTGCAGGATACGCGCGGTACGCGTGTAGCCGATCGTCGCGGACATGATCTGCTCGGTCTCCTACTCTGCCTTGTTGAGCTCGACCTCGATGTGCAGTGTAACCTCGTCGCCGACCGCGGGCGCGTAGTTGCCGAGACCCCACTCGGAGCGCAGCAGCGTTCCGGTGGCGCTGACGCCGACCGTCGGCATGCCCTTGAACGGGTGCTTGGCAGCCTTGTTGATCGTAGCCGCAAGCGTTACCGGTTTGGTCGTGCCCTTGATCGTGAGGTCGCCCGTCACGTCGAAGGTGTTATCGCCAGTCGCCGACACGCTCGTTGACGTGAAGGTGATCTCCGGATGATTCGCGGTATCGAAGTAATTCTCGCCGTTCAGGTGGCCGTTGAACTCTTCGACACGGCTGTCGATGCTCGCGGCGTCGATCGTCACGCTGATCGTGCTGTTCTCGGGATTATCGCTGTCGAGATCGAGCGTCGTGTCGAAGCGGTTGAAGCCGACATTCGGGTTCGAGAAGCCGAAATGGCTGTAGCTGAATAGTACGTAGCCGTGCGTATCGTCGAGTGCGTAGGTGCCCGACGGTGTGGCCGAGAAGTCGGCTGCCGCGTTCAGCGACACGAAGGCGGTCGCTGCCAGGCCCAGGCGAAGCGCTTGTTTCATAGGAAAATCCTCTGTCAAAAAGACCACCACGATACACGCCGGCAGCATGTCGAAGACACGTGGAATTGTTTCAACTTGCAACCGCGGAGCGGGACGGCCGGCCGGGAATCCAAATATACTGAAGCTCATGAAACGAGTAACCCTGACACTATTGCTACTGACAGCCGTCGCATCGACCAGCTACGCCGACGACTGGGGCGCCATCGAACTGCAGGGACGCACGGTCGAGCCGGGATCCAAAGCGAGGTTTCCGTTCATTCCGGATCAGTCGTTCGAGGCGACCTATCTCAACATGCCCGTGTTCGTCGCCCGCGGCGCGGAGCCGGGGCCGACGCTGTGCATTACGGCTGGTGTACATGGCGACGAGCTGAACGGCGTCGAGGTGGCGCGTCGCGCGTTTTCGGACCTGGACGCCGAGAGCATTCGCGGCACGCTGATCGCGCTGCCTGCCATCAACGCCGAGGGTGTACGCACCGGCAATCGCTACCTGTCCGATCGGCGCGACCTGAACCGCGCCTTTCCCGGCCGCGCGGGCGGGAGCGTTGCGTCGCTGATTGCGTACTCGGTGTTCGAAGTGGTGCAAAGCTGTGATGCCCTCGTCGACCTGCAC
>JAAUXY010085509.1_pt1 | contig 31110 bp, 27 predicted proteins | sample 7278121 | NCBI WGS metagenome assembly JAAUXY01 (sample SAMN14350117, study PRJNA611818) | marine sediment metagenome | isolation source: surface marine sediment (1.8m) | place: French Polynesia: Moorea | collected 2018-08
CAACCCGCAGGGTGGCACGGTCACGCCGGGGCAGTCTTCACAGATTTCCGACGGCGCTTCCGCCATGCTGCTGATGTCGGCCGAGAAGGCCCAGGCCCTGGGCCTGACGCCAATCGCCCGCATCAACGCCATGACCCTGGCGGGGGTTGATCCTTCGATCATGGGCTATGGGCCGGTGCCCTCGACTCAGAAAGCGCTGAAGAAGCTGGGCATGACCATGGACGACATCGACATGGTCGAGCTGAACGAAGCCTTTGCCGCCCAGGCGCTGCCGGTGCTCAAGGACCTCGAGCTGCTGGACAAGATGGAAGACAAGGTGAACGTACACGGCGGCGCGATTGCCCTGGGCCACCCCTTCGGGTGCTCGGGTACCCGCATCACCGGCTCATTGCTGAACGTTATGGAAGACCGCGACCTGAACGTGGGCGTGTCCACCATGTGTATCGGCCTGGGGCAGGGCATCACCACCGTGGTGGATCGCGTTTAGCAGCATCTACGTCATCTGAATGCGTCTAATCTGTCATCCCCGCGAAGGCGGGGATCCAGTCGAATGCATCTCATCTGTCATCCCCGCGAAGGCGGGGATCCAGTGCTATCGACAAGTAGATCTGGATTCCCGCCTTCGCGGGAATGACGTAAGTTGAGGAATCCAATTCCCCTGGGCGTTACTCAACACCCTAGAACTGGAAACGGACTTCGGCCCGGTAGCTCCGCTCGATCTCGGTTTTCACGATTTCGTCCTGCAGCGAGCCGTACTCGCTGTGTGCATTGTCCAGCAGGTTGTTGCCGACCAGTGAGAACTCCAGGTCTGGCGAGATTTGCCATGCGAGACGCAGGTTCAGTTCCCAGTAACTGTCGACTCGGTGATAGTGGACCGAGTCAGCGTAGCGCAGCCACAGATCAAGCTCGGCTTTCTCCCCGATGTCCATGCGCGACTGCAGCGAGAACAGCTGGTCTGCGTCCCAGATGGAGCTTCTTGTCTGTTGCCCATCGGGTGCAATCTCATAGTCCATGTAGGTGTAGGCGGCCATCAGCTGCCACCATTCCAACGCCTGCCAGTTGATGGCGATCTCAGCACCAATGCCATCGCTGTCAGCGGCATTGGACACTTCGGTTTCAAATACCAGATAACCCGTTTCCGGGCTCGCCAGGCATGCGGGTAAGGCAGTCGGACCAGGGCCACAGCTGATGTCGTCGAACGTGATCCAGCGCGTGTTCTGGTAGTCGTGGTAATACAGGGCGACATCCAGGTTGAAGTTAGACGTGAGCTGCGAGCGATAACCGGCTTCAAATGCCAGCAGGTCTTCTGATCGCATCCTCCCCGTACCTTGCCAGGTGGCAAACGTCGGCAGCGGCAGGCCTGGGATGAAATTGGGGTTGCGCTCATCCAGCACCAGGGAGATCTGCGAATACTGCTCCGCCAGTGATGGCGAGCGCACGGCTCTGGTGACGGCAAACCAGGCGCTACTGCCGGGATCGATGCTCCAGAGCAGCCTGGCACTGGGCATAAATTCCCAGTCCGAGTCTGAGGTGTCATTGCGCTCCAGCCTTGCCCCCAGGCTCAGCGTGAGCTGGTCCATCAGTGCGATTTCATCTTGCACGAAGAGGCTGACAATGAGGTTGTCGTAGTTGGACTCCCTGGTCAGCTTCTGCGCTTCGGAGCCGTTAAACTCGCTATCGTGGTAGCGTAAGGTGCTGCCGAAGATCAGGTCGTGGCCCTCAAACGCCAGCGAACGATGCTGAATCTCGAATTCCACCGTGTCCTTGTTTTCGCCGAAGATCGGGTCTTCCCGGTCCATGACGTCGATATAGGCGTGGCCCGTGGTCTCTCCGAGCTTTCCGTGCAGGTGGCTCCAGCGCCCCATCACTGAAAATCCGTCTGAACGCGTGTAGTCATCCACCCGCGTGCGCTGGTAGGGCGGTTCAAATGTCAGCACGCTGAAGGAGGCACCTGAGTCGATGTCGTAAAGGTCCGCCGTGAACGTCAGCGAGTCATACTCGCTCGGGTGCCAATCCACGCGCCCGCCGATGCGCAGGTGCTCGGCCTTGTCGAAGGTCGAGTCTCCCATAAAGTCCCGGTTACCATCCCGGTCCTTGTGCTGGAGGTGTACGCGGTAGGCTGCTTTGTCATTGAGGGTTCCACCCCAGCGCAGGGCCGCGTCGAGGTTTACCTTGTTACCCGAGGTAGCCACCGCCAGGCCGCCCTGGGAGTCGTCGGCGTGACGCGTTACCACATTGATCACCCCGTTGACGGCATTAACGCCCCACAGTGCGCTGCCGGGCCCGCGGACCACCTCTATCCGCTCGATATCGGCCATGGGAATTTCCTGCAGGTCCCAGTACACACCGGAAAAAGCGGGCGTGTACATCGTGCGTCCATCGACCATCAACAGCATCTTTCTGGCAAAGCGATCATTGTCGCCGCGGGCGCCGACGGCGTAGTTGTTGCCGTCGATCTGGCCGACGTGCATGCCCGGAACCATGCGCAGCGCCTCGGGGATGTTGAGCGCACCGGAGCGCCGGATATCTTCGGCGGTAATGACAAAGGCGGCGGCCGGAGTCTCGGAGAGCTTCTGGGCCTTACGGGAGGCGCCGGTCACCTCAACGCTGAGCAGCTCTTCCAGGGAGAGATCAAACAGGCTGTCGGCAGAATCCTGCGCATGGGCAGGGTTTCCACATGAGAACAGGGCCGCGGCGATGGCGGCTGGCAGGAATGTTGGACGGGGCTGTCGCATCTTCATGTCCTCGCTAGTCCCGGTTCAGCACCGTGGCCAGCTCCAGCAGCTGGGCGTTGTATTCAAGGCCGGCGCGTTTACTCACGGCGGCGTCGATGCGCATCTCTATGCGGCTGCGGGTCCTGGACAGCGACAGCATGCCGCCTTGCTCTGAAAACTCGCGGTAGTTGCCGACGGTGAGTACAGGCTGGTCTTCGATGCCGCGCAGGCTGCTGCCATCGCCGAGCTGTGCCGGGTCGGTAAAAAACAGCACATGGCAACCGGCCTCGCTAATTACCGTACCCTCTACAAGCTCCACGACCTCCATCGGGCGCGAGTTCACGGTACGCTGTTCCAGCGCGCGCAGCGGTGCGCGGTATTGCTCGGAGGGGTAAACGCATACCCTCAGCGCTGCGTCATCACTGGCAAAGCTGGACGCGGGCCAGCGTACAAACCGCGTGACTTTGTAGAGCAGCGCCACTGCGATATCGCTCTCGCTGAACCTGTCTCTAGCTGACGCGGTACTGCTGCAGGACAACAGCAATGCCAGGCACAGCAACAGGTGGCCGGTCAGGCGGTGCAGGGAGCGGAGCTGGCAGTTCTGATTCTTCACTGTTCGGCCACCCTAGAATCGATACCGGATTTCGGCGCGATAGGCGCGCTCGATCTCAGTTGGCACGGTGTCATCCTGCACCGAGCTGTATTCGCCGTGAGCACTGTCGAGCAGGTTGTTGCCGATCAGTGAAATCTCCAGCTCGGGGGTCAGCTCCCAGGAGACGCGCAGGTTCAGTTCCCAGTAGCTATCGAGGAAGTAGTACTCGACTTCATCGACGTACCTGAGCCAGAGGTCAAACTCGGCGCGCTCGCCCAGGTCCATGCGTGACTGCAGGGAGAACAGGTGGTCGGCATCCCACTGGGAGCCTTCGGCGGGCTGCGCGTCCGGCGTGATGTCATAGTCCTGGTAGGTATAGGCAGCCATCAGCTGCCACCATTCCAGGGCCTGCCAGTTGACGGCGATTTCCGCGCCCATGCCTTCACTGTCGGCGGCATTGGCGAGCTCTGTCTGGAACTCCAGGTAACCGGTCTGCGGGTCTGCCAGGCAAGCGGGGAATGGACCGGGGACGGGGCCGCAGGCAATATCGTCGAACTTCGGCCAGCGAGTGTTCTGGTAATCGTTGTAGTAGACCGCGATGTCGATGTTGAGGTTGGAGGTCAACTGTGATCGGTAGCCGGCTTCAAACGCCAGCAGGTCTTCCGATCGCATCCTGCCGGTGCCTTTCAGCGAGGCAAACAGCGGGAGGCTGAGCCCCGGCACATAGTTGGGGTGCCGCTCATCCAGTGCGACGGAGACCCGCGCATACTGTTCTGCAATGGCCGGAGAGCGCACCGCGTTGGTCACCGCGAACCAGGCGCTGCTGTTGGAGTCGATCGCCCACAGAAGCCGGGCGCTGGGCATGAACTCCCAGTCGGAGTCCGAGGTGTCGTTGCGCTCCAGCTTGGCGCCCAGGGTCAGGGTCAGCTTGTCTTCCAGCAGGTCAAATTCGTCCTGCGCAAACAGGCTGACGATCAGGTTGTCGTAGTAGGAGCCGTCCAGGAACTGGGCCTCAGAGCCGGTCAGTTCGATGTCGTGATAGCGCACCGTGGCCCCGGCAATGATGTCGTGACCATCTAGCGCCAGCGAGCGATGCTGCAATTCGAATTCGACAGTGTCCTTGTCTTCACCGAATAGCGGGTCTTCGCGATCCATGACATCGACATAGGCATGCGCGGTGGTCTCACCCAGTTCGCCGTGTTGTCGGTTCCAGCGCCCCAGCAGGGAGAAGCCCTCCGAGTGCGTCACGTCGTCTTCGCGGGTACGCTGGTAGGGCGGCTCGAAACGCAGCACGTTGAAAGAGGCGCCGGAGTCGATGTCGTAGAGATCTGCCGACAGGGTCACCGTGTCCGACTCGGTGGGGTGCCAGTCGAGCCTGCCACCCACGCGCTTCTGCTCGGCGGTGTCAGCGCTGGAATCTCCCTTGAAAGTTCGGTTGCCGTCGCGATCCTTGCTCTGCAGGTAGACCCGGTAGGCGGTCTCATCGTTCGGGCTGCCACCCCAGCGCAGAACGGCGTCGTGATTTACCTTGTTTCCCGCGCTGGCCATCGCCATACCGCCCTGGGAGTCGTCGGCATGTCGCGTGACCACGTTGATCACGCCGTTGACCGCATTGATGCCCCACAGCGCACTGCCCGGGCCGCGCACCACCTCGATGCGCTCGATATCGTCCATGGGGATTTCGTGCAGGTCCCAGTAGACGCCGGAGTAGGCGGGGGTATACAAGGTGCGCCCGTCGATCATTACCAGCATCTTGCGGGCGAAGCGGTCATTGGAGCCGCGAGCGCTCACCGCGTAGTTGTTGCCGTCGATCTGGCCCACATGCAGGCCGGGCACCATGCGCAGCGCTTCGGGAATCGTCAGGGCGCCCGAGCGCCTGATGTCCTTCGCGGTGACGACAAATGCGGCTGCGGCGGTTTCCGACAGCTTCTGGGACTTGCGTGACGCGCCTGTTACCTCGACGTTGAGCAGCTCCTCCAGGGAGAGATCAAACAGGCTGTCGGCAGATTCCTGCGCATGGGTGGCGCTCCCACATGAGAGAAGAGCGGCGGCCATGGCCGCGGGCAGCAGTGTTGGACGGGGGTGCCGCATCTGTGGAGCACGTTAAAGTTATTTGGTCTCAATAACTTATCGGCTCCGCTGCGGTTTTCTTTAGGTCCGGCCCAGAAACGAAAAAGGGGGTATCGCACGGGCGATACCCCCTGGTCTTTGAGCCTGTTTTCAGCGGCTGCTGACTTGGTCAGTAGTTGTAGAGGCGATTTTGTTGGCTCGAACGTAGATTCGCGCAACGTGGCGAACCTTTTCGCCCTTGTGCTCACCGGTCAGCTCCAGCGTGATGGAGTCGTAGCCGGAGCCCGTCAGCTGGTAAGCGATATTGATTTCGCCTTCCTCTTCTTCCAGCGCGATGACGCTCTGTATCAACTCGATATTGCGGGTGCCTGACAGTTTAAGCTTGACGTCCTTGGCGCTGTCCGGCATCGAGTAATTGACAACAACTTCGTTGTTTTCGCCGATCGAAGCACGCGCCAATGCGGGATGGTCCAGCTCAAAGACGGGCTTGGGCGGCGTAAGCCCGGCCATGCGCGCGAAGGAGCCGCTTACAAAGCCCATCTGGTCGGGATTGAATGCCATGTGCATTCCACAGGCCATCGAGCTGGCAGGGGCCAGTGGCAGGCAGATGCAGATAAGAAGCAGTAGTGATTTCCTGTTCATTGATGTATCCCGAGTGCGCTCCCCGCACCGCAAGTTTCATTAAGTCGATCCGTTGCATTATACGCTATTTGCTGTCCGTTCGGGCTTTGTTACGCTGAGGCGCCTAAAAATGAGGATCGACACCATGAAAGCAGCCGTTTTTCAGGGCCCGGGACAGCCGCTGACCATCAAGGACATCGCCACGCCGCAGATCGGCGATGGGGAAATGCTGGTCAAGGTGCGCCGATGTGGCATCTGCGGTACTGACATCCACGCATCCCGCGAAGGACCCTTCATGGCGCCCCCTGAGACTGTTTTCGGCCATGAGTTTGTCGGCGACATCGTCGAGGTGGGCTCAGCCGTGCCGGAGGGCTTGTTTGCCCCCGGCGATCGCGTGACCTCCTTGCCATTCATCGGCGAGCAGACCATTGGCCTGGGTGAAATCTCCGGTGCCTACTCGGAGTACGTGAAAGTAGGGCACGAGCTGGTCCTGAAAATCCCGGAGAGCCTGGATGATGACCGGGGCGCCCTGGTCGAGCCGTTGGCGGTAGGCCTGCACTCGGTCAAGATGGCTGAGGGGGTCGCAGAGAAAGACGTACTGATAATCGGCGCTGGCCCCATCGGCCTTGCTTGCGCGATCTGGTGCCGCTTCTTTGGTGCCCGTTCGGTCGTGCTGAGCGAGATGTCACCGGCGCGCCTGGATATGGCGCGGACCCTGGGGTTTGCCGATTTTGTGGATCCCGCCGGGGATGTGGGCGCCCAATTCGAGGCGCTGACCGGGGCCGCTCCGGCGGTACAGATCGAGTGTGTCGGCGCGCCGGGCATTCTGCAGGCCTGCATCGAGCGGGCGCCGAACCGGGGCGTCATCATGGGTATCGGCGTTTGTGACCACCCGGATGAGATCGTGCCGCTGACGGCCTTCGTCAAGGAGCTGCGTATCCAGTGGGCGGTGGGCTACGAGAAGGAAGACTTCCAGTTCGCCATCGACATGATGGTCGCCGGGCGGGTAGACGCCAGTGCCATGATCACCGATGTGGTAAGCCTGGACGAGGCGCCCGATGCCTTTGAGGCACTGCGCAATCCGTCCGGCCAGTGTAAGGTGCTGATCGACCTGACGCGCTGAAGCAGAGGGGGTGATGCGCTCGCATCACTCCCGCTTTGTCAGGTGGCGCACCAGCCGCCGTCCACCCGCAGTTCCTCCCCGGTGATGTAAGACGCCATATCGGAACAGAGGAACAGTGATGCCCGCGCCACTTCCTCCGGCGCGCCCAGCCGTCCCATGGGTATCCTGGCCTTGATGGCCGCATCCAGCTCCGGCGTGAGATTGGCGAGGATCGGTGTGTCGATCTGCCCGGGGTGGATGGAATTGACACGAATATTGTCGTTGACGTGCTCCAGCGCCGCCGCCTTGGTCATAAGGCGTACCGCACCTTTGGTGGCGTGGTAGCTGAAGGACCCTGCGCTGCCGATAATCCCGTAAAGGGATGAGATATTGACGATGGCGCCACCCCCGGCTTCCAGCATGGTCGGGATGACCGATTTCATGCCGTACATCACGCCAGTCTGGTTGATAGCCACCATCTGCTGCCAGGCTTCCTCGGTTTCCTCGACGACACCGGCGGGTTTGTAAATGCCGGCGTTGTTGATCAGGAAATCCAACCGGCCGTAGTGGGAGAGGGTAGCGGCCACCGCTGCCTGCCAGTTGTCCAGCACACTCACATCCAGCTGGGTGAACATGGCATCGCCACCGGCCTCCCGCACGCCGGCGGCCACAGATTCACCCTGGTCTGCCTGGATGTCCGCGCACACCACCTTGACCCCGGCGCCGCCGAACACACGGGCGTGGCCCGCGCCGATACCGCTGGCTGCACCGGTAACCAGTACAACCTTGCCTGCAACGTCTTCCAACATGGTGCTTCTCCTCATCCGAGCTGTGTCAAACCGAAGCCCATATTCGGGCCGTATACCCTCTCAAAGAGGTTGGAGTATTGACTTGCAGGGCAAGTTCTCTAAACTTGCTAGACACAAACAAGCCTTTTCGTTCGCAGTATAGACCATATAAAAGCACCGCGTGCTTGACCGGCAAACAGGCCCCAACTGAGCCGGCAGGGCGACGGTAGACAAAGGCGAGGCGACGACATGGGGACAGAGCAGGCCGCCATTGAGGCGCTTGTGGCTCGCGTTGACGAGCTTGAAAGCAGGATTGCCATTCGCGATCTGGCATCCGACTATTGCCACGGATTCGACAAGCGGGACTACGACCGCTTCCTGGCGATCTGGTGGGATGACTGCGTCTGGGACATCGGCCCACCCTTTGGGCGCTTTGAAAACCACGCCGGCATTCACGAGGCCATCTACGAAGTGCTGTGGCCGGCCTGGGCGGAAACGCACCACCTCACCACTAACCAGCGCGTCAGCTTCAGGGACGCGGACAACGCCGACTCCGTCTGTGATGTCGACTGCATCGGCACCCTCAACGAGGGGCCTACCTGCCAGATGGTCGGCGCCACCTATACCGACAAGCTGCAGCGTCGCGACGGCGACTGGAAGATCCTGCAGCGCACCGTGCAAATTCACTACTTCAACCCGATTCCTGGCACCGTGCTGTCGGCGCCGGAGGAAGGTTGAGCCGATGAATAACTTCAACACACCAACGCATAACAATAATGACTATCGCTCCCCAGGAGGCAGCCAATGAAAATTACAGTCAGGAAGCTTGCAATCGCCGTTGCCGCGGCGTCTCTGTCCGGTCCGGTCACCACGCCCGTCTACGCCCAGGGTGCCACTAGCGCACTGGAAGAAATTGTCGTCACCGCGCGTAAGCGCCAGGAAAACCTGCAGGATGTGGGCCTGGCGGTGAGTGCACTTAACCAGACCGAAATCAATCGCATGTTCGGTCGCGACCTAACCGACCTGTCCAGCGTGTCGCCCAACCTGATCATCGATGACACGGCCCAGGGCCCCGGTGGCGTGGCTGCCATCTTCATTCGCGGTATCGGCGTCGCTGACGTGGAGAAGAACTTCGACCCCGCCGTCGGCGTGGTGGTCAACGGTATTTTCCTCGGCGCCAACTCCGGTTCACTGCTGCGCAGCATTGACCTCGCCAGCATCGAGGTATTGCGTGGCCCACAGGGAACGCTGTTCGGCCGCAACACTATCGGTGGCCTGATCAATGTCACGCACACCCAACCCACCGGTGAGCTGGGAGCGAGGGTGCGGGCCGGCTACGAGGACTACGATACCTTCTACGCCGACGGTATCTTCAATTTCGGCATCACCGATGACCTGGCCGCCAAAATAACCCTCGGCAAGCGCGACCAGCAGGACGGCTATTACGACAACGTCTCCACTGGCGAGGACGGGGTCGGCGAGAACGACTACGAAACTTACGCTATCAACCTGCTCTGGGAGGCATCCGACAAACTGGAGCTGGAGTTCACCTACCAGAACGAAGATATTGACCAGGACACGCCGCCGCTGCTCAACACCGGCCAGCAGCGCCACCTGTTCTGCAATAACACCGGCCAGCTGCCGGGCAACGACGTGCAGTACGGGTTCTGCTCGCCGTCGCTGGATAAGCCGATCACCGGGGATCGCCTGGAAGTCGCCAACGTCGGCCTGCGGCCACCCACCGATCCCGCGACCCGGGACAATCCGATCGTGGCGTCCGCCACTGCAGATGCGATACCGGCGGCGCTGGATGCGAGCTTCGAGACCGATTTCTACACCTTCGAGGCCCGCTACGACATCAACGATGCCTACCGCATCGACTACCTGTTCGGACGCTGGGAATCGGATGAGGAGATCGTCTCCAACTGGGACGGCACCCCGGAATTCCTGTACGGCACCAACCGGCCCGCCGACTATGAGCAGGACACCCACGAACTGCGCCTGACCTACGATGCCGGTGGCAAGCTGACCTTTGTCGGTGGCCTGTATTACTGGGATTCCGAGTACAGCATCGACCTGAACAGCTGGGTGGGCTTCCCTGTGCCGGGAACGATCCTGGATATCTTCCAGTACTCGGAGCAGACCACGGAGTCCGTGGCCCTCTTCTTCGAGGGTGACTATGCCCTGACCGACCAGTTCACCCTGACCCTGGGCGGCCGTTATACAGAGGACGAAAAGGAGTCCAAGCAGTTCGGCAACATCAACACCATCACCGACCCTTTCACCGACCACCCCGATGAAGACTGGGACGAATTCACACCCAGAATCGGTGGCCGCTACGAGGTCAACGACGACGTCATGCTATTCGCTACCTACTCCAAGGGTTACCGCAGTGGCGGCTTCAACGGCCGGGTGAACAGCCTGGAAGAAGCGCGCCAGCCCTACGACACAGAGACCGTGGATAACTACGAGGCAGGTATCAAGTCCGAGTGGTGGGACAACCGCCTGCGCCTGAATGCCAACGTGTTCTACATGGAGTACGACGACAAGCAGGAAGAACTGCAGCTGCCGTCTGACCAGGGCACGGGCCAGAAGACCGTGGTGACCAACGCCTCCAGTGCCACCATCTATGGGCTCGAGCTCGATGTGCAGGCCTTCCTGAGCGAGAACCTCAGCATGCGCGGCAACCTTGGTTACCTGGACACCGAGTACGATGATTTCGAGTACACCGACATCAACGGAGGCACCGTCGACCTGTCTGACCTCGATTTCCGCCGTGCGCCGGATTGGACCGGTACCATCGACGCGACTTACCAGTGGGAGCTCGCGGGCGGTGACGCCTGGGTGCGGGTGGCCTATCACTACATCGGTGAGCACTACGTCAACGTGACCAACTCGCCGGAGCTGGAGAACGATGAGCAGCACCTGATCGATGCCTCGGTCAACTACAGCATCAATAACTTCACCTTCAGCGTGTTCGGCCGCAACCTCACGGACGAAGACGGTTACACCCACGGCTACGATGTGGCGGGCCTCTGGTCCTACGCCGCTACCCGTCCGCCGCGGGTCTGGGGTGCGGAGCTGGTGTACGACTGGAACGACTGATCGCCATACTGATCACAACACAGGTATTGCAAGCCGGGGAGAGCGGAGCATGGCGGAGGACAAACTGGAACAGCTGTTGGCCAGGCAGGAGATTACGGACATGGTGTTCCGTTATGCCCGGGCCATCGACCGGATGGACGAGGCGCTGCTGCGCAGCGTCTTCCACCCGGGTTCCACCCACTACCACTTTTATCAGGGACCGTCTTCCGACCCCTCGGCACCTTCCAGCGAGGAGGAGCCGGGGGATTTCGTCCGCTTTGCCTTTGGCTTGCTGACCACGTATTCCAGGACCCACCACCAGATGGGCAACACGCTCATCGACTTCGTCGATGACAGCCACGCCAATGTGGAGACCTATTTCACGGCCTTCCACCTGGTGCGGCCGAAGAGCGACCCCCTGTCTGGCGCGCAGGCCTTCGATAACGAGATGGATTACTTTGTCGGCGGCCGCTACATAGACAAGTTCGAGCTCAGGGACGGCGCGTGGAAGATCGTGCACCGCACCGGGATGACGGACTGGGTGCGCATCGAGCCGTCTTCCACCCAGGGTTTCGACGATATCCCCCAGGAGACCGTCGGCCACTATGCGCCGGATGACCTGATCTGCAAGTTCTATTCGGTCTAGAGTAAATTTCAATCTTTGTCGGGAGCGGCTGAGCTGACGCCCGATTCACTATCATCTACAGGAGACCATCAATATGCGACTGGCTGACAAGACCGCGCTGGTGACTGGCGGCGCCAGCGGACTCGGTGCCGCGACCGTAGAACGCTTTATCGCCGAGGGCTGCAAGGTCTGCGTTTGCGATATCCAGGATGGGCCCGGGGAAGCCTTCGCAGGGAAATTCGGTGATGCCGCGTTCTACCAGCATTGTGACGTGACCGACGAAGACCAGGTCAGCGCTGCGGTAGATGCCGCGGTCGAGCGCTTTGGCCAGCTCGACGTTATCTTTCACAGCGCCGGCATTGTGGGCGCGGTGGGCCCCATCGCCACCACACCCGGCGACGAATGGCGCTTCAGTATCGATGTGCTGCTGAACGGCACCTTCTATGCCATGAAGCATGCCGCTCGGGTCATGGTGCCGCGGGGCACGGGTTCCATCGTCAGCATGGCCAGCACCGCCGGCCTGATGGGTGGCCTGGGTCCGCACGCCTATGCCGCCGCCAAGCATGGCGTGGTGGGCTTGACAAAGAATGTGGCCGCTGAGCTCGGGCAGTACGGGATTCGGGTCAATGCCATCGCCGCGGCCGGCATGGCCACGCCGATGGTGGCCCAGGTGACTACCGGTGACCCCGCTGATATCGAAGGCGCCAAGAAAGCACTGGCGGAGGCCTCGCCGCTACACGGCCGCCCTGGCCTGGCGGAGGATGTCGCCAATGCGGTGCTGTGGCTGGCCAGCGATGAATCCGGTTATACCAGCGGTCACACGCTCACTACCGACGCCGGCATTACCGTCGGCGCCACGGCGGCCGGGCCCGAATTTGGCGAATACGCGCCGATTATCCGCGAGGCGGGTAAGTCCGGTATGGACTAAGAAGCGGGCTTTAGCTCGCCAGCTTCTCGAACTCCAGTTCCGGGAAGTCATCGTTCACGGACTCGCGCAACCTGTCGTAGTAGACATTTGCGCCTCCGAAGTAGATCAGCACGCGCGGTGCATGTTTCTCGATGTTGGCGCCCATCATCCAGGAGTGTACCGAGTCGCCAACGTTCATCAGGGTCTGGCGGTGAACATCGGCGACATGGGCCGACCACTCGTCCTCGGCATCCTTCTTCGCCTCGAACGTGTCGTAGCCCTCGCTCTCCATTTTCTTGATGCAGTCAGCCACGTACATGACGTTTTGTTCGATGGAGGTCGGCAGGTTGGCGAAGGGCGCCTGCGGGCCGGTGATCATGAACAGGTTGGGGAAGTCGGCGACCGCCACGCCCATCAGCGAGTGTGAGGTCTGGTCCCACTTCTCGCGCAGGCTCTGGCCGCTCTTGCCGCGAATCGGGAAGGCTTCCAGGGCACCGGTGTAGGCGCGGAAACCGGTGGAGAGCACGATGATATCGAACTCGTATTCGTTCTCGGTGGTGCGGATGCCGGTCTCGGTAATCTCCACCAGCGGCTCTTTGTCCTTGATGTCCACCAGATGCACGTTGTCACGCGCGTAGGCCTCGAGATAACCGTGGTCGAGGGGAGGGCGCTTGGCAAATAGCGGATAGTCGCCGAGCTTGGGTACCAGGATGTCGGCGATCTCGGGATCTTCGATGCGCTCGCGCATCTTGTCGATGATGAACTGGGAGGCCATGTCATTGGCTTCCTGGCTGGCAAGCAGGTCGTCGAAGGTTTCGAATACCCAGCGGAAGCTGCCTTTCCAGTGTTCCTCGAAGATGCGCTGCACTTCTTCCGGCGAGGTGTCGACGGCATTGCGGCCCACCGGACTGTCGAAGGCCATACCGAACACATGGTTGCGGCATTTGGCGACGATGTCGTCGTAGCTTTCCTTGATTTCCTTTTCCCACTCCGGCGTCATCGGCTGCTGCATGGCGGGCAGAATGAAGTTTGGGGTGCGGTGGAAGACCGTTACGCTGCCGGCGGTCTCGGCCATGACCGGCACCATCTGCACGGTGGTAGCGCCGGCCCCGATGATGCCGACCCGCTTGCCGCTATAGTCGAGGTCCTCCGGCCAGCGGCAGGAGTGGAACAGCGGTCCCTGGAAGCGATCCATCCCGTCGATCTTGGGAATCACCGGCTCCGAGATCATGCCCATGCCGCTGATGAAGTACTTGCAGGTGAACTCCTCACCGTCAGCGGTTTTCAACAGCCAGTGGCCGCTGTCGGCCTGGTAATCGGCGCTGACGATCTCGGTGTTGAGCTGGATGTGCGGCCACATATCGCACTTATCGGCGACGAAGTGCATGTAGTCCAGCACTTCTTCCCATCCGGGGTAGCGCTTGTCCCAGTGGTACTCCTGCAGCAGTTCCCTGGAGAAGGTCAGGCAGTAGTAATAGCTTTCACTGTCGGTGGCAGCGCCCGGGTAGCGGTTCCAGGTCCAGGTACCGCCAATGTCGGAAGCTTTGTCGAAAACCTTGACCGACAAACCGGCATCGCGCAGGTAGTGGATCAGGGCAAGGCCTGCGAATCCTGCGCCGATGGCGATGGCATCGAAATCGGTGTTTTGCTGAGACGTCATTATCGCTCTCCCATCTTATATTTCTGTGCCCGGGCAGCGCCGCGGGCGGAGTGTCATTGCGGGCGACTAAACTTTAATTTAATTCAAAAAATGGCGAAGCGCCAGCCCTGCCTGATGTCTCCTCAATCGAGAAAATGGCCGTACTTTGCCATCGCCGCATCACGCTGAGTCGGCGTGTGGTAGGTCGGGAACAGTCCCGGTGCCGCTTCGTAGTCGCGCAATACGGTGCGTGCCACGGTCACCTTATGGACTTCGGTGGGTCCGTCTACCATGCCCAGTTCCGGGATGTTGGCCCACATGTTCATCAGCGGGACTTCGTCTGAAACGCCGAGGCTGCCGTGCACCTGCATGGAACGGTAGATCACTTCCTGCAGCACCTTTGGTGTTGCGGCCTTGATGGCGGCAATTTCCTTGCGAACCTCGCGGTTGTATTCCTTGTACTTGTCGATCAGCCAGGCGGTGTACAGCACGTGCAGGCGGTACTGCAGGATCTGGGTGTAGGTGTCGGCGATCTTGTCCTGGGTCATCTGCTTCGTGGCCAGCAACTCGCCCTTGGTGGTGCGGCTCTGGACGCGCTCGCACATCATGTCCATGGCTTTCTTGCACACGGCCACGCTGCGCATGGCGTGGTGCACGCGGCCGCCGCCCAGGCGGGTCTGTGCTACCAGGAAGCCCTTGCCTTCCTCGCCCAGCAGGTGGTCGTGGGGCACCCGGCAGTCCGTGAAGCGGATATAACCGTGTACACCGTCGCCCTGTTCCACATAGGGGCCGACGGCGGTGTTGCGCATGATCTCCATTCCGGGCGTGTCTTTCTCAACCAGGATGATGGAGGCGCCCTCGTGAATGGGAACGTCGGGGTTGGTCACAACCATGACCAGCAGGAATTCCGAGAAGCGGGCGTGGGAGGCAAACCACTTTTCGCCGTTGATCACCCATTCGTCGCCGTCCCGTGTGGCGACACATTTGAATTCACCGGGGTCTGAACCGGCCTGGGGTTCCGTCATGGAGTAACATGAGGCGATCTTGCCGTCCAACAGCGGCTGCAGGTACTTCGCCTTCTGCTCCGGCGTGCCGAAGTGGGCGAGGATCTCGGCATTGCCAGAATCAGGCGCCTGGCAGCCGAATACGCTGGGTCCGAAACGGCTGCGGCCCAGAATCTCGTTCATCAGGCCCAGCTTGACCTGGCCATAACCTTCACCGCCCAGTTCCGGGCCGATATGGCAGGCCCACAGGCGCTTTTCCTTGACGACTTCTTTGAGCGGCGCCATCGCCTTCGCGGCGGGGGAGTTTGGGTCCCAGGGGTCGCCGGGTCCGCGGAATACCAGGTCGAGGGGCTCGATCTCTTCGCGGGTGAATGTCTCGATCCAGTCCAATTGCTGCTGGAATTCACTGTCAGTCTCAAAGCTCCAACTCACTTTTTTGTCCCTCGTGATTCTCGACTCTTTCTGTAGGTTTGGCGCGCTTGCGGGTGCGCGCCCTGCCTGTCGTCGGCTCTGCAATAACGCCGAGAAAGCTTATCGGCTTGACTTGAGCGGGCGCCAGTATAAACTTGCTAGACACAAACAAGCAAGTTATAAGAACACGCGCCGCCCCCAGGCGCTCACAAAGATCTTATAAAGAGATCCCACACAGGGACCCCATAAAGAGTCATGTCAGATACCCGAGTATGGCTGATTACCGGCGCTTCGCGCGGAATCGGCCTGGCGCTGGCCCAACAGGTCATCGCCGACGGCGACTACGCCGCTATCCTGGCCCGCGGCGACGCGGTGCATCAGCTTGCCGATGAGCTAGGTGACAACTGCCTCGCCTGCCAGGCCGATGTCAGCGATGCGGATGCCGTGGCCGCCGCCATCGCACAGGTGATCGATCGCTTTGGCGGGCTCGACGTCGTGGTCAATAACGCCGGCCTGCACCGCGGCGGCAGGGTGGGCAAGCTGCCGCTGGACGACTGGCAGGCGGTGCTGGATACCAATCTGTCGGGGGCGCTCAACGTTATTCGCAGCGCCGATCCTCACCTCGAGGCGGGTGCCGCCATCATCAATATCGGCGCCGTGGTGGGATTGCGCGGCTTCCCGGGCGACTCCGCCTATGCCGCCTCCAAGGCGGGTTTGGCGGGCCTGACCCGGTCGCTGGCCATTGAATATGCGCGCCGGGATATCTGTGTGAACCTGGTCATTCCCGGACTGGTGCTCACGGAGATGACGGGTGCCCTGTCTGACAAGGCGCTGGAGGCCATGCGCAACATCATTCCCCTGTCCCGCTACGGTGACGCTGGCGAAATCGCCGAGGTGATTCGTTCGGTCAGTCGTTCCCGATACATGACCGGGGCGTTCATACCCGTGGACGGCGGCCTGATGAGCAGTTTCGGGGTGCCTGCCTGAGATGGCCGGCCGAAGGACCAGGGCATGAGTATTCCAGAGTCTGCCCTCGCCGAATGGATCGCCGCTCACGCGGGCATTCACGGCGTTCGTGTCGAGCGCGAATTGAGCGGTGGCAATGCCAACCTCACCCTGCAGCTGGCTACTGACGACGGTGCGGTGGTACTGCGCACCCCGCCCGAGAGTGCGATTTCTCCCAAGGCCCACCGTGGTATCGAGCGCGAATCCAAAGTGCTGCGCGCATTGCAGGGCAGGGTGCGGGTACCCGAGGTTTTGGCCTGGTGCGAAGACGTTGACGTCATCGGTCGCCCGTTCCTGCTGGTCTCGCACGTCGACGGCGTGTCGATCACCGAGGAATTGCCCGCTGATTACCCTGACACTGCCGACAGCGTGAACAGCCTGGGCGAGCAGTTGGTCGACGAACTGGCGGCCATTCACCAGGTGCCCTGGCAGGACGCGGGGTTGGCCGACTTCGGCAACCCGGACAATTTCCTGGCCCGACAGATCGGCCGCTGGCGCGACATTCGCGCCCAGGCCTCGGTACGCGAGTTGCCACTGATGGATGGCCTCGGGCAGTGGCTCGCCGACAACCTGCCCACGCCGATGGAGCCGACGGTGGTGCATGGCGATTACCATCTCGACAATACCCTGTGCCGACGTGACAAGCCGGAACTGGCCGCGGTCATCGACTGGGAGCTGGCCACCATCGGTGACCCCTTGACCGACCTCGGGCTGTTGCTGATGTTCTGGGGCCCGCGCAAGATTTCACCGCCGGGCTTCCCCCATGTGCAGCGGGTCACCCGCCGCGATGGTGTGTTGAGCCGACGCGAGCTCGCCGAGCGCTGGTCGGCGGCTACCGGACATTCGCTGGCCGATATCGATTACTACTTCTGCTTCGCCTTCTGGCGGCTTGCCGCGATTGTGGAGGGCGCCTACCAGCTCTACGTGGAAGGGACCGTGGCTACCGACTATGCCCGTGGGTTAGAGCACACTGTTCCCGCGCTGCTGGCCGAGGCCGAAGCCGCAGCCTCAGGAGACTGGTGAGATGACGCCGATGAATGCGACGATGATGCACCTGCCCATGAGCGTGCAGTTGATCATGCAACATGGCGCCAGCGTATTTCCCGACAGCCGGGTGGGCACCTTCGACGGTGAGTCAGTGCACTGGGTCAGCTATGCAGCGATCGCCGCCAATGCCCATCGCCTGGCGGCGGCGCTGGCCAGTCTCGGTGTTGGCAGCGGCGACCGGGTGGGCACATTCAGCTGGAACAACACCGCCCACATGGAGGCCTACCTGGCCATCCCCTCCATGGGCGCGGTCATGCATACGGTCAATATCCGGCTGTCGCCGGAGCAGGTGGCCTACGTGATCAATCACGCCGAGGACCGGGTGCTGATACTCGACACCAGCCTGCTGGAACTGTTTACGCCGGTGCTGCCGCTGCTGGAAACCGTCGAACATATCCTGCTGGTGGGAGGTGATGCCAGCGAGCTGGGTGGCATCGCGGCCACTGGCTACGAGACCGCGCTGGAACTGCAGCCCGCGGAATACGACTGGCCAGAGCTCGATGAAAACAGTGCGGCGGCGGTCTGTTACACCAGCGGCACCACCGGCAACCCCAAGGGTGTGGTGTACAGTCACCGCACGACCTACATGCATTCCATGGCGTCGCGCGCAGTGGATACCTTCGGTATCAATGAGCGCGACCGTATCCTGCTGCTGCCGCCGATGTTTCACGCCAACTCCTGGGGCCTGCCCTACAGTGGCTGGCTGAGCGGCAGCGATTTCATCCTGCCCGGCCCGCACCTGCAGTTCGAGGGCATCAAGCGCATGATTCGCAGCGAGCGGCCGACCTTTACCGCCATGGTGCCGACCATTCTCGGCGACCTGCTGCGCGCATCAAAGGAAAGCGACCTGGATATGAGCAGTTTCCGCATGCTGGTCTGCGGCGGTTCGGCAGTACCCGCGGCCATGATCGATGCGGCCCGCGAACAGTGGGGCGTCCCGGTTCTGCAGGGCTGGGGCATGACAGAAACCAGCCCCATGTGCTGCCTGTCCCACCCGCCGCGCGATCCGGGCGAGGCGGGGGAAACGCCCTGGCGGGTAAAAAGCGGGCGACCGGTGCCGGCCATGCAGGTACGTGTGGTGGACGAGGAGGGCGGTCCGCTGCCCCATGATGGCGAGACCGTGGGTGAGTTGCAGCTGCGCGGCCCCTGGGTCACCGGCGGCTACCATCGCGGCGATGGGGGCGATTCCTTTACCGACGACGGCTGGCTCAAGACCGGCGATGTTGGCCACATCGACGAGAAGCACTTTGTGCAGCTTACCGACCGCACCAAAGACGTGATCAAGTCGGGCGGCGAATGGATCTCTTCGGTGGACCTGGAGAATGAACTCATCGCCCACCCGAATGTGGTGGAAGCGGCGGTGATCGCAGTGGAAGACGAACGTTGGCAGGAACGTCCGCTGGCGATCGTGGTCCGAGACAGCGACGCTCTTGACGCCGAGAGCCTGCGAGAGTTTCTCGACGGCCGGGTGGCGAAATTCTGGATACCCGAGTACTGGGCGTTCACCAGCGAGATCGCCAAAACCAGCGTCGGCAAGATAGACAAGAAAACGCTGCGTGCCACCCGCGAGTCCGGTGGTTTCAGCATCGAATGCGTGAAGTAAACACCCTCTGAGAAAGGGGGCCGAGGGAAAGGCTATGGCAAATTCCGGTGCAAAAGCGAGCAAGAACGGACGGCGTACCCAGGCCGAGCGTACAGCTCTGTCTGACCAGCGAATGTTTGACGCCGCCATCCGGCTGATCATCGATCGAGGCACCCAGAAAACCACGCTCAAGGATATCGGCGAGATGGCAGGCTACAGTCGCGGCCTCGCCAACTACCGCTTCGGTTCCAAGGACGGCCTCATGCTGGAGCTGTTTGCGCGCTTCGATGAGCGCTGGAAGGAGCACCTCAACAGGTACATCGGCGACAAGGAAGGCATTGCCGGTATAAAGGCCGCCGCCGACGCCCTGCGGGATTTCCTCAAGCTGGAGTCCGAGTACATGCGCGCCATGTACATACTCTGGTACGAGTCGCTGGGTCATGAATCCGAGATCCGTTCGCGATTGTCGGAACATCACCGGGTATACCGGGAAGACGCGGCACGCTGGGTTACCCACGCCATCGAAACCGGTGAGGTCGATCCCGATGTGGACGCGGAGCAGTTTGCCGTCCAGTACTGCGCATTCATTTTCGGCACGGTTTACCAGTGGCTGGTAGACGCCGAAGCCCTGGACCTCGACGCCTTGTTTGAGGACTACGAGGCCAACGTCGAACGCATACTCATCAAGAGGAATAAAGACCGATGAGCTACCTGACCAGAGAAGATAATAAGCGGGTTTTTTACGAGAGCTACGGCGACGGCGACAGTGCCGTACTGCTGGTACACGGCTGGGGCATGAGCGGTCGCACCTGGGATCATGTCACGCCGGCGCTGGTGGCCGCCGGTCACCGGGTGGTGCTGATCGATCACCGCGGCTGCGGCCAGTCTGACAAGGATTTTGCCGACCTCAGTATCAAGGCGATCGCAGGCGACGTGGTGGCGCTGGTGAAAGAGCTCGGGCTCGCATCAGTGGTGCTCAACGGCTGGTCCCTGGGCGGCGCCGTGGTCGTGGAAGCGGCAGACCAGCTCGGCGACGTCTGCAAGGGCCTGGTGCTGACCGGTGGCGCTACGCCCGTGTATACCCAGAAACCCGATTTCCCCCACGGCGGCACCGATGAAGACATGGCCGGTACCCTGGCGGCGTTGAACGCCGACCGCGTGAACTTCCTCAAGGGCCTGTCCCAGGTGGTGTGCGTGAAGGAGGTGAGCCCCGATATCGAACATTGGTTCTGGCAGATCTTCCTGCAGGCCTCACCGCTGGCCGGCCAGTCCCTGGGTGAGCTGGCGCAGCTCGATCAGCGCGAGCAGCTGGCGGCCCTGCCAATGCCGATCCTGTCCTTTGTCGGCAGCGAGGACGGTTTCGTCGCCCCGCCGATCTGCCGCTGGGTGGGCGACAACAATCCCAACGCCAGAGTGGTCGAGTTTGAAGGCGTCGGCCACGCGCCGTTCATTGAGGAACAGCAGGCCTATTTCGATGAGCTGCAAGCCTTTCTCGGCAGCCTGTAGATCCCAGTAGAGGACAAGTAATGAGTAACAATGTGAACTACGGTCTCTGGTATGACTTCCGCAATCCACAGCCCTGGCAGCAGGACTTCGAGACCTTCTACGCCGAGCGGCTGCAGCAGATCGCCGATGCCGAGGCGCTGGGTTTCGATTCCGTATGGCTGACAGAACACCATTTCTGCGATGACGGTTACACGCCGTCGCCGCTGGTGCTGTCCGCGGCCATCGGTGCCCGTACCCAGCGCATGCGCATCGGTACCAACCTGATGCTGTTGCCCCTGCACGACCCGGTGCGCATGGCGGAAGATGCCGCCACCCTGTCGCTCACTACCGGGGGCCGTTTCGACCTTGGTGTCGGCATCGGTTATCGCCAGCTTGAGTTCGACCAGTTCCAGCGCAGCCTCAAGCACCGGCCATCACTGGTGGAGGAGGGCATCGAGATCATTCGCCGCGCCTGGTCAGGCGAGGCAGTCAACTTCACCGGCAAACGCTTCCATGTGGGCGACCTGCGGATCACGCCGACCCCAGTGCACACTCCGGATATCCTGCTGGGCGGCATGGTACAGCCGGCCATCGAACGCGCCGCGCGGGTGGCGGACGGTTTTCTCTGCACCGGCGGTATCGGGCTGGATATCTACAGCGAGGCGCTGGTCAGCCAGGGCAAATCGGTGGAAGAGGGCAAGGCCGTGCTGGGCTGCTGGGCCATCATCTCCGATGATCCCGAAGCCGAAATGGCGCGGGTCGGTGATCACGTGCTCTACCAGATCAACGAGTACATCAAGTGGGGCGCCTTCGGGCCGCCCGGCGAGACGCCGCTGTTTGAGGACGCGCCGACTGCCATTGAAAACGGACTGTATGAGCTGTGGGACGCCGATATGGCGGTGCAGAACCTGAGCAAGTTGATCAGTGATTACCCGATGATCAGTGACATCCACTTCTGGGCGCAGTTCCCGGGTGAGCCGGTGGAGTCAGGCAATCGCCGACTCAAGTATATCGCCGAGAACGTGCTGCCGCGCCTGCGCGCTTGACCCCGGGGTCAGGCAATACCACACATGCGGTTGAGGGTGTTCACAAACAGGCTGTGGGCACCCTCGAGGTCGATATCGTCGTCAAAGTACACCGCTGAACGCAGGCCGATCATCATCGCATAGGCGATTTCAGCGGAGTCTTTCGGGCTGTCCATGAAGTTGGAAGGCGAAGCCTCGAAGATACGGCTCAGTAGCTGCTTGCAGTTGAGGTCGAACTCCGCCTTGGTCACCTGCAGTACCTCGTCGTGCACCGCCGCGCCAAAGCATTCCAGCATGAAGCCGATCTCCATGCGGGTACCGGCTTCGCCCTTGAACCAGAAGTCTGCGATGAGCTGTATTTGACGCTCCGGGGTCTCAGTGCCGAACTCGGCGATACGCTCCAGGAAGCGCACCGATACCGAATCGAAATACTGTTCGAGAATCGCTTCCTTGCCCTTGAAGTAGTAGAGCAGGTGGCTGGCCGACATATCGGCGCCCTCGGCGATATCGGCGAGGGAGGTCTTCACATAGCCCTTGTTGATGATGCAATCGTGCAGGGACTTGAAGATACGGCGGCGACGCTGGTCACCCCGGGAATCGCGGCGGCCTTCTTTTTTACTGGCACTCCGGGCGGAACTGGTGCTGGTGTGGTTTCTGGGCATGGCGCGGGACCTTAGCACCGACTTGCCGGCGCTGTCAGCTTTACTGCATGCATCGTTTTCAGGTTTATCTTGAATTTAATTCAAATTCAAACTAATATCCAGTACAAATAATTCTAAGGAAGCGCCCATGACGATCGACGGAATGCGTTTCGTTATCACCGGCTCCGGCGCCGGTATCGGTGCCGGCACCGCCAGACTCGCCGCCAGTCGCGGTGCCAGCGTAGTGGTCTCCGACATGAACGACGCCAGCGGCGAGGCCGTGGTGGACGAGATTGTCGCGGCGGGTGGCAAGGCGATCTACCAACACTGCGATGTGACCGACGAGGCCCAGGTGCAGGCGCTGATGGAGGCCGCCGACAGCGCCTTCGGTGGCATCGACGTGCTGCACAACAACGCCGGTATTCACGAAAGCGCCATCAGCGGTGACCTTGGCCTCGACAGCATGAGCCGTGACACCTTCGAGAAGGTGATCGGCGTCAACCTCACCGGCGTCTGGCTGTGCGCCAAGTACGCGCTGCCCTACCTGCGCAAGAGCGAGCAGGCCTCTATCATCAACGCGGGCTCGACCAGTTCCCTGTCCGGCTATCCACAGTGCCAGGCCTATGGTGCCAGCAAGGGCGCGGTGATGCAGCTAACCAAAATGCTCGCAGTCGATCTCGCGCCGGACGACATCCGCGTCAATTGCTACTGCCCGGGTTCGATTCATACCGAGATGGTGGACAAGTTTCTCGAAGCGGCGCCGGACCCCAAGGCGATGATGAATACCATGACCGCGACCCACCTGATTCCGCGCATGGGTCAACCCGTCGATGTCGCGGAACTGGTCTGCTTTCTCGCCAGCCCCGAGTCGCAGTTCGTCAATGGCGCCGTGTGGACGATCGACGGCGGCTCGCTAGCCTGGCGCGGCACTTTGGACGTACTCGGTATGGAGGCGCAGTCATGAGCTTACCCCTGGAAGACAAACTGGCTATTCACGAACTGCTGTCGCGCTCTGCCTACGGGCTGGATGTGCGGGATACGGACATGCTGGCGGCGAGCTTCGCCGAAAATGCGCAGTTCAGCATGCGCATCGCCGGCGGCGACCTGGTCGGACCCTTTGTGGACCGCAGCGGCATCATGGAACTGATGACGGGTTCCATGGAAGAGCAGACCGACCAGCGACGCCACCTGGTCACCAATATCTACTTCGACGGCTACAGTGACGGTAACCCGGTGGTGGTGTCCAACCTGACCCTGATGGCCACCGAGAACGGTGAGATCCAGCTCATCTCAGCCGGGGTGTACCGGGATACGGTGGTCAAGGTGAACGGCAACTGGGAGATCCTCGACCGCTACCTGGAACTGGACCGGCCCTACTGAGCGCCCCATGAATCTCGGAAACATTCCCGCCAAGATCGCGCGCCTGGACCCCGGCCGCGAGGCCCTGATCGATATCCCCAACGATCGCCGCATGGCCTACGGCGAGCTGGAGGACAGGGTGCGGCGCCTGGCCAACGGGTTGCGGGCAGACCTGGGCCTGGAAAAGGGCGACCGGGTCGGCATTCTCTCCAAAAACTGCATCGAGTACATGGAGATCTACTATGCCTGTGCCCGCTGCGGCCTGATTGCCCAGCCGGTGAACTGGCGCCTGAGCCTGGAGGAGATGGCGCGCATTCTCAATGACGGCGACCCCAGCGTGGTGGTGGTCTCAGCCGAGTATGTCGATACCGCGGAAAAGCTGAAGCACTCCGTGAACGCAAAGCACTGGCTTTTCTTCGGCGAAAGTACTGACGGCTCCTACGACGCACTGGTTACCGCCGCCAGTGATGCAGAACCCGCCGCATCCGCCGATGTCGGTGACGACGACCCGGTACTGATTCTCTACACCGGCGGCACTACCGGCGAGTCCAAGGGTGCCTTGCACACCCATAAGTCGATTTACATGGGCATGCTCAACCAGACCGTGGCCGAGCGTATCGTGCCCACCGATGTGTATATGCTCACCGGCCAGATGTTCCACATACCCGTGGCCCTGGCCATGAACTACATGGCCCACGGCTGCCCCCTGGTGCTGATCAACTTCGAGGCCAAACTGGCGTTGGAAGTCATCCAGCAGGAGCGGGTCTCAGCCTTTCTCGGCATCACCACCATGCTCAACTGGATGATGGCCGTGGATGGCTTCGACAGCTACGACCTCTCCAGCCTGCGCAATATCCAGTACGGGGGCGGGCCCATGCCGAAGAAAGTGGTGGCCGACGCCCTGTCGAAATTCCCCTGCACCATTATCCAGGGCTATGGCCAGACGGAAGGCATGACCATGAGCTTCCTCTCCCAGGAAGACCACACCCGGGCCCTGGCCGGCAATCATGCAGAGCGACTCAGTAGCTGCGGCCGCGAAGGCTTCGTTACCAGTATCAAGCTGGTCGATCCCGAGGGGCGCGAGGTGCCGCGCGACGGCAATACCCCCGGCGAGATCATCGTCCAGTCCGAGGCCAATATGGTGGGCTACTGGCGCCGCCCGGAGCTGACGGCGGAGACGATTCGCGACGGCTGGATGTGGACCGGTGATATCGCCACCTGGGATGAAGACGGCTACCTGTTCATTGTCGACCGCGCCAAGGACATGATCATCTCCGGCGGTGAAAACATCTACAGCACCCAGGTGGAAGCTGCCATCCACCAGCACCCGGCGGTGCTGGAGTCGGCCGTGTTCGGCGTGCCCGACGAAGAGTGGGGCGAAGCCGTCAAGGCCGTGGTGGTGCTGAAACCCGGCGAGACGGCCACTGCCGAAGAAATTATCGAGGCCGCGGCCCAGCACCTGGCGTCTTACCAGAAACCGAAGTCGGTGGATTTCGTGGACAGCCTGCCGAAGGCGCCTACCGGCAAAATCCTCAAGAGAGAGCTGCGCGATCCCTACTGGCAGCAGGAAGGCAAGAAGCTATGACCGGACTGCTCAGCGAAGAGCTGCTGTCGAATATCGGTAAGCAAAGCGAGCCGCACCGGGAACTGGTGACCCGCCGCGATATTCGCAAGTACGCCATTGCCACCGACAACCGCCAGCGCAAGTACCTCGATGGCGACCAGGCGCCGCCCATGTTTCATGTGGCCCTGTTCTGGGACGTGGTAGAGCTAGACAAGCTGTCGCCCGATGGCGTGTCCATCGACATCCTGCTGCCGAAGTTCCCTCTCGAAAAAGCCATGGCGGGTGGTTTGAATATCGAATACCACAAGCCGGTCCACCCGGGCGACTGGCTCACCGCCACTCGCACCCTGACCGATATCTACGAGAAAGAGGGTCGCTCTGGCCCGCTGATTTTCTACGAGGTGGTAATGGATATCGTCAACGACGACGGCGACTTGGTGATTCGCGAGAAAACCACGAGGATCCTGCGATGAGTAGCGTTGACGCAGCCAGTCTTGAGGTGGGTAGTGCGCTCCCCGAACGCGAGCACACCTGCAGCAATGTGCAGCTCATGCTGTACAACGCTGCGCTGTGGAACGGCCACCGCATTCACTTCGACGAGCCCTATGCCAAGGAGGTGGAGGGTTACCCCGGGCTGGTGATCGCCGGCCCTCTGCTGGGTGACTGGATGAACCAGTGTGTCGAGGAGTGGCTGGGTGACGGCGGTGTGCTGACCGGGATCGAATACTCCAACCGCGCCGCCAGCTACATCGGCGAGACCCTGGTGGCTGGCGGCACTGTCACCAGCTACGAGCCCTCCAGCGGCGAAGTTGTTATTGACGTCTTTATCCGCAACCAGGCGGGCGACGTGGTAGCGCCAGGTGTGGCCACTGCCAGACTGGGGGCGCAGTAAGCTTCCATGGCCGATTCCCTGCGCGGCAAGCTGGCCATCGTCGGTGCTTTCGACACCGCGGTCGGTGTGGTGCCCGGGAAAACGCCGACGGAACTCTGCGTAGAGGCGGCCCTAGGGGCAATGGCAAATGCCGGTATCGACAGGTCCCAGGTGGACGGCCTGATCACCTGCAACGCCTTCGCAGAGCCCATCATGTATCACGCCGAAGCCGTGGCGGAGTACCTGCAGATATTCCCACGCTACTGTTTCAGCGTGAACACCGGTGGCGGCACCACCTTTACCGTACTGCACCACGCCGCCTCGGCGATTGCCACCGGCATGGCGGAGGTGATCGTGATCAGCATGGCTGACAGCCTGCGCAGTAGCATGACCCGCGAGCAGGCAAAGCGGGTGCAGTCGTCTACCGGTCACCCGCAGTTCGAACAACCCTATGGAATCACTGTGCCGGCCTATTATGCGCTGATCGCCCAGGCACATATGGCTGAGTACGGCACTACCGCCGAGCAGTTTGCCGAGGTGGCGGTGTCTTGCCGGGCCCACGCGGCGGGCAATCCCACCGCCCAGAAACGAGAGCCCATCACTGTTGACGATGTGCTGGCGTCGCCGCTGATCGCCGACCCCTTGCACCTGCTCGACTGTTCGCTGGTGTCCGATGGCGGCTCGGCGGTGGTAGTGACCTCTGCCGAGCGTGCGAGGGACTGTGCCCAGGCACCGGTGTACCTGCTGGGGGTGGGTGAAGGCCACAGTCATGAGCACATCAGCCAGGCGCAGAACCTGACCACGTCTGGGGCAGTGGACTCCGGCCGCCTGGCCTATGAGATGGCGGGCCTCGGACCTGGGGATATGGATTTCGCGCAGCTCTACGACTGCTTTACGCCGACCGTGTTGGTGGAACTCGAGGACCTCGGTTTTTGCGACAAGGGGGAGGGCGGCGCCTTCCTGCAGACCGGTGCCACTCGCCCCGGCGGCAGCCTGCCGGTCAACACCCACGGCGGCATGTTGTCGCACTGCCACCCCGGCAACCCGGGCGCGATGTTTGCCCTCACCGAATCGGTCTGGCAGCTGCGCGGGCAGGCCGGTGAGCGACAGTTACCGAAGGCCGAGGTGGGCCTGGTGCACGGCCAGGGCGGCATCATGTCCAGCCATACCTCGATCATTCTCGGCCGGGAGGCCGCCTGACATGGGCGCCGGCAACGAAAAAATCCTGCCGCCAGTCACGGCCCTCACGGAACCCTACTGGGCCGGCTGCCGGGAACAGGAACTGCGCCTGCAGCAGTGCGATGCCTGTGGACAGTATCAATTCTACCCCCGCAGTATCTGCAGCCACTGTGGACACAATGAGCTCACCTGGCGCCGGGTAAGCGGCCGTGGCCGGGTGGCGAGCTTCTCCGTGGTGCGGCGGCCGATGTCCGAGGCCTACCCGGCGCCGACGGTGATCGCGCTGGTTGACCTGGCGGAGGGTCCGCGCATGATGAGTTCCCTCGCCGACGCCGACCCGGATAGCCTGGCCATCGGCCAGGCGGTGGCGGTAGATTTTGCCGAGTGGTCAGAAGATATTTTCATGCCCGTTTTCAGACTTGTTACAGAGGAAAAGCAGCCATGAGTGCCGACACCATCCCAGTCGCTATCATCAACCCGGATGCGCCGGCAGGCTCGCTGGAAGCAAAGCAACCCCACATCGACAACGGCGCCGAACGCTATGGCAAGGAAGGCTATTTCAGCCGCGACTACGCGCAGCGCGAGTGGGAGAAGGTGTGGACCCAGAGCTGGCTCATTGCCGGCATGGCCTCTGACCTTGTGAAAGAGGGCGACTACTTCCTGTTCGAGATTGGCCATGAATCCATCATCGTGACGCTGACTGACGAGGGCATACGCGCCTTCTACAACGTCTGCAGCCACCGTGGCGCCCGCCTGCTCTATGAGGAGCGTGGCAACAAGAAGGTGTTCGTCTGCCCCTTCCACTCCTGGAGCTTCCACAACAATGGCGAGCTGCGGCGCATCACCGATGAGGAGACCTTCCAGGAACAGGTGGTGGCGCACCGCCCCGGCCTCACCGAACTGGCCTGTGAAAACCACGCCGGCATCATCTTCATCTGCATGGCCGATACCCCGCCGCCGCTGCAGGAGGCGATCGGCCTGCCCGAGGGCTACCTCGAGGGCTACAACATCGACAAGATGAAAGTGGTACGCCACGTGCGCAGCGAGTGGGGCGCCAACTGGAAAGTCGGCGTTGAAGCCTTTTACGAGAGCTATCACCTGCACGCGGTGCACCCGGAAACCCGCGGGGTGATGGGCGACCTCAATGTGCAGTACGACCTGTACCCCAACGGCGCCAGCCGCATGATTGTGCCCCTCGGGCAGGTTAGCCCACGCGCCCACGACCAGCTAACGGTCAATGAGGGCCTGCAGATCATGCTGCAGGACGCCGGCATCGACCCCGACAGCTTCGAAGGTACGGCGGCGGATGTGCGCCGGGCCATCCAGGTGTCCAAGCGCGAAAGGGCGGAGCGACTCGGGCTCGACTATTCGAAGCTGGTCGATGGCCAGCTCTCCGATAGCTGGGCGACCGGCATCTTCCCCAATGTGCAGATCGGCTGCCACCCGGAGGCCGCCTTCATGATGCGCTTCCTGCCGCATCCCACTGACCCCGAGCGTTTCTACTACGAGACCATGACCTTGTTGCTGCCGGTGGAAGACCCGGACTACTGTCCGCCGGGCTGGATGGGCCTGCCGGAGGGTACCGACGTTACCGGCAAGACCCGCCCGGCCACCGAGCACTACACGCTGGAAGAAGATGCCAATCTCGGCTTGGTGCTGAGCCAGGACGCCGCTTTCCTGCCGGTGGTGCAACAGGGCATGCGCTCACGCGGCTTCAAGGGTCAGCTCTGGGGTGAGCAGGAGCAGCGGCTGCGGCACTTCCACGTGGAACTGGAACGCCGGCTCGCAGGGTAGAGCTGCGAAATACACCTATTAAATACCAGAGAATTTACTTGACAATAACAAGTAACCGGTTCATTCTTGAATAAGATTCAAAAACTATAACACCCGCAAAATCGACAAGGGAGCATAATAATGAAAGCCCTCACCCGATCCAGAAGTTACCTCAACTGGCAACGTTTCAAACTGTCACTGGCCGCCGGCCTGGTGCCCGGACTGGCTCTTACGGGTCTGCCCGTCATGGCCCAGGACACCGGTACACTGGAAGAAATCCTCGTCACTGCCACACGGCGAGCCGAGACTGACATCCAGCGCACGCCGGTGGCGGTAACTGCCATCAGCGACGTTGAAATCGACCGCGCCATCCCGCGCGATCTCGGTGATGTACTCATGTACGCGCCCAATGTATCGAGTGGCAAGCAACCGGGATTCAACTCGGCCAACTTCGCCATCCGTGGGGTAGGCCAGAACGGCATCATCCTCTACTTCGAAAACCAGGTCGGCGTGATGGTCGATGACTTCGTCATCCCGCACATCCAGACGGCCAATATCGAGATGCTCGATATCCAGACGGTGGAAATCCTGCGTGGTCCGCAGGGTACGCTGTTTGGTAAGAACACCACCGGCGGCCTGGTCAACGTCAAGACCAACCGCCCTGAGCTGGGTGAGAACACCCTGAGCGTTCGCGGCCAGGCTGCCGAGTTCGGCCGCTACGAAGCCGAGGCGGTCGCCAATATTGCCATCGGTGAAAACTTTGCCTTCCGCGCCGCCGGCCTCTACATGGAGTCGGACGGCTACTTCGAGAACGGTGCCAGCTATGGCCCGGTCGGCGACCTCGGCGTCAACTACCCGCTGGTGGGTGCCACGGGGCAGGGCGACGGTGACGACGTCGGTGGCGATGACGTGTTCTCCGGCCGCTTCAAGGCGCGCTGGCAGGCAACGGATACCCTGAACATCAACCTGGCCTATGAGATCGTTCGCGACGAGGGCGACTCGCCGCCCTCATTCAACGATACGCCGCCCGGCGGCGGCTACCTGTTCGAGCTGCTGGGCTTTACCCGCGACGGCGGGGGTGATGCTGTCGATAACGTCGGTATCACCAACCGTAACGACGTGCTGTTGCAGATGGGCGACCGCGGCCACGAAATCGATGTGGACGGCTACTACATCACGGTAGACTGGGAGATCAACGACAACTACACATTGACGGCTTTCGGCGGCTACCGGGAAACCGATTCCTGGCTGCCCAGCACCTACACCGGTGAAGTCGGGCCGGTCTCACTGTTCGACGCCACCCGTCAGGATGAACGAGAAACCACGCAGCTGGAAGCGCGCATCGCTTCCAACCTGGACGGCCCCTTCAACTGGGTCGGCGGTGTGTTCTACCAGGAGGATGACACAGAGTTCACGGTGTCCCAGGTCCTGGGCTTTGTCGACCTGACCCTGGATTCAGCAGCGGTCTTTGGCAACCCGTTCTTCTTCAACGAGAACCCGCAGGTGTTGTCCAACGCACAGGATGCCGAGTCCTGGGCAATCTATGTCGATGGCACCTACGAGCTCAACGACCAGTGGAGCATCGGTGCCGGCTTCCGTTACACGGAAGAAGAGAAGGACTGGATCGGTCGTAACCAGGTGTTCATCCAGGCCCTGGATGGCGGTTTCGACCCGAACTTCACCTGGGAAGACCTGGGTGAACCGCTCAATGCGGCCAACTTTAATCGCTGGCCGACTGGCGTGGTCGAGGACGACGAGGACTGGAACGAGCCCACCTGGCGCCTGACCGCGAGCTACCAGTACTCGGACGATATCTACTACTACGGTACCTACTCCCGCGGCTTCAAGAGCGGTGGCTACAACGACCAGACCGGCACGGGCGGTAATCCCATCGAGCCGCTGCAGGCCCGTCCCACCGACCCGGAAACAGCTGATTCATTCGAGCTGGGTATACGCTCGGAGTGGTTGGACAACACGCTGCGCATCAACGCCACCGCGTTCTACGTGATCTATGACGACTCG
>JAAUXY010040487.1_pt1 | contig 30984 bp, 26 predicted proteins | sample 7278121 | NCBI WGS metagenome assembly JAAUXY01 (sample SAMN14350117, study PRJNA611818) | marine sediment metagenome | isolation source: surface marine sediment (1.8m) | place: French Polynesia: Moorea | collected 2018-08
GCGAGTCGTGCAGTACGGCGTCGTAGTGTGCCTCTTCGACACGCGGTACGGCGCAGATGTCACCCGGAACGGCATGCTCGATTTTGCCGTGTTTCTCGCCATTGACCTTGAGCAGCTGCGATGCCTTGAACGGCTTGCGGGCGTCGCCGACGAACAACTGGTTTCCTGCGTCAATCGATCCCTGGTGGATGCGGAACAGTGCCAGTCTGCCTTTGAACGGATCGACGTTGACCATGAATACGTGCGCAATGGCATGTGCGTCCGGATCCGGCGTGACGCTAACTTCTTCGGCGTCGGGACCTTCGCCCTTCAGGAAGATAGGCGGGTTGGCCTCGGTCGGGTTCGGCATCAGGCGCTCGAAGATCTGCAGTAGCTGGCGAATACCGGCGCCGGTCTCGGCCGAGACGAAGCAAACGGGTACCAGATGTTCTTCACGAAGCGCCTTCTCGAACGGATCGTGCAGCTGCTCGGGTTCGAGTTCCTGACCCTGCTCGAGATACAGCTCCATGAGTTCTTCGTCGACTTCGACAACCTGATCGACGATCTGCACGTGCGCTTCCTTCACCGAACTGAACGCAGTCTCGTCGCCTTCAAGCTGGAAGAAGCAGTCGACAACCTTGGTGCCGTCGGCTGACGGCAGGTTCATCGGCAAACACTCGGGGCCGAAGGCTTCCTGGATTTCGTTGAAGACCTTTTCGAGGTCAACATCCGGCGCGTCGATCTTGTTGACGATGATCATACGACTCATGCGCTGGTCGTGCGCGGCATCCATCATGCGACGTGCCATCATCTCGACGCCTTCGGCAGCATTGATGACGATCGCCGCCGTTTCCGCAGATGGCATGACCGAGAGCGCGCGACCGAAGAAATCGCGGTATCCCGGCGTGTCGATGAGGTTGACGTGAATTCCCTCGTGATCGAGGTGACAAACTGAGTTGTACTGTGAATGCCCGACTTCTTTCTCGCGCGCGGTGAAGTCGGAAACCGTAGTGCCTTTTTCAATCGAGCCTTTTTCGGAAATCTTCCCTCCGGCCTGGAGCAGCGCCTCGGTCAGCAGGGTCTTTCCCGCATGGCTCGGTCCCACAAGGCAGACGTTACGGATGTCAGCAGTAGAATAGGGCATGAGCTTGTCCTCTCAGTCTTGTTATGCGGCAAGCTTAGCGCGCTGAAATCTGGGCGGATATTTCGGTTTATCACCGGTTTGTTGCGGCCGCGGGGCCTGCTGTCCCGCCGGCGCTAGAGCTTTGCTTTTATAATTTCGCCGCCTTGCATTATAAGCGCGAGATTGGCCTCCGGGTCGGCCAGCACCGACAAATCGTCGAGCACCTCGCCGTTGTGCAGCAGCAGGTCGGCGACCCAGCCCTCGCGAATCTCGCCAAAATCCCCGTGGTGATTGAGTTTGCCGGACATGCGAATGATCTCAGCGCTCTCCGCCGTGGCCTGGTGCAGGACCTCGGCGTTCGACCAGAAATTGGCACGTTCGGTGAATTCGCGCGGCAGTGCCTGATACTGGCCGAAAATGAAGTCGGTCGAGAACCCCGTCGTTATGTCATATTTCTTGATGAGACGGATCAGATTTTCCTGGCCGGCGCGCACCTGGCGTGCCTTCTGCTTCTGCAATTCCGGCAGGTCCTCAATGCCAATGAGCGAGCGAAAGATGACGAGCTGGGTGCTGATCGCCACGTCATTGGCCTTGACCAGCTTGGCTGTCTTGTCGTCGATCAACAGGCCATGCTCGATGCATTTGACGCCATTCTCGACGAGGCGCGTGACGGCCTCGCTCGTATAGGCGTGGGCAAGCACGTAAGTGCCCCAGTCGCCGGCCGCCCGGACGGCGGCCCGGATCTCGGCGGGAGAGGGCTGTAGCGTATGAATCGGGTCGAAATCTGACATCACGCCGCCGCCGCCCATGATCTTGATCTGCGTTGCCCCATTCTTCAGGTTCTCACGCACGGCGACCAGCGTCGCGTCGACGCCGTCGGCGAGTACCGCGTTGTCGGACGCGAGGTAGGGGCTGGTACCCACATGCGTCGGATGTGGGTCATAACGATTACGCCAGTCACCGTGGCCGGCCGTCTGCGAGACGATTGCGCCCGACGGGAATACACGTGGTCCATACAGTTGGCCACTGTTGAAGGCACGGGCAAGGTCCGGATGTGTGCCGCCGGCATCGCGGACTGTCGTGAAGCCGTGATCCAGGAAGAACTGCGCCGCAGCGACCGTGCGGGCCCCGACCGCGGTCGCGTGCTCGCCGCCTGACCCGCGTGGCGTGTGCATGGTCAGGTGGACGTGCAAGTCGATAAATCCGGGCGTCAGGATCCGGTTATTGCCGGCAATGACCGTCGCTCCCTCCGGCGCGGCGATGGCTTCGTCCGAGATTGTCTCGATGACGCCATCAACGACGAGTACGTTGCCGACCGTGAGTTTTGTGTCGACGCCATTGAAAATCCGGACGTCATTGATCAGTACCGCATCAGCCCAGGCACTCGCGGTGAGGAAAGCAAGACAAAGCGTAAGCAGGCTACGGCGCATGGGTATCTCCGGATTCTTGTTGTTATTCGACGGTGCCAGCTATCGTGCTACGCTCGCGCATCGACTACAAGGGGGTGTTCATGATTCGACTGCTCGTCGCGCTGGGTTGCCTGACCGCGGCCGCTGTGGCCAACGCGCAGGCCCACAGTTCCCAATACACCGAGGATTATCAACGCGAGGCGCTTGAGATCTTCCGCGACATCATTGCGATGCGCACGGCGGCCGGTCACGGCAAGGTGCCCGCGATGGCCGAGTACCTCGCCGGCTACTTCCTCGACGCGGGCTTTGACGCAGAGGACGTGCGCGTCATACGCCAGACTGTCTCGACGGGTGAGGAAGTTGCATCGCTGGTCGTGCGATACCGCGGTAACGGCCTTGCCGAGCGCAAGCCGGTGCTGCTGCTCGCGCACATGGACGTGGTAGACGCCATTCGCTCGGACTGGGTCAGGGAGCCGTACGAACTGATTGAAGAAGACGGTTTTTTCTTTGGCCGCGGAACGTCGGACAACAAGACGGGCATCACGACGCTGACGTCATCATTCCTGCGTCTGCAGAGAGAAAGATTTACGCCGACGCGCGATCTCATCATCGCGTTTACGGGCGACGAAGAAACGACGATGGAGACGATCCAGCACCTGTTGACGGATCATCGCCAGCTCATCGATGCCGAGTATGTCCTGAACAGCGATTCCGGCGGCGGTTACCGGGACCATGACCACAACGATATTTCCTACAATCTGCAGGCGGCCGAGAAGACTTACGTCACGTACGAGCTGACGATTCGCAATCCTGGCGGCCACAGTTCTCTGCCGCGATCGGATAACGCGATCTACGAGCTCGCCGCTGTACTCAAGAATATCGAGAAACACCGGTTTCCGGCTCAGCTGAACGAGGTGACAAAGCGCTACTTTGAGGAGATGTCGTCGCTCGTCGAGGGCAAGGTGGGCGAGGCGATGGCGGCCTACGCCCGCGATCCGAGCGATCTCGCGGCGCGTGCGATCCTAAGCCGATACCCGGCCTTCGACGCGACGACCGGCACGACCTGCGTCGCAACCATGCTGAAAGCCGGGCACGCCGAGAACGCTCTGCCGCAAACTGCGACCGCGACCGTTAATTGCCGCCTGTTCCCTGGCGTCCCCGAGGCCGAGGTTCGTGAGCAGCTGATGCAGGCGGCTGACAATCCCGAACTTGAGATCACGATCGCGTTTCCCGCCTGGGAGGGCCCGATGTCCGAATTGCGCGAGGATGTGACGGCCGCTGTGGCCGACGCCGCGCGCGGTCAATACGGTGACGTCCCGCTGGTTCCGTATATGGAATCCGGTGCGACAGACAGTCTGCACACGCGCATGGCCGGCATGCCGTCGTACGGCACAGGCGGGTTGTCGATGCGGCCCGAAGATATGTTCGCGCATGGCCTCAATGAGCGCGTACCGGTCGATTCCTTTTTCAAGGCCCTCGACCACTGGTACGACTTGCTGACCGACATCGGCAGCGAGAGGGCGCGCCAATAAAATGAGGCGCCCGTTGCGGGCGCCTCAAATGCCATAGTTTTTATTGTTTATGGCAAGGGGGGTTCTTAGAGTCGGGTACCTCCGTTAACCGGGTCGTCGCTCCAACCGAGGGCCTGCCAGTCGATTACGCCACTGATGTGGCAATCGCCGCAGTTGCCGTTGTAGCCGAAAGCTTGCTCTTTCGGAGCGATCTCGTGGTTGACCGAGAGGTACATGACCGTGTCGGCAAAGTCGAAACTGCCGCTGTAGCCCTGACCCGTGATGGCGTCTGCGTCACGCAGCGCCAGATCCCAATCGTAGGAGACCCAGAACGGGTTCGGTCCACCGGCCATACCGAACAGATGCGGTACGAGGATCTGGTTATCGTCCGTATCGTACGGCTGGTTGCCGATCATCTTCTTGAACGGATAGATCATTGCATTCGCGTCGTTGACGTCGCCTTGCGGATCGGCGAGCACGGCCGGCTGCGTCGTGAACGTGTCGTTTACGTTGATCAGCGCCTTCTCATATTTGCCGTTGAACCACAGGAGCGTCGGGCGCACGTCGTTTGCCCAGACGAACGAGCCTTTCTTCTTGTCGTAGGTCGCGCGTCCCGTAGCCGGGTCAACCGGAATCGGATCGATATCCTGTCCAGCGTCTTCCCAGTACCACTCGACCTTCGTCGACTGATTGCGAGCAAACGCAGGAATGTGGCAGGCCTGGCACGCGAGTCTCTGGTGCGCCGCGACATTGAGTACGACTTCAACAGAGCTGCCGGCGTGGATATTCAGTGCGTTGCCGTGGCAGTCGTCGCACTGTTTCATTTCGCCTTCGTCAACCGAGTGGTACGGCATGCCGCCGATACCGTGCGACAGCATATTGCCGTCGACATCGCGTTCGACCTGGTGGCAGGCGACGCATTCGAAGTCAGCGCCGTCGGTGCCCATGTGAACGTCGAAATCACGTGTCGTGTTAACAAGCGACATCGAGAGATCGCCGTGTTTGACGTTATCGCCACCACCTGCCTTGGCGTGGCAATCGATGCAGTTGTCGATCGTCGGAACGCCGCCATTCATGGCAACGCTCTGGGCAACGAGCTGCAAGTCGACTGCGGGTTCGGGCAGACCGGCCGTCGTCTTGGCTTTCGCGTATGTCGTCGTCTGGTCGTGGCAAACGAGGCAGTCGGCATTGTCGGGATCGCCAAAATCGAATGCCTGGTTCGCGTAGCCGTAGCCGGCGTGGCAATTCGTGCAGCGGCCTTCGTTTGACGGCACGGCGATACAGAAGTTATTCAGAATGTCATTCTTGCCGTGGATGCCACCTTCGAATCCTTCGATATTCGTAGCGACGCCTTCCCACGTAAAGTGACCGGTCGTGATGAATTCGTCGGCGATCTTACCGTGGCAGTTCAGGCACGACTTGGTGCCTTCATAGGTGTTCTCTGTAAACCAGCCTTTGTGCAACTGGTCGACGGAGTAGGCACCGCTGGCAAACGCGTTGCAGTCGAGTACGTCGACGACGCCGTCGCCATTGATGTCTTCCGCCGGATCCCCGACGCCATTAGCGTTCAGGTCCCAGCAATTGATGCCAGCGGCACCGTCTGCGCCCGGTGCGCCGGCAGCGCCGGCAGCGCCAGGGGCGCCATCGTCACCTTCACAGCCTGCCAGTCCTATTCCGAGTGATACGAAAAGCAGGAGAAAGGCGTGTCTGAATAGTCCATGCCTTGTGGTCATTATCGTTTCTCCCAACGGGTTGAGTAGTCCGGGATTTGCGCGAGTCTTTGTGAGATTCGGCGGGGCATTGTTATTCCATTAGAGTATTAGAGAATTCTAATAATCTGCGTCGTATGGTGCGCTTTCGTGCCGATTTCTCAATAAGGTTGAACATGGACTCGGGTAAGGACATACACGTACCCGTTGCGTGGTAAGGGCTGCATTGAATCGCACCCGGATTTGCCGCATCGTAGGCGCATGAAAGGCGACACCCGCAATCGCATCCTCGTGACCAGCCTGCTGCTCTTTAATGAGCATGGCGAACCTGGCACGCCAACGAATCTGATTGCCGATGAAGTCGACATCAGCCCCGGCAACCTGCACTACCACTTCAAGCGCAAGGAGCAGATCGTGGCGGCGCTGCTGGATGAGTTCCAGGCTGACGCCCGGCGCGTGCTGGAGCCGCCGGAGGAGTCGATCTCGATCGACGACTTCTGGGTGTTCCTGCACGACCTGCTGGAACTCGCGGCCGGCTATCGATTCCTGTTTCGCGACCTCGAGGCGCTGACCGCGAGTTATCCACGCGTCGGCAAGGTGCTCGGTCAGTTCGCGAAGACACTGGCGCGCTTGTTCGAGATTTACCTGAGATTTCTGACCGCGTCCGGCTGGCTCACGATCGAGGATAGCGACGCACCCGTGGTGGCACGCAACCTCGCGGTTATCGCGCTCTTCTCCGAGCGTTTCGATCAGCTGTCAGGGGTGTCGGCTACAGCGGACGACAATGCGTTGCGCATTGCCGGGTCGATTCTCAACGTGCTGAAGCCGTTCTCAGCGGCGGACGCCGGCCATTACGTTGAGGGACTGGCGGCGCACTACGAGCCGTAGTGTCGTGACTTGCAAATAAAACTGCGGGGCCGCGAACGGCCCCGCAAGCAGAGAAGCTGCTGTCAGGGGGGGTTGATCAGGCAGCTTTCTTGAAAGTGTCGCGCACGCGATCGCGCGTTTCGTCAACTCTCTTCTCGACGTCTTTGCGGAAGTCCTCAACCTTGTCTTCCCAGCGGTCGAATACTTTCTCGCCGTCTTTGGCAAACTTGTCGAAGTCCTTGGCGAACTGGTCGAATCTCTTGTCAAACTCGTTGTAGCGTTTGTCGAACTCTTTCTGTACGAGTGCGTACACGCCGAGGCTGGCCATGAACGTCTTGTTGGCGAACTTGAACGGTACGGCAATGCGGCTGTCTTCGAGCTGCTCGAAGAAGGTCTTCTTCGGTGCAGGTTTCTTCACAACTTTCTTTGCCGGTGCTTTCTTTGCCGGAGCTTTCTTGGCTGCAGGTTTCTTGGTCGTTGCTTTCTTGACCGCGACCTTCGTCTCTTCAACCTGCTTGGCTACCGTTTTGGGGGTTTCAACTTTGTCGATCATCTCTTACGTCCTATTTGCTGGTCTTCTTCGAGGTCTTGGCTGCCTTTTTACGGGCGGCCGGTTTCTTGGTGGTACGCTTGCTGGCGGTCTTCTTCTTTGCGACCTTCTTCTTCGCAGCAGGCTTACCCTGTTCATTGAGAAGCTTGATGATTTTGTTCAGCTTCCTGTTGATTGCGTCGATGTCGTTCTTGCTCGGCACGTTCAGGCGGTCCATCGTGTCGGCAACGCGCGAATCAAATGCGCTTTGCAACTTGTCGAGTCGCGACTTGCCGCGTACCTGGTCAAGAAGACCCGATGCCTTTGTCTGAGCATCATCCGCCATCTCGCGGATCGTGCCCTGAACATCGTCGATCAGTGTTTCGGTGCGGTCGGTCGTCTTCTTGCGAAACTTCTCGCCCTCTTTGACGAGAGATTCAAAACGCTTGACGCCTTCCTTGCGAGCGTCGGAGAGGGCCCCGAGGCCAGCCACGAATGCATTCTCGAGCTGCCCGGCCAGGTCCGTGACGCGCACTTCTGTATCTGTCTGTTTTTTGGTAGATTTCTTGCCTGCCATGGTGTGTCTCCAGCGGGTAAGTTCCTTTCGATGATTGAATCCTAGCTGCTAGGATTAGGGTGTTCACACTAGAAACGGACGATTTTTGGACTTAGGGAATGAGAATTCGACGCAGGCATAACCTGGGTATGGAGGAGGCGAGAAACCGGGCCGACCGCATTGCGGCCGACCTCGGTCCACAGCTTTCACTGCGCTCGAATTGGCAGGGCGACAACCTGCTGGTCACGGGCAAAGGCGTGAGCGGCCATCTCCGGGTTGCTGAAGACGAGATCGAGATCTACGTGAAACTGGGTTTCGCGCTGAAACTCATGGAAGGACCGATTCGCTCCGTCATCGAGCGCGCGATCGACGAGGAACTCGCCTAGTAAGTCTTGAGTTCGCCGAGTTCCGCTTTCTGTTTCCTGACCATCGCCGCAACGTCGGCCAGCAACGCCTTGGCATCGTAGACGATGCCATCCTTGATCGTGTACTTGACGCCACCGACGCGTGTTGGCTTGCCCGTTTCGTCGTCCAGCTTCACGGCGCCTGTACCGTAGAGGACCTTCAGGTTTTCAAGCGGGTTCTCGTCGACAATGACTAGGTCTGCAAGCATGCCGGGTCGAACGACGCCGAACTCGATCGGCTGGCCCGTTGGTTTCATCAATTCCTCAGCACCGTGCATGGTCGCCGCGCGAATCACCTCGAGCGGGTGAAACCCGGCTTCCTGGAGCATCTCCATTTCGAGGATCGTGCCAAATCCGTAAAGCTGGTAGATAAACCCGGAGTCCGACCCAACCGTGACGCGCCCGCCGCGGTTCTTGTAATCGTTGAGGAATTGCATCCAGACCCGGTAGAAATTGCGCCACGCAATCTCGTCCTCGGTGGTCCAGTAAAACCAGTAGGCTCCGTGGCTCTCACGGCTCGGCGTGAAGTAGTCCCACTGCGTGGGGAGCGTATACGCGGCATGCCAATCAGCTTCGCGAGCACGCGCAACGTCTCGTCCAGCGGAGTAAATTGTCATCGTCGGATTCAGCGTGAAGTCCAGGTCGAGAAACTCATTAAGGAGGGATTCCCAGGTCTCGGAACCCTTGCCTTCGACGAGATTCCACTGCCGCGCAACCTCGCCAAAGCGATGCTGCTCGTTGCTGTAATTCATGTCGACAGGCCAAGGTTGCACGTCGTGGTCTTCGTACATGGCCTCGAAGAGGCCGTAGTAATGCGTCAGTGAATCGAGTCCGAGCCGCGCCGCATCCTGCGCATTCATTTGCGCCACGCCCATCTGATCGAGATGCGCGACCGAGCCGAGTCCCAGCTTGCCAGCCTCGTTGAGCACCGCAGCCATGATCTCGGGCGGGTGGGCGCGTAGCTTGAGACCGTCGACACCCTCACGCTTGGCATAGCGCACCCACTCACGGGCCTCGTCCGCTGTGCGAATTTTCCTGTCCGCGTAGCGTTCGCCCGTGCCGACGCGGTGGTAGGCAAACATGCGCGGTGCCGTGATTTCGTTATTGGCACTGCGCCGCTTCTCCGCGAGCGAGAATTCGAACGCGCCGCTCGGCACACCGCGCACAGTCGTGATGCCGTGTCCGAGCCAGAGCTTGTAGGTGTACTCAGCCTCCGGTGCTTTGGTGGCGCCGCCGGTATGGGTGTGCGTATCGACGATGCCGGGCATGACGTAGGCGCCATGCGCATCGATTTCGTGCGTCGCACCGCCCGGGCGTTTTTCCTCGTCAATGGGTAATCCCGGATAGCCGACACTGACGATCTCGGCGATGCGGTTGTCCTCGACCACGATGTCGACCGGACCGATCGGCGGCGCGCCGGTCCCGTCAATCAGGATCGCCCCACGGATAATCAGCCGCTCCCAAGGGCCTTCGCCCTCGGCGCGGTCGGGTGCCGGCACCATCTGCGGTCGCGCTTCATCGGCCAGCGCCGGCGCCGTCAGGACCGCGAGCGCGAAGGTCAGGGCAAGGGTCTTTAAAGTGTTCGTCACGTGTCTCTCGCTGTGTGCTAGGGGCTAATTGGTCGTTCGCGGTACGCAACTTTCCGGGAATGACACGGGCAAATTCCATTTCGGCGTGTCGTGGGTGTGCATCGTCGCCGGGTCGAGCTGGCCGGGATTGTCACGAAGCCAGTCCAACAGCGCGTCGCGAGTTCGCGGCAACCCCTGGGCAACGGCGAGATCTTGTTGTTCGATCGCAGGTGTCAGGATGTCGTCGCCACCGAGCGCGAGAAAGTCATTGGCGATCACACGTATGCGGTCTTCATCCTCGATCTCCCGACCATCTTCGAGACGCATCACGACCTGCATGCCGTTCGTCTCACAACTGATGAACACGCGCATACCGGCAAAGCCCGGCTTGCGGTGATTGGCAGCTTTGCGCGCGATGATCTCGCGCAGCGTCGCGCCGCTGATCTCATGGATGGTGACAAGATTGTCAAACGGGAACATCTCGTACACAGCGCCGAATGTCAGTTCGCCGGCTGGCAGGCTATTGCGGATGCCGCCAATGACGTTATGGATCGCGATATCGCCCTCGAACGAATCGAGTATGGCCTCGGTCATCAGATTGCTCAGCGCCGATTCGACGTCGGCGGTGTAGCGGAAAGGCCGGGTGAGTGTGACGCCGAGTTTCTCGAGTTTCACCGTCTCGGCGACAGCGAGTGCATCGTCGACGATCGCCACAACGTCGGGATGGCCCTCGAGTACCTGGCCCTCATAGCGCAGTGATGAGGCCAGGACGGATGCCGGCACTTGCGGCGGATAAACACGGCGATCCAGAACTGCGCCGCTCGTTCGGTCCATGACAAAATCTGTGCGGCTGAATGCGCGTGTGCTCGAGTAACTCGATGTAATTGAAATGCCGTTGACGACGTGTGCAATACCCTCGTGTACGTGCCCGGCGACGATGTGGTCGACGAGACCGGCAGGAAGATCGCGCGCGACCTGCATGATTTCGCCGTGCATCCGGCAGGACGATGTATCGTTGGGGTCGTCGAAATCCTTGCAACGGCTGCCCGCATGCGCCGAGACAATAACCAGATGAGCACCTTCCTCACGCAGTTTCGTTGCCTCGCGCACGATCGCCTCGTTAATGGGCTGCATACGCAGACCCTCGACGTTGGCCGCGATCGTCGTCTGCAATGTGTTCATCGATGTGACGCCTACGACGCCGACACGAAAGCCGGCCACATCCAGCATTACTGACGGGTAGACGTTGTCCCAGTCGACCAGTTCGCCGGTGGATTCATCAATCAGGTTTGCGGCCAGCAGCGGGAAATTCGCCTCCCTGGCACGCGCCTTCAAGGCGCCTCGCGGGTCCTGGTCAGGGCGCGTCGGTATCGCATCCGGACCGACAGGGCCAAAGTCAAACTCATGGTTGCCGATTGCGGCAGCGGCCACTCCGAGTGAGTTGTAGGCCTCGATAATCGGCACACCTTCCTCAAGATTGGACTCGAGTGTGCCCTGGAACATGTCGCCGGCATCAATCAATAGCACGGCGCCGCCGTCCAGCTTACGCAGGTTGCGCAATGCCTCGACATAGGCTGAGACGGACACGAGGCCCTTGCGCTCGGCATCCGGTTGCAGCTGGCCGTGAACGTCATTGAATCCAACCAGAGACAGTGTGACGACGTCCTGTCGTGGCGCTGGGGTGGTGCAGGCGGTCAGAACGAACGCGATGAGGAAAAGCAGGCTGATTCGACGCATCCGGGCATTCTAGCCGAAAGCGAATTTGGCGCGAAATCGATATAGCTGCGGCACTGGATGATCTACGATAAATCCATGAGCCAATCGCAACAGATGGAATACAGCGTTCTCGAGGAGGTTATCCACGCGATCACGCACGGCGTGGGGGTTATCCTCAGTATCGCGGGCCTTTCGTGGATGCTGTACGTGTCGATTAGCGCCGCCGATCCCTGGCGTATTGCGGCAAGCTCGATCTACGGGGCTACGCTGATCACGCTGTTTCTTGCGTCAACCGTGTATCACTCGATGTACGCATCGCGGCACCGCGAGATCTTCAAGCTGCTCGACCATTGCGCCATTTACCTGCTGATTGCGGGTACGTACACGCCGTTTCTGCTGGTTGCGATGCGCTCCGACACGGGATGGTGGCTGTTTGGCACGATCTGGGCACTGGCGACGGCCGGGATCATCAAGAAGCTCTGGTTTCGCCACCGTTTCCCGAAAATCGCGCTGGCCAGCTACCTTGTTATGGGTTGGCTGGTTGTCGTTGCTGCACCCCAGGTGGCGAACGCGATCGGGCCCAACGGCATGGCATGGCTGGTCGCCGGCGGCATCAGCTACTCAGTCGGCGCCGTCTTCTACGCGCTCAATCGGATGCCGTTCAATCATGCGGTCTGGCATGTGTTCGTGCTGGCAGGCGGCGTCTGTCACTTCCTGAGCATCGTCTGGCACGTGCTGCCCGCCGCGGTCAGTTAAAGACGTCGAAGATGTGGCTGTACTTGATGATGAACTCGCGCCCGGCGGGCGGTGCTCCGATGCCGCGATCATCCACTTCGTTGTAGACCAGATATAGCCCCGAGTTGGCCGAGCGCAGCCATGAGAAGCGCAAGTTGGTGCCAACGACGTCGCGAGCCTCGTTGTACTGCACGAGTGCCTGCAACAAGATCTTCGGTGTAAACGAGTAGGAAAGCCGCAGCCTCGTGAGATTGGCCGTGAAGTCGCCGTTCGCATACGGCAAGTCGAAATCATTGTAGTTGTAGGTGAGTTCCGTGCGGAACACCTCGCCCACACGGTACGCGAGCGTCGTTCGTATCGACGTGCGGTCACCGCCAAACTGGCCGCCGATGTTGCCGCGCGTCGTGATGCTGAATGGTCGCGACTGGTCCGTGAAAAAGACGAGCTGCGCCTCGCCATGATCGTAAGTGCCGGCAGGCACGACGACGCCGGGGACGATTTCAAAGGGTGTAATGACACCGGCCTTCGTGAAGTTATAGCCGGTATGAAACTCGGTGCCCGACTTCCATTCCCAGTGATTGTCGATGTGCAGGAATCCCGACTCCTGGAAACCATCCGGTTTCCAGTACCCGGTGTAGGAAATGTGCGGCCGTAATTCGAGCAAGCCCCAGAGGTCGTCGGGACGAATGCGCCGCATCAGAAAGCCTGTGCCCTTGCGGTAGTTCGTGCGCGAGAGGAAACCGACCTCCGGATTGAAGTTGCCGCCCACGTCCGTGTACTCGAGGCGCGATGACCATTCTTCCGAGCTGTAGCCAAACTTGAGCGCGAACGCTTCATCGTCACCGTCGAGTCCGGGCGTTTCAGTGCGCGCGGCCCAGCCCTGCAGCAGTATGTACTCACCAATGCCCCAGCGACCATCAATCGCATAGGTGCGGTTGTAGTCCTCGCTGGACGGAACCAGATGGGAGCCGTCGCCATCGCGGTTCACGAATATTGCGCCGATAGCGGAGCGATTTGGCAATTCCTGGTTGATGCGCACGACGCCGAAATCGTTGGCGGGGGCGACACCGTCTACCGCTTCGGTACTCATGTAGAGCAGGCCGATATTCGTGCGCTCGCCGACCTTGCCGGACAGGCGGGCGCCGCCATCGACAGGGATTGCCGTGCCGCCCGCCGCGATACCGATGCGGCGGCTGAAGAACATTTCGACTTCCTGACCGTTTCCGACCGCGAACTGACCGGCGTTTTCGAGGAAGAAGGGGCGCTTCTCGGGGAAGAAGAGGTTGAAGCGATCGAGGTTGACCTGCTGTTCGTCGGCTTCAACCTGGGCGAAGTCTGTATTGACGGTCAGGTCCAGTGTGAGGCTCGAGGTAATCGAGTATTTGATGTCAACGCCGAACTCGCTGTTCGATTCGGTACCCGACTGGGCGCCGCCACGCTGCCATTGCCCGAGGGCGTATGGCGTTACCTGCAAATTGCGCTGCGCGGGCGGTTGGATACCGTTCAGTGTCCCGGCCTGCGAAACCCGGTACAAATTGCGGTTGCGATCGAGCGGTGCCCAGTACGCAATTTCGTTGTTGCGCCGAATATTACGCTGAAAGTTGATGCCCCATTGCTGCACGTCATCGCGGCCGTAGCGCAGTGTCCGGAACGGGATTTCGAACTCGGCGCTCCAGCCGTCATCGGTGATCGTCGCGCGCACAGACCAGGCGCCGTCCCAGTTGAGATTGAACGCGCCGCCGCCGGAGCCAAAGTCGTCTCCGGAGCCTTCCTTGGTGACCTGGCCGTCGTACTCGATGCCGGCGGGATTCGTGCCAAATACGAAACCGTTTTGTCGATCGAAAAGGCCGTCAATGACAAACAGAAAGGCGTCGGTGTCGTTCAGGCTCGAGTCCCTGCGACTGTCCGCGACGATGATCGCTTCGGGATCATCGTCGTAGGCCATAACGCCGACGTACAGCGCGTCGTCGGTGTAACCAACGTAAACGTCGGTCTTTTGCGTTGCCTGCGCGCCGTCATTGGGCTGCACCTGCCAGAAGCCGCTTGCCGGTGCTACTTCCTGCCATGCGTCGTCGCCGACGACAATGCCGTCGACACTGGGTTCCGTTGCCAGGGCAACCGCGTTGAGTACCGGTGGCGTATCGAGCTGCGCGTTATCCTGCGCGAGTGCGCCGGTCGAGCAAACGAGGGTTATGATGACGACTCGAACTGGAGCTGAGATTCCGGCGTGTTTGCCGGAGAGACCGGGAAAAGACATGGACTGGATCGGGACGGTCGGGACTTCGGAGCACGCAGTATACGTGATAGTCATCGGCAGTTTCATTGCGGCCGTCTGCAATGCTGCATTTGCGAACGGCGGCGCGATGATCGTTCTTGCCATCACCAGCGCCGTGCTGCCGGTCACTGCGATCGTGCCGATTCACTCGACGCTGCTGATGGGCTCTACGGCATCACGCGTTGTCGTATTCCGCGAGCACATTCGCTGGCACATTGCCGGTCCGTTTCTTATCGGCAGCGTCGTCGCGGTCGCGATCGCGTCACGACTGTATGTCGAGCTGCCCGAGCCGGTCATTGCCATCGCGATTGGCACGTTGATGCTGATTGCAATCTGGCTGCCCACGATTAGCTGGCGGCCCCGCATTGCCCATCCCTGGGGAATCGTTGGCTTCGTCCATTCCTTCCTCTCGACGCTGTTTGCGTACGGTGCGCTTCTGCATGCCGTGATGCTGCATGCCGGCCTGCGGCGCCGAGAGGTCGTTGCCACGATGGGCGCGGCATTGACGGGCATGGGGATCTTCAAAATCACGGGCTACGCCGTGAACGGTTTCGACTACCGGCCCTATCTCGTGGTCATCCTGCTGTCCGTGCTCAGCGCGTTCGTCGGCACCTGGGTGGGAAAATTCCTGATCGATCGAATCTCGGAACGGACGTTCCGAGTTGCGTTTCGCGTGCTTGTAACAATTACAGCGCTACGCCTGATGTATATAGGCATATTCTGAGACCTGCCGTGAAACGCGTGAATGCGTAAATGTACGAAGTGCGTGGCATGCGGCGCGTCGCTAACCTGAGTATGGGTCGGTGTAAGGAGGTGTTCCATGACTAGCATCCTGTGCGTTGTCGAGTACGGTAACTATCCGCAAGAGGTCGTCGCACGGGCCACCTGGCTGGCGAAGGCGAGGAACAGCAATCTGCATCTGCTGGTTTGCGACCCGATAACCGACTATCTCGGTGAGAGCTACGTTTACCTCCTCGAGTCACAGCACATTGCCGACACGATTCGCGTGCAGCAAGAAGAGGCGCTCGAGCAAATGGTGGCTGCCATCCAGGACGAGGGCGTCCCGGTCGCGGTCAGCCGCTCCACCGAACGCAATGTCGCGAAACTGGTTCGCGGCGAGGCGGCGTCACGCAAGCCGGACTTCGTCGTCAAGGGCACGCATTACCACGATCCCTCGGAGCGAGCCTCACTGCGCGATACGGATTGGGACCTGATTCGCGATCTCGAGTATCCGCTGTGGTTCGTCAAGCCCGGCGAATGGCGTGAAAAGCCGCTCATCGTTGCGGCTGTCGATCCGGTCCATTCGCACGACAAACCGGCTCATCTTGACCAGCGCATCATCGAACGCGCGCGCGATCTGGCCACTCAGTTCGGTGGCATGCTCGATGTTATTCATACGTACCAGAGCATCGAGGAGATTGGCACTCGGGCAACCTGGTCATTCAAGCCAGTGAAGCTGTCGGTCGAAGAACTCGACATGAAGATCCGCACCGAGCACCGTCAAGCGCTTGATGCCCTGATCGAGCAGTGTGATCTGGATCCGGATCGCACGCACATGCTGCCGGGGCGCGCCGACGAGATTCTGCCGTCCTATGCGATGGCTAATAATGCGAGCCTTGTCGTTATGGGCGCACTGGCACGTGGACGACTGAAGCAACGCATGGTGGGCAGCACCGCCGCGCGTTCGCTGGACCGCATCCCTTGTGACGTACTCGTCGCGCACGTGCGCGAGCTGGCGTAAGGCTCAGGCGTAGATCTTTTTCATTAGCGGCGCCATGCGTCGCGCACCGATCATGCTCATTGTTGTAATGAGCCCCGCCATCATTGCGCCCGTGACACCGCAGGTCAGGATGTCCTGGCCCGTGAGCCAGAGTCCGGGAATGGTCGTCTTCGGGCGCAGCCATTTCTGGCGCAGGCGCTCCGGTGAATGCTCGAGACCATACAGCTCGCCATGCTGGTAGCCGCCGAACCAGTTCGTCGACAACGGCGTCGATACCTCGTAGTAGTCAACCTTGCCGCGCAAATGCGGCAGCTTTTCGTAGACATACTCCATCAAGCGCTCGCCGAGCTGTTCCTTGAAGGCGTCGTAATCCTCACCGCGTTTGCCCCAGGTACCGTCACGCCACTGATCGAACCAGGCGTATGGCGCAGGCGCGACGATCTCGATCGTCGCGGTGCCGGGATGCCGTCTCTCGTAGTCAGGGTCTTTCGCCGACGGGAAGGAGATGTAGACGACCGGGAAGGGCGCGTTGGCGTCCTCCATGAAGGTCTCGACAGCCGCGTCATAGTCGTTCGACGGATAGATCCAGAAATTGGTTCGTGGCAGACCGAGCTCTTCAGCCGTGCCTTGCAGACCTGCGTAGACGCCGAGGTGCGCGAAACTCGGTTTCACCTTGTCAATCTTGCGGCTGTAGCCGGTGCTCTTTACGACATCTTCATCGAGCAGGTGGTGGAACGTGTTGTCGACGCCGGCGGATGAAATGACACAGGCACACTCGATGTGGTGGCCATCCTTCATGTCGACACCGGTAACGCGGCCGTTCTTCACTACGATGCGTTCGACCTTCGCGTAGGTGAATACCTCGCCGCCCGCTGCCTGGATCTTTGGGATAATCGACTCGGCGATGCGCCAGGAGCCGCCGACAGGGTAGAAGCCACCATAGAGGTAATGCCGGGCGATCATCGCATGTGCCATGAACGGCGACCGTTTCGGCGGCATGCCCATGTCGCCCCATTGACCGCAAAGCGTGGCGATCAGGTCCCGGTCATCGGTCAATGACGACAGTACGTCCCACGTCGTCTTCCGGAATGCGCCCCTCGACTTCCAGGCGAGCCACGGTTGCATCAGTCGGCGTATCCACGTAGGCAGACCCCGTCCCATACCAAACGCCTGCAACGCCTCGCCGGAGCGATCCAGCAGTTTCATGTAGGCGTCGATTGCCTCGACTTCGCTCGGGAACTGGCGCACCAGGTTGTCGCGAAATTCCTGTTTACCTGCAATGGCATTGAAGACCTTGTCGCCAATGTAGAAACGATCGTACTCGTCCGCCATCGGGGCCCATTTGAGATTGCCGCCAGAGAGGAAGTCGAACATCTTGCGCGATCGCGTCGGCGCGCCGACCTCGCCGATATAATGCACGCCGACATCCCATTCATAACCATTGCGTTCGTAGGAATGCGTGTAACCACCGGCGGTGTAATGCTGCTCCAGCACACAGACTTTCCAGCCGAGTTCGCTCAGCAATGCAGCCGTAGTGAGGCCGCCCATGCCGGAGCCAATTACGATTGCGTCGTAGCTGGCGGCGAGTCGACCGGGTCGATAGCGATAACCGATGCGCAGCGTGCTGGGTTTCATCGCCATGCTACTGCTTGTAGACCTTGCCGCCCTTCATAACAAAGTCAACGTCAAGCAGCTCGCCGATGTCATCGAGTGGCGATCCCTCGACGGCAATGATGTCCGCAAACTTGCCTGTCTCAATGGTGCCAATGGCATCGGACATGTCGATCAGGTCGGCTGCATTGATCGTGGCAGAGACGATGACGTCCATCTCGGACATACCCGCTTCCACCATGAGCACGGCTTCCTGCGCATTGGTGCCGTGCGGCGAGATGCCGCTGTCCGTGCCGTAGGCTACCTTGACGCCGGCCTTGTGGGCTTTCTCGAAATTGCCGGCCATGTCATTGCCGACGCGTATCGCTTTTTCCACGACTTCGGGGGCCATGAAGTCTGACTCGACGGCCAGCGTCGCCACGGTCTTGCCTGCGAGCAACGTTGGCACAAGATAAGCGCCGGTTTCCCTGAACAGCTTGATGGCGCGTGGGCCGGTGTAGGTGCCGTGCTCTATGCTGTGCACGCCGGCCTCGAGCGCGGCTACGATGCCATCTTCCTCGTGCGCATGAGAGGCGACCTTCCGGCCCATGCGCTCCGCGGCACGTACGACCTCACGCAGTTCGTCCATCTCCATTTGCTGTCCGGTACCGGTTGCGCGTTCGGTCATCACGCCACCCGTCGACGTGATCTTGATCAGGTCCGCACCGTACTTAATGACATTGCGCGTTGCGCGGCGACAATCGTAGGGGCCGTCACAGACGTTTGGTGATGTGTAGATTTCCATGAGGTCCGGGCTTACGCCGCTGATATCGGCGTGCCCGCCCGTAATGCCGACGCCGCCGGCGGCTATGATGCGCGGGCCGTCAATCCAGCCGAAGCTGATCGCGTCGCGCATCGCGTACATTTCCTGCGGCGAGGACCCCACGTCTCGCACAGTCGTGAATCCTGCCAGCAGCGTATTCATCGCGTAGTGAACGCTGCGCATCTGCATAAGCTGATCCGACATCTTGAGCGCATCGCGATCGTTGTTTGGACCGAGCTGACCCTGCAAATGAACGTGCATGTCCATCAGGCCCGGCATGACAAAGCTGTCGCGCAGATCGATGACCCTGGCACCGTCGACTTCCGCAAAGCCCGCCTGCACGCCGGTAATACGATCCCCTTCGACGATAATCGTCTGGTTCTTCAGCGGCGATTTGCCCGGAACCGCCAGCAATTCGCCCGCATGAATAAGCGTGACGTCGGCATACGTGTTGCCGGCAAACGGTAGCAAGATGGTAAGCAGGATCAGGGCGAGGCGGTTGGACATGCTGGCTCCTTGGGTCAGACGCACGACGCGAAAACGCGGTGCGACCGTACCACAGTCCGGCCCGTCAGTAACTCGCGTAGTAGTTGACCAGCGCCTCGACATCACCATCCTCGAGCAGGTCCATTTTTTCCTTCATTTGCTCGAGCAGGTTTTCGCGCGTGCCATCGAGATAGGCATTGAGTGCGTATCGCAGGTAAACGGGATGCTGCCCGTGCAGTGGATAGCCCAGCGCATCTGCCGCATCCGGATCGTCGGGCGGCACATGGCAGCGCGCGCAGTGCATGTGGTGCACTCGTGCTCCTCGCTTGGCAAGAGACTCGTCGAACGGTTCGTTCAGCGTCGGCCGCTCGAGCCTGCTGTAGTGCTCGGCAAGGTCGGCAATGTTGTCGTCCGTCAGCAGCGCAACGGTCTCGCACATGGCGGGTTCCGTAGCGCACTGGCGCGCGCCGTCCTTGTAGGCGTAGAGGGCTTCCTCGATGTGCACGGCCGGCGTGCCCGTGATGACCGGCACAAAGTGTAAGCCGACGCCGCTGCCGTCTTCGGCGTGACAGGCCTTGCAGGCTGCTACGATTGCGGGCGCTTCAGCAAAGGCAGGCGCAACTGTCGCCGTGGCAGCGGCTAGAATGAGTGTCAGGAGATGACTGTTCCGCATAGCGGCACTCCCGGTATATGCGATAGAGGAATTTACCTAGCGCGTGGTTGTTTGCCACGCTGCACGCAGCTATGCTGAGACGATATATTAGCGTTGCATGATATGCCACCCCGGAGTTAGCGAATGTGCCTCGCGGTACCCATGAAAATCACGGCCATCGACGGCTACCAGTGCACCTGCGAAGCTCGCGGCATTGAGCGCGAGGTGAGCTTGTTCATGCTCCAGCACGAAGACGTCAAGACTGGTGACCATGTGCTGGTGCACGTCGGGTACGCTATACAAAAGGTGTCGGACGATGAGGCCGCCGAGTCGTGGGCGCTGTTCGACGAAATGCTCGGAGAGGATCATGTGTGATACCTGCGGCTGCAATGTCACCCCTGGCAACGAACACCTGGTGGGCCACGAGTCCGTCGAGGTGCTCAAGAACCTGCTCGATGCGAATGATCATCAGGCGGCACACAACCGCGAGCATTTTGCGCGCCATAATGCGCTGGCCGTGAACCTGATGTCGTCGCCGGGCGCCGGCAAAACCGCGCTGCTCGAAGCGACGATCGATGCGCTGGGCGACGCCGTACGTATCGCGGTTATCGAGGGAGATCTCGAGACCGAAAATGATGCCGAACGTATTCGCGCGAAAGGCGTTGCTGCCGTGCAGATAAGCACAGGTAGTGCGTGCCATCTGGACGCCCATATGGTTCACGATGCCTTGCACGAGCTGGCCATCGATGGTGTCGACATCATCTTTATTGAAAATGTCGGCAACCTCGTTTGTCCGGCCAGTTTCGACCTTGGCCAGCACCGCAACGTCACGCTGTTGTCGACGCCTGAAGGCCACGACAAGCCTGCCAAGTATCCCGTGATGTTCCGCGCCGCGGATCTCGTGCTGGTTACGAAGGCCGATCTGCTGCCCGTGCTTGACGATTTCGATCCGGCGTATGCTGAGTCCTGCCTGCGGCAGCTCGCGAGCGAAGCACCGGTTCACGAAGTGTCGGCGCGCAAGGGTACCGGCCTCGACGTATGGCTCGACTGGCTGCATACCGAACTGGCGACGCTGCGCGAGCAACGCGCTGCCGTTGGCGCCGACTAGTGGAACGTACAGCCACAGAGTGGCTGGATGCGCTCAAGGAGCTCGGTGTCGAGCGTCCGGTGCGCATTATGAATGTCTGCGGCGGTCACGAGCGTTCGATTTCCATCGCCGGGCTGCGCAGCGTCGTCCCCGCCAACATTGAGCTGGTGCCCGGGCCCGGATGTCCGGTCTGTATCTGTCCCGAAGAAGATGTCTATGAGGCGATGCAGCTCGCGTTGCACGAGGACATCACGCTCGTGGCGTTCGGTGACATGTTGCGTGTGCCGGTCAATGTACCGAAGAAGGAACCGCGTTCCCTTGAGCAGGCGAAAGCCGCTGGCGGTGATATCCGGCCGATTGCTTCGCCCACCGAAGCCGTCCGCATCGCGCGCGAGAATCCGGAGCGTAAAGTCGTCTTCTTTGCAGCCGGCTTCGAGACCACGACGGCGCCGGTTGCGGCAATGCTCGCCGAGGGTGCGCCCGAGAATCTGCTGGTGCTGTTGTCCGGCAGGTTAACGTGGCCGGCTGTTGCGATGCTGCTCGACTCGGACAAGCCGGGTTTCGATGCACTGATTGCGCCGGGGCATGTGGCGACCGTGATGGGTCCGGAGGAATGGGCCTTCGTCGTTGACAAACACGACATCCCGGCCGCGGTTTCGGGTTTCACACCAGAGTCACTGGTCGCCGGGATGTACAGCGTGATGCAGCAATTGCGCGATGGCCGGCGCGGCCTCGACAACTGCTATCCGCAAGCGGTGCGACCGGGTGGCAACGCAGAGGCCAGGCGGCAACTCACAGAAGTGATGCAGGTCGTCGACGCAAATTGGCGCGGTATTGGTGTCATCCCCGCATCGGGATTCGCGTTGCGTGACGCGTACGCCGCACATGATGCGCGGCAGCATTTCCAGTCGTATGCCGATGAATCCCGCAAACGCGTCGGAGAAATGCCTCCGGGCTGCGACTGCGCCAAGGTTGTACTCGGCAAGATCTACCCGAACGAGTGTCGGCTCTATGGTGCGGCATGCACGCCGCGCAAACCGATCGGCCCATGCATGGTCTCGGATGAGGGTGCTTGTCGCATCTGGTGGTCATCCGGCACCCGTGAAAACGTTTGGGAAGGCCGCAAGCGTGACGCCCACGGCTAACGTCGGGTCGGCCGCCGACATTGCGCGACTGATCCGCCTTCGCGGGCACGTGCAGGGCGTGGGTTTCCGCCCTTTCGTCTACCGGCTGGCCGTCGAACACGGCGTCACGGGTCATGTGCAGAACCAGCTTGGGGAAGTCGAAGTACTCGCATGCGGCCCGCTCGAGGTTGTCGAACAATTCCAACGTGAGCTTGTCGAGCGCGCACCGCCGCTGGCGTCGCCGCAACTCGCTGCAGTTACCGAAACGACCGTGTCGCCGGCGTCAAGCTTCGACATCATCGCGAGCGAAGCGGACGCCGATGCGCAGATCTTTGTCCCTCCCGACTACTTCATGTGCAACGACTGCAGGCGAGAGCTTGATGATCCTGATGACCGTCGCTATCGCTACCCGTTCATCAATTGCACACAATGCGGTCCGCGATACACGCTGATCGAATCCCTGCCTTACGACCGGCCGAACACGAGTATGGCCGGGTTCCCGCTCTGCGCCGAATGCAATGCCGAGTATCTCGATCCGTCGGATCGGCGTTTTCACGCCGAACCGGTTGCTTGTCCCGTGTGCGGACCGCAGATATCGCTCGACGGAACGGATGCGCCTTTGGATGCGGCCGTAATGGCACTGCGCGACGGCCGGATACTCGCCGTCAAAGGGATTGGCGGCTTCCATCTGGTTTGCGACGCGCGCAATGCGGATGCCATTGTGCGACTTCGGGAGCGCAAGCGCCGTCCCGACAAACCGCTTGCCGTAATGTTCCCGTTGGGCGGCGATGATGGCCTTGCTTGTGTGCGCGACTATGTATTGCTGACGGATGCCGAAAGTGCGTTGCTCGCAGGTCCCGTGCGACCCATCGTGCTGGCAATGAGCAAGCCGGACTGCGGGCTCGCCGACAACGTCGCACCGGGTCTCGCGGAGATCGGCGTTTTTCTGCCCTATAGCCCGCTGCACCAGTTGCTGCTTGATGCTTTCGACGGCCCGCTCGTCGCGACTTCCGGGAATATCAGTGGCGAGCCGGTTCTGACCGATAACGACGAAGCGTCCGAGCGCCTGGCTGATATCGCTGACGACTTTCTCCTTCATGACCGACCGATCGTGCGGCCTGCCGACGATCCGGTGTTCCGCCGCATCGCCGATGGCGTGCGCCCCCTGCGCATCGGCCGCGGCTGCGCGCCGCGAGAAATTAACCTGCCGTACCGCCAGGCAGACGCCTTGCTCGCCGTTGGCGGCCATATGAAAGGCACGGTCGCTCTGAGCTGGGACGATCGTGTCGTCGTGTCGCCGCACATTGGCGAGATGGACAGTCCTCGCAGCCTGCGTGTGTTCGAGCAGGTCGCACGTGACCTACAGGCACTTTACGGCGTCGAAGCCAAGCGCGTTGTCTGCGACGCGCACCCGGGATACACGACACACCGCTGGGCGGTGCGAGAGAGCGGACTGCCAGTGAGTATGGTTTGGCACCATGAAGCGCATGCGAGTGCGGTAGCCGCAGAGCACGGCGGGGCGGGAGACTGGCTCGTATTCACGTGGGACGGCGTCGGCCTTGGACGTGATGACACACTGTGGGGTGGCGAAGCCTTCGTCGGCCGACCCGGTGCCTGGCAGCGCTTCGCAAGCCTGCGCACGTTCCGGCTGCCGGGCGGCGAAAAAGCGGGGCGTGAGCCCTGGCGCAGCGCAACGGCGCTGCATTGGGAATGCGGCACAGACTGGACCGCGTGTCCCGACCCAGACGGGCTTGCACGAGTTGCCTGGCAGAAGAACATCAACTGCCCCGCAACGAGTGCCGCCGGCCGGCTGTTTGATGCGGCAGCCGCAATCGTCTGTGAACTTCCCGTAACGAGTTTCGAGGCACAGGGGCCAATGCAACTCGAGGCGCTGTGTCGGGAGTACCGGGACGGGCCTGCGCTGCCTTTGCGGGAATCGGTCGACGGCGTGTTGCGCACGGACTGGGAGCCCCTGCTGGACCTGCTGACGGATGCCGATCGCACGCGCCGCGAGCTCGCCGAAGCGTTCCATGGGAGCCTTGCACAGGCAATCGTCGACCAGGCGCAAGTGGCGCGGGAGGAACACGGCGTCAAGCGTGTCGGACTCGGTGGTGGTGTATTCCAGAATCGTTTCCTAACCGAGCAGGTCATCGCGATGCTGCAGGCGGTCGGGTTTGAGGTGTTCCTGCCTGCGGTCTTGCCGTGCAATGATGCGGCACTGAGTTTTGGTCAGGCGGCCGAGATTGCCGCAATCGGAGATTGACGCGGATGGACGACGACAGGATCTCATTAGCACACGGTAACGGCGGACGCTTCATGCGCGAGCTGATCGAGGAGGTGTTTGCGAAAGCCCTGGAGGCCAGTGAGATCGACGTGCAGGCAGACGCTGTCCCGATCGATCTTGGCGATGGTGAAGTACTGATTACGACAGACGGCTTCACGGTTCAGCCGCTTGAGTTTCCGGGCGGCGATATTGGTTCGCTGGCCGTACACGGCACGACCAACGATCTTGCCGTCGCAGGTGCGCGTCCCATGTACCTGACATTGAATGCGTTTATTGAGGAAGGATTCGAGATTGAGCGCCTCGAGCGTATCGTGCGGAGTCTTGCTGCTGCGGCCGTCGAGGCCGGGGTCCGCATCAGCGCCGGCGACACGAAAGTCGTGCGCCGGGGCGAGGGCGGCGGCATATACCTTGCGACGACCGGCGTCGGGGTGCGCCTGCCGGGTGCGAAACCGTCGCTCAAGCAGATTCGAGATGGTGATGTCATGCTCGTTAGCGGTCCGGTCGGCGACCATGGCACCGCTGTGATGCTCGCGCGTGAGGAGTTTGGATTGCGCGGCGACCTCGTTTCCGACGCCGGCCCGGTTATGGCCTTGACCGAGCCGTTACTGGCGCTGCCGGGATTGCACTTCATGCGTGATCCGACTCGCGGCGGCATCGCATCGATCGGCCACGAGATTTTGAAGGCGACCGGGCTCGGCGTGCGATTTGAAGCGACGATTCCCGTCCGGGAACCGGTGCAGTCGGTCTGCGAAATGCTCGGTTATGACCCTTACTATCTGGCTTGCGAGGGTCGCGTCGTCGCCGTGGTTGCGCCGGAGCAAGCCGAAGAGGCGCTCGCCATCTGGCAGGCGCTGCCCGACGGGAAGGAAGCAGCGCGTATAGGGCGTATTGTCGCCGACGAACAGCGGGTCATACTGGAAACCCCATTGGGCGGCGAGCGTTTCCTCGAGGAACTGGAGGACGATCCGCTACCCAGGATCTGCTGAGGTCTCCAGTTCGAGGCGCTGCAGGATCATCTCCTCACCACTGACGACCCGCGTCTGATGCGCGCCACATCGGCCGCACACGAGACGGTTGCTTTGCGCAGAGGATTCCTCACCGCACGCACTGCAGTGCACGACGACGGGTGTCGCCTCGACGATAAAAGTGGCGTCGTCCGCGAGCGTGCCGGCCGAGGCGATCGGCCACGCGGTTTCCAGTAGATCTATCTCGATACCGGACAATGGCCCGACCGTCAGCTCGATACGCGTCACGCGCCTGGCATTGCGTTCCTCAGCGATCGCCGTGACCTGGTCGAGCAGGGCCATGCACACCGACAGCTCGTGCATGCCGCCGGCTCAGACGATTTCGACGAGCTCGATATCGAAGGTCAGCGCCTGGCCCGCAAGCGGGTGGTTGGCGTCAACCGTGATTGACTCTTCTTCGACTTCCGTTACGACGAGCATCATGACCTGACCTTCGGGGCTCTGGCTTTGCAGCTGCATGCCGACCGCCGGTTCGATTTCGTCGGGTAGCGCGCTGCGCGAAACCTGCTGCACGAGCTGCTCGTGGCGCTGGCCGTAAGCCTCTTCAGGCGGGATCGTTACAGTCTTGCTGTCACCGACTGCCATGCCGTCGACGGCATTGTCGAAACCCGGGATAACCTGGCCGCCGCCAAGCGCGAATTCGAGGGGATCACGGCCGGCAGAACTGTCAAACTGCGTGCCGTCATCGAGCGTGCCCGTGTAGTGAATGCGGACCGTATCGCCCGATTTTGCTTGTGTCATTGGAAAAGCTCCTGTTTGGATCGCGCACTATAGCAGAGCGGCTGGGACAACTACCTATTTGCAGCCGTAAGCGGCCGGTCTACGGTAAATACTGGGCGCTTGTAAGCAAGAGGTGACGCCATGAACGAGTCCTCGATGCCCGGTAACGTCGTAACCGTCGACACCACGGTACCCGTCTGGGAGCAGTTCTTCACCGTCGCGCCACTCGTACTTATCGGTACGCGCGACGCGGATGGCGCGCTTGATCTGGCTCCAAAGCACATGGTGACGCCGATGGGCTGGCAGAACTACTTCGGCTTTGTTTGCACGCCACGCCACAACACCTGCAGCAATATCGAGCGGACCGGCGAGTTCACGGTCAGTTATCCGAAGCCCTCGCAGGTTCTGATCACCAGCCTTGCTGCATCACCACGCGTTGCCGAAGGCAGCAAACCCGTCATCGACTACCTGAGCACGTTCCCGGCCACGCAGGTCGACGGCAGCTTTATCGAGGACGGTTACCTGTTCTTCGAATGCCGTCATTTCAAGACCATCGACGGCTTCGGCGAAAACTGTCTGATCACCGGCGAGATTATCGCGGCGTTCGCGGACGATGAGTACTTGCGGCACGCCGAAGACGATGATCAGGAGACGATTCACGATGCGCCGCTGTTCGCGTATCTCGCGCCAGGACGATTCGCGGCAATCGATCGATCCAATGCATTTCCGTTCCCGGAGTCTATGAAGAAGTAGTGACATGTGCAGCGCCAACGCGGCAATGGTTCTCGATTACGTCAAGGGGCAGGAGCCCAGGCTGATCGACCTGATGCGGGAGCTCGTGGAAGCCGAGTCCCCGTCGGCACAACCCGAGACGCATGACGACGCGCGCCGCGTGCTGCGGCTTGCGCTCGCTGAAGTCGGCTACGAGTCTCGCGAAACGGGCTGGCCGGATCGCCCGCGCCACGTTTTCGCACGACCCGCCGACCGGGCTACGGGCGAAGCCTCGCAGCTCGTCGTTGGCCATTACGACACAGTATGGCCAGTCGGCACGGTCACCGAACGACCGTTCCGTGTCGATGGCAATGTTGTTCACGGACCGGGTTCCTTTGACATGAAAGGCGGGCTCGCGCAGCTCGTCGTTGCGCTGCATGCCATTCGGGATCTCGAACTCCCGACGCCGGTGCGTCCGATCATCTTCGTCAATGCGGATGAGGAGATCGGCAGTCGCACGTCAACACGCTACATCCGCTGGCTTGCCCAGCATGCCGATCGCGCGCTCGTGCTCGAGCCGGCGCTTGGCGACCGCGGGGACATCAAAACGGCGCGCAAGGGCATCGGTCGATTCACGATTACGGTCTACGGAAAGGCGGCTCACGCAGGCTTAGATCCCGAGTCCGGGGCAAGTGCCATCCTCGAGCTGTCGCACGTGATTCAGAAGCTGTTCTCGCTCAACGATGTGGAACGGGGCATCACGGTTAACGTCGGAACCGTTGACGGCGGTATCCAGCCCAATGTCATCGCTCCGCACAGCAAGGCGGTGGTGGATGTCCGCGTGCCGACCGTCTCGGCGGGCAATGAGATTGAGTACATCATCCATTCGATGAAACCGGACAATCCTGACGTGCGCCTGCATATCGAGGGTGGTATTGGCAGGCCGTCGATGGAGGCCACGCCGCGTAACCAGAAGCTTTGGGAGCGTGCGCGAGAAGCCGGCGATGCGCTGGGCCTCGAGCTCCACCAGGCACGTGCCGGCGGTGGCTCCGACGGCAACACGACCAGCCAGTTCACGGCGACGATTGACGGCCTGGGCCCGGTCGGCGACGGCGCACACGCGTTGCACGAACACCTGCTGATTGACAAGACGCTCGAGCGGGCAGCCTTGTTGACGATGTTGCTCACCCAACCGGCCATGGAGGGCTAACGACAGGACGAAGACGATGAGTACCCGCATCTACGGTTCGCTGGCACGCATTGCCGACTTTCACGACAGCAATTTCGAGTTGCGGAGGCTGCCAAAGTCGCAATGGGCGACAGGTGACTATGTTGAAGGCGGCGTTGTCGGGACGCCGACATCGCTATATCGCATCGAAGATCGCACGGGTTTGATGATCAAGGTCGAGCCTGGAGACTGGGTGGTGGGTGCCCTGGGCGAACGTGCCGCAACGCTCGAAGGCGTCGGCGGCTGGCAGGACATTGGCGACGACAACCTGATGCACTCACTAACGAGTGCCGGTCTCATGGGCTGGTACACGTCGTTGTCGCAGCTGCTGCCTGAACCGCTGCGGCTGCGTTATCGCGGTCACCTCTGCCGCAACGGCCGCAAGGTGCGGATGCGAGACTTTGCGATTCGTTCAGATGTTCACGAATTCCGCGTGCCGACCGTGCTTCTGGTCGGGACCTCGATGTCAGCCGGCAAGACGACGGCGGGTCGCCGTGTGTGTAAAGAACTTGATCGAGCTGGGCACTACGTCATCGGTGCGAAGCTGACCGGCGCAGGCCGGTATCGCGACATCCTGAGCTTCCTCAAGACGGGCGCGACCAAAGTCTTTGACTTCGTTGATGCAGGACTGCCATCGACAACCGTTCCCGAGAGGGAATTCCGTGCGGCAATCCGGCCGCTGTTGAATCATATCAATGAGCTCGAGCCCGACCTGCTTGTTGCAGAGGCCGGGGCTTCGCCGCTGGAGCCTTACAACGGCGCGGCGATTATTGACGAGCTTGGCAACAACATCGTCTGCACGATTCTCTGTGCGTCTGATCCTTACGCGGTCGTTGGCGTCCAGAAAGCCTACGGTTTGCGTCCGGACATCGTTACTGGACCGGCAACTCAGACGTCTGCGGCGGTAGAGCTGGTTCACAGATTGACCGGGGTGCGAGCGCTCAACCTGATCGATCCGAAGACCAAGGCAGAGTTTCGGGAGTTCCTTGCCGAGCACATCGGCTTTCCAGGCAACGATGAGCCAATAAAAATTGCCCGGTGACGAAGCACCGGGCAAGTCACGACTGGCCGAAAGGGGGGTCGTTTATTCGACCAGCGTAATTTCGTCTGTCCCGAAGCGATAACGAATGCCGATGCCAAACGCGACGACGTCGTAATCGTAGGGCTCTGCGCCGAGCGTCAGGACGTCGGGCAGGGTCGTCGGTGAGACGAGCGCGAAGTCCTTGAGGTCGAAGCGCTCGTAGCGCAGCTCGAACGTGGCATCGAGCCGATCCGAGAAGGCGTAGCTGGCCTCGGCTCGCGCCGCATCGAGCGTTGACTCGAGCGTTGGCAGGTCGCTGCGACCGCCGCTGAGGCTGTCGAGCATGATCTTTGTCTCGCCGGAGCCGTGGTCATAACTCAGGCTGAGTCCGAACTTGCCGTCGTCCGGTTGCCAGCTCATACCCGCGCCAACGTGATCAAAGGTGTCCTCGTGGAACGCGCTCCAGTCCCAGAAGCCGAAGCTCTCGGCCCCTGTCTGGTGAGCATCGATGGCATCGCGACCCCACACCAGGTAAACCGCGGCGCTTTCTGACACGGCCCAGCTGGCATCCACGGTTGCGCGGAATTCCTCGCTGCCGTTGATTCCGACCAAAGAGTCCTTGTAGTCATCGTCGGCAAACAGCACGCTGGCTGTGAACGAAACCGGCGATTCAGCAGGCGTGATTGTTGTGACAACCTCACCAAACTCGCGATACCGGTACGCCAGGTTGTATTTCCTGAGCAGCGGGTTCTGGCCAAAGCTGACTGCAACCGTTTCGTCGTAACGCTCAACACCGCGCCGGGATGCGCCGCCTTTGGCGCGCAGGTCGAGCCACTCGGCGGGTTTCCATCGCAGTTGTCCCCAACCCGTGTCTGTCAGCTGCTCGGCGACTTCCTGGTTGTCGCGATTGACCTCGCGACGCTCATAGCCTGCGGAGACCCGCAGCTGACGCGAGAATGCGTACTCGCCGCTAAGCGTCAAATGACCACGGTCATAGCTGTAGGGCGTGTTTTGTTCGACATCGCCGGAACTCAACAGGTCGACAATGACACGGTTCCAGTCGTATACGGGTGTCTTGTTATCGCGCTCGTCGTACCGATATGCAAATTTGACTCGTACCTTGTCGAGCGGTCGAGCAGTGACCGTAAACGCGTAGTCGATCGTGTCGACCTGCGCATCCAGAGCCGCTGTCGGCAGTGCTGTCGTTACGATGTCAGGATTAATCGTATACGGCAGCAGCCTCTCGTTCTGTTCGCCACGGCCGGTCGCTGCCGAGAACGCGAGTACGGTATCCCATTGGTCAAGCAGGTAAGTGCCTGACAGCGATACCTGCGAAAAGTCGTTACTTGGCTCCCGCGCCATCTGCAGCGCACTGGTGCTCGGCGTCGCCGTGAACGGCGTTTCCCAAAAGAGGCTCGTGTTCTTGTTCGTAAAGAACGAACCGTAGTAGCCGAGCGACAGGCTCGCATTGTCGGTCGTGTACCGAATACCCGCGTCGACGCGATCCGTTTCAAAGTCGATCCAGCGTGGCAGAAACGCTGACTGCGCAAACGATGTGCCGCTGGTGATATCGATGCCGTCGCGATTCTGGCGCTGGAACTCCGCGAACAACGTGAACGCGTCGCTCGCATTCCAGTCGATACCGACGTCTACAATCCGCCGGTCCGTGCCAATCAGTGTCTGTCGTTGCGACGAGGACAACTGCGTCATCTGATCGGTAGTGCCCGCCGTAACCCAACCCGTCGGCAGGTTCAGCACATTGCCGGTTGACCAGTCGAAAATGCTCCTCGTCGTATCGAAGCGGCGATACGGCAGGTCGCGATAACCCAGTCGGAATTCGAACAGCCCTTCGCTACCGACGGACAGGTCGAACGCGCGTGAGTCGAGGCCGAGGTCCTCAATGACATAGTCGACGCGATAGCCGTCGCCGTTATAGCGGCCATAGCCGTTTACATTGGCGTACGTGCCGTTCTCGTCGAGCCCTGTGTAATTGCCGAAACGAGCCTGGTCGTCGTCGACGGCAAGCGCGCCTACTTCGATGCTGGCGCGATAGCCTTCGTCGAACGGGCAGGACTCGCAGGCCCAGTCGCTCGTATCGACCTGCGCCGTTCCGACCGCCGGCAGGAAGGCGA
>JAAUXY010026481.1_pt1 | contig 30967 bp, 31 predicted proteins | sample 7278121 | NCBI WGS metagenome assembly JAAUXY01 (sample SAMN14350117, study PRJNA611818) | marine sediment metagenome | isolation source: surface marine sediment (1.8m) | place: French Polynesia: Moorea | collected 2018-08
TCCTTGCCCTTGGAAATCAGTTCTTTGAGACGGGATTGTTGTTGCACCACGTCATTCATGCAGGAAATACCTTCAACAGTTGTTCTGGCCAGCAAGCTTTAGTGTAGTAAAGCGTCGCCAGCAGATTCCAAATAAAAAATGCAATCGCACATTATAACCGGAAAACACATTAATCGGCTATAAAATAGCCAATTGGAATTAACGCTGGTTCTTCTTGTTTGGCGCCTTCCAGCGGCTAATTCCAACGTTTCTCCGGCTGTCTTCCGGGGAAGTAACCAGTTCTCCGCGAGGTGGGCCGCAAGCAGTACACGGCGTCGGCACCGGTGGTGTCCGAGCGAACGATGATCATTGCTTTCGGCCGCGTTCTTCGTCCCGGCGTCGCTTCTCACGCAGTTCCTGAACGATTTCCAGCTTCTCCAACTCGCTGATGTCAGCGTAGTTCCTGTGTTTCAGTTTGTCGACTCGCGCCTCAAAATCGCGGGATTTCGGGTGGTGAAGCAGCCCGTTAATGGTGTCGATAAATTCGTTTTCAATGCCTTCCGGGGGAATTAGCCGCTCCTGGCTGGCGAGCCTGCTGAGCAGTTCCCCTTCCTCGGTGCCATACCAGTGCCCGAGCAGCATGTGGAGAGTGGATTCCGGCCGCCGCTGCAATAGCTCCAGCAGTTCCAGCAGCAGCGCCACGTCCGGCCCTTCCAGCCGTCTCAGCGGCTCGAGGTCTTCTACCCGCCGGGCGGCCGCAGGCTGGTGCAGCAACAGGAAGATCGCCGTCTGCACCAGGTTGCTGGGGCCCGACTGGGCAATTGCAAGCGGTTCGCGCTGGCGCGGCCGTGGCGCGGGTTCACTGACCGGTTCCGGTGGCGGCGCGACGATCTGGCTCAGGGTGTCGGTGGCCATGCCGGTGCGCTCGGCCAGCTCCTTGAACATTAATTCCCGGTAAACCCCGGGGGGCAGCTTCTGTAGCAGGGGAGCCGCCAGCTTGCTGAGCCGGGCCTTGCCGTCCAGTGAGTCCAGCGACAGGTTGGCGGCGAGGCTATCAAACAGGAAGTTGTCCAGTGGCATTGCAGCATTGACCAGGGCCTGGAAATGCTGTGCTCCCTGGCTGCGTACCAGGGTGTCCGGGTCCTCGCCCTCGGGCAGGAACAGGAAGCGCGCCGAGCGGCCGTCCTGCATGCAGGGAATCGCCGCCTCCATGGCCCGGCTGGCGGCCTGGCGGCCGGCCTCGTCGCCGTCGAAACAGAACACCACTTCCGGGCAGAGCCGGAATATCTTCTCCAGGTGGGCCTGGCCGGTGGCAGTGCCAAGGGTGGCGGTGGCGTTGTTGATGCCGTGCTGTGCCAGGGCAATCACGTCCATGTAGCCCTCGACGATGATAATGCGCTCCAGCTGGCGGTTGGCCTGGCGGGCCTGGTAGAGGCCATAGAGTTCCCGGCCCTTGTGGAATATCGGCGTTTCCGGTGAATTCAGATACTTGGGCTTGTCATCGCCCAGCACCCTGCCACCGAAGCCGATCACCCGCCCGCGCTGGTCGCGAATCGGGAACACCACTCGATCGCGGAAACGGTCGTAGACTCGGCCGCTTTCATTCTCTACCAGCATCCCGGTGAGCTTGAGCTGCTGCTTGCGCTCCTCGGTGGTCCCCAGGGCCTTCAGCAGGTTATCCCAGCCGGGGGCTGCAAAACCCAGGTCAAAGCGCTTGGCAATCTCGCCGGTCAGGCCGCGGCCTTTCAGGTAGTCCACTGCGGTGCCCCTGCGCGGGTGCTCCCGCAGCTGGCGCTGGTAGTAGCGGGCGGCTTCTTCCATCAGCGGGTAGAGGTCGCGCTGGCCGCGCTCTGCGCGGGTCTCGGACTGCTCCCGCGGCACGCTCATGCCCAGGCTGTCGGCCAGGGATTCCACCGCCGCGGGGAATTCGATGTTCTCGTAGTCCATGATGAAGCCGAGGGCGTTGCCGCTGGCGCCGCAGCCGAAGCAGTAGAAGAACTGTTTCTCCGGATTGACGCTGAACGAAGGCGTCTTCTCCTGGTGAAAGGGGCAGCAGGCCATGTAGTTCTTGCCGCTTTTCTTGAGCTTCACACGGCGATCGATCACGTCGACGATGTCGGCGCGATCGAGGAGATCGTCAATGAAGGATTGTGGAATCAATCCGGCCATGTGCTCACTGCCCTGGGAGGTACGCTATGAAACTGCACCCGTCCCTGAAAAGTTTACAGGTAAGGTCAAGGTCTATCGGAAAGTGTAGCCGGCTGACAGCCGGCCGCGGACTTTAGCTCAGCCCTGCAGGCGCTGCTTGACCAGTCCGCTGACCTGGCCCATGTCGGCGCGGCCCTGAAGCTTGGGCTTGAGCTGGCCCATCACCGGGCCCATGGCCTGCATGCCCTCGGCGTCGACACTGGCGATAGCCTCGTCCACCAGGGCGATAATTTCGGCTTCGGAGAGCTGCTGGGGCAGGAATTCCTGGATCACGCCGATCTCGTAGTTTTCCTGCTCGGCCAGCTCGTTGCGGCCGGCATCTTCGAACTGCTGGGCCGAGTCGCGGCGCTGCTTGACCATCTTGTCGAGCACGGCCAGCACCCGGGCGTCATCCAGCTCGATGCGCTCGTCGACTTCTATGCGTTTGAATTCAGCCTGGATCAGGCGAATGGTCTGGAGGCGGGCTTTATCCCTGGCCCGCATGGCCGCTTTCATCGCGGCCTGTATGTCGTCCTTGAGTGGAGAAGCGCTCATACGCGCAGCGTCTCGTGACTAAGCAGCCGCCTGCTTAGTACAGGCGAACGCGCTTCTTGTTTTCCCGGGACATTTTCTTCGCGTGACGCTTCACGGCAGCCGCGGCGGCGCGCTTGCGCACGGTGGTGGGCTTTTCGTAGTGCTCGCGCTTGCGAACTTCGGCCAGGATACCGGCCTTTTCGCAGGAGCGCTTGAAGCGACGGAGCGCAATATCAAACGGCTCGTTTTCCTTAATCTTGATAGAGGGCATTCAGTTCACACCTGTCCAGTAAAATCTGCTGGAGGCCGCGAATTTCAAGGCCTCCAACCACAAAGGGCGCGCATTTTATACCCAAGCCGGGGAGAATGCAAAGCAAGATTTCGACACCGAACTGGCCTCGCGCAGGGTCGTCCATTATTATCCCGCCTCTGTTCAAACCGGAAGCCAAACCATGCGTGTACTGGGCCTGGAAACCTCCTGCGACGAAACCGGTATCGCCCTCTATGACAGCGAGCGCGGCCTGCTGGCGGACGCGCTGTACAGCCAGGTCGAGGTGCACAAGGAGTATGGTGGTGTGGTGCCGGAGCTGGCCTCCCGCGACCACGTGCGCAAGTCGCTGCCGCTGGTGCAGCAGGTGCTGGCTGAGGCCGGCAGTGAGCGCCCCGATGCGGTGGCCTACACGGCAGGCCCCGGCCTGGTCGGTGCGCTGATGGTGGGCGCCACCCTGGCGCGTTCCCTGGCCCTGGGCTGGGGGGTGCCGGTGCTGGGTGTGCACCACATGGAAGGACACCTGTTGGCGCCGATGCTGGAAGACGAGCGCCCTGACTATCCCTTCGTTGCGCTGCTGGTGTCCGGCGGTCATACCCAGCTGGTGCGGGTGGACGGCATCGGTGAGTACAAGATGCTGGGCGAATCGGTAGACGATGCCGCCGGCGAGGCCTTCGACAAGACTGCCAAGATGCTCGGTGAACCCTACCCGGGCGGGCCCCACGTGGCGCGACTGGCCGAGTCAGGCAACCTGTCGCGGTTCGACTTCCCACGCCCCATGACCCGCAAGCCGGGTCTGGATTTCAGTTTCAGCGGCCTCAAGACCCACACACTGACCACCCTGGAGTCTGTGGGAGGCCGTGACCAGGCCGACGAGCAGACCCGCGCCGACATTGCCTGTGCCTTCCAGCAGGCGGTGGTCGATACCCTGGTGATCAAGTGCCGGCGTGCGCTGGAACAGGAAGGCCTCGATACCCTGGTGATCGCCGGTGGCGTCAGCGCCAACAAGGAACTGCGGCGCCAGCTCAAGGAGGCCCTGGCCAAACTGGGGGGCCAGGTGTTCTACCCGGGACTGCGGTTCTGCACTGATAACGGTGCGATGATTGCCTACGCGGGCTGCCAGCGCCTGCTGGCGGGCGAGGTGGACCCCACCGATGCGGCGGTGCGGCCGCGCTGGCCGCTGGACGAATTGCCGCCGCTGGGCGGTGCTTCCCAGGCCGCCTGATATGGACCGGGTGTTTCTCAGCGACCTGGTGGTGGAGGCCATCATCGGCATACACCCCTGGGAACGCGAGGTACCCCAGCGCCTGGTCCTGCAACTGGAAGTGGCGGTGGATGTAGCCGCCGTGGCCGCCACCGATGACCTCGACCTGACCGTGGATTACTCGGCGCTGGCTGAGCGCGTGCGCGGGTTTATCCGCGACGGTCGCTATCGGCTGCTGGAAACCCTGGCTGAGGAAGCCGCGGCCATGATCCAAACAGAGTTCGGTGTGAATTGGCTGCGCCTGAAGGTCGGCAAACCCGGCGCCGTGATCACAGCCAGTGAGGTGGGCGTGCAGATCGAGCGCGGCACGCGCCCATGACCCGGGTTTACCTGGGCGTGGGCAGCAATATCGATCGCGACGCCAATATCCGCACCGGCCTCGATAACCTGCAGGCCGATTTCGACCTCCGGCGTGTATCGTCCGTGTATGAAAGCGCTGCCCTCGGTTTCGACGGCCCCGCCTTTTACAATCTCGCCGTCGAACTTGAGACCGATATCGAACTGGCGCCTCTGGCGCGCTACCTGCGGCAGATGGAATACCGCATGGGCCGGCCGCGGGATGCGAGTCGATTCAGTTCACGCACCCTGGATCTCGATATCCTCTGCTACGGCGACAGTTGCGGTATTGTCGACGGCATCGAGCTGCCGCGTGCTGAAATCCTCGAGAATGCCTATGTGCTGGCGCCGCTGGCCGAGCTGGCCCCGGAGGTCCTGCTGCCGGGCGGCGACGAGAAGTTCTCGGAACTATGGCGGCGGCTCGCTGACAGTATGCAGCCGGTGCAGGGCGTTGAATTCGACTGGGGTGGCCGGCAACTGCCGCTGACGGCCTGCCTGGGCTAGCCGAGGCGTTTCATCCTTTCCGCGCGCAGCCGCATGCCGACCTCTCTACCGGAAACGCCGGCGACGGCAATGGCGGCTATATCCACTTCCTTGCAGGCGGCCAGGGCATTGCGCCAGAAGTCGGCGTCAGCTTCCGGGTGCATGGCGCCAAGCGTATCCAGCAGCTGAGCGAAACGTTCCGGGCGCCGAAAGGCATCGGTCTTCTCCAGTACCTGCAGTCGCCCGGCAGCGTCCAGTTGCGCGGGTCCTCTCAGGGATTGTTCCTGGGTGGCCCATTGCACCGCCAGTTCCCTGAAACGGTTGGGCGCATGGAGCCGCTCGCAGAGAGCCTCGACCTGGTCCCTCTCCAGCCCGGAGCACAGCGCGGCAAAGCGAATCTCGGGCTCGGCGTTGGCGGCGGTGGCTCGACCCAGGTGGTCCCGCGCCCCCGGTGCCGCGCTGAGTTCCGGTAGCAGCGCCTTGTCTGCACCGCAGGCTTCCAGCACCGCGAGAAATTCCTCCGGATTGCCTGTTTGCAGGGCCCGCGCCATTTCGTTCCAGATGCGCTCGGCGGACAGGGTCGCCAGTTCGCCGCTCTCTGACAGGCTGCGCATCAGGGCCAGAGTGTCACTGTCGACGGTGAATCCCAGGTGGTGCAGGTAGGCGGCAAAGCGCGCCACCCGCAGCACCCGCAGCGGGTCTTCCACGAAGGCCGGCGAGACATGGCGCAGTCGCCGGGCCGCGAGGTCGGCCTGCCCGCCGTAGGGGTCGATCAGCTCGCCATGATCAGTCTCGGCCATGGCGTTGACGGTCAGGTCGCGGCGCATGAGGTCTTGTTCCAGGGTGACCGAGGGGTCGCTGTGCACTTCGAAGCCGGTATGGCCTCGGCCGGCCTTGCGCTCGGTGCGCGCCAGCGCATACTCGTCGCCGCTCTCGGGGTGAAGGAACACCGGGAAATCGCGGCCCACCTGGCGGAAGCCCTGCTCCAGCAGCTCCTCGGGGGTGGCGCCCACCACTACCCAGTCGCGCTCGTGCACGGGCAGGTCGAGAAGTCGGTCGCGTACTGCGCCGCCTACCAGATAGGTTTTCATGGGCAGGGATTATTCAGGAACAGTCGCAGCTGTACCACTCACCGGTGTCGAGGCAGTACATCGACAGGGTGTTACCCCATACACAGCCGGTGTCCATGGCAAACAGGTGGTCGCCTCTGGCCTGGCCCTGCAGGGCCGCCCAGTGTCCGAAGATGATGTTCTGGTTGTGGGTCTCGCGCTGGGTATAGCTGAACCAGGGCGCCACGTTGCGCCCGGGGTTGGGTACCAGGCCCTTGCTCTGCAGGTCCAGTTGGCCGTTGGCGTACAGGAAGCGCATGCGTGTCAGGTAGTTGGTGATGGTGCGCAGGCGCGGGTAGCCCACCAGGGCATCGTTCCAGCGTCGTGGCGAGTTGCCGTACATGCGGGACAGGAACTTGCGCCACTCCGGGCCGCGCAAGGCAGCCTCGACTTCGGCCGCGTACTCGTGGGCGTTCTCCAGCGTCCAGATGTGTGGGATGCCGGCGTGGACCAGCGTGTACTCGTCCTCGGTGTGGATCAGCGGCCGGTGGCGCAGCCAGCGCAACAGTTCATCGCGATCGTGGGCGATGAGAATCTTGTCGAGGGTGTCGGAGCGGCTTTTCTTGCACAGGCCGTTGGCGACTGCCAGCAGGTGCAGGTCGTGATTGCCGAGTACGCAGGTGATGTTGTCGCGACGCTTGTAGACATAGCGCAGGGTACGCAGGGAGTCCGGACCGCGATTGACCAGGTCGCCGACCATCCACAGGCGGTCGCGATCCCAGTTGAAGCTGGCCTTCTTTAGCAGGCATTTCAGGGGTTCAAGGCACCCCTGGATGTCCCCTACCGCATACGTCGCCATACAGTTTCTTGTTGTACGTGTTTACTCTTATTGGCTTGCCAGCGTGTCGGCGATGGCAAGGAACTGTTCCAGGGTCAGGGTTTCCGCCCTCGCGGTTGGGGATATCCCAAGCTGCTCTAATTGTTGCACGTCAACCAGATCGCGCAAGGTATTGCGCAGGGTTTTTCGACGCTGGGAAAACGCCGCGCTGACCACCTGGCGCAGGCGTTTTTCGCGCTCCGGGTCTGGAGCCTGTTGCCGGGGTTGCAGTCGCACGATGGCGGACACAACCTTCGGCGGAGGATTGAAGGCGCCGGGTGGCACGTCGAACAGGGCGTCTACCCGACAGTGGTACTGGGCCATGACTCCGAGCTTGCCCCAGGACTTGCCGCCCGGCTCTGCCGCCAGCCGCTGCACCACCTCGCGCTGCAGCATGAAGTGCATGTCCTTTATCTGCCCGGCAAACGACAGCAGGTGGAATATCAGTGGCGTTGAGATGTTATAGGGCAAGTTGCCAACCACGCGCAGTTGGCTGTCGTCGACCAGGCTACTGAAATCGAGCTTCAGTGCATCGCCCTCGTACAGCCTGAACAGCGGATTGGCGCCAAAGCGGTCCTGCAATTGCGGCACCAGGTCCCGGTCCAGTTCGACCACGTCGAGTCGGGCGCCGCTGGCCAGCAGGCCCTCGGTCAGTGCGCCCTGGCCCGGTCCAATCTCCACCAGGTGCTGGCCGGGGGCCGGCGCAATACTGCCGATAATGCGGTCGATGACGCCCGGGTCGTGCAGGAAATTCTGCCCGAAGCGCTTGCGCGGCTGGTGGGCTTTGGCGGTCGGTCCCGGGCTCATTGCCGATGGCTGGCCAGCTGGCTGGCCAGCGCCAGTGCTTCGGTCAGGCTGCCCGCGTCGGCGCCGCCGCGGCCGGCAAGCTCCAGGGCCGTGCCGTGGTCAACAGAAGTGCGCACGATCGGCAGGCCGAGGGTGACGTTGACGGCCTGGCCGAATCCCGCGTACTTCAGTACCGGCAGGCCCTGATCGTGAAACATGGCAAGCACCGCGTCGCAGCTGTCCAGCACGCGGGGCGTAAACGCTGTGTCAGCTGGTAGTGGCCCCGCCAGGACCATGCCTTCAGCTCGCAAGCGCTCGAGTACCGGGCTGATCACCTCGATCTCTTCACGGCCCAGGTGGCCGCTCTCACCGGCATGGGGATTGAGTCCCAGCACGGCGATGCGCGGCTCGCTTATGGCAAAGCGCCTTTGCAGGTCGTCGTGCAGCACCCGCAGTATCGATTCGATCCGCTCGGGCGTGATGGCATCGGCTACCGCGGCCAGCGGCAAGTGAGTGGTCGCCAGCGCCACCCTCAGGCTGCCGGCCGCCAGCAGCATGACCACCTGCTTTGCAGCGCAGGCCTCGGCCAGGAACTCGGTGTGCCCGGAAAAGCTGATGCCGGCGTCGTTGATGATGGACTTCTGTACCGGCGCCGTGACCAGGGCATCAAATTCGCCGTCCAGGCACCCCTGGCAGCCGCGACGCAGTATCTCCAGCACGTAGGGCGCATTGAGAACGTCGAGCTGGCCCGGCTCCGCGGGCTTGGCCAGCGCCACGGGCAAAACCTGCAGGCTGCCCGCCTGCTGGGGTTCTGGCGCCAGGCCGGCATCGAAGGGTCGCAGCTGCAGCGGCAGGCCGAGCAGGCGGGCGCGGGCTTCCAGCAGGCTTGGGTCGCCCAGGACCACCAACTGGTCGGCATGTGGGTGCTGAGCCAGCTGTACCAGCAGGTCAGGCCCGATGCCGGCGGGCTCTCCGGAGCTGATGGCAATACGCTGGCAGGGCATCACTTGATGTCGATGAAAGCCTCATCCCGGATCTTGCGCAGCCAGGCATCGAGTTCTTCCTGGTACTTGCGCTTGTGCAGCATCTCGCGGGCGCGGTTGCTGACCACCATGCTGGAAAGGTCTTCCTGGCGGCGCTCCACCACTTCGAGGATGTGCCAGCCATACTGGCTCTCGAAAGGCTGGGAAATGCTGTTCAGCTCGGTGGAGTTCATGATGTTCTCGAACTCCGGCACCATCTGGCCCGGTGTGGTCCAGCCGAGGTCGCCGCCCTCCGCGGCGGTGCCGATATCTTCGGAGTACTCCCGCGCCAATGCGCCGAAGTCTTCACCGCCGATAATGTCTTCGCGCAGCTCGCGGGCCAGTTCGCGGGTTTCCTCAGAGCTGCGAATCGCCGACGGCTTGAGCAGGATATGGCGCACCTTGGTCTGCTGCACCAGCATCTCGCCGCCGCGTTTCTCGGCCAGGAATACCAGGTGATAGCCGCTGGCGCTGCGAATGGGAGCGGCGGTTTCACCCACCTTGAGGCCGGGCGCAACGTCGGCGAACAGGCTGGGCAGGTTGTCACGCGAGCGCCAGCCGAGATCGCCGCCCTGGAAGGGCAGGCCGCTGCCGCCGACAACCTCGTCGAAATTCTCGCCTGCGGCGATGCGGGTATAGAGGGCGTTGATCTGTTCCGCCACGGCCTGGTCCTCGGCGGAACCCGGTTCACCGGAGACCGCCAGCAAGGCGTGTACCAGGTGGTATTCCTCGGCTGTGAGCTGCTTGCCTTCCTCGGATTCGAGGAAGTTCTCCACTTCCTCGTCGGTAATCTGCACCCGCTGGTTGACGTTGCCCTGCTGTACGCGCTGGATGACGAACTCACGCCGCACGTCCTCACGCATGGCCTGGTAGGAGCGTCCGTCGGTCTCAAGCTGTTGGCGGAACTGCTCCAGGTTCATGCCATTGCGCGCTGCGATCCGCGTGATGGAATCATTGAGCTGGGCATCGCTGATGCGAACGCCCGCCCGCCGCCCCATCTGCAGCTGGATGCTCTCCAGGATCAGCCGGTCCAGGGTTTCGCGTACCAGTACATCCTGCGGGGGCGCCTCGCGACCCTGGCGCTCCAAGCCTTCGTTCACCAGCGCCAGGCGGCGGCGCAGCTCACTGGCCATGATCACATCGTCCTCGACGATGGCGACCACGGAATCCAGTATCTGGGTTTGTGCCATGGCGGCCGGTGCTACCAGCCCGCCAAGCATCCACAGCGTGCAGCCCTGGAAAAAGAGACCGGCTGCCAGACGCTTATAAATCACTGTCTTCGTATCCTCGAATAAACTCTTCCAGCAACTCGGAGACGCGGGTGCCTATGCCGCCCAGTCCCTTGAGCTGGAATTCGATGTAGGTTGCATTTTCGTATTCGACCAGGTCCTGGGCGGCTCGGTTCGTGTTCTGGTCGATATAGCGCTGATAGACGAGCCGCACTCGCCAGCAGCAGCTATTGTACTCTATTCCGGCCATATCATTGACCCGCTCGTTCTCTTCCAGGTCGTACAGGGAACGCAGGAAAATCCGCCACTCCTTGCTGAACGGGTAGTAGGTGGAGAAATCCAGCTGGTCGATATCAAGGCCGTCGTTGGCGGTGGTGCGGTTGCGCCGGTAGCTGTAGCCGAGGTTGACGATGGCGCCGCCGTCGCCGCGCCAGCCGGCCTGGAAGGTGCTCTGGTCAATCTCGTTCTCGTCGGTATTCCACAGCCAGGCGGAGCGAAACTCCCACTGTTCGGTCGGTGAGATAGCAAACTCTGCGGCAATGGCCGAGCTGCCCTCGGTGTCTTCCGGGCCGATGGCGCCGACGCTCACCAGGCGATCGTCGAAGTAGTAGATCTGCCCGATACTGGCGGCCAGCTTCTCGCGGCCGCTGTCCTGGTCGATAAAGCGCGTGGTCAGGCCTACCGATACCTGGTTGGAGTCGTCGATGCGGTCGTTGCCCGAGAAGCGCGTCTCCCGGAACAGCTGGTTGTAGGTAAAGGTCAGTTCCGTGGTGTCGAAGCTGGGCAAGCCTTCCTGCTCTTCGAAATCCGACCACAGGTAATACACCCGCGGTTCGAGGGTCTGCAGGCCCCAGGCTGTGCTGCGTTCAAAGAACAGGCCGCCGTCGAGACTGAACATCGGCGCGCCCACATCAGGCGTGTCGTCCGGAGCACCGTCGAAGAACACGTCTTCATCGAGATCGTAGTTGAGCTGCCGGTACTTGGCGGTGGGTGTTAGAAAGCCCCAGATCCACCGCATCGGGAAGTTGCCGCCGACCTCGTTGTAGAGCCGGTGGCCGGTGGGTTCATCGTTGTGATCAAAGTAGGCGTAGTCGCTCTGCAACAGCAGGTTGGGAGTAAAGTCCTGGCTGGTCGCGGTGCGCCGCAGGTTGAGCTGCGGCAGCTTGCTGTACTGGTCGCGCTCGACGTCACGGGCGATGGTCTGGAACTCTTCAAAGCGCAGGGTGGTCTGCCAGCTGTCACCCAGGTAGTCCACCTGGCCAGCCTGCAGCAGGTGGGTGGACTGCTTCAGTTGCAGCGAGGTGGTGCCGATGTCGTTGAAGTACTCATCGTCGCTGGTTTTGGTGAAATCGATGTTGGTGCGCCAGCGCTCCTTGAACTCGCCGGTCTGTTCGATTGCCGACAACCAGCGGTCGCCGTCTTCGCCTGGTACGTCGTCCTGGTACTGGTCGTCGCCGCTGATCCAGGCACCCCCCAGCTCCCAGTAGCCCGCCTGGGCCGACAGATGGCGCAACTCCAGCTCGGTCAACAGCCCGCGGTCCATGATATAGCGCGGTGTCAGGGTGGCGTCATAGTTGGGCGCCAGGTTGAAGTAGTAGGGGGTAGCCAGGTCAAGGCCGCCGTTGGAATCGTCGGTAATCTCCGGGAACAGGAAGCCCGACTTGCGGCGATCGTCAAGGGGAAAGCGCAGATAAGGCGTATAGACCACGGGGGTGCCGCCGAGCTCGATCTTGGCATCCCGGGCCACGCCAACGCCCTCTTCGATATCCAGCTCAATGTCCTTGGCCTGGAGCACCCAGCCATTGTTCAGTGGCGGGCAATAGCTGTAGTAGCCATCGTCCAGTTCGATGATGCCATCGCCCCGGCGCACCACCAGGTCGGCGCCGCCGCGCAGGTGCTGGTCGTGCAGCACAAACTGGTTGGCGGTGAGACGCGCTTCACCGCTATTGGAGTCCAGCGAACCCGTTGCGCCCCGCAACAGCAGGCCCGGCTCACGGATTTCCACCTCACCCAGCAGGCTGCCGGTGCCGGTGACGCGGTTGTATTCAGCCTCGGCGGCGCGAATGACCCGGTAGCCCTGGCGCGCTTCGACGCCGCCGAAGAACCGCACCATGTCGCCCTCCAGCTCCGAGCGCTCGGCGGTGGCCTCGATCTCCTGGGTGGAAGGGTCCTTCGAGGTGTCGACGCCCGCCAGGGGGTCCCGATAGCTGCCGCGGCAGCGCTGGCTGCGCTGGGCCGTGCGACCCTCCTGGTCAACCTCGCTGGTCCAGTCCAGGAAAGGAAAGGCGCCGCAGTCATTGGCGGTGGGCTCGGCAGGGCTGGTATCCTCGCCCGGCGTCTCACTCCCGGTCTCCTCACTCCAGCCGGGCGGGCTCATCAGCAGGGCCGCGACCAGGCACAGCGCAGTGCGGTGCCGGGGGCGACAGACAAACCGATTGTGGATGCCGCGTGGCCAGTCCCTGGTCATGATGCTGCGTGGTATGTTGATAGAGGAGATTGAGGGAAAGGGATGATAAAGCATTCTCAAGGGTCGCGCCCGTGCTAATGGACGCCCGGCAGGACGAGCTGCGCAGCTGGGCCTGCGAAGCGCTGGCCGCCGAGGCCGACCGGATACGCTGGGAAAGCGTGTCGGGTGAGGCCAGTGCGCGCCGCTATTTCCGGCTGTGGAACGGTGAGCGCAGTGTGATCTGCGCCGATGCGCCGCCCGCTACGGAAAAGAATGCCGAGTTCGTGGCGGTTCAGTCCCTGTTGGCCAATGCCGGCCTGCCGGTGCCTGAGCTGCTGGCCCAGGACCTGCCCCGCGGTTTCCTGCTGCTGGAAGACCTCGGCAGCCGCCACCTGGAAGATGCGCTGGATGTCGCCCACCCCCCGGAGGACTACCTCGGGGCAATGGCACTGCTGCTGCGCTTGCAGGGCGTGGATATCAGCACTGCGCGGCTGCCGACCTATGATGACGCGCTACTCGGCGAGGAGTTTGGGCGCTGCCGCGAATGGTTCTGCGAGAACTACCTCGGCATGGAGCTGCCGCCGGAGGAGGCGGGCGTGATCAGTGGACTGGGTGAGCAACTGGTGGCCTGCGCCCTGCAGCAGCCGCAGGTACTGGTGTACCGCGACTACATGTGCCGTAACCTGCTGGTGAAGCCGGACGGCGGCCTGGGCCTGATCGATTTCCAGGATGCCGTGGTGGGGCCACTCTGCTACGACCTCGCCTCCCTGCTCAAGGATTGCTACCTGCGCTGGCCACCGGAGCAGGTGCGCAAATGGGCACTCGGCTATCGCCGGGAGCTGCTGGCCGCGGGTCGGCCCGCCGCTGACAGCGACGAGGACTTCCTGCGCTGGTTTGACTGGATCGGCCTGCACCGCCATATCAAGGTGTTGGGCAACTTCACCCGCCTGGCTCTGCGTGATGACAAGCCCGGTTACCTCAAGGATATCCCGCTGGTGCTGCAGTACATTCGCGAGGTGCTGCCGCGCTATAGCGAATTTTCTGATTTTGCGAATTGGTGGCAACAGCGCGTCGAGCCGGTGGTCGCCGGGGTGAGTTGGGGAGCGCGCCAGTGAAGGCGATGATCCTGGCGGCGGGCCGCGGCGAGCGCATGCGGCCGCTCACCGAGCACACCCCGAAGCCACTGTTGCAGGTCGGGGGCAAGCCGCTGATCGAATACCACGTCGAGCGCCTGCTGGCGGCGGGCTTCGAAGCACTGGTTATCAATGTGTCCTGGCTTGGTGAGCAGATTGTCGCGGCACTGGCGGCGTCACCCTGGGCAGACCGCATCCACTGGTCGCGGGAAGAGTTGCCGCTGGAAACCGCGGGCGGCATCGTGCAGGCGCTGCCGCTGTTGGGAGATGCACCCTTCGCCGTAGTCAACGGTGATATCTGGACCGACTATCCCTTTGCAGACCTGCTGGCGACTGCGCCGCCGCCCGGGGGCGCCCACCTGGTGCTGGTCGATAACCCGCCGCAGCATCCCGCAGGCGACTTCCGCCTGCAGGCAGGATTGCTGGATCGCGGTGAGGGCGAACGCTTTACCTACAGCGGGGTGGGTGTCTACAGCCCCGGCCTGTTCGCGGACTGTGCGCCGGGTGCGCGCCCGCTGCTGCCGCTGCTGGAGCGGGCCATCGGGGCCGGCGCGCTGGCCGGCGAGCACTACCGCGGTGACTGGGAAGATGTTGGCACACCGCAGCGGCTGGCGGCGCTGGATGCGCGACTGGCCATCCATTAGAATGCCGCCTTTCCAGAAGAGCCCCTGACCATGCGCGACTACCTGATTGCCCCCTCCATTCTCTCCGCCGATTTCGCCCGCCTTGGCGAAGAGGTGGACAACGTGCTGGCGGCCGGTGCCGATGTGGTTCATTTCGACGTTATGGACAACCACTACGTCCCCAACCTGACGATCGGTCCGATGGTTTGCAAGGCGCTGCGCGACCACGGTGTTACCGCACCCATCGATGTGCACCTGATGGTGTCACCGGTGGATCGCCTGATCGAGGATTTTGCGCAGGCGGGGGCCAGCTATATCACTTTTCACCCTGATGCCTCGGTCCACGTCGACCGCTCCTTGCAAATGATCCGCGATGCCGGCTGCAAATCCGGCCTGGTGTTTAATCCCGCGGCCAGCCTTGAACCCCTGCGCTACGTAATGGACAAGGTGGACATGGTGTTGCTGATGTCGGTCAACCCGGGATTCGGCGGCCAGTCGTTCATCCCCTCGGCACTCGACAAGCTGCGCGAGGCCCGCGGCCTGATCGACGACAGCGGCCTGGATATCCGCCTGGAGATCGACGGTGGAGTGTCGGCGAAGAATATCCGCGAGATCGCCAAGGCCGGCGCTGACACTTTCGTCGCGGGTTCGGCCATCTTCAACGCGCCCGACTACGCCGAGGTCATCGCGGCCATGCGGTCCGAGCTGGCCGCCGTTGCGTGAGCACCTTGCTCAGGTACAATGACGTACTTTTCTTCCATCCTGGAGACCGCTGTGCGAGCAGCAGGAACTAGCCCGGGCATGTTCATGCCCACCATCACCCGCTGGCGATGGTAACTGGCACGGCCTGACGGCCGCGCTTTAGTGCTGTTCCCTTTTTCTGTCTCCGAGGATGTCCCATGACCCCGCAACAATTCGCCGACCTGGCGGCGCAGGACTACAACCGCATACCGGTTAGCCGCGAAGTTCTCGCGGATACTGAAACGCCCCTCAGTGCCTATCGCAAGCTGGCCGACGGCCCCTGGTCGTTCCTGCTGGAATCCGTGCAAGGCGGTGAGAAGTGGGGGCGCTACTCGATAATCGGCCTGCCCTGCAGGCAGCGACTGGAAGTGCGCGGCTACCAGGTGCGCCTGATCGACGGCGACACCACCACCTTTGAACAGCAGGTCGAGGACCCGCTGGCTTTTGTCGAAAAGTTCGGACGACGTTTTCAGGTACCCCAGCTTGAGGATCTGCCCATCTTTCACGGCGGGCTGGTCGGCTATTTCGGCTACGACTGCGTGCGTTATGTGGAGCCGCGGCTCAGGGACACCGTGCCCGACGACGAGCTCGGGGTGCCCGACGTGCTGCTGATGGTGGCTGACGAGATCCTGGTGTTCGACAATCTCGCCGGCACGGTGCGCCTGGTGGTCACTGTCGACCCGGCGAATGCTGACGCCTGGGAGAGCGCCCAGGCTCGGCTGGACGAGCTGACCGCACGGCTGCGCGAGCCCATGGCGCCGGCGGCGGAGATTGACCTGGCGGCGGCCAGTGCCTCGCGCTCCGAAGAAGCCATGGCGGAGAGCCAGTACCGCTCGCACTTCACCGAGGCCTCCTATTTCGAGGCGGTGGATCGCATCAAGGAGTACATCCTGGCGGGCGATGTCATGCAGGTAGTGCCCTCCCAACGCCTGAGCCTGCCGTTTGCAGCGCCGGCGCTGGACCTGTACCGGGCGCTGCGCAACCTGAACCCGTCGCCCTACATGTACTACCTGAACCTGCAGGACTTCCACATCGTCGGATCCTCGCCGGAGATTCTCGCGCGCCTGGAACAGGGCACGGTCACGGTGCGGCCGATCGCCGGCACCCGGCGTCGGGGACGCAGCGAGGCCGAGGATCGCGAGATGGAAGCGGAACTGCTGGCAGACCCCAAGGAAATTGCCGAGCACCTGATGCTGATTGACCTCGGACGCAACGACGTCGGCCGTATCGCCAATACCGGCAGTGTCGAGCTCACCGACAAGATGGTGGTCGAGCGTTACTCCCATGTCATGCATATCGTTTCCAACGTGACTGGGGAACTTGGCCCGGACTACAGCGCGGTCGATGTGCTGCGCGCGACATTGCCAGCGGGCACCCTCAGCGGTGCGCCGAAGATTCGCGCCATGGAGATCATCGATGAACTGGAGCCGGTGAAGCGCTGCGTCTACGGCGGCGCGGTGGGCTATATTTCCTGGCAGGGTGACATGGATACCGCCATCGCCATTCGCACCGCGGTCATCAAGGACGACACACTGCACATCCAGGCCGGCGGCGGTGTTGTGGCCGACTCGGTACCGCGCCTGGAGTACAAGGAAACCATGAACAAGGCGCGCGCCATGTTCCGGGCCGCTGCCATGGTGCAGTCAGGTAGTGAGGGGACCAGCGGCGGTGTTGTGGGTGGAGAGAAGTGACATGTTATTGATGATCGACAACTACGACTCCTTTACCTACAACGTGGTGCAGTACCTCGGAGAACTGGGTGCCGACGTCAAGGTGCTGCGCAATGACCAGGTCGACGTGGCCGGCGTTGAGGCGCTTACGCCCGAACGGATTGTAATATCGCCGGGACCCTGCACACCCAACGAGGCCGGCATCTCGATGCCGCTGATTGAAGCCATGGCCGGGCGCCTGCCCATCCTCGGTATTTGCCTGGGACACCAGAGCATTGGCCAGGTGTTTGGCGGCAAGGTGGTGCGCGCGCGACAGGTGATGCACGGCAAGACCTCGCTTATTCACCACCGCGGCGAGGGCGTATTCGCGGGGCTCAGCAATCCTTTCGAGGCGACCCGCTATCACTCGCTGGTGGTGGAACGCGACAGCCTGCCGGATTGCCTTGAAATCACCGCCTGGACAGAAACTGATGATGGCGAGCTCGACGAGATCATGGGCCTGCGCCATCGCGAACTGGCGGTGGAAGGGGTGCAGTTTCACCCGGAGTCGATACTGACCGCACACGGCCACGACCTGCTGCGCAACTTCCTCAACCAGGGAGCGAACTGACAATGAATATCCAACAGGCTATCGAACGACTGGTTGAGTCGGCCGATATCAACAGTGAGGAAATGCGCTCGGTGATGCGCCAGGTGATGGGGGGCGAAGCCACACCGGCACAGATCGGTGCCTTCCTGGTAGCGCTGCGCATCAAGGGAGAAACCATCGACGAGATTGCCGCCGCCACCGAGGTCATGCGGGAACTGGCCACGCCGGTAGAGATCGAGGCCGAGCATCTGGTGGATATCGTCGGCACCGGCGGCGACGGTGCCAACCTGTTTAATGTGTCCACCGCCGCCAGCTTTGTGGCCGCGGCGGCCGGCGCCCACGTTGCAAAGCACGGCAATCGCAGCGTTTCCAGCACCAGTGGTTCTTCCGACGTACTGCAAGCGCTGGGGGTGAAGCTGGAGCTCACTCCCGAGCAGGTAGCCCGCTGTGTGGCTGAAGTCGGTATGGGTTTCATGTTCGCACCGCAGCACCACAGCGCCATGAAGCATGCGGCCGGTCCCCGCAAGGAACTGGGTCTGCGCACTGTGTTCAACATGCTGGGGCCAATGACCAACCCCGCTGGGGTGAAGCGGCAGCTGATAGGCGTATTCGATCCCGGCCTCTGCAGACCCATGGCGGAAGTGCTCAAGCGTCTCGGCAGCGAGCACATCATGGTTGTGCACGCCCATGACGGTCTCGACGAAATCAGCATCGCCGGCCCCACCCATGTGGCGGAGCTGCGCGATGGGTCGATCAGTGAATATGACATCCAGCCCGCTGACTTCGGGCGGTCGCCGGGCTCACTGGACGAGCTTGTGGTCGGCAGCGCCGATCAGTCGGTCCAGCTCATCAAGGCGGCGCTGGCTGGCAAGCATGAGGATGCTGCCGGCATGGTGATTCTCAATGCGGGCGCTGCAATCTATGTCAGTGGTGTGGCCCCGACCCTGGCAGACGGCGTGCAGATGGCAGACGATGCCGTGGCCAGTGGCGCCGCCTTGCAGAAGATCACAGAGCTTGTGCAGTTCACTGAGTTCGCCACCGCATGAACACGCCCACCATCCTGCGGGAGATTATTGACCGCAAATGGCAGGAGGTATCCGAACGTTCGGCGACGGTGTCCCTGTCTGAACTCGAGGCGCGCGCTCGCGAGCAGGATGCCTGTCGCGGGTTTGCCGCTGCACTGGTGGATACTGCTGCGATGCGACCGGCGGTGATCGCTGAGGCCAAGCGCGCTTCGCCGAGCAAAGGAGTGATTCGCGAGCAATTTGACCCGACGGCGATCGCCCGAAGCTATGAAGCCGGGGGCGCCTGCTGCCTGTCGGTGCTGACCGACGTGGACTTCTTCCAGGGCGCCGATGCCTACCTGCAGCAGGCGCGCGCTGCTTGTGCCTTGCCGGTGATTCGCAAGGACTTTATCGTCGACCCCTACCAGGTGCTGGAAGCCCGAGCGCTGGGTGCCGATTGCATACTGCTGATTGTCTCCGCGCTGGAGGATGGCCAGATGGCGGAGCTGAATGCGGCCGCTATTGACCTCGGCATGGACGTGTTGATCGAAGTCCATGATCGCGAAGAGCTGGAACGCAGCCTGCCGCTGGGTAACCGGCTGGTGGGCATCAACAACCGCAACCTGCACAGCTTCGAAACGCGACTGGAAACCACCTGGGAGCTGTTGCCGAATATCCCCGCCGATCGGCTGGTGATCACCGAGAGTGGTATCCATACCCGGGGCGACGTAACGGCCATGCAGGAGCGCGAGGTGAACGCTTTCCTGGTAGGCGAAGCGTTCATGCGTGCCGAGGATCCGGGTGCGCGTCTCAGGGAATTGTTCTTCTAGGGAACTAGCAGGCAGCCCTATTTATGGGCAGCCCGTGGAAATGCCAGGGAGCTAGGAGTTGGTGCGCAGCTGTTCGTTGCGAGAGGCGTCAAAGACGACAATAGTCTTGCCGCTGGCAGTCAGCAGGCCGTCGTCCTCCAGCGTCTTCAGGACTCGCCCTGCCATTTCCCGAGAGCAGCCGACTATGCGCCCCAGCTCCTGCCGGGTCACCTTGATCTGCATGCCATCCGGGTGAGTCATGGCGTCCGGTTGCTGGCAGAGGTCCAGCAGCGTGTGGGCGATACGCCCTGACACGTCGACAAAGGCCAGGTCCGACAGCTTGCGGGTGGTGATGCGCAGGCGGTCCGCCATCTGCTTGCCTATGGCAAACAGGATGTCGGGGAACTGGGCGCGAATCTTGTGGAATCGCTCGTAGCTGATTTCCGCGACTTCGCACTGGGTCTTGGCCTGCACGAGTGCGCTGCGGGGCTCCTCGTCGTCACCGAACAGGCCCATTTCGCCAAAGAAATCTCCGGGGTTCAGGTAGCTGACTACCATGTCGTGATCGTCATCATCCTCGACAATCACAGACACCGATCCGTCGAGAATGAAATACAGCGAGTTGCTGATTTCGCCCATGCGAATGATCTGCGACTTGGGCTTGAAGTCCTGGCGCTGACAGTAGCGCAGGAAGTTCTCGATGTTGGGAATGGCGTTGAGAATTTGAGGTTTAATCAAACCCTACTCTCCTGTGGGTTTATCTGCGTAATAGTAGACTAGTGGCGACTAAAGTAAACATATACCTTTTTTCTCAATAGTAACGAAACTTCAAGGACTTACTCACCATGGAAGCAACAATCAAATGGGTCGATAACGCCATGTTCCTGGCGGAATCCGGCAGCGGACATAGCGTCGTGATGGATGGGCCGCCCGACCACGGCGGTCGCAACCTGGGCCCGCGACCCATGGAAATGCTGCTCATGGGATTGGGGGGGTGCTCCGCCTTTGATGTCATGTCCATGCTGAAGAAGTCGCGTCAGGATGTGGCCGACTGCCGCGCCGAACTGACCGCGGAGCGCGCCGATGCGGTACCGGCGGTGTTCACCAAAATCCACCTGCACTTTGTGGTAACGGGGCGTGGGCTCAAGGAGAACCAGGTGGCGCGCGCCGTGTCCCTGTCCGCAGAGAAGTACTGCTCGGCGAGCATCATGATGGAAGCGGCTGGCGTTGAGGTAACGCACAGCCATGAGATAGCGGAAGTGGTCTAGCGCGTTAATCGCGCCGTTTCAGACCCGGTAGCTGGTATCCGTCATTACCCGGGCGATGCCCGCCATGGCGCGCTTCACCGGCTCCGGGAATTCCTCGCCGCCTGCTTCCAGGGCGGTCTCGCCATGCCGGCGCTCGTCTTCCAGCATCTGCTCGATGATACGACGGCTGCGGTGATCATCTTCCGGCAGGCGCTCGAGGTGATCCTCGAGATGGCGACAGACCCGGTCTTCAGTGGCCGCCACAAACCCCAGGCTCCAGCGGTCGCCGGCGATGCCGGCGGCGGCACCCATCGCAAATGACAGGCCATACCAGATGGGATTGAGACGGCTGGTGTGACTGCCAAGCTGGTTGAGCCGCTCCTCACACCACACCAGGTGATCTATTTCCTCAGCCGCAGCCTGTTCCATTTCCTCGCGTACATCCGGCAGGCGGGCAGTGAGTGCCTGGCCCTGGTAGAGGGCCTGGGCGCAGACTTCACCGGTGTGATTGACGCGCATCAGGCCGGCGGCATGGTGCCGCTCGCTATCGCTGAGCTCAGTTTCTGCCGTGGCTTCTGCCGGCGAGGGTCGATTGGCCTGGTTCGCCTCACCGCCCAGGGTGCGCAGCACCTGGTCGGCGTTGTCGATCATGCGATCCAGTAGTGAGAGTCTGCGTCGTTCCATCCCAGCAATTGTAGCGGAATCCGCCGCGCGCGTTAGCCCTCGCGCTCGATAGCGCGCCAGCCGATGTCGCGGCGGAATACAACGCCTTCCCAGCAGATTTTCTCGACGCCGGCGTAGGCGGCATCGCGGGCGGCGGAAATGGTATCGCCCAGCGCGGTAACGCACAGCACCCGGCCGCCGCTGGTCACGGTCTTGCCGTTGGCACTGGCGGTGCCGGCGTGGAAGACCTTGGTAGTGTCGCTGTCGGCCTGCTCGAGACCGAGGATCTCGAAGCCCTTGCCGTAGCTGCCCGGGTAGCCCCCGGCCGCCATGACCACGCCCATGCTGGGGCGCGCGTCCCACTCTGTATCGGTAGCATCCAGCTCGCAGTCCAGGGCGGCATTGCACAGTGCACACAGATCGGACTTGAGCCGCACCATGATCGGCTGGGTTTCCGGGTCGCCAAAGCGGCAGTTGAATTCGATGACGCGTGGGCTGCCGTCGGAGGCAATCATCAGGCCGGCGTAGAGAAAGCCGGTATAGGGCATGCCATCGGCCGCCATGCCGGCCACCGTCGGGTGGATCACCTCGTCCATGATGCGCTGGTAGACCGCGTCGGTAACTACCGGGGCGGGGGAGTAGGCGCCCATGCCGCCGGTGTTGGGTCCGGTATCGCCGTCGCCAATGCGCTTGTGATCCTGGCTGGTGGCCATCGGCAGCACGTTCTTGCCGTCGACCATGACGATAAAGCTGGCTTCCTCACCCTGCAGGAAATCCTCTATCACCACCCGGCAGCCGGCCTCGCCGAAGGCGTTGCCGGATAGCATGTCGCGCACTGCGTGCTCAGCCTGTTCCAGGGTCTCGGCGACGATTACGCCCTTGCCGGCCGCCAGGCCGTCGGCTTTCACCACGATCGGTGCGCCGCGCTCAGCCAGGTAGGCGAGCGCCGGCTCGAGTTCAGTGAAATTCTGGTAGGCCGCAGTGGGAATGTTGTGGCGTGCCAGGAAATCCTTGGTAAAGGCCTTGGAGCCCTCGAGCTGGGCGGCCGCTGCTGAGGGACCGAAACAGCGCAGGCCGCGCTCGTTGAAGAAGTCGACGATGCCATCCACAAGTGGCGCCTCGGGGCCGACGATGGTCAGGCCAACGTCGTTGGCCTGGCAGAATTCTGCCAGTGCGCCGAAGTCGCCGGGTGCAATATCAATATTTTCGATACCGGCTTCCGCCGCCGTGCCGGCGTTGCCGGGTGCGACAAATACGATTTCCGTCTGGGGCGACTGCGCCGCCTTCCAGGCGAGGGCGTGTTCGCGGCCACCGCTGCCAATCACCAGCACATTCACCGTGGCTACCTCCTCTATCAGTGGCGGAAGTGCCGCATGCCGGTGAAGACCATGGCCATACCGTGCTCGTCGGCGGCGGCGATGACCTCTTCGTCGCGAATCGAACCACCCGGCTGGATAACAGCGCTGATGCCCACCGCCGCGGCATTGTCGATGCCGTCCCGAAACGGGAAAAAGGCATCCGAAGCCATGACCGAACCCTTAACCTCCAGCCCCGCGTGCTCCGCCTTGATGGCGGCAATGCGCGCGGAGTTCACGCGGCTCATCTGGCCCGCGCCAACACCGATGGTCTGGCCGCCGGCGGCGTAGACGATGGCGTTGGACTTTACGAACTTGGCGACCTTCCAGGCAAACAGCAGGTCTTGCATCTGCTCGGCGTCGGGCTGCTTCTGGCTGACGATTTTCAGGTCGTCGACGTCGACCATGCCGAGGTCGCGATCCTGTACCAGCAGGCCGCCATTGACGCGCTTGTAGTCGAGGGCCGGAGTTGACGAGCTCCAGGCGCCGCATCTCAGTACACGCACGTTTTCCTTGGCTGCGGTGGCGGCCAGTGCCTCGGCGCTGACCTCTGGCGCAATGATCACTTCCACGAACTGGCGCTCGATAATGCTGGCCGCGGTGGCGGCGTCCAGCTCGCGGTTGAAAGCGATGATGCCGCCGAAGGCCGACTCCGGGTCAGTGGCAAAGGCGCGCTCGTAGGCATCCCCGATGCTTGCACCGACAGCGACGCCGCAGGGGTTGGCGTGCTTGACGATCACGCAGGCTGGAGCCTCAAAGCCCTTGACGCATTCCAGTGCCGCGTCGGTATCGGCGACATTGTTATAAGACAGCGCCTTGCCCTGCAGCTGCTCCGCGGTGGCGATGCCGGCTTCGGCCGGGTTGGCCTCCCTGTAGAACGCTGCCGCCTGGTGCGGGTTCTCGCCATAGCGCATTTCCTGGACCCGGTGGAACTGGGTGGAGAAAGTGCGCGGGAAGGCTTCGCTGCCGCCGTCTACCAGACGTCCGAAGTGGTTGGCGATGGCTGCGTCGTAGGCAGCGGTGTGCTCGTAGGCGCGAATCGCCAGGTCGAAACGGGTGCGATAGCTGAGGCTGCCGCCGGTGTCCTGCAGTTCTTCAAGGATGCAGGGGTAGTTACCGGCATTTACCACGATGGTGACGAAGCGGTGATTCTTGGCGGCGGCGCGCACCATGGTTGGGCCGCCGATGTCGATGTTCTCCACCGCGTCCTCGAAGCTGCAATCCGGTTTCGCCACGGTCTGCTCGAAGGGATAGAGGTTCACCACTACCATGTCGATGGCGTCGATGCCGTGCTCGGCCATGACTGCGTCATCGGTACCGCGGCGCGCCAGGATACCGCCGTGCACCTTGGGGTGCAGGGTTTTGACGCGACCGTCCATCATTTCCGGGAAGCCCGTGTACTCAGAGATTTCAGTAACGGCGATACCGGCATCTCTCAGCAGTCGATAGGTGCCGCCGGTGGACAGCAGTTCCACGCCCTGGTCGGCGAGACTACGGGCAAAATCCTCGATTCCGGTCTTGTCGGACACGCTGATCAGGGCGCGCCGAACCGGAACAAGATCTGTCTCAGTCATGGGGGAGTCCAGTTTGCAGGTGAGGGGCGCTAGGCGCCGTTGTCGGTCAGCAGGCCGTATTGCTTGAGCTTCTTGCGCAGGGTGCCGCGGTTGAGACCCAGCATCTGCGATGCCTTGGTCTGATTGTTGCGAGTGTACTGCATGATTTCCTCGAGCAGCGGCGCTTCTACTTCCGCCAGCACCATCTGGTAGACCTCACTGCCCAATTGCCCGTCAAGTTCTTCCAGGTACGCTCTTACCGCCAGTCGCACACTCTGGCGCAGGCTGGCGCCCTTGCCGTTACCGCTCTCGGCGGGCAGGTCCAGTGATGTGCTCGGCGTCCGTTCCGTCAGGGTTTCCCCCACTCTCATGCTGCCAACTCCTCGAAATTGTTGTCGTTGAAATAGGAATACAGCGCGGCTTCCTGTTCGGCGGCGCTTTCCAGCTGGTTGAACCGGCGCCTGAACTGTTCAGCCCCCGGCGCCTGTTGCAGGTACCAGCCTATGTGCTTGCGCGCGATGCGCAGGCCCATGAATTCCCCGTAAAACTCGTATAGCCCGCGCAAGTGCTCGAGCATGATTGCCGCCTTTTCTTCGCGATGTGGCTCCGGCAACAGCTCGCCGTGGGCGAGGTAGTGCGCGATCTGGCCACAGAGCCAGGGGCGGCCCTGGGCGGCGCGGCCAATCATGATGCCGGCAGCACCGGTCTGGGCCAGCACTTTCCCGGCCTGCTTTGGGCTCGCGATATCGCCGTTGGCGAACACCGGCAGGTCAACCGCGCGGCAGATCTCGGCGATGGTCCGGTACTCGGCTTCACCATTGAAGCGGTCAGCGCGGGTTCGGCCGTGCACGGCGAGGGCGGCAATGCCGGCGTCCTCGGCGATGCGGGCAACGGTAACCCCGTTGCGCTGCTCCGGCGACCAGCCGGTGCGAATCTTGAGGGTAACCGGTACCTCAACAGCCGCAGTCACGGCTTCGAGTATGGCGCGTACCAGCGGTTCGTCCCGCAGCAGCGCTGAACCGGCGGCCTTCTTGCAGACTTTCTTGGCCGGGCAGCCCATGTTGATGTCGATGACCTGGGCGCCCAGCTCGACGTTGCGCTGTGCAGCATCCGCCATCATCTCCGGGTCGCCACCGGCAATCTGCACCGAACGTGGCTCGCATTCGTCGCTGTGTACCAGGCGCTGGCGAGACTTGCGGCTGTTCCAGAGGCGGGTATCGCTGGTCACCATTTCCGATACCACCAGACCGGCGCCGAGGCGTTTGCACAAGCGCCGGAACGGCAGATCGGTAACGCCCGCCATCGGTGCGAGAGCGACATTATTGTCGAGTGTGTAGGGACCGATGGCGATCATGCGGCGGTTTGCCCGGAGCGCTGAAAAGGGGCGTTATGATACTCGCAAGCCCAGGAGGCTCCAAGCGCAATTGCGGATTTTTTGATCAGTCCGCGCGGGCGACAACAGGCTCCAGTCTGGCTAGGTAATTGACTGCATCGCGACCCGGGTCCGCCAGCGCCATTGATACCTGGATCTCGCTATTGGGCGGCAGTCGCAGGGGGCCCGAGCCATGCAGGTACTCGGCGGGCAGGAAGGCGCGCCGGGCGCGGGGTTCACCCTGGCGGTTGGTGAATCCCAGCACCAGCAGCGGCAGGGGCGAGGCCTCGGCGGCCGGGTTGCGGATCACCGCGTCCAGGCGCAGGGCGCCGGCCACCTCGGGGTGCGGGCGTATCACCAGGTTGGCCAGTTGCAGGCTGTCGCGGGCGCGGCGCGCTTCCTCGAGCTGCGGCAGGTAGAGCTGGGCCGCCAGTACTGTGAGTAGCGCCAGCAGGATGGTCCAGGCGCTCCAGGAAATTCTGTCGTTGGCTTCGGGCAGGTCGGCGGCCAGCATGTGCCTGACCTCGAGTTCGAGAATCGGGTGCGGCCCGACTTCATCCGGCAGGGTGGGGGCAATGAAATCAATCTCGCCGCGGATACCGTCGAATATCTGCAGGCAGTTGCCACAGCGGACACGGCCGCCGGCCTGTTCCAGTTGGGCCCGGGACACCTGGAAGCTGGCGCCGCAGTGCGGGCAGGTGGTCATCTGCTGGTCGTTCACGCTGTGCTGACCTCTTCGAAACGGCCCACCAGGGCTACCCAGCCATCCTCCTCCCTGGCGATCCCCAGGTCTAGTGAATAGGCGCTGCGTACCATGTCGACCTGTTCCCGCAGGATACCCGAAAGCAGCAGGGTAGCGCCCGGCGTCAGCATAGCCGTCAGCACCGGGGCCAGCTCGCACAACGGTCCGGCCAGTATGTTGGCCACCACCAGATCCGCCTGCTCGTCCCCCACCAGCTTGTCAGGGTGGCAAACCGTGAGGCTGCCTGCGCCGACCTGGTTGCGTTCGGCATTGGCCCAGGTCGCTGCCAGCGCCTGGGGATCTGTGTCGGTGGCCAGCAGGTCGGCTGCGCCCAGCAGCAAAGCGGCAATACCGAGAACCCCCGACCCGCAGCCAAAGTCGACGACGCGCGCGCCGGGGTTCAGCCGCGCTGCGATTTCGCCCAGGCACATGGCGGTCGTGGGGTGGGTGCCGGTTCCGAAGGCGAGCCCCGGGTCGAGCATGATGTTCACAGCGTCCGGGTCGGGTGGGGTCAGCCAGGAGGGGCAGAGCCACAGCCCGTCGGCAAACTGCCGCGGTTGATAGTGCTGCATCCACTCCCGTTCCCAGTCCTTGTCTTCGAGTATCTCGACCTGCACGGCGCCGCGGTAGGGTTCGGGCAGGTCGGCGCGCAACTGTGCCAGATCCGTGTCTGCCGGAAACAGTCCGCTGACCCGGGTTTCCTGCCAGAGCTTCTCCTCGGGTTCAGCGCCCGCAAACAGGGGCTGGTCGGCGTTGTCTTGCAGGGTCACCGATACCGCGCCGAGCTCGAGCAGCAGGTTTTCGGCGGCGGGCGCAAGATCGGCCCGGGTATTGAGCCGCACTTGCAGCCAGGCCACGGACGCGGTCTCAGCCGGCCAGTTTCTTTTCGAGGTAGTGAATGCTGACGCCACCGCGGGCGAAGGCCGCATCGCGGACCAGGTCCCGGTGCAGGTCGGCATTGGTGCGAATACCCTCGACCACCAGCTCTTCCAGTGCCTGGCGCATGCGAGCCAGTGCCACCTCGCGGGTTTCCCCGTAGCTGATGATCTTGGCGATCAGCGAATCGTAGTGGGGTGGTACCGAATAGCCGCCGTACAGGTGCGAGTCGACACGGATTCCATTGCCGCCCGGGGCATGAAAGTGGCTGACGTGGCCCGGGCTGGGCATGAAGGTGCGCGGGTCCTCGGCATTGATGCGGCACTCGAAGGCGTGGCCCTCGAATGTCACGTCTTCCTGGGCGAATGACAGCGGCATGCCGCTGGCTACCCGGATCTGCTCCTTGACGATGTCGATGCCGGTAATCATTTCCGATACCGGGTGTTCGACCTGTACGCGGGTATTCATCTCGATAAAGTAGAAGCCGCCGTCCTCGTACAGGAACTCGAAGGTGCCGGCGCCGCAGTAGCCGATTTCCTTGCAGGCATTGGTGCAGGCGGCGTAGACCTCTTCGCGCGCCTCCTGCGGAATGCCCGGTGCCGGCGCTTCCTCCAGCACCTTCTGGTGGCGACGCTGCAGGGAGCAGTCGCGGTCGCCCAGGTGGATGGCGTTGCCGTGACTGTCAGACAGTACCTGGACCTCGACGTGGCGTGGGTTCTCGAGGAATTTCTCGATGTAGACCTTGTCGCTGCCGAAAGCGGCAGCGGCTTCCGACTGGGTCACGTAAACCGCGTTGAGCAGGGCTGCCTCGCTCTGCACCACGCGCATGCCGCGGCCACCGCCACCCGCGGCAGCCTTGATGATCACCGGGTAGCCAATGCGACGGGCAATTTCCACGGTGCGCTCACTGTCGTCGTCGAGTGGGCCATCGGAGCCGGGCACGGTAGGTACGCCCGCCGCCTTCATGGCTTCGATTGCCGATACCTTGTCGCCCATGAGCCTGATGACGTCGGCGCTGGGACCAATAAAGGTAAAACCGCTGTTCTCCGCCTGCTCGGCGAAGTCGGCATTTTCTGCCAGGAAACCATAGCCGGGATGGATGCCGACCGCGTCGGTCACCTCGGCGGCAGAAATAATGGCGGGAATATTCAGGTAGCTCTCTGTCGAAGGCGCCGGCCCGATGCAGACCGATTCATCCGCCAGTTTGACATGCATGAGCTCGCGGTCAGCCTGGGAGTGCACCGCCACGGTCTTTATTCCCAGCTCCTTACAGGCGCGCAGCACACGCAGTGCGATTTCGCCGCGGTTGGCGATAACGACTTTATCCAGCAACGGCATAGTTCTGTCCCCGCCCTTAGACGATGGTGACCAGCGGCTGGTCGAATTCTACCGGCTGGCCGTTCTCCACCAGGATGGCCTCGATGGTGCCGGCCTTGTCCGCCTCGATCTGGTTCATCATCTTCATGGCCTCGACGATGCAGATAACATCGCCGACCTTGACGTGCTGCCCGACTTCTACGAAGGCCGGCGAGCTCGGCGATGGTGAGCGATAAAAGGTACCGACCATGGGCGAGCTGACCACGTGGCCGCTGGTAACCTCGGGCTCAGCGCTGGCTTCAGCCGCTGGCTCGGGTGCTGCGGCCGGCGCCGGCGCCGGGGCGGCGGCCACGGGCGCGGGGGGCGGTGCTGCGTACTGCAGGGGGGCGGCGGCCACAGCGCCGGCGTTGCGACTGATGCGAACCGATTCCTCGCCTTCCTTGATCTCAATTTCGTCAATATTGGACTCTTCGAGCAGCTCGATCAGCTTTTTGACTTTCCGAATGTCCATGGGCCCGTCCTCAGGTGTTGTCGAGTTGTGTAATGGCCGCCGTCAGTGCCAGCTCATATCCCTTCGCACCGAGACCGCAGATGACGCCGGCGGCGATGTCGGAGAAGTAGGAGTGGTGGCGGAAGCTTTCGCGCGCGTGCGGGTTTGACAGGTGCACTTCAATAAACGGTATTTCAACCGCCAGCAGGGCATCCCGCAGCGCTACGCTGGTATGGGTAAACGCCGCCGGGTTGATGATGATGAAGTTGACGCCCTCGTGGCGCGCATCCTGGATGCGCTCCACCAGTTCGTATTCGGCATTGCTCTGCATCGCGAGCAGGTGGTGGCCGGCATCCTGGGCCTGCTGCTGCAGGGCCTGGTGGATGTCAGGCAGGCTGGCCGTGCCATAGATCCCGGGTTCACGCTCTCCCAGTAGGTTGAGGTTAGGTCCATTGAGGACCAGGATCGTTGCCATGCCGTCGTGCCTCGCGCAGCGCGTTCAGAGCGGCATTGTGCCTAGAACCCGGCGTGGCGTCTAGACAAAAAGTGTTTAGTAGAGCAAGTTGACGCCAGATACATGCATTTTCGCGGACGTTCGCGGGCGTTTTCTTGCGGTGGCGCTAGCGCTCCGCTACCGCCGGCGCCTGGGCGCGGGCCAGGGCGTCGAGGACGATTCCGGGAGTCAGCAGCTGGGGTAGCACCTCCGGCTCACTGCCAGGCTGTCCGCTGTAGACCAGGTACAGCGGCACCCCGTTGCGGCCGAAACGGGCCAGGAAGGCGGCGATATCGGCATCGTAATCGGTCCAGTCGACGACGATGTACTCCATGCCCATGCTGGCCATGGCTTCTTCCACCCGCTCGGTGCCAAGGGTTCCACGCTCGTTCGCGATACAGGTGATGCACCAGTCGGCGGTGACATTGACGAATACCGGTGTGCCGGCATCCAGCAGCGTCGCCAGCCGTTGCTCCGGTGAGCCTGCGGCGCCGGGTTCCGCGGTCACGGCGCGGCTGTTCAGCGCGTCGCTGGGAATCAGCAGCAGGGCGCCCAGCAGGGCGACGGCGCCGGCCCAGCGGCCCCAGGGGCGGTAGCGCCATAGCCACAGGCCCAGGGCGATGGCCAGCATGCCCACCAGCAGTATTGCCATGGTGGTGACACTGGTCTGGCGGCCGCTGACCCACAGCAGCCAGATGGCGGTAGCATAGAGTGGGAATGCCAGCAGCTGCTTGAAGGTTTCCATCCACGGGCCGGGCTTCGGCATCCAGCCGCGCAGGGTCTTGCTGTAGCTCAGCAGCAGCATTGGTGCAGCCATGCCGCTACCGAGCGCGGCGAACACCGCCAGCGCCACCGGCGCCGGCTGTGTCACGGCAAAGCCCAGGGCTGTGCCCATGAACGGCGCGGTACAGGGACTGGCCACCACGGTAGCCAGCACGCCGGTGAAAAACGAGCCCGAGTAGCCGCCGCGCTCGGCGAGCTGGCTGCCCATGCCCATGAAACCCGCACCGAGTTCGATCAAGCCGGACAGTGACAACCCCATGATGAAGAACAGGTAGGCCAGCAGGGCCACAAAGCGCGGCTCCTGGAGCTGGAAGCCCCAGCCTACTGCGGCGCCGGCCCGCTGCAGGGAGATCAGCAGGGCAGCTACCAGCAGGAAGCTTGAGACTACGCCAAGGGCGTAGACCCAACCGTGCACGTGCTTGCTGTGCTCACTGCCGGTGGCGAAGCTGAACACTTTCAGGGACAGCACCGGGAATACGCAGGGCATCAGGTTGAGAATGCTGCCGCCCACGAACGCCAGCAGCATCATGTAGAAAAGGCCGCTCATGCTGACCGGCTCTACCGGTGCGGCCCCGCTGTCATTGCCGGCGCGCGGACCGGGCTTTTTCGGTGCGCCGGCGGCGATGGTGCGCTGAGTAAAGTCGACCTCGAAACTCTCTCGATGCGGCGGGTAGCACAGGCCGGCATCGGCGCAGCCCTGGGAGGTGATTTTCAAGGTGCCGCGTTCAACCGGCGCGGCCAGCGCCAGCATGACGTCTGCGAAATGGTAGTGAACCTGGGAGACACCGAAATACTCGTCTTCGCGGGTGATGCTCTCGGAATAGCTGGGGGTGAGCTCGATCGGTCCGTCGGCGGTTTCGAGCTTGAACTTGAAGCGCTTCTGGTACAGGTAGTAGCCGTCCTCTATCTGCCAGTACAGCCGCAGCTGTTGCTCATCAACGACCTCGACCGCCAGCCGATAGGCCTCTTCGACCCGCAGGAATTCCTGCTCGGGTTGGACTAGATCTGTGGCCGGCAATCCGGTGGCCGGCAATCCGGTGGCCGGCA
>JAAUXY010004027.1_pt1 | contig 30906 bp, 32 predicted proteins | sample 7278121 | NCBI WGS metagenome assembly JAAUXY01 (sample SAMN14350117, study PRJNA611818) | marine sediment metagenome | isolation source: surface marine sediment (1.8m) | place: French Polynesia: Moorea | collected 2018-08
CCGTTTTAAAGTGAACAGTTCCGTCCTTATTCCAAGACCAGAAACGGAAGAATTAGTACAATGGATCATGGATGACTACAACACTAATAAGGATGAGGTGAATATCCTGGATATAGGGACCGGAAGTGGCTGTATTGCTGTTTCCCTGGCCAGTCAGCTCGGGAGTTCCCATATATATGGAATTGATATTTCAGAAGACGCCCTCCTGACGGCCAGAGAAAATGCTGAAATAAATGGTGTTGAAGTATGCTTTAGGCAAATGGACATATGTAAACGAGAATTGTGGGATATAAATTTCGATATTATTGTTTCAAATCCGCCCTACGTACGCCATACTGAAAAGCACAAGATGAAGACCAATGTGGTCGGATTTGAACCCGAAGTGGCCCTCTTTGTTACGGATGAGGATCCTCTTATATATTATCGACATATATCCCGATTAGCAAAGGCAAATCTAAAATCAGATGGTAGCCTGTACCTGGAGCTGAACCAGTATCTGAGTAACGAGACAGTAAGACTTTTTGAAGAGCAAAATTTTTCAGAAATTGAGCTGAAAAAGGATATGTTCGGTAATGATCGTATGTTGAGGGTGAAGGGGCTGCAGGCTGCATAAGCCAGACTATTGGTTTTCATGGTATTTATGTACGGACATCGTTTAATTCGGAATATAATTAATGGGTATAAAGGAAAAAATTGAGTCGTTAAGAACGGAGTTACAGGACCACAATTACAATTATTATGTCCTGGATAAGCCTGTTATATCGGACTATGAGTTCGATATGAAATTAAAAGAATTACAGGCATTGGAAGAAAAACATCCCGAATTCTTCGACCCAAATTCGCCTACGGTCAGGGTAGGCGGGGAGGTGACCAAGAATTTCAATACAGTGGTGCACGATCACAGGATGTATTCCCTGGATAACTCTTACTCCAAAGAAGAACTGCTCGACTGGGAAAAGAGGGTTGAGCGAATTCTTGGAGGATCGCAAACCACATTTACATGCGAGCTTAAATATGACGGGGCTTCAATTAGTATCACATATGAAAATGGTAATCTGACACGTGCAGTAACAAGAGGAGACGGATTTCAGGGTGATGATGTTACTACTAACATAAAAACGATACGTTCTGTTCCGTTAAAACTCAAGGGAACTTACCCTCAAAGGTTCGATGCGAGGGGTGAAATTGTTCTGCCACTGGATGGTTTTGCCAAAATGAACGAGGAACGTATCCAAAACGGTGAAGAGCCTTATATGAACCCGAGGAATACTGCGTCCGGTAGCTTGAAACTACAGGATAGCAGCATGGTGGCTGAGCGACCTCTGGAATGTTTGATCTATAGTATTTCAGGTAAGGATATTTCATTGGAATCGCAGTTTGAGATGCTTGAAAATGCTCGCGGGTGGGGCTTTAAGGTGCCCAATGATGCGAAATTATGCAGGTCTACGGAGGAGGTAATGGAATTTGTCAATTATTGGGATATTCATCGTCATGCATTGCCATATGAGACAGACGGAGTTGTTATCAAGGTCAATAGTCTGCAACATCAGGAAGAACTCGGCTATACGGCCAAATCGCCCAGGTGGGCTCTGGCCTATAAATTCAAAGCGGAACAGGCTACCACTGTACTGGAAAAGATAACCTATCAGGTTGGGCGTACCGGTGCCATAACCCCAGTTGCAAATCTCAGACCGGTACTTCTGGCGGGAACAACTGTCAAGCGTGCTTCACTGCACAATGCAGACCAAATTGCAAAGCTCGACATAAGAGAAGGAGATACTGTTTTCGTGGAGAAAGGAGGGGAGATCATACCCAAGATAACCGCTGTAGATCTTTCAAAAAGACCCGCAAATTCAAAGCCAACTGAATACATAACGGTATGCCCTGAATGCGGTACTAAACTGATTCGGAAAGAGGGTGAAGCGCAACATTTTTGTCCTAACGACACCGGGTGTCCACCCCAAATAACAGGTCGAATACAGCATTTTATCTCCAGAAAAGCAATGGATATAGAAGGATTGGGTGGAGAGACAGTGGAATTACTTTTTAAAGAAGGATTGATAAGGAACTATGCCGATCTGTACGAGCTGAAAAAAGACGACATTCTTCCTCTTGAACGTATGGCTGAAAAGTCGGCTGACAACTTGATCAAGGGTATTGCAGCCTCTGTTTCCATTCCCTTTGAAAGAGTGCTTTTTGCACTGGGAATTCGCTACGTGGGGGAGACGGTTGCAAAGAAATTGGCAAAATCATTCAAAAACATTGATGCGCTTATTGTTTCAGACAGGGAGAAGCTAACCGGTATTGACGAGATAGGTGAAAGAATTGCAGAAAGTGTGGTAGAATTCTTTGCAAAGGAAGAAAACCGTACCATTGTTGATCGACTCAAATCTTATGGCCTGCAATTTTCGCTTACTGAAGACCAACTTCAAAATCAGTCTGATATACTTAAAGGATTGACTTTTGTTGTTTCCGGTGTATTTGATTCGATTAGCAGGCCAGAGCTCAAGAAATTGATCGAGGATAACGGTGGCAAAGTTAGCTCCTCTATCTCCTCAAAAACCAGCTATCTCGTTGCCGGAGCCAATATGGGACCCAGTAAGCGCACCAAGGCAGAAAATTTGGGGATACCCATCATCAGCGAAAATGAATTCCTGGAAAAAGTGCAATAAAAACCCCGGAAGGATTCCGGGGTTAGGGACGAAAATTGGTTAGGTTGGTTAGTTACCGCTCATTTCTTTATTGTATCTCCAGATCTCATCCCAACTGTCTTCAAAGGTCATATCCATGTTTCTGACGAATCCGTCCCATGAATTTTCACCATGCGTTTTGAGGAAGGTCTTTTTAAATGTTGGGTCTTCATCGTATTCAGCCCAGTTCTTTGAAAAACCAACAGTGGCTACATGCCTGCCCATATCACCTTGTCTGAAGAGGTTGTAGTATACGCCCCAGGGATTTTCCCCTTCCATGGCCTTTACAGTTTCACTGACCATCTTCAACATATTTTCTATATTGTGACCATGGCCCAATTCAATTTTCCAGTAGCGAACGAAGACGAGTGGGTACTTGCTGGGATCCCCATCCATCATTGAAGTATTTGATAATTTCATATCGCCCTGCCAAAACTCACCGTGTGACATTTTTTTGACGTATGGCATAATGTTATCTCTCCAACTCTCCCTGGCTCCGGCTTCTCCCGGAGTATCCAGATCTGTAAATGTCAATGGTCCCATCATCCAGACAATTTTACCGGCATTGGGTCCGGTAACAATATTATATATGCTAGACTGTCGTGGACCTTCTTTGTTAAATTTTTTATTATGAGCTTTTATATTTTCCTCCAGTTGTTTGAGTTTCGTGTTATCCGGGGTTAATAATATACTTGCCCACATGGGATCATCCGCTTCGTCTTGTCCATAAGTCATAGGGATAATTCCCATGGTCATACACAAGGCTAGCAGCAATACAATAAATCTTTTGTTCATAATTTCTAATTTTATAGGTGGTTATTTACTATCAACACGAATTACTAAAATTCGATACTTCCAGATGTGAGTTTATGGACGAAGGAATCCTTTTTATGTCCGAAGGAGTATAAATTTTTACCGGAGAAAATATGCCAATACCAGAAAATATTCTGTCATTTGAAAAAACATTGTCTGCGGATTATCCTCCCGATAATTGGCCTGAGGCCTTAAAGGCTATCTGGTGGGATTATAATAATAATTGGGATAGATCACATAATATCGCACAGGAAATACAATCTGATACTGGAAATTGGATTCATGCTTATTTACACAGGCAGGAAGGTGACAAGTGGAATGCAGGCTATTGGTACAATCGTGCAGACAGGGCATATCCAAGCAATTCTCTGGATCAGGAACGCGAAGAGATCTTGCAACATATATTGAGCATGGAGAGGCTCAAATAGTGTGTATTTATGAAACGATGTGTTTCAGGAAACTTAATTCATCCTGAGTACTATGCGATAACGGGCTTTTCCATCCTCCAGATGTTTTATTGCTTCATTCACCTTATCTAATGGAAATTCTTCAACAATAGGGTAGATATCGTGCCTTGCACAGAATTCAAGCATGGTAGCTGTTAATTCCGGGCTGCCAAGTGGACTTCCCGCTACAGATTTTTCACCCATTATCAGGGAGAAAGCAGGAATAGCCATGGGTTCCAGAACGGCACCTACATTGTGTAAGCGTCCTTGAGGTGCCAGCACGCCCAAGTAAGAATTCCAATCTAAGCTCACATTCGTTGTGTTCAGTATGAAATTAAGACTTCCCTGGATGCTTTCCAGTTCTTCCGGATCTCTGGAATTAACTACCCTGGTGGCACCCATTTCCAGTATTTCGGCTTTTTTATCCGGGTTGGAACTAAAGGCAATAACTTCACATCCCCATTTATTTAGAAATTTGAGTGCCATATGACCAAGCCCGCCAATACCAATCACACCTACCTTGTCTGTGGGTTTTACACCACCCAGGATTATTGGATTAAACACTGTAATGCCACCACAGAAAAGAGGCCCTGCTTTGGGCAGATCGATGGCTTCAGGTAGCTTTATTGCCCACGACCAGTGCGCCCGGACCTTGTCGGCAAATCCTCCATGACGGCCAACGATGGTGGATTCAAGGCTTACGCAAAGGTGATGGCTCCCGCCCATACATTGGGTGCAATGCATGCAGGATGCCGAATTCCAACCAACTCCTACCAGGTCTCCCACAGCAAGACCTTTTACATCAGGTCCGGCAGCAATGATCTCACCTACAATCTCATGACCCGCCACGAAGGGATATTCTGTCATTCCCCAGTCGTTGTTGATCATGCTTAAATCGGAATGACAAATACCGCAATAGTGGACTTTGATGTCAACTGCTTCACTTGGCAGATCACCCAGTTCATAATTGAAAGGCTCTAGTTTAGCACCGGCTTCGGCGGCAGCATAGGCTTGTACTGTACTCATAATTGCTTAGATTATAAATATTGAAGTTTTCCTGAAAATACAAATTTTATATCTAAGCTGGCAGGAACAGTAAAAACTACTTTGCCAACCTATTTTGAAAAGACATCTGTAGGTTGGGGACCTCAATTTCAATAATGTCGCCATAGCCAAGATCCGGTATTTTAGGCAGGATGAGTTCCAGGATTGTTCTTCGTTGTTCATGCTCCACCTTAGTTTCCGGATCGGGCATATAAACGAGACCCTGAAACATTTGGGTGTTACAATAGGCCTTGAGATCGAAAAAGTAAAAATTTTCGGCTGGAATGTATTCAGACCAATCGACATCGCTCAAAAAAAGTTTGGGGCTTTTAATGAGATACTCAAAAGGAGCTATGTCGAGATTGATTGTCCCCAGGTAATAAGGACTTAAGTCTAAACCCCTTTCTTTGAAAAAATCAAATTGAGCTTTTAAGGTTCCTTTAGGATATCTCGGATCTTCTGTTTTGCCCGAAGCTACTCCATGACCAGGACTTATAATACCTTTTATTCTCATTGCGATGAAGCCTAAACCACCCTGATGCTGGTGCCTTCGGACCCTACTGGTTTTTTTGAGTCGAAGTAGAAGTCAATCCGGCCGAGATTAAGACCGAAACAACCGACCTGGTTAATAAGGACACGCTTTCCGATTCTATTTTTTCGTATCACCGTTTTTTCGAGAAAAGTATGGGTATGACCGCCTATAATGAGATCGATATTCTCTGTCATTGAACATAGCTTTACATCACTGGGCCGTTCCTGATCATTAATGTATTCATAACCCAGATGCGAAAGGCAAATAACCAAGTCACAACCTTCTTCCTCTTTTAAGATCCTGCTCATATCCTGTGCTATTTCATAGGGGTCTAGGTAAACCGTTTCCTTATAGAGCTCTGCTGAAACTAAACCGGTAAGTCTGATACCCAAACCAAAGACACCGATTTTTAAGCCGGCTTTTTCATAAATCTGATAAGGTTTTACAAATCCGTCCATGACGGTATTGCTGAAATCATAATTGGCTGATACTAAAGCAAAGCTGGCATTCGGAACCTGGGCGAGCAGACCGTCAATCCCATTGTCAAAATCGTGATTCCCGATTGTAGCGGCATCGTAATTAAGCATACTCATCAGCTTAAATTCGAGCTCACCTCCGTAGAAATTGAAATAAGGGGTCCCTTGAAATATATCACCGGCATCAAATAAAAGCGTATTGGGATTTTCTTTGCGAATCTGTTCCACAAGAACAGCTCTTCTGGCTACGCCACCAAGATCGGCATATCTCGAATGCGATTTTGGAAAGGGATCTATATGACTGTGAACATCATTGGTGTGCAGTATGGTAATATGTTTGTTGTGTCCAAGCTGGCAACCGCCCAGAGTTAGACCTCCGAGACCTGTGTAGGCAACGGCTGCAGATCCTGTAGCTAAGAATTCTCTTCTTTTCACTATTGGTCGCGTTTTATGAAACGATCGTCTACCCCGGCCTTAAGTGTATCGATTTTTGTAAAATAATCAATCATAGCCTTGCGGATCAAATATTGTAGGTCTGTGGAGGCCGTCCCGCTTTGAAAAAACTTCATATTATCACCACCGGTTGCCAGGTAGTTGGAGGTACCAACGGAATAGGATCGGTTTTCGTCAAAGGGTTGGCCTTGTATATTGACAGATTCCAGTTCTCCATCAGCGCTCAGAATTATCTGTATACCGGCAACCGGATGAGGTCTCCCGGATTGAATCAGGTAACTTATGAGCTCGCGAATAGCTTTACCCTGCATTTCAAGTACAACTATTGTGTTTTCGAATGGCATTACTTCATAGGCCGTTCTTGCGGAGACTTCCCCGGCTGAGATAACACTCCGAATACCACCGTGATTAAGGACTACAAAATCGAGCTTCTTCCCGGTTCTTTTGGTAAAAACAGGACCTGCCTGGTCCAGTACTATATCGGCCATGAGATTTCCTGCACTACTATTGTATTTTCCGTCGTTTTTAGTGATGATGCTGGGTGCGTAGCAAAGAGGGTCGTCCAGTACCTTATTCACGTGAGACCTGTAAGGGGCAATGAAATTTTCAATAGAATCAGATGCCTCCAGGGAAGCTTCCACTGCAATTTGAGAACCGTGTATTTCCGAAAGATGCACATCGCGATCGCGACAGGATAGACTGAGAATAATTGTTATAAAAATAACAAAATGTTGTATTTTTAAATACATCTTCCTTTTTAACTTCGCATCGGACTTGACTTCAGAATAGTTACATTTGTATAAACACAGAGTTGTATGTTTCTGAAGGGACTCAAAGATAAGTTTAAATATAAATCCGGCCTAAAATATTTAAAGGAAGAGTTAAATAGTCCACCTGAGATTATCGAAAGGGAGAAAGGTATACGTTCTGTAGGAGTTATTGTTGATCTTGACTGTTTTGATCATGCTGAATTGTTTTTCGAGTTTATTGAGGAATTCAATCTAAGACCTAATGCTGTAAAAATTATCGGATATAAGGCTTACTACGATAAGAATTCACCGTATGCGACCCCGGTATTTTCTGATAAAGATCTGGGTTGGAATGGCAATATCGAGAACAGTTATGCGCTGGAGTTCCTGAGCAGAGAATACGATCTGTTGGTAAATTATTACACCCAGGATAATCTGATGATGCAGTTGATGACAATAAAAACCAGGGCCAGGATGAATGTAGGGTTTTCAGAAGTGGACAGTTCATTTAATGACCTGATTTTGGAAGCTGATCCCCAGGATTTCAAAACGTTCAAGAATGAATTAAAGAAGTATTTACAGGTTATGAATGAAATCACTGTAGATACAGTTAAACAGGGTAAGAAGTAGGCGATAATTTCGGCAACGCTAAACCACGAACAAATACGCCAAAATATCCATAGCCGCTAAGTGCAGCAGATGAATAAACTAAAAGGAACAGGAGTAGCCCTCGTAACGCCATTTAAACAAGATCAAAGCCTTGATCTCGAGGCTTTGAGGCGCGTGGTTAACCATGTGATTGAAAGTGGTGTTGATTATCTGGTCGTATTGGGTACCACCGGTGAAACGGCAACTCTTGATCCTGTCGAAAAACAGCTGGTATCAAGCACAGTAATTGAGGAAAACCAAGGCAGATTGCCCCTGGTAATTGGTATTGGCGGTAATAATACAGCTCTCTTGGCAAAGGAGCTACAGCAGGCTGATTTAGATGATTTTGATGCCGTTCTCTCCGTTTCACCCTATTACAATAAGCCAACACAGGAAGGGATTTACAGGCATTTTAAGCATCTTGCAGAAGTGAGTACAAAGCCCTTGATCATTTACAATGTACCAGGGCGGACGGCCAGCAATATTCTTCCATCTACAGTATTAAGACTGGCAAATGACTGCACTAATATCATTGGGATTAAAGAGGCGTGTGGCGATATGGCCCAGATCAGGCAGCTTATTGATTCGGTACCAGATTCGTTTATGGTTATTTCCGGAGACGATTTTACTGCACTTCCGACAGTACTTGCTGGTGGTGCAGGAGTCATTTCTGTAATTGGCCAGGGTGTGCCGGTTGAATTTAGCGAAATGGTCCGCTACGGAATAGCGGGGAAAGAAAATGTTGCTACTTCAATTCACATGCGCTTAACTAAAGGTATGGACCTCATTTTTGAAGAAGGTAACCCTGCAGGTATCAAGGCAATGTTGGAATACATCAATCTGTGTGAGGCCGGAGTGCGTTTGCCATTGGTGGAAGCAAGTTCTGATCTGAAAAAAAGGATTGGATCATTTATGGACTCACTCATTGAGATGCCTGCCGGAAATTGATGAATTGGCTGTTAAATCTAAGCCAAAAGCCATTATCATCGTCATATGAAGCCTAACTTAGCGTTATATAAATAGTTTCATATTAGGCTAATAATCACTAATTTTGCAAAATGTTTTCTAAAATCCGTCCATTAATACTGGTTTTCGGCGCCTCTCTTTTCCTTTTTTCCTGTAATGAGTATCAAAAAGCTCTTAAGAATACGGATACTAAGGTGAAGTATGAAATGGCCCAGAAACTCTATGATGAAGGGGATTATAAAAGAGCCAATAAGCTTCTGGAACAGATTGCCCCTAAATTTGTTGGCAAACCTCAGGGAGAACGTGTTATGTTCTTTTTGGCCGATTCTTATTTCCAGATTCGGGACTACAATTTCGCAGGTTACCAGTTTGAACGTTTCCTCAAGTCTTATCCCAGAAGTGATAAGGCAGACGAAGCGGCATTCAGGGGTGCGAAAAGTTACTATATGTTATCTCCGCGCTATTCGCTGGACCAGACAGATACTGATAAGGCACTCATCAAATTGCAGAATTTCATCAACGCTTATCCGGAATCTGAATTTCTGGCAGAAGCAAACGAGATGGCCCAGGAGCTGACTACAAAAAAGGAAAAAAAAGAATTCGAGATTGCCAAGCAATTTAATAAGCTGGGTAAATCTTATATTTTAGATTATAATATAGCAGCGATTTCTGCGCTTGAAAATTTTATTTCAGATCATCCGGGTTCCGTTTTCAGGGAGGAAGCGTTTTACCTAAAACTGGAAGCTTCCACCACACTGGCCTTAAATAGTACAGAGCGAAGAAAGCAGGAGCGACTGGACGAAGCCAGATCTGCTTACAATTTACTCATGAAGAGCTATCCTCAGACCAAATTCAGCGATGAAGCTTCTGATTTAGCCGAGCGTATTGATAAAGAACTAAAGACATACAATCAAACAGAAAAAGTCTCAAAATGAATATGAACGATTTGAAGAACTCCAAAGCCCCGGTTACCACTGTTACTATAAACAGAGACGAATTCGATGATAAAACGGATAACATCTATGAGGCGATTTCTATATCTGCCAAAAGGGCTATACAGATCAATTCGGAAATAAAGAAAGAGTTGTTGGAAAAGCTTGAGGAATTCGCTACTTATAGTGATAGCCTTGAAGAAGTATTTGAGAACAAGGAACAAATAGAGGTTTCCAAATTTTACGAAAAACTTCCAAAGCCCCACGCATTGGCTATAATGGAGTGGTTGGAAGACAAGATTTACTATCGCAATACTGAGAAAGACGATCAGTAACATGCTCCGCGGTAAGAAAATACTTTTGGGTATTACCGGAGGTATCGCTGCGTATAAAACTACCTTTTTAGTAAGACTATTAATTAAGGCCGGCGCTGAGGTTAAGATTATCCTGACCCAGAGTGCGGCCGATTTTGTTACTCCTCTGACCCTCGCTACACTCTCCAAAAATCCAGTGCTGCAAAGTTTTGTTCAGGAAGATGGAGAAAGCACAGATTGGAACAATCATGTGGAACTTGGGCTTTGGGCAGATCTGATGCTTATTGCGCCCGCTACAGCCAATACGCTTTCAAAAATGGCCAGCGGAACCTGCGACAACCTATTGCTAGCCACGTATCTTTCGGCCAAATGCCCTGTGTATTTTGCACCTGCCATGGATCTGGATATGTACAGGCATCCCTCCACCAAAAAATCTTTCGATACCCTGGAATCCTATGGAAACATTATGATACCAGCAACCTCCGGAGAGTTAGCCAGTGGTTTATTCGGAGAGGGAAGAATGGCTGAGCCTGAAGATATAGTGTCGTTCATCACGGACAGACTCTCACAAAATTTACCACTTAGCGGGAAAAAGGTTTTGATTACTGCCGGACCCACTTATGAAGCGTTGGATCCCGTTCGTTTTATTGGGAATCACTCTTCCGGCCTTATGGGATATGAATTGGCGGGAAGGGCAGCCAACCTGGGTGCTGAGGTGATCCTGATAAGTGGTCCTTCTGCCCTTGATCTCGAAGATGATAAGGTGGTTATTGAAAGGGTGGTCTCAGCAGCTGAAATGTATGAAAAGGCACATAAATACTTTGACAAAATTGATATTGCCATAGGAGCGGCAGCTGTCTCAGATTACAGGCCAAAGGATGTGGCAGATCAAAAAATCAAAAAGGACAACGAGCAGATAGAGTTGGAACTTGTGAAGAACAAGGATATCTTATTATCTCTTGGCCAGAAGAAAAAGAAACAATATTTGGTCGGCTTTGCCCTGGAGACTGAAAATGAGATAGAAAACGCGCAGAAAAAACTCAAAAAGAAGAATTTAGATGCTATCGTACTGAATTCCCTGAACGACGAAGGAGCGGGCTTTTCCAAGACTACGAATAAAATATCCTTTATCGATAAGAATTTGAAGATTACGGCGTTTGATTTAAAGACCAAGGCTGCTGTAGCCGAGGATATTTGGCACGAAATTATCAAGAGACTTGATTCGCAATAGTATCATTCTGATCTTAAGTTTATTCATAGGCCTGGCCTCTTATGCCCAGGAATTAAACTGCGTGGTAACTGTGAATTCGGATCAGATCGGTCAAACGAACCAGCAAATATTCCAGACCCTCGAGCGATCTCTTAACGATTTTATCAACAAAAGCAGGTGGACGAACAGGGTTTACAATGAGAATGAAAAGGTAAATGCCAGAATGTTCATCACTGTAACAGAGTATCAAAACCCTTCATTCAGAGCCACAATACAAATCCAGTCTTCGAGGCCGGTTTTCAATACATCTTACCAGAGTCCTGTCTTTAACTACAAAGACAATCAATTCACCTTTGATTATATAGAATTTGAACCATTGGTCTACAATCCGAATTCTTTCGACTCTAACCTGGTGGCTGTGATCAGCTATTACGTATACCTTATACTAGGTCTGGATGCGGATACCTTTGCGCTGGAAGGCGGCACAGATCACTTTAAGACGGCCCAGGCTATTGTAACACAAGCACAGGGTTCAAATTATGCAGGCTGGAGCCAATCCTCCACGGATAGAAGATCCCGGTTTATTCTAATAGATAACCTACTTTCCAATACTTTTAGAGAGTACCGCATTGCGATGTACAATTACCATCGCAAAGGACTCGATATTATGGGTGATAACAACAGTACAGGCAAGCAGGTTATTGCAGGAAGTATGCGACTTTTTGAGACCCTTATCAAAAGACGGCCTAATGCATTTCTGATCCAGGCTTTTTTCGATGCCAAGTCTGAAGAAATCGCCAATATCTTTTCAGATGGTCCGAAAATTGACCTGGTTGCGCTTAAAGAAACACTGAATACTGTTGCTCCTTTTTATTCCAGTACCTGGAATGAAATAAAATATTAACAGCCTGCTTTTTGGAGGTCAAAACCTCTATCTTTATCCTCTAATTTCCTTCACGTGCTAAAACAACTGGCGATCAATAATTTTGCGCTGATTGACGATATCAACGTCTCTTTTACGCGTGGTTTCACTACAATTACAGGTGAAACCGGTGCCGGAAAGTCAATTCTGCTAGGCGGTCTTTCCCTTGTGTTGGGAAAGAGAGCCGATTTATCCTCCTTGCGCGATAAGAGCAGAAAGTGTATTATCGAAGCTGAATTCCAGATCAAAAACTACAAGCTGGCGAGCTTTTTTGATTCCAGGGATCTCGAATATGACGAGTTGACTATCATCAGGCGGGAAATTCATCCCGGAGGAAAATCAAGAGCTTTTATCAACGATTCCCCGGTGACCCTGGATGTGCTTTCGGAACTGGGCAGAAAGTTGGTTGATATACATTCACAACATCAGACACTGCAGCTTACCGAGCAGGATTTCCAACTCTACCTTATTGATGCCCTGGCAAATAATCAAAGCCTGCTCAATGAATATCGGAAGTGTTTACATTCCTTTGAGGCACAAAAAAAGGAGTTGTTTCGCCTGGAGGAGTTACAGCGCAATGCAGCCAAGGACAGGGATTATAATAACTTCCTGTACAATGAATTGGTTGAGGCCAATTTGCAGGAAGGTATGTTGGAACAATTGGTTGATGAACAAGAACAGCTGAGCCATGTGGAGACCATCATGGAGCAGCTCAACGCTTCTGATCAAATATTGAATGATGAGCAACTTGGTCTTTTGTCTCTGCTGCAGCAACTGAGACAATCTGCAAGCAGAATATCGGGATTCGGCAAAAAATACCAGGACCTGTATGAACGTATTGATTCACTGGGTATTGAGCTGGATGATATCGCTTCTGAAATTGAGAATGTACAGCAGCAAACCGAAGCGAATCCCGCTCGTTTGGTGGAGGTTGGGAACAAACTGGGCCAACTCTATGATCTTTTAAAGAAGCACGGCGTTGCGGATGAGAACGGATTGATAAGTATTAAAAACGAGCTTGAAGACAAGATTGACCTGAGTGAAAATCTCGAAGGTGATATCGAAGAAGCAAAGGCTAAACTGGAGCTGGACAAGGATTCGTTAAGTCGGGTAGCACAGAAATTGAGCGACCAGAGGAATGCTGTGATACCAGACTTAAAAGAACAGATGGAAAAGAGGCTACAGAGCCTGGGAATGCCCAATGCCAGTTTTAAGATTAGTCTGTTGAAGGATCAGGATTTCAGAGCCAACGGATCCGATAATTTGCTCTTTCTTTTTGCTGCGAATAAAGGTAGCGACTACGGTATTTTGAAAAAAGTGGCATCAGGTGGTGAGATGTCGAGGATCATGCTTGTCATAAAATCAGTATTGGCTCAATATGAACAACTGCCAACACTTATGTTTGACGAGATCGATAGTGGGGTCTCTGGCGAGATATCGAACAACATGGCTGATATAATGCTGGAAATGAGCAGGAATATGCAGATTTTCGCGATTACCCATATTCCCCAGGTTGCTTCAAAAGGGCAAAGCCATTACAAGGTATTTAAAACTGAAGAAGGGGCAAGTACCCAGACCCATATAAAACTTCTGGATGAGGAAGAGCGTATTGTGGAGTTGGCAGAAATGTTAGGGGGTAAATCTATATCAGACTCTGCACTTGCACATGCCAGACAGCTTCTTAATTGACTTCAGACCTGATTGGCTTAATTCGGACTATGCCGATTATCGCAAATCAATAAGAGTAAATCTGTATTATATTCTCCCATTTAAATATCTTTGAGCCCGAACAACATTAAAATGTAAGGATATGGCCTATAATCTATTGAAAGGGAAAAAAGGAATCATTTTCGGCGCATTGGACGAAAATTCTATCGCCTGGAAGACTGCTGAGAGAGTTTTTGAAGAAGGTGGTCAATTTGTACTGACAAATGCTCCTATCGCCATGCGTATGGGTCAGATTAAACAACTGGCGGAAAAGACAGGATCGGAAATTATTCCCGCTGATGCCACCAGCGAGGAAGATCTGGATAATCTGGTATCCCGGGCCATGGAAATTCTGGGAGGAAAACTGGATTTTGTTCTTCACTCCATTGGCATGTCCATAAATGTTCGAAAAGGGCGTCGCTATACCGATGAAAACTACGGATTTACAGCCAAGGGTTGGGACGTATCGGCCCTTTCCTTTCATAAAGTATTGCAAAGTCTGTACAAGGCTGATGCCATGAACGAGTGGGGCAGTATTGTTGCCCTTACCTACATGGCAGCACAAAGAACATTTCCAGACTATAACGACATGGCGGATAATAAGGCCTATTTAGAATCTGTTGCCAGGAGTTTTGGCTACTTCTTTGGCAAGGAAAAGAAAGTGCGTGTTAATACTATCTCCCAATCACCGACACCGACTACAGCCGGACAGGGAGTAAAAGGATTTGATGGCTTTATTAGCTATGCTGAAAAAATGTCTCCTCTCGGGAACGCTACTGCTGATGACTGTGCGGATTATACAGTCTCTTTGTTCTCCGATCTCACCAAAAAGGTTACCATGCAAAACCTTTTCCACGATGGCGGTTTTTCGAATACCGGAGTGAGTCAGGAAGTTATTGATCAGTTTTCAGAATAGATTTGACTTTCATTTAAAAGCCCTTATTCCTCGGGTAGTTTCGCTAAGCATACTCTATTTATGTCTGCAAATTTTTCTATAATTATTCCTGTCTACAATCGTCCGGAAGAGGTGCGTGAATTATTTGAGAGCCTGGATAATCAGACCTACAAAGGAAAATATGAAGTGGTATTGGTTGAAGATGGATCCGAATTGACAGCCAGTAGTGTTGTGGATGAATTCAACAGTCGTCTCAATATAAAGTATCTTGTAAAAAACAACAGCGGTCCCGGTGATTCCCGGAATTATGGAATGAAGCGGGCTAGTGGCAATTACTTCCTGATCCTGGATTCAGATTGTATTTTACCGGAGGATTACCTCGACAATGTTTCATTGTCACTTGAAAGAGAATTTGTGGATTGTTTTGGTGGACCTGATACGGCAGACGAGTCATTTTCAAATCTGCAACACGCCATTAATTACGCGATGACTTCCTTCATCACAACGGGAGGAATCCGGGGTAACAAAAAGACTGCCCGGAGCTTTCAGCCCCGAAGTTTTAATATGGGGCTTTCGGCCAGGGCATATGAACAATCGGGAGGGTTCGGAAATATTCATCCCGGAGAAGACCCGGACCTGAGCCTTAGACTCAAAAACTTGGGGTTTTCAACCCGATTTGTCGCAGAGGCCAGCGTATACCATAAACGCAGGATATCATTTCCCTCATTTTACCGACAAGTGAGGAAATTTGGAATGGTGAGGCCCATCTTGAATAAGTGGCATCCCGGGAGTGCACGTTTCACCTACTGGTTTCCAACGCTTTTTTCACTTGGTTTACTTTTTGCAGTGGTATTATTTGCGATTAAGGTCTTTTGGCCTTTACTGATCTACGGCATCTATTTCGGCGTGATTTTGATAGATGCAGTCATACGCAATAAGAGCCTATCTGTTGGTTTTATGGCAGTTTTTGCAGTCTTTATACAGTTTGTCGGTTACGGCTTTGGCTTTCTTAAGTCATTTATCTTGGTTAATTTTAGTAAAAAGAAGCCCAAGGAATTATTTCCAGGCTTGTTTTACAAACCTCTCCAATGACAAAAGAGAATAATAACTCGAAGTATAAAAGACGAACGAATATATTCCTGATCTTTCTTATTTGTTCAGCACTGATCTGGCTGATTAGCAAGCTGTCTGAGACTTATACGGAACGAACTTCGTTTGCAATGGAATTTGTAAATGCTCCAGACAGCCTGTTGTTTGCAAAGGCCTCTTCAGAGACTGTGAATGTGCGCTTAAGCGCCAATGGTTTTCAGTTTTTATACTTCAATATAGGAAAGAAAAAAGTTCAGATAGATCTATCTCAGGTCCGGAGAAGAGGAGATAAATACTATGTAGCCAGGGAGAACTATCAAGGCCAGATTGATCGTCAACTACCCCGGAATATGACCTTATTGGATTTAGATTCAGACACGCTTTATGTAGAATTTGAAAAGATCTTTTCGAAGACTGTCAGGGTTGTTCCCAATCTAAATCTGGAATTGGCTTCTAATCATTTACTCGAAGGGGAGCTTGAAATAGATCCTCCTACCATAGATATCAATGGCCCCAGTAATGAAATCTACCAGGTGGAGGAAGTCTATACAGTAAGTCAAAACCTGACTGATCTTTCAGAGGATTTTAACGTGACGGTAGAATTAGCCAGATGGGCAGATTTAAGCAATACCACATATTCTGAAAATTCCGTGAGGGTAGCAGGAAAAGTGTATCGTTTTTCGGAACAGTTGATCGACATACCGGTGAAAGTGGTCAATTTGCCTGAAGGCGTAGAGGTAAGAACTTTTCCTAACACTATTTCTGCTCTTTGCAAGGCGAGAATTGATTTGCTAAAAACACTTAGGCCACAGGATTTTGAACTGGTGGCCGATTTTGAAAAGGCAAAGGAAGGAAAGCAGGAGCTTGAAGTTAATTTACTGAACATGCCCGATGGTGTTTATGATGCCAAGCTGAACGAGAATAAGGTTGAATTCATTTTAATCAGAAGATGATGATTATAGGGCTTACCGGAGGAATAGGAAGCGGTAAGACTACCGTTGCGAAAATGTTCAAAGACCTGGGTGTTCCTGTATATAATTCGGACGATCGAGCTAAGGAAATGATGAATACTTCGACCGAATTAATAAAGCGTATTAAAAGTCTCATTGGCGAAGAGGCATATGTAAACAATTCCCTTAACAGGGAATATATAGCCGCAAGGGTCTTTAAGGACCGTGATCTGCTGAATTCTCTTAATGAAATAGTTCATCCTGCAGTTATAAGCGATTTTAAAGAATGGGCATCAAATGTGGATTCTGAGTATGTAATACAAGAAGCGGCTATACTTTTCGAAAACGGCAGTTATGACAAATTTGACAAGATGATCCTGGTTACCGCACCAAAGAAAGCACGCTTTGAAAGGATAATGCAACGGGATTATATTTCCGAAGATTTGATATTGGAAAGAATGAATAATCAGTGGGAGGATGAAAAAAAGATACCGCTAGCCGATTTTGTAATTGAGAATATCGAGCTGGAAAACACTGAATCCGAGGTCGGGAAAATTCATCAAAAACTTCTTGAATTGTCTGCAAACAAAGGTTTTTAACATTTTTGTTAAGGTTAGGTTAAACACTCAATCGCCTAAATGTTAAATTTTTAATTTTACATAAAATGAATAAGAGATTATTTGTTCTCCTGGTCATTCTAATGAGCCTCTCTCTTATCGGCATCATTTCGGTTCAGCTGTATTGGATCAAAAGTTCTGTAGAAGATAAAGAAGAACAATTCTCAACAGCGGTTTCGGATGTTTTGAACAAGGTGACGGACAAGATCGAGAACCGCGAAATGAAGGACTATTCCAACAGATTTTTAGATCTGAAGGATAGCGTAGGCGAATTCAAGAGTTCACATCTCAGCAATATATTCTTTATTGATCGCGATCTGAACTCGAATGAGATTCTTTTTTACTCTCATGGAATTCTCGAGGAGGATTATAATATAGCATCGACGTTCTTTGACAGTGGTAATGGGAAAGACACCACTACCATTAGAAATTTTACCAGCAAACGCACAAAAACCATTTTTAAAGAGGAGTTTGGCCTGGATGGCAAAAGTTATAAGCTGAATCCCATTCAGAAACTCGAGAAAGTGGGAGGTTTATCCAACATAGACAAAGCCGTATTTGATGATGTTTACAGGCAATATGCCGAGAATGTTCCCATCCACAAACGGGTTACCAAACAGGAAATAGAACTTCTGTTAGACCGGGAGTTTATTAACCATTCCATAGATATCGATTACGAATACGGTGTTTATAGCAGGGGACTACCAACAAAAGTTAAATCCAAAAGATTTAAATATAGCAAGACGAGCCTCTACAAATCTCCTATATTTAAGGATAGCGAGGGTAATAGTGACTTTTCACTCTTAGTCACTTTCCCAAAGAAGAAGAAGTTCCTCATTCAATCGGTAATGGGTATGGCAGGATTATCGCTTCTCTTCACTTTAATTATCGTTGTAGCCTATTCAGGTGCGATTTATCAACTCATCCGTCAGAAGCAGATTTCCGAAATAAAATCTGATTTCATCAATAATATGACACATGAGTTTAAAACGCCAATTGCTACCATTAATTTGGCAGTAGAAGCTATTAGAAATCCACAGATAATCAGTGACGGAGCTAAAGTTGAACGGTATCTGGGAATGATCCGGGACGAGAATAATCGAATGCATGCCCAGGTCGAGAATGTACTCAGGATATCAAAACTGGAGAAGAATCAATTGGATATTCGTAAGGATAGGGTAAATGTGCACGACATTATCAAAAAAGCTATTGCTCACGTTGACTTGCTGGTACAGGACCGCGGGGGATTTATTCATACCGATCTGAAAGCAGAAAGGTCCGATGTATTGGCGAACGATGTTCACTTTGGTAATGTCATGGTAAACATTCTGGACAATGCAGTAAAATATTCACCCGAGGAGCCTAAAATTGAAGTACACACAGAAGTTGTTAAGAATAACATTCTGATAAGTGTACAGGACGAGGGTGCTGGCATGAGCAAAGCGGTGCTTAAAAAAGTCTTCGAAAAGTTCTACAGAGAACATACAGGAGATATACATAACGTAAAGGGACACGGCCTGGGCTTGGCTTACGTAAAAAAGATCGTGGAAGACCATCAGGGCGAGGTTTACGCAGAAAGTGAAAAAGGGAAGGGTAGTACATTTTATATCAAACTGCCTTTAATATAAAATCATATGGAAACAGTAAATAAAAAGATACTATTGGTAGAAGACGATCCTAATTTTGGGATTGTACTGAAAGACTACCTTTCGATGAATGATTTTGATGTTACCTTGGCCAAAAATGGCATGGAGGGCTTCGAAAAATTCAAAAAAGATAATTACGATGTCTGTATCCTCGATGTCATGATGCCATACAAAGATGGATTTACTCTTGCCAGGGAAATACGGGAAAAGAATGAAAATGTACCTATCGTTTTCCTAACGGCCAAGACGATGAAGGAGGATGTGTTAAAAGGTTACAAGGCCGGTGCCGATGATTATCTGAACAAGCCATTCGATTCTGAAGTCTTGCTTATGAAACTTAAAGCTATACTTCAAAGAAAAGCATCTAATACACTTGCAGACAGTAAGCAATTTGAGTTTAACATTGGTAATTTTCATTTGAATTCTAAATTGCGATTCCTTAAATACAAGGAGGAGGAACCTATTAAGCTCTCACCTAAGGAGAATGAGCTGTTAAGATTACTCGCACTGCATGAAAACGATCTGATGCCAAGGGAATTGGCGTTGACTAAGATCTGGAGGGACGATAATTATTTCACCTCCCGTAGCATGGACGTATACATTGCCAAGTTGAGAAAGTATCTTAAAAGAGACGATTCTGTCCAAATCCTCAATATTCACGGAGAAGGTTTCCGTTTGGTAACCAAACCTGAATAGGTAAAGAATGCCAGGGCACTGAAAAGTGCCCTTTTTTATTGGTGATTGTTTAGAATTTCCTCTATTATTTCGGTCGGAGCCTTTTCAATGTTTATGCTTAATCCGTATGTCGGAACTTCCAGCGTCTCAAATTGTGATTTTAGCAGTGCAGAGGTCATGAAATGTTCTTTCCGTTCTTCCAGCCGACTTAAAATTTGATCAAAACTCCCTTCCAGGTAAATCCAGACAGGTTCATTGTCGAGTCCATTGGCTACGGTACGCCTGTACTTTTCTTTAAGAGCTGAGCAGGCCAGGACCAATCCACTGGATGCCTCCTTGCGGAGTAATTCGTTTAGTCGGAGTAACCATCCCAGTCTGTCATCGTCATTCAACGGATTGCCCGAGGCCATTTTGCGGATATTTTTTTCAGGGTGATAGTCATCACCATCGTGAAATGGCAATCCAAGCCTGGAGGCCAGCATTTGGCCTATTGTCGACTTACCCGAGCCTGAGACCCCCATAACTATATACAATTTACTTTGTGTTGCCACGGTAATTTACTTTAACAGAGATTCTGCGAGTTCCAATACCTCCTTGTGAGGCTTTTTATAATCCACCCAATGGATGGCGGTATTTTTTCTGAACCATGTAAGTTGCCTTTTGGCAAATCTGCGTGTGTTCTTCTTGATCTCCTCGATGGCCGAATCCAATTCGCAATTATCCGAAAGGTATTCAAAGAGTTCCTGGTAGCCTACCGTTTGTAGCGGAACCAGGTCCTTGTATTCCAGAAGGGCTTGAACCTCTTCCAATAGCCCTTTTTGCATCATTTCGTCAACCCGATCTTCTATTCGTTGATAAATTTTGTCTCTATCCGCTTTCAGGCCTATATATACCACCTTAAAAGGTCTTTTCTTTTTTGGCTTTTTTAAAAAACTTGAATAGGGTCTTCCACTGCTTTCAGATACCTCTATAGCACGTATTAAACGGTGTGGATTTTGCTGATCTACCTGACCATAGTAATCCCTGTCCAATTCTAATAAACGCTCCTGAAGATAAGTTATGCCGTGCCGTTCGAATTCCCTATTCAGCTCGGATCGGATTTCGGGGTCAACTTCGGGGAACTGATCCAAACCTTCGGTAAGTGCTTGAATGTATAGTCCGCTACCACCCGAAGCAATGACTATTTCGTGGGATTTGAAAAGCAAGGTAAGGCGTTTTAAAGCAGCGGTTTCAAAATCTCCTACTGTCCAGGGTTCCAATACCGAAAGATGTTGGATAAAATGATGTTTAACTTCAGCTAATTCATCGGGAGAAGGTACAGCCGTACCGATGGTCATTTCTTTATAGAACTGTCTTGAATCTGTAGAGATGATTTCTGTACCGAAATGCTTTGCAAGGGCAATAGCTAAAGACGTCTTCCCAATGGCTGTGGGACCAACCACAGCGATAAGTATCTTATCCATTACAATTCGGCTCCACAGTTATAACAGTGATTCGCGCCTTCAATATGACCTGTAGCATTGCAATTCCGGCAAGCGAAAACATCAGCCTTGGATGTTTCCCGGCGCTGTTTGGAGTATTCCACAGTAACGATTCCTGTAGGAACAGCTATAATGCCATAACCTATAATCATAATGAAGGTGGCTATAAACTGACCTATGCCGGTTTCAGGGGAGATATCGCCATACCCAACAGTAGTTAAGGTAACTATTGTCCAGTATACACTATGTGGTATGCTGTTAAAACCGTGTTCCGGGCCTTCCACTAAATACATGATCGTACCAAGAAGTACGGAGACTATGAGAACAAAAAACACAAAAATGAAGATCTTCGCCCGACTCGCTTTCAAAGCGCGAAGCAGATTATTAGACTCACCCACATAGCGCACCAGTTTTAGGATCCTGAATACTCTGAGAAGTCTCAAAGCCCTGAATGCTGTAATGTATTGCGAACCTACTACCAGATAAGAAAGGTATTTAGGTATGGTTGAAAGAAGATCGATGATTCCAAAGAAACTAAAGATGTATTTTCTGGGTTTCTGAATGCAGACAATACGAAGGATGTACTCTATAGTAAAGAGAATAGTAACCACCCATTCTGAAATATTCAAAAATTTGTGGTATTTAGTGTCGATGCGAGGGACACTTTCCAGCATAACAATAACGACGCTGTATACGATAACGATTAAGAGGATTATATCGAAAAGCTTGCCTGCAGGCGTACTGGTGCCATATATAATCTCGTGGAGTTTACGCCTCCATCCCGCATTTGGTCTGTAATCTTTCAATGCTCCTCTTTCAGGTCGATAATCTTTAAACCTTTTCTTCTCTTCAAATAGGTTCTAATGATTTGCAGAACATACTCATCATTAGTCATGGGAGTGATTATTGATTCTAAGATATGAATATTATTTATTTGATGATTGAGCTCGTAGAAACCTGTCCCTTTCAATTCGCCATTTTGAATCCAGATGGCACTGCGTTCGCCAACGGACCTGCCCTTGTCAATTATCAAAATATCTCTTTGTATAAAATTGTCCAACTCCTCACCGTGACCGTTCAGGGACGCATCCGGTTCAAATTCCAGACGATCTTGCCAGGCATTGTAGCGCGGTCTGTTCCTTTGCAGTTCTTCGTATTCCTTCAGATGCGCCATTAATTCATTACCCGTCAATTCATAGGTAACAGTCCTTGTTTCCTTTTGGATCTGTCTCGCTTTCTTGCCATCGCTGGTAAAGTGTTTGTTGACACTTTTCTGTATGTTAGAGCCTCTTCCGAGATAGATTAATTCACCGTCCTTGTTATACATATAGTAAATTCCGGCTTCGGATGGTAATTGGGTAACAATATCAACCTGTCTTGCAGACAACACGCCCAGCTCTTCTGCCCGCATCACTTCTTTTATGATGGATTTGTCACTATCCTTTGCCAGTAGTAACTTAAAGAGTTTTAGGGTTGCCAGAGCATCTCCATTGGCTCTGTGCCTGTCGCTGACAGCAATTCCAAGTGAACGTACCAGCTTACCAAGACTATGTGATTCAGCTTCCGGGATAAGTTTTTTAGACAGGTCTACGGTGCACAGGGTCTTTCTCTCATAATCATAACCGAGACGCCTGAATTCTGTCCTGAGAATGCGATAGTCGAATTGTGCATTATGTGCCACCAACACAGTTCCCTGTGTGATCTCTACAATTCTTTTCGCGACTTCATGGAATTTGGGGGCTGTTCGCAGCATTTGATTATTGATCCCTGTCAGATTAGCTACAAAGGGTTGGATATCTCTTTCCGGGTTAACCAGGCTAATAAACCGGTCAATTACCTGATGTCCGTCAAATTTGTGGATTGCAATTTCCGTAATGCCCTCTTCATTGTACTTCCCGCCCGTTGTTTCTATGTCCAATACTGCGTACATCACTTCATGAGGTATTGAGGATACATGAATTTTTGTCCTAATTCCTTACTCCAAAGATACTACTTCCTATGCGTACCATAGTGCTTCCCTCTTCAAGAGCTATGGGATAATCCCCACTCATACCCATAGACAGGGTATGTATTTGCGGTAATTTATCTTTAAGGCCCAGGAAGACGGATCTCAGATATTGGAATTCCCTTCTCACCTTATCCTGATCATCTGTAAAGGTCGCCATCCCCATTATACCATTTATCCTTACATGTTTTAGTTCATCCAGTGCACCACTATTGACAATCTCTGTGAGTTCCTTTTCGTCCAGTCCAAATTTAGTGCTCTCTTCGGCAATGTGCACCTGTAGCAGGCAGTCTATTACACGCTCGTATTTGGCGCCTTGTTTGTCTATTTCCTTAAGCAATTTTAGACTATCAACACTGTGGATAAGCGATACGAAGGAGGCCATGTATTTCACCTTATTTCTTTGAAGATGTCCTATCATGTGCCACTGGATATCCTTGGGCATTGTCTCCCACTTTGTGGTCATTTCCTGGACCTTGTTTTCACCGAAAACTCTATGGCCTGTATTATAGGCTTCCATGATCTCTTCCTGAGACTTTGTTTTGGTAACGGCTACAAGAGTGATCTCTGGCTCTAATGCTTTCTTTATGTTTTCAAGATTGTCCTTAATGCTCATGTAAATGCTAAATTGAAAGCTCTTATCCTTTGGCTATTGAAGCTCATAAATGGCTAATCCACTCCTCAGTTTTGGTTCAATATAAGTGCTTTTAGGTGGCATAACCATTCCGGCATCAGCTATACTTTTCACCTCTTTCATATTGATAGGTACGAGTCCGAAACCAACCTTAAAATTTCCGGCGTCTATTTCATTTTTCATAATGATTACATTCCGCTTACCATATCCATAACTGATACGTTTGTCATTGCGAAGGTCCTTTATACCGAGTATGGGCTCAAGAATGGTCTTGTAAAGGATTTGTGTATCCAATTCGCTGAGAGCATCAGTAAATTCATATATCTTTTTCCGCAGGTAGAGGGAGTAGAATTCTCCATCCAGATACATACTGAAATGATGCTTTTTTCCTGGCCTGTACAGCTCTGCGCCTCTGTTTTTGATTCGGAACATAGCGTCCAGTTCACTCAGGAATTCCTCTTTAGTGAGGCCATTCAGATCTTTTACCATCCGGTTAAATTCAAATATCCGGATCTCATCCTCAGGGATCAGGTAACTGAGGAAATAATCGTGTGAACCTGTTATGTCTTCTATACTGCTGTCAGCCCTCATATCGGAAAGTCGTTTAGATGAAGCGCTTCTATGGTGGCCATCGGCTATATATAAAGATTGAATTTTACCGAACTCTTCTTTAAGCCGATCAATGGTGTGCAGGTCGTAGATAACCCACAGTTTATGGGTTACCTTATCAGGGGTGGTAAAAAAATATTCAGGATCAGATTGCTTCTTTGTATTTATAATATCGGCAATTGAGTCATTGGATTCATAGGTCATTAATACGGGCTCGGCTTCGTACCCGACACTATCGAGATATTCCGCAAATAATTTTTCCCTCCTTTCAATGGTGTTTTCATGTCTTTTTATGATTCCATTTCTGTAATCATCAATACTTGTCGCACAGAAGAATCCGCAGCATTTGAAGTTATCCTTGCTAATCTCGTAGAGATATATCCCGGATTTGGCATCCTGGATCAGGATACCGTCTTCCAGAAATTCGAGATAGCGGTTTCTCACCAACTTAAAACGTTCACTTCCCTTAACCCGCCTGTCAAACTTGAATCCCGGGTTTATGATATGCAAAAAGGAAAAAGGATTATAGCGTAGCCTGGCGTCTAACTCTTTCTTGCTGTACTCTTCGTAAGAACGTGAAACGACAAAGGCTACCTTGTCAAGAGCAGGCCTTATGGCCCTGAATGGTTGAATTGCCGCCATTTTTAGGAACTGAATTGAGAGGATACCCTTTCTGCCTTCCGTGATTCGGTATAGTCGTAAAAGCCTTCTCCGGACTTTACACCTAATTTACCTGCACGAACCATATTCACAAGTAGCGGGCATGGTGCATATTTTGGATTTTTGAACCCTTCGTACATAACCTCTAGTATGGACAAGCAGACATCCAGTCCTATGAAATCAGCTAATTGAAGCGGTCCCATGGGGTGTGCCATTCCTAATTTCATCACTGTATCAATCTCTTTTACACCTCCAACACCATGGAACAGGGTTTCGATAGCCTCGTTGATCATTGGCATCAGTATCCTGTTAGCCACAAAGCCGGGAAAATCATTCACCTCAGTAGGCACCTTCCCTAAATCCACTGATAGTTTCATTATGGTGTCTGTAACCTCGTCTGAGGTACTATAGCCCCTGATAACCTCGATCAGCTTCATGATCGGGACAGGATTCATAAAATGCATACCAATAACTTTGTCAGCCCTGTTGGTTACTGCAGCTATCCGTGTGATGGAAATTGACGAAGTATTGGTAGCCAATATAGTATTGGGATGGCAGTTAGAATCCAGATCTTCAAAAATCCGCAGTTTTATATCGAGGTTTTCACTTGCTGCTTCTACCACCAGATGAACGCCGTCTACCGCCTTTTTGAGATCGGTATATGTGCTGATACGGTTCATGGCCTCCTTCTTCTCTGATTCATTTGTAAGCTGCTTAGCGATCATCCTATCGATATTCCTTTCAATATTGGACATTCCATTCTGAAGCGACGCCTCGGAAATATCAATGAGGTTTACAATAAATCCTTTTTGGGCAAATACCTGGGCTATACCATTTCCCATGGTGCCTGCACCTATAACTGCGACTTGTTCAATCATTAATCTGTGTTTACTGGCTTTTATACTTGGTTTATAGTTTGGCCCTTATTGAAGTTTTCAATTATCTGCAAGGCTACACGCAGGGCTTTAGCACCATCCTGGAGTGTAACAATCGGTTCAGTGTCATTTTCTATTGCGTTGGCAAAGGTTTCCAGTTCATCCAGGATAGCATTGTTATTCTCGATTTCTGGATTTTCGAAGTATATCTGTTTCTTTATTCCTTCTGCATTCTGAAGGATCATATCGAAGCTGCCCGGGTTTTCAGGAGCATCTTTCATCTTTACCACTTCTACCTTCTTTTCGAGGAAATCTACAGAGATATAAGCATCTTTCTGAAAAAACCTGGATTTACGCATGTTCTTCAGGGAGATCCGGCTGGCTGTCAGATTCGCTACACAGCCGTTTTCGAATTCAATTCGCGCATTGGCGATGTCCGGAGAATTGCTGATTACAGAAACACCACTGGCGTTTATCTGTTTTACATCGGCATTAACCACACTGAGTATGGCATCAATATCGTGAATCATCAGGTCGAGAACTACAGGAACATCCGTACCTCTCGGATTGAACTCTGCCAGGCGGTGGGTCTCAATGAACATGGGATTCAGGATCTTAGATTTAACAGCAGAAAATGCCGGATTAAATCTTTCCACATGACCAACCTGTCCTTTTACACCAAACTTTTTTGAAAGCTCCATCAATTCGTCCGCTTCTTCCAGGGATTTGGTAACGGGTTTTTCAATAAAGACATGTTTCCCCTTTTGCATGGATTTCTTTGCACAGTCAAAATGGGAGAGGGTAGGGGTTACGATATCGACTACATCTACTGCGTCTATCAACGTATTCATATTATCGAAGTAGGTATAACCAAATTCGTCTGCTACATTTTTACCATTTATGGCATCCGGGTCAAAGAAACCTACCAGTTCATATTTTTCAGAAGCGTTTAGAAGTCGCAAATGAATTTTTCCGAGATGACCCGCTCCCAGAACACCTACTTTGAGCATAAAATCAGCTTTTGGCAAAAATAAGGAGTTTAATTCGATTTGTATATTTTCAATTATGTAGAAACTCTGTTTAAAATAACGGCTGTTTTTCTAAATTCGCAGGGAAATAAAAATGCATTGAAAGACACTTACAAGCACAAGGGCATGAGAAATAAACTGGCGGATGAGGTAGCGCTCAAAGGCGTCCGCGATAAGAAGGTTCTTGAGGCCATAAGGACAGTGCCGAGACACCTTTTTATGGATAGCAGCTTTGAAGATCATGCCTATCAGGACAAAGCTTTTCCGATTGCCGAAGAACAGACTATTTCTCAACCCTATACGGTTGCTTACCAGACGGAATTACTTCAGTTAAAACCCGGGGATAAAATCCTGGAAATAGGTACAGGCAGCGGATATCAGACGGCCATTTTATTACATCTCAAGGCTAAGGTCTATAAGATCGAGAGGCAACTGAAACTTTATAAAAAGACAAAACTCTTCTTCGATAAAATGGGTTACCGGCCTAAGAAATACATTTTTGGCGATGGTTATAAAGGAATTCCTGAAGAAGCTCCTTTTCATGGTATTATAGTTACAGCCGGAGCTCCTGCCATTCCTAAGGCACTGATGTCCCAATTGGCTATTGGTGGTCGGATGGTAATACCTGTTGGTGTAGATGAACAGATTATGACCCTGATCACAAGGACATCCGATAAGGAGTTCAAAAGACAGGAATTTGGTTCTTTCAGGTTTGTGCCGATGCTGGAGGATAAGAATTAACCGATCTGACAGAATTTAGCCAAACAGCAGAAACCCTGCTAATTTCAATTATTAAAATTCTTTTTGATTCGCGCGAGATCGCGTTTGGTATCCCGCTCTTTTATGACTTCTCTTTTGTCATATAATTTCTTACCACGAGCCAGCGCAATTCGAAGTTTGGCCAGACCCCGATCATTGATGAAGAGATTTAAAGGCACGATGGTCAATCCTGAGGCCTTTACTTCATTTCTCAATTTTTTTAATTCCTGTTTGTTTAGTAGCAGCTTTCGTTCTGCCTTTGGTTTGTGGTTGTAGTGGGAGCCATGACTGTATTCATCCACGTTCATGTTGATCACATAGAGTTCCCCGGAATCATTAAACTCGCAAAAACTCTCAGTGATGGATGCTTTACCTAATCTGATTGATTTGATTTCAGTACCTGATAAGACAATACCGGCTACATAAGTATCCAGGACTTCATATTCAAAGCGGGCTTTTTTGTTCTTTATGTTAATATTCTTCTGCATTCCGGCTCCAAAATAACAACATTTATATGATTCCGCTTTGGGAACAGTAAACACAATTAAGAAAATCTTAGGAAAGAAAAGTGCGATCTTTGAACCGAAGAAGTAATGTTTTCATGAAAAATCTGGTCTTTTTATCCTTCGTTCTGATCCTTTTTGCCTGTGGTTCCAAAAAAGAAGAGGGACTTACGGCCCAGCAAATAATTGATAAAGCGATTGAGCAGGCCGGTGGTGGGCTCTATAGCTGTAGTCAAATCGATTTCGTTTTTCGGGATCGGAAATACAAATTGGACTACCAGGATAATCGGCGGGTATTGAGCAGGACTTTTGAAATTGATTCTGCTGTTGTTACAGATACGAGAAGGCATAATGCATTTGAAAGAAGAGTAGGCGATCAACAAGTGGTAGTTCCGGACTCCATGGCCCGTAAGTATGCAAATTCCATAAATTCAGTTCATTACTTTGCCTATTTGCCTTATGGTTTAAATGATCCGGCAGTAAAGAAGAAATTATTGGGTCAGCGGGAAATAAAAGGCAGGGATTACTATGTTATTGAAGTGACATTTCAGGAGGAAGACGGAGGTGATGATTACGAAGACGTTTATGTTTACTGGTTTAATAAGCTAAACTTTAGACCTGATTATCTGGCCTATGAATTCCATGTAGATGGCGGAGGAATCCGTTTCAGGGAGGCATACAACGAAAGGTTTATAGAAGGGATCCGGTTTGTGGATTACAGCAATTACAAGCCGTTGGAGCCAGTTTCAATCTACGATATTGACAGGCTTTACGCGGAGAACAGACTTGAACTTCTCTCAAAGATAGAACTACAGAACATCCGTGTTAACGTGGACAATTGCAATTGAAGTGAAGACGCATGTCTGTTATCTCGTCTCCTACCATTTGAACAATAAAAAGGCTGCCGTTGTCATAGTCGTCCATAGGTCCGTATTTATCTTCGCCCAGTAATTTATTTACAAATTCCGGAGTGCTATTACTATGACCGATGATCAGGACATCATTTCCGATGTTGCTGGTCTTGAATTGCTCGACATTGATTTCGTCAGGATCGTAATATTTTAGGGTAATATCCTTTTTGACTGCCAAAGGCGCAGCTGTCATGGTAGTCCGTTGATAATCAGTTGAATAAATTTCGTCAATAGAGACCTCTTCCAGTATTTCAGCCCAGTGCATGGCGCGCCCCAATCCGCTTTGATTTAGTTCTGGATCGATATCTTCCGGATTGCTCCTGTCTTTTTCGGCATGGCGTATCAGGTAAAAGGTGGTTATTTCCGGTTCCATGTATGTGTTTTCCACCACCGGATCATCCTTGCATCCTAAGGAAAGAAGTGCCAAAAAAAATGTGAACAATAAGGGCCTAATTTTTTTCATACTAGATAGGTTTACTTAATTTTGTCCTCTTGCTATTATGTAACTGAATATCAGTAAAAATAGTATATATCTGATACTTTTAATACAACCGACCATTGAAACAATTAATCTTATTTTTACTGGTTATACATGTTTCTTTAGTCCAATCACAGGATGTAGAGCTTCCTCGGGATTTCCGCCAGCACAACCTAACTAATTATAATTCAAGCATTTTTAACCCGGCTAATTCACTTTATGGGAATGATCCTGAATCAGTGGCAATTTGGATGCGCTGGCAATGGCAAAGTATTGATACAGACCCCACTACATATTTTCTAAGTTATTCGAGGGCTATCAATCCTGAATCGGCGTTTTCAGTAGGATTTTTCCAGCACAATACCGGCATATTTCTTCAGACAGGAGGTGTTTTGAATTATTCATATTCCTTTAAGTTATCAGATTATACCGAACTGATACTGGGGGCAAATGTTTTTGGATATCAGAACAAATTAGCTGATGATAGATTCATCCAGGATCCCGATATGATCTTACCTATTCCTCCTGAGACAAATGATTTTATTCTACAATTTGCTCCGGGTGTTCTGTTATTAGTCAATAATTTCAGTATCGGATTAACCTCCGATAATTTAGTGGATTATAATTTTGAATCCAACGAATCACAAACTGACGGCACCTCTGTATTAATGTCAGTAGGGTACGATTTCCCCGTGAACTTCTTATCATTTGACGATAATGCCTATTTGCGCCCTGTCATCTATTTCAAAAGTATCCCTAACCGGGATAGTCAAATAGGTTTGAATGCCATCTTATCGAGTTCCAAGTTTTGGGCACAGGCTGGTTACAACAATTTTTATGGTCTTTCTGTTGGTGGGGGAGGGAGATTTTTCAAAAAGTTATCCCTTGGTGCCTTGGTGGAGGCAGGAACGAGTTCCGACCTTGATGGACTGGATCCCACCATCGAGTTGGTTGCAGCCTTCTCTATTGCACCGCAGACCGAGAAGGAAATAAGGATCGAACCAAAAGAAGAGCCGGAAGAAGAACCTGAAGAATTGATTACTGAGGATGAGAAATCTGAGGAGGAACTGGCAGCGGCTGCGGAGTTGGCCAGAAGACAGGAAGAGGAACGTAAGGCCGAGGAAGCAAGAAAAGCAAAAGAACTCGAAGAAGAGCGGATTGCACAGGCTAGAATAGCCAGAGAAAAGGA
>JAAUXY010070729.1_pt1 | contig 30735 bp, 25 predicted proteins | sample 7278121 | NCBI WGS metagenome assembly JAAUXY01 (sample SAMN14350117, study PRJNA611818) | marine sediment metagenome | isolation source: surface marine sediment (1.8m) | place: French Polynesia: Moorea | collected 2018-08
GTCCGAATCTGAACACCGACCATAAGCCACTCATTCATCTCTACCGCAAGGCAAGGGAGCTGCCCGGCATCAAGAAGGTGTTGATCGCCTCGGGCGTGCGTTATGACCTTGCGAATGAGTCGGAGGAGTACATCAAGGAGCTTGCCGCCCATCACACGGGTGGATATCTAAAAATTGCGCCGGAAGCCCTTGCCGAAGGCCCGCTCTCGAAGATGATGAAGCCGGGCATGGATACCTACTACCGTTTCAAAGAGCTTTTTGACAAGTACTCGAAAGCGGCGGGCAAGGAGCAGTACCTGATTCCGTACTTCATTGCTGCTCACCCCGGCACGACCGACGAGGACATGCTGGAGCTTGCCCTCTGGCTCAAGGCCAATGGCTTTCGGGCTGATCAGGTGCAGGCGTTTCTGCCGGGCCCCATGGCCACGGCTACCGCGATGTATCACAGCGGCGCAAATCCGCTGCGCAAGGTCAGTCGTGATGGCGAACAGGTCTACATCCCCAAAGGCGCGCGACAGCGACGCCTGCACAAGGCGTTTCTGCGCTATCACGACGCGAACAACTGGCCGCTCCTGCGTGAAGCGCTCGTGCGCATGGGGCGGGAAGACCTCATCGGCAACGGCAAGAAGCACCTGGTGCCGTCGTATCAGCCGGCGGGTACCGGTGGCGCTGCTGAAGGCGGACGCCGTCATCAGGAATTCCGCACCCAGCACACGCGCGGTGCCCGGCAAGGCGCAAGAAAGCGGAGGGCACGCAAATGAAGCGGGCTTTGTTGGTAGTTCTTTCGTTGGCGGCTGTCGCAGCCGCGTTGTTGTACTTCAACCGCGGAACCGTCGTGACGTTTCTCGTCGATTCCTGGGGTTTGTCGGAGCCGTTTGTCGGCGTGACCTCCGACGGACAGATTCAGCGAGATCTCTTTGCCATATCCACTTCGGGGCCGAGCACCTACGGCGTTGTCGAAGCGGCCCGCGAGTTTCTTGCGAGCCTCGATGAAGCACAGCGTCGCGAGGCGCAGTTTGCGGTGGATGACGACGAGTGGCGGCGTTGGATGAACATTCACCTGTACGACCGTCGCGGCGCGGGTTTTCTGGACATGGACGAGGCGCAGAAAGAAGCGGGCTTCGGGCTCCTCGAAGCGAGCCTCAGTCCCACGGGCTACGGCCAGGCTCGGGACATCATGAAGCTCGATACCACGCTGGGTGAGCTCAGAGGTGATGACTTCGAATGGTATGGTGAAGAGCGCTTCTGGCTGACCTTCATGGGCGAGCCCGACCACGAAAAACCATGGGGTTGGCAGATTGACGGTCACCACCTGGTGATCAACTACTTCGTGCTGGGCAATCAGGTGGTGATGTCGCCGGTGTTCTTCGGTGCGGAGCCGGTGATCGCTGAATCCGGCCGCCACGCGGGGACCGCGGTCCTTCAGATTGAACAAGATCGGGGTCTCGCGTTCGTCAACATGTTGAACGACGAGCAGAAGGCCGTAGCTATCCAGGCTGACGAGAAGACAGGCAACAACAACGTCGGTGAGTTTTACTCGGACAACGTGGTCGTGCCCTATACCGGAATTCGAGGCGATGAGCTCAACGCGGACCAGCGCATGGCCCTGATAGGCCTCGCAAACGTTTTCATCGGCTACCTGCGCGAGCCGCACGCTGAGGTCAAGCTGGAGGAAGTTGCCCGGCATCTGAACGATACCTATTTCAGCTGGGTAGGCGGTACGGCTGCCGATTCGGTATTTTATTATCGGATTCACAGTCCGGTGGTGCTGATCGAGTTCGACCATCAGGGTCCCATTGGTCTCAGCCACCTTGCGGAAACGGACGGCCCGCAGCGTAATCACATTCACGTGGTGATCCGCACGCCGAACGGCAACGACTACGGCAAGGATCTGCTGCGCCAGCATCGGGAAATGCACCACTAAAAAGCCATCAGAATCAATAATTTGCGAGCCGGGTCACCGTTTGAGCGGGCGTCTGGCTTTAGGCTTTGTGATGCAGAAAAGCGAACATGAGGTTCGATATGACCCGTTTGTTGATCATTGCCGCAGCGCTTGTGCTCGGTGGTTGTGCCGGGAATCCCAGCGTCTCTGAAAACCAATGCCGCGCCGGCGACTGGCAGACCATCGGCTATCGCGACGGCGCCAACGGTTTTACCAGCACGCGGCTGCTCTCACACCAGGAAGCTTGTGGCGAGTTTGCCATCGTGCCCGAGCGCACGGCGTATCTCAAAGGCTGGCAGGAAGGACTGACGAGCTTCTGCACGGCGGACAACGGATTCAATCTCGGTAACCGTGGCGCATCGTTCAACACGGTGTGCGCCCGGGACATGGCTGAACCGTTTGCGACCGCATACCAGGATGGCCGAGAGCTTTATCTGGCCCGCGCCGAGGTCAACCGTCTGAACCGTCTGATCAACAACAAGGAAGCCCGGCTGGATCAGCTCAAGCAGGAGATTGTCGGTGCAACCACCGCGCAGCTGGTACCGGATCTCACGCCCGAAGAGCGCATTGGTCTCGTCGCCAAGCTCGAGCAGCTGATCACCGAACGCACGGAGATACAGGAGGAGCTGCCGGAGCTCGAGCGCGAGCTGGCCGCGGCCGAGTACGAGCTCGACCGCCTGAACCAGACCCTGGCGTCGATCAGCTACTAAGACACGTCACCGTGCCCGCGGCGTGGAGCTCTCGTATCTCCGCGTCGCTCAATCCCAGTTCAAGCAGAACCTCCGCAGTGTGCTCGCCAAGCTGAGGCAGACCGCCGTCCGGCGCCATGACCTCCGCATCGATCTTGTAGCCGGCACTGGTGACGGCAAAATCACCAGCAGGTGAAGAGACTGTCTGCAGCAATTCCCTTGCCTGCGGCTGGCCGGTCGCCAGCGTGGCGCAAATGTCTCTGACGCCGCCCCCAACCACCCCGGCGGTGCTGAAGATCTCGTCCCACTCGGCGCTCGTCTTCGTTTTCAGCGTTGTGCTTACCGTCTCCTCGAGCTCCGTCGCCCGCTCAAGAAGCTCGCGACCGCTGGCTTCTGCAAACTCGTCGAGGCCGAGCGCGCGGCAGAGGCTGCGTTGGTGCGTGGGGAGATATCCCGCCAGCATGACGTAGCTGTCCGCCGTCTCGAAACGCCCGAGCATGGGGCCGTCCTGGTTGCCCGCGGGCGGCAGATCCGTGCCAGTCGTTGCCGCGTAGCTCGTGTTTCGATTCATGAGCAGCATGGTCACGTCCTGCATGGCAATGTCGATGCGGTGGCTCTGCTGATCCGCATGCCGCATCAGCACGGCGGCGAGGATGGCGGATGTCGCGTGCATGCCGGTGGCGTAATCGAGCACGGGTCCGCCGGTGCGGATGGGACCGTCACCGCGCTGGTTGATCGACATGAAGCCGGATGTTGCCTGCACGACGTCGTCGAAGCCTGGCCTGTGTCCATGTGGCCCGTCCTGCCCGAACGCCGAGATCGAAGCGTAGATGATCTTGTCGTTTCGGGCTTTGAGGCTTTCGTAGTCGAGGCCGTACTTCAACATCGTGCCGGGACGGTAGTTTTCCAGGAATATGTCCGCCTGGGCTGCGAGCTCGGCGATCAGGCGGGCGCCTTCTTCGGTGTGAATATCGATGACGGCGCTGCGTTTACCTGCGTTCTGTGGCACGAAGCCACTGCCGAGGCCTGCTGCGAGCTGCTTCTCGTTACCACCCCACAGGCGGGTCATGTCGCCGCGCGGCGCCTCGACTTTGATGACGTCCGCGCCGAGGAGTGCCAGCTGGTAGCCGCAATACGGACCCGCCAGCACGTGGGTGAGATCGATGACCCTCAGTCCATCCAGCGGCTTTTTCATGTTCGTACCTCAGGCAGTTTCCAGGGAGTGCGGTAGCGGGGTTGCAGCAGATCGTTTGCCTGGCGGTTGTCGAACTCATTGCCGTCCCAGGTCAGGGTCTGCCCGGATCGTAACGCAATGTTGCCGAGATGCGCGTTGACCGCGGCCAGGCTGCCCGTGGCGGCATCGCAGTTGAGAGCCTCGCCGTTACGGATGACGTTGACGAAGTTGGCTGTGTGCTGGTCGAGACCGCGCTCGCCGGGCAGGGCCTTGCGTAACGGTTGTGAAGTCAGCTTCGGACGGCTTGTGCCGTCTTCCAGGCGCTCAGATTCGGCGTACAGCTCCCACTGGTTGCGATCGACGACGAGGGTGCCGTTGTTGCCGACGAACGCGATGCCGTGGGAACGCTGAAAGGGTCCGAGCCCAATGCCGACCGCATGCTCCCAGATCATGCTGAAGTCGTCGAACTCGTAGATGGCCTGCTGCGTATCCGGGGTCTCCATTGCGGTCACCGGATAAGCAAACGCGCCGCCGGACGACATGATGCGGTTGGGGCGCTCGGCACGCATGCCCCAGAGCGCAATGTCGATCAGGTGCACACCCCAGTCCGTCATGAGCCCGCCCGCGTAGTCCCAGAACCAGCGGAACACGAAGTGAAAGCGATTGGCGTTGAACGGACGCTCAGGCGCAGGACCCAGCCAGAGGTCGTAGTTCACCCCGTCGGGCGCCTGACTGTCGGGTAGCGGCTCGATGTTCTTGAGCCAGTCCATGTAAGCCCACGTGCGTACCATGCGGATCTCACCGAGCCGTCCGCTGTGGACGTAGTCGATGGCTTCGCGGAAATGTGGCGCTGAACGCTGCCACTGCCCCACCTGCACGACGCGGTTGTATTTCTTCTGCGCGGCCACCATGCGCTGACTTTCGTCAATCGAGTTCGCGAGCGGTTTCTCCACGTAGACGTGTTTGCCGGCATCGCACGCATCGACCATCTGCAGGCAGTGCCAGTGGTCGGGCGTGCCTATGATGACCGCGTCCACGTCCTGGTCATCGAGCAACGCCTGGTAGTCTTCGTAAAGCGCGGGTCGAGTGCCGGTGCGCTCCTGAATCGTTGCCGCGCGTTCGCTGAGCACGTTGGCGTCGACATCGCAGAGCGCAACGCAGCGTGTGCCGGGTGCTTTCAGCATGGCGGAGAGATCGGAAAACCCCATGCTGCGGCAGCCGATGACGCCAATGTTGATCGTATCGCTTGGAGCGGCGCCCAGTGCCCGGGGTCCCGTCATTACGAGAGGCGCGGCCGCTGCGAGCGATGTCCCGAGCAGGAATTCTCTACGACGCATGCTCTCCCCCTTGATTACCGCCCCGTATAGGTCGGTATCATGGCATAGCACTGACTGCTGTAAACAGGTGAACGCCATCGACATGCGTGTCTGGATCCTCGCAATTGCGCTACTCGCCGGCGGCCCCGGTTCCGCGGAGGAGCCGCCGCAATATGGCGGAGATCTCAACGTTGGTACGTTTGTCGTTACGCTGAGTGCGTTGTCATGGGATCCGGCTGACTGGACCTGGAAGTCGAACCATGACACCGGCATGATCCGTGAGCAGCTTTTCGTGGGTGATCTCAAGAAAAGCAAAGATCGCGGCGGTAAATACGACTTCCGCTCGGAGGCTTATCTGCCGCCGGATGCATTGACGGGTGAGCTGGCGGAGTCGTGGTTCTGGGAAGACGAGCTCACGCTCGTGATGAATCTGAGACGCGGCGTCATGTTTCCGGCCCGGGAGGGCGTCATGGCCGAACGAGAGTTTGTTGCCGACGATGTCGTTTTCAGCTTCGACTACGTCAATCAGAGCCCGCGCCGCATACCCACGTACTTTGATCACATCGACCGTCTCGAGGCGCGCGACGATCACACGCTCGTCTTTCATTTCGAGGAGTACAACGCGGAATGGGCTTACCGGTATGGTTACGGGTATTACTCGTCCATCTTTCCGCGCGAGTATGCCGAGGTGGACCCCAAAGACTGGCGCAACGTCGTCGGCAGCGGTCCCTTTGTCATGGGCCGCTACATTCAGGGCAACTCCCAGCAGTATCGCCGCAACGACCGTTACTGGGGCCACGAGGAGCTGGCTGGTGTTCGCCATTCGATACCGTTCATCAACAGCGTCACCTATCGCATCATCAAAGACGAAGCCACGTTTCTGACGGCGCTGCGCACGGGCAAGCTTGATATTCTCGAAGCCATTCGCTGGATTGCCGTTGACCATTTGAAAGAAACGACGCCGGAGCTCGAGTGGCGGCGTTGGCTGTCTAGCACGGGTAACTTCATGGCGCTCAGACTCGACTTTCCGCCGTTTGCCGACGTGCGCGTGCGCCGTGCCATGAACATGGCGGTCAATCATCAGGAGATTGTCGACAAGTTTTACGGCGGGCACGCGGAGCTCATGGCCTATCCCCAGCATCCCGGCTTCGGCGAGTACTATCAGCCGCTGTCCGCAATGCCGGCGTCGGTGCAAGCGCTCTTTGGCTATGACCCCGAGGAAGCGCGGCGCCTTCTCGCGGAGGCGGGTTATCCCGATGGATTCAGCTTCAAGGTGCAGGTCTGCTCCTGCAGTCCAAGCGACATGGACCTGATCCCGCTGCTCGAGGGTTACCTCTCCGCGGTGGGGATACAGATGGAAATCCAGCCTATGGAATATGCGTCGTTCCTGTCGTTCATGACGACCCGCAACCACGGTCCGGGCTATCTGATGGTCAGCGGCCACGTCAACCCGACCACGACGTTGCGCAAGAGTTTCCTTACCGGCCAGACCTGGAATCCGGCGATGTACTCCGACCCGGACTACGACGCCCGAATCAAAATGCTGCACACCCTAAGGGACGAGGACGCGCGCATTGCTCTGGCACGTCAGCTGACGGTTGAGATTCTCGACGAGGCGCCGTATCTGTGGCTGCCCATACAGTACGTCTATACGGCGTGGTGGCCGTGGGTGAAGAACTACGGCGGGGAGCTCAGAGTAGGGGCGCAGCGGTCGGGACCGATCTATGCACGGTTGTGGATCGATCAGGCGTTGAAAAAGAAGATGGGGTTCTAAATCGAACCGGGTGCGGTATGCTCGGGCGCAGTTGAGGGGAGAATTCATGAGTGATCAGAACTCGGGCCCATCCGGGTCCACGGATCAGTCTGTGTCCGGCGTCACTGAAGAAGAACGCGAACAAGCCAGGTCACGTATCGGCGGCAAGTATGCGCATTACGTTCTGATCGTGCTCGTCATCGTCTACGTTTTCAACTTCATCGACCGGCAGATACTGTCCATCCTCTCACAGGACATCCAGGCTGACCTCGGCGTCACCGACGCGCAGATGGGTTTTCTCTACGGCACGGTGTTTGCCGTTTTCTATGCGGTCTTCGGCATCCCGCTCGCGCGATTTGCCGACGTATGGGTCCGTCGCAGTCTGATCTCAGTGGGGCTTTTCTTCTGGAGCCTGATGACGGCGCTGTCGGGCTTTGCGCGGTCTTTCCCGGTGCTGGCGGCGTTTCGCATCGGCGTTGGCATCGGTGAAGCGAGTGCCTCACCGGCGGCCTACTCGATGCTGGCGGACTACTACCCAACGCGTCTGCGCGCCACCGTGCTCGCGATCTACTCTTCCGGTGTCTACATCGGCGGCGGGATTGGTCTTTTTCTTGGCGGGTTCATCATGGAGACGTGGAACGGCGCGTTTCCAGATCCGGCAACGGCGCCGCTGAACCTCAAAGGCTGGCACGCCGCATTCCTTGCGGTTGGCATTCCCGGGCTCTTGATGGCGTTCTGGGTGCGTTCGCTGAAAGAGCCCGTGCGTGGTATCAGCGAGGGCATTGTCACAGAGCAGCATCCGGCGCCTTTCTCCGTGCTCACCACGGAGCTCTCTGCGGTCCTGCCAATCTTCAATCTCGTGCCGCTGAAACGTCAGGGTGCTTCGCTCAAGGTCAATGGCATAGCGGCGCTCGTGATTGCCGCCGTTTCCTACGGCCTGATGATCGTCACTAACAACATTCCTCAGTGGATAGCGCTGGGCATTGGCGTCTATGTGGTCTTTTCCTGGGCCCAGTCTTTGAAAGCCCGTGATCCGGCAACCTTCGAGATGATCTTCAAGACCAAGGCGATGGTCTACACGATGATCGCCTTCCCCACAATATCGTTTGTGACTTATGGCGTCGGCTACTGGACCGCGCCGCTGCTGCTGCGTCTGCACGATACGAGCGCCACCGAGGTGGGCATGTACATTGGTCTCGGCAATGCTGCGGGTGGTCTCATCGGCGTGACGCTTGGGGGCTACTTCGGTGACATGTTCAAGGCGCGGCACGGCTCCGGACGCCTGATCATTGGATATGCGGCGGTGTTTGGTACCGCGCCGCTGGTCCTGTGGATGATCTACACGCCCAGCCTGATGCTGGCGTTCTTCCTCAATTTCGCCCATCACCTCTTCAGCGCCTGCTGGCCGGGTATTCCACCGAGCACGGCTGCAGATCTCGTGCTGCCGCGGATGCGCGCGATCGCGGGGGCGTACTACATTCTGGTCAACACCATGATCGGTCTCGCCATGGGGCCGTTTGTGATGGGTCAGCTGTCGGACATGTTTGCCGCTTCGGGCATGGATTCGGCGGAAAGTCTGCGGACTGCCATCGCGGTATCGCTGCTGATGTTCGGCGTGACGCTTGTGTTCCTGACGCTGGCCTGGCGGCATCTGCCGAAAGACGAGGCGTCGCGACTGGAAAGGGCGCGCAAGTTTGGCGAGGAGGTGGTGCAGGCCTGAGGCGGATCAGTCGCCTGTCAGCAGAAATCTGCGGGCGTCGTCCAGGTTGCGGTACACGCGAATGCTGGAATGCCCACCTTCCTGCCGGTATGCCTGGAACATGCGCATGAGGCCGTAGGCGAGATCCTGGGCCGTGACGATGGCAACGCGCTGCGGCTGCGGTGTCTGCCTTGCCGTGAAATCCGCGATGTCCTGCAGTTCCTCGGCGGTCAGATTCAGCCCGTCCGGGAAATTCCAAAGGCGTAGCTGTGAATCGGCGAGCGCGTTGAGGTCCTGGAACGCCGCCATGATCTCCTGCAGGGTCGGCTGACCGCTGAATTGCAGATGCACGATGCCATCCTGGCTCTCTATGGTGAAGCGGCTTGCGATCATGGTCCTCGCGACTTACGCACTTCCCCTCTCCTTATGTCTGACGGGGATTATGGGTTAATTATTCATGAGCACCAGTTTGCCGACGATATTGCCCGACAATTGCTCTGTGAGCGCCGCTCGGAATTCGGCCATTGGACGGGTCGTGACGGGCGCACAGTTGAGCTTCCCTGCGCTCACCCAATCCATGAGCGTTGCCATGAGGTCAACGTTGACTTCCGGATGGGCGCGAATTTCGCCACCCCAATCGACACCGATGAGTGATGCGCGTTTGAGCAACGCCAGGTTGAACGGCAGCTTCGGTATCTCTCCCTGGGCAAAACCGACGACGAGGTAGCGCCCGCCCGGGGACAGGGAGCGGAAAGCCGGTTCCGCCGTGGTGCCGCCAACCGGATCGTAGACCATGTTCAAGGGACGGCCGTCCAGTGTCTTTTTGAGCGCATCGCGCCAGTCGTCAGCCGTGTAGTCCACGGCGGCGTCCGCGCCAAACGACAATGCGGCGTCGCGTTTGGCCGGCGTGGATGCCGCTGCGATCACGCGGGCACCCATGGACTTACCGACGGCAATGGCTGCCGATCCCACACCGCCCGCCGCGCCCGGCACGAGAAGCGTCTCACCCGGTTGCAGATTGCCGCAGTCTCGCAGGCCATAGAGGGCCGTGGCGTAGTTTATGAAGAAACCCGCAGCTGTCGCGTCATCCAACATATCGGGAATCGCTACTACACTGTGCGCGGCTGCGCAGACCGTGTCCGCATACGCGCCCCCGCCGGCCAGGCCCATGACGCGCTGGCCAACGGAGAGGTTTTCGACATCGTCCCCGACCTCACTGATGACGCCGGAGAACTCGCTGCCGGGAAAGTAGGGCAGCGGCGGTTTGACCTGATACAGGCCCTGAATCATCAGGCCATCCACGAAGCCAACGCCGGCAGCCGCCACCTTTACCTGCACCTCGTGAGAGCGGGGCGCTGGTGTGGGTTGCTCCACGCGGGAAAGCGTTTCCGGCGGTCCGTACGTTTCGCAACAGACAATCTGCATTAGATGACCTTGACGTTCTTCGGCGGGCCGGCGCTGGTATGCCGGGTTCCCGGTGGATCCACCGCCCAGGCCGGCGCTTCGTCCCAGGTGTCGCCGAAAATCAGCTCCGCCATGGGCCTGCGGCGAACGGGACCGTGCTGGCCCGCGGGTTTGCCGAGGGTGACGGTACAGGTGATGAACACCTCTTCGGGAATGCCCAGCAACGGCTTCAATTCGTCTTCCACCGCGCCGTGAAAACCGGTGATGACGCCGCCGTAGCCAAGCCCCCTCGCGGCCAGCAGCAGATTCTGTACAGCCGGGTACACAGATGCCCCTTCGGACGGCGTTGGTTCGCGGTAGCGGACCAGGCAGGGCAGGATCAGGCAGGGAGCGTTGTCGAAGTTGTCGACGTAGTGCTGCATGGTGCGGGCCATGCGGGATTTGGGTGAGTCGGGATCCGCGCCGCTGCCTTTGTCGTACTGATCGTTCGCGCGTTTCAGCTCCCAGAATTTCCGTGCGGATTGGCCGATGAGCGCTTTGGCGGCGCGTGCCTTGGGTGAATCCTCCAGCACCACGAATCGGAATGGTTGGCGATTCGAGCCGCTTGGCGCTCGTGTTGCGGCAAAAAGGATGTCGCGAAGCGCTGCGGGGGGCAGCGGTTCGTCCAGGTAGCGGCGGATCGCGCGCGTGCTGGCAATCCCTTCCAGCAGGCCGACGCGGTCGGCAGCGATTGGTGTTTCGGCAAGTGATGTCATACTTTTCTGCTTTCCGTGATTCGCTGGCATCGTACCAGACGGACGGGGAACGGGAACGTGGGTAGAAGGAAGGTAGAAGGTCGAAGGTCGAAGGTAGAGAGAGAGGGGAGCAGATGAACAATGAAATGTGGCGGCTGGCGCGAACGCCGCCGGGCGCGCTGCCGGAGGCTGAGGACTTTGTCTGGTCGCAAGCGCCAGCTCCCGAGCCACAGGCGGGCCAGGTGCTCACCCGCACGCTGTATCTTTCGATGGATCCTTACCAATGGGTGCGCCGTCGATCCGGGGTTGAGGCGCCGGGCGCCATTTGTCACGGGCGTACGGTGGCTCAGGTGGTCAAAAGCCGCCATGACGAATTTGCGGAGGGTGACTATCTCTTCAACACCAATGGTTGGCAGCGTTATGGCCTGACGGGTGATGGGATAGACGTGTTTGGCTATATGTATCCACGCCGGCTCGATCCTGAGGCTGCGCCGTTGTCCACGGCCATTGGTGTGCTGGGCATGCTTGGTCTTACCGCATACGCGGGGTTGATCGTACAGTGCAATCCACAGCGCGGGGAGACGGTTGTCGTCTCGGCCGCCTCCGGCGGGGTAGGGCAGATCGTCGGGCAGCTCGCTAAGCTGCGTGGCTGCCGCGTGGTGGGAATTGCCGGAGCACCGGAAAAGTGCCAGTTCGTAGTTGACGAGCTGGGCTTCGATGCCTGCGTCTCGCACCTGCAGCCTGATCTTGACGCCCATCTGCGGGCTGCCTGTCCGGACGGCTGTGATGTGTACTTCGAAAACGTAGGTGGTGAGGTCTTTGCCGCAGTCCTCCAACAGCTGAATCAAGGCGCGCGCATCTCTCTGTGCGGCATGATCTCTCAGTACGGCACAGATCTCGCGGATATGCGTAAACGCTGGCAGGCGGCGGGTCAGGCTGAGTTCGACCGGCTCGATGTCAGCGTGCACGATTTATTTGTCGGCAATTTTGTCGATTCGCATCAAAGTCAGTTTCTCGAGGAAATGGGCGGTTACGTTCGTGGCGGGCAGATCCAGTACAGAGAAGATCGTTGGGACGGATTGCAGGAAGCTCCGGCAGCGTTTCGCGCCATGCTGGAAGGCAGGAACTTTGGTAAAACCATTGTCGTTGTGGATCCCGATGCACCCTGAATGCTTACGTAAATCTGCGCAGGAACGCTTCCGACGAATTCGTTAAACTATGCAGCTGGCCTGGAGAGAGCAGGGGTAGCAGCTATTTCGCGTTGGTTGTTGGTGTTCGTTGCGTTGTTGACGCTTGCCGTTGCGTCTTCTGCGCTTGCAGACGAATACTATCTGAGCGTAGCCAGTTTCAGTCGTCTGGAAAATGCCGAGCGAACCCGGCTCGAGGCTTCCGCGCGTCTCGGCATCCCCATGCAGGTACAACCCGCCAGGGTTGGCGACAGCGAAGTGTATCGGGTGGTGTCGGAACCGCTCGCTGGCGAAGCGCGTGCCCGCGAGCTGGTGGCAGATGCCCGCCGTCGGGGCTTCGACTCTGCCTGGCTGGTGGTCAGGCCTCCACAGGCACCGGCCCGCCCGCAAAATGAGCCGTTGGACGTGCCGGCAGACGTCGCGGCTGAGCAAACTTCCCTGGCGCCTGTAGACGTCGTTGCTGATCGAACCTCACGGTCCCCACCGGCCGTCCGACCCGCCGCAGCGCCCGTGCCGGAGGAAGTCGTGGCCGCCGCGGCCAGTAATCCTGCAGAGCTGCCGCCGAGCATCGCCATGGCGGATCTGAGCGGCGCTGCAATTCCTTTGCTCCGCCTGGATCCCGCTGTTGACCCCATCAAGGTGGATGGCGCCCTGGACGAAGCGGTGTGGCAACGTATCCCTGCCATAGATGATTTTCTCGTGCTCGAACCCGACACGCTGGTTCCCGGCGAGCACAAAACGTATCTGCGCGTCGCCTACACCGAGAAAGGCCTCTACATCGGCGCTGACATGGAACAACCGGTCGATTCTCTGGTGCAGCGTCTCTCCGGTCGTGATGTGCGCGATAACCGGGACAGCTTCAGCGTCACGGTGGATACGTCCGGGGAAGGCCGCTATGGCTTCTGGTTCGGTATCAATCTGGGCGACTCGCTCATGGACGGCACCGTCCTGCCCGAGCGCAAGTTCACAAGCGACTGGGACGGCCCCTGGTACGGGCGCAGTCAGCGTACGGACAAGGGCTGGTCGGCAGAGTTTTTCATCCCGTGGGGGGTCGTATCCATGCCGGCGTCGGCGGAAGAGCGCACCATGGGCATGTACGTGTCGCGCAAGGTGGCCTATCTCGATCAGCGCTGGGGCTGGCCTGCGCTGCCCCCGACCCAGCCCAAGTTCATGTCGGCTTTGCAGTCTCTGAAGCTTCGCAACGTCGAGCCACGCCAGCAGTACAACGTGTACCCGTTTTTTGCGACGGCTTACGACCGTATCGACGCGGAGCAGGTCTACCGGGCTGGCGTGGACGTGTTCTGGCGGCCGTCGAGCAACTTTCAGCTGAATGCCACGCTCAATCCGGATTTCGGTAACGTCGAGTCCGACGAGGTGGTGATCAATCTCACGGCTACCGAGACGTTTTTCCCGGAGAAGCGCCTGTTTTTCCTCGAAGGTCAGGAGATTTTCGTGGCATCTCCGCGTGCCGACACCAGAGGCCGGGGCGTCGGCAACCAGGTGCTGCCTTATACCATGGTCAACACGCGGCGGATCGGCGGCAAACCGCGCGAGCCCGCGGTGGCTCCCGGGATCACGGTCCCCCAGCGTGAGCTGGTGCAGCAGACCGAGCTTGCGGGCGCTTTCAAAACGACGGGTCAGCTGGGCAGGCTCCGCTATGGATTTCTCGGTGCGTCGGAGGAAGATGTCAAATTCGACGTGCTGGATGGCACGCAGCCGCGCAACCTCGCTCAGGATGGCAACGACTATGGCGTGGCCAGACTGCTTTATGAAAACAGCGGCACTCGCGGCTACCGTGCCCTCGGCGTGCTCTCGACCGCGGTGCTCAATCCCGACCGCGATGCCATTGCCCACGGCCTCGACTGGCACTACCTCTCGCGCACGGGCGGCGTGAAAATCGACGGTCAGTACATGATGTCGGATATTGAAGACGTCGATGAGAAAGGCTACGGCGGCTTCCTCGACTTCGAGTTCACCTACCGGCAGGGTCTCAAGCATCGCGTTGGTCTCGAGTATTTCGACGAGAATTTCGACATCAACGATCTGGGCTTTCTGCAGCGCAACAATGAATACCGCCTGCGCAGCGCGCTGCAGTGGACACGGTCGGATTTGAGCTTTGCGCGGGAGAATCAGTTCGACGTTCGCGGCTTCTACCAGAAGAGCGTGACCGAGTCGCTCACCACCGGCGGCGGCATTTTCCTGTCGGATCGGCTGCGTCTGAACGATCTGTCCGAGGTCGTGGCGCGCTTCAACTATTTCCTGAGCGTCTACGACGATCTCAACAGCTTTGGCAACGGCACGTTCAAAATCGAGGACAAGATCGATACGAGCATCAACTGGATCAGTGACTCCACCCGCGTCTGGAGCTACGGCGTTGGCGCGGGTTATGCCGGCGAAAACCTGGGAGGCGACTCTTACTATTACGACGCGTCGCTGAACTGGCGTCCCAGCGATCGCTTTGCCGTCGAGTTCGGGGTCAAATACTTCGACAGGAGCGAGTGGCTGCTGCATCAGGCAGGTGATCTCTTCGCCACGTTCGATGCTGAGCAGTGGCAGCCGAAAGTCTCCGTTGAATATTACATCAGCGCCCGCCAGCAGCTGCGCTTGTCGCTGCAATGGGTGGGGATCCGGGCCGAGGAGAAAGACTTCTACCGCATACCATCGCGCCCCGACGATCTGATTCCGACCACAAAACCCACGGGTCCCGGCGCGCGCGCCAGCTACGATTTTTCTGTCAGCCAGTATGCGCTGCAGGCGCGCTACCGCTGGGAGCTTGCGCCGCTGTCGGATATTTTCCTGGTCTATACCCGCCAGGCCGATCTGCGCACGGCGCTGGGTCAGGATGAGTTCAGCGATCTTCTGCAGAACGCCTGGGACGAACCGCTGGCCGATGTGCTGGTGTTCAAGATTCGTTACCGCTTTGGATCCTGAGACGGCGCCCAGTCGCTTCTCACGAGCGCGCAGATCACCTCGTCGCTGATCTCGCCATCAACGAACGAATAGGCGCGCAGGGTCGCCTCGTAAACGAGCCCGGCATTTGCAGCGGCGCGTATGGAAGCTGCGTTCTGTGGGTGAATGCTCGCCTGGATGCGTTGTAGATCGGGCATGTGCTCGAAGGCTGTATCCACCACGGCCCTTGCCGCTTCGCTGGTGATGCCCTGTCCCCACAGCGGCTTTTTTACGCTGTAGCCAATCTCGGCAATCCGCTGATTTTTTTCGAAGCTGATCGTGATGGCGCCGACGACAACCTCGTCGATGGTGATTGCCCAGACACAGCGTTCGTCTCGATCGGCGAGGATGTTGCGCGCAACGATGCGCGCGGCTTCCTCCTCCGTTGGTGGTCTTCTGGATCCCTCCAGGAAGCGGCCCATGTCCGGCTCCTGCAGATAGGCAAAAAACTCGGGCACGTCGGCAAAGCGGAACGGCCGCAGCATCAGGCGGGAGGTGGTAATCGCTTCCGGTAACATGCGCCCCAGACTACCAAGTCTGCGCCCATAGTTCGCCTGCGGGCATAAGCGTATCCCCGTATAGGGTCGTCGTGGTTCCGCCCCCACTACCAATACACCGTACGTTGGGGGAGGCACGTATGTCAGCCCACGCCAGATTGTTACTGCTCATTCCAATTGCTCTCATGATTGCCGCCTGTTCGGGTGGCGGCTGCAGCGGCGGTGGCGGCGGAGGCGGGGGTTTGAGTCACATCGGCAATCCCGGTGCGGACGGACCGCTTGGTATCAATACTTCGGTATCGACGGGGAGTATCAGCGTCGTGCAGGGCGCTGAGGCCAGCTTCACGGTGACCGCCGAGGTCATCAACCAGGGAGATTACTCGCAGGGCGTGACGATCACGGCCAGTCAGGGATGCCTCGAGCACAGCGTCTGCAGGACTGTGCCGTACCACTTCTACACGAGAGGGACGAGCACGATAACCATCTACACAAACATGAATACACCAACAGGCTCGCATATTCTGGAAGTGACCGTCTACGAAGAGCACTACACCGCGCTCGGCGGTCTGGGTGGCCTTGTGCGCGCGTCGAAATCGGTGCCGGTTACGGTCAACGTGACGCCAGCCGTTGCGGCAATCGATTTTGACGTCCACCCGTTGTACGAAGCTTCGATCGAAGAATTCGGCGGGTTCTACGTGAGTGATTTCAACGCCGATTCTGTGGATGACATGCTCGGCGCAGCGTCCTACGGCCGCTGGGAGCTGCTGCAGGGATCTGCCAGCGGGGACTTCGAGTCCGTGGACATCGATTTCGGGGCGTCACCCCGGGATGTGCTTCTGGCTGACATCAACGATGACGGCCATGAAGACGTAGTCACCACCACGGCAAATGGTTTGCGCTACTACGAGCGCAGCGACGCTTCGCTGACGTATGAAGATGCGCAACGACTGCTCGACGCCAGCGACGTCAGTCACATCGAGCACTTCGACGCGAACGCCGACGGCGTTGCCGATCTGCTCGCCTATTCGAGAGGCGAGAGCAGCGTGACCCTGGCGGAGATTGACGGGTCAGGCATGCTGTCTGCTGGTCAGTCGAGCAGCATTTCGGGATATCTGGAAGAGCTGGGTCGTTTGGACTTCGACGGTGACGGCAACGTCGATCTCGTCACCGCAGGCGACGAGGTGGCCATCTATCGAAACGACGGTACGGGTGCGTTCGCCAGAGCGTTTGACGCGCTTCCGGGCATCCCCACAAACGATCTGGTCGTGACAGATATCAATGGCGATTTCGTCGCGGACCTGATTCTTGCGCGGGAGGACAGGGAACGTATCGTCGTTCTGCAGGGTGACGGCGCTGCGGGGTTTTTCGGGCGTGTGGGCCTGCGTACCTCAGCTGAACCCCTGGAGGTTGCGGTGGCGGACATCGATCGGGATGGGTTACCGGACATTGTCGCGCTGACCCCGGATCGCGGCCGTGTCTCCGTGTTCCTCAACCGCGGCGGCGCCACCTTCGATGAGGGGATTCACTTTACGGCACCCAGAGGTGCCAGAACCCTGGCAATCGGTGATTTCGACGGCGATGGCTGGACGGATGTTGCGACGTCCGCCTGGGATAGTCGTGCACAGGTGCTTTTCAATACGACCGGTATCTAGCGCCTCAGCTCATCTGCGCGCTGGCGTCCATGTCCTCTTGCAGCGTGCGGCTGGCGAGCAGGTAAAAAAGGGCGGACAGCACGTTGAACACCAGGCTGATGACGAGCGCCCAGCGCAGGGAGTCCTGACCGAGATCCGTGGTGGCGTTCAGGACGTCGGACGCGATGCCGGTAAACTGCGGGCCCAGCCCGAGACCAATGATGTTCAGAATAAAGAGCAGGATGCTCGACGCGAGCGCGCGCATGCGCAGCCCGACCAGACCCTGTGTCAGCGAGAAGGTGGGGCCGAGATAGTAGGCGCCGAGGAAGTACGAGACCGACAGCACCCAGAGCGCTGTGTACGGCGCGTGATAGAGATACACGAACGTGCTGAAGGGTACCGAGACGAGCGTGGCAAGGCCGGGCAGCCACAGGTACCAGCGCACGTCTTTCTTGCCGAACTTGTCACCCAGGTAACCGCCGAGGAACGTCCCGGCAATGGAAGCGAAGCCGAGGTAGAAGAGGGCCGTGCCCATTTCTCCTGTCGAGAGACCATGGCTGCGGTTGAACATGGCGGGGATCCAGTAACCTACCCCGTAGCCGACGAAGGCGTGCAGGCTGCCGCCGAGCGCCATCAGCTTGAAACTCTTTCGTTCCCACAGGTATTTGAAGACTTCCATGACCGGCGGCGCTTCGCCGCGTCCCATCTCCAGACCTTCCGCCGCGCCGCGTGGCGGCTCCCTGAGCGTGAAGCGGACAACCAGCGCGAGCAGCACGCCCGGCAGGCCGACAACGAGAAATGCCGAGCGCCAGTCGAAGGCTTCATTGATCCACCCGCCGCCGAGGTTGCCGAGCATGGTGCCGATAGGGATACCGAGGGCGTATATGGCAAGCGCTGTGGCGCGCTTGTCAGCCGGGAACATGTCGGAAATCATGGAATGTGAAGGCGGGCTGCCGCCGGCTTCACCTACGGCAACGCCGATGCGCGCCGCCAGGAGATGAAAGAAGCTCTGCGCCATGCCGCACAGCGCCGTGGCGGCACTCCAGAGGGCAAGGCACACCGCCAGCACATTGCGGCGTGAGCCGTTGTCAGCCAGGCGCGCGATGGGGATGCCGAGAAAGGTGTAAAACGTGGCGAAGGCGATGCCGCCCAGAAAACCCATCATGGTGTCTGAGACGCCGAGGTCCTGCTTGATGGGCTCGACCAGAATGCCGAGGATCGAGCGGTCGATGAAGTTGAAGATATAGACGACAACCAGAAGGCCCAGCGCGTAGGCTCGATAAGCGGGCGTAAACGCGCCAGCGTCAGATTGGCTCATGGACTGCTTCAACTCCCCTCTACAGCAACGAGTTTGCCCGTGCGCGGGCTCGGGCTCAAGGGAGTGTCGTCATCTCTTTGCGGTATAGTGTCGCGCGAGTTTGCGGGGGGATGATGATGCAACGACTTCTGATCGGCGCTTTTCTGGGCGCTTTGAGTAGCGCCGCGTGGGCAGCCAGCGGTGTCGTCTATGAGGACGTCAACGGCAACGGGGTCAGAGACGACGGCGAACCGGGAATTGCCGCTGTTCGAGTTTCCGATGGCCTCAATATCGTCGAGACGGACGATGATGGCGGCTGGTCCCTCGACATCGAGGACGAGGCGGTCATTTTTGTCGTGAAGCCCGCGGGCTACGCCACCGCGATGAGCCCGAGCCAGATCCCGCGCTTTTATTACATCCATCAGCCGAACGGCTCTCCACCGGGTTTACGTTACCAGGGTATCGACCCTACGGGGCCGTTGCCGGCGAGCATCGACTTTGGCCTGCGGCGCCAGGCTGAACCGAACGCGTTCGAAGCCATTCTCTTCGCCGACACGCAGCCCCAGACCGAAGCGGAAATCGACTACATTCGCGACAAGGTGGTGGCGGAGCTCATCGGCACGGAAGCGCGCTTCGGCATGACCATGGGTGACATCATGTACGACGACATGTCGCTCTTTCCGCGGCTCATCGACATCATCGGGCAGATTGGCATTCCCTGGTACAACGTGCCCGGTAACCACGAGCTGAACTTCAAGGCTGAGAATGACAAGTACTCGCTGGAGACGTTCAAACGTTTCTTCGGCCCGCCTTACTACAGCTTCGAATACGGCGGTGCGCACTTCTTTGTGCTCGACAACATCGAATACAAAGGCAACGGTGAAAGCGACCCCGGCGATGTCCGCGGCAGCGGCGGTTACATTGCCAATCTCGGCAAACGACAGCTCAGGTGGCTGGAGCGGGAGCTTGCGTATGTTCCTAACGATGCGCTCGTGTTTCTTGCCATGCACTCGCCGCTCGAGACATATGTTGCAGACGCCCCCGGCGTGACGACCCAGGACCGGCGTGCGCTCTTCAAGCTGCTGGAAGGTCGGCCCAATCTATACGCGGTTGCCGGGCATACCCACACCACGGAGCATCTCTACTTCGGCAAGGACGACGGTTTCAAGGGCCCCGGCGAGCTGCATCATCACGTGCTTTCCACGGTATCGGGCTCGTGGTGGAGCGGGCCGTTTGACGAAGCAGGCAATCCCACGACCTGGCAGAGAGACGGGACGCCCAATGGTTATCACATCCTCGAAGTCGATGGTGCGGATGCAAAAGTCCGCTTCAAAGGTGCCGGCCGCGATGCCGGTGAGCAGATGCGCATCATGTACGACGTGCATCATCACGCCATCCGCCCTGACGGGGTCCGCGATTTTCGCCACGGCGAGCTCTTCGACGGACGTATGAGCGTGACTCAGGTGCCGGCAGCCAGCGTGCTGGTGAATCTCTATGACGGCGGTCCGAAGTCGGAGGTCTACTTCAGCGTGGGTGACGGCGTCGAAAGATCAATGACTCGCGTCGAGCGCATTGATCCGATGATTCAGGAGATGTGGGTACGCCACGAGGACAGCAAGAAGTCGTTTGTCAACGCGGCAGTCTCTTCGCATCTCTTCGAGGCTGATCTGCCGGACGACCTCGGGCCTGGCGTGTACACGCTGTCGGTGCGCGCGATCGACGAGTTCGGGCGCACGCACCATGGCCATTCCATTCTTGAAATTACCGGACGCTGAGTCATGGAGAACGTAGATCCGCGGGCCGTCGGTATGTGCCCCGAACGGCTGCAGCGCGTCAGCGACTGGCTGCAGGCGCAGGTGGACAGCGAACGGCTCGCGGGATGCAGCGTGCTCATCGGGCGGCGCGGCGGCATTGCGCTCTCAGCCGCCGTGGGCAAAGCCGACATCGAAAACGACAAGCCGTTCAGCCTGGATACGATTGTACGCATCTATTCGATGACAAAGGCGCTCACGACGGTGGCTGCGATGACGCTCTACGAGCGCGGTGCGTTTCAGCTCGATGATCCGGTCAGCCTGTATCTGCCCGAGTTTGCCGATACGCCGGTATGGTGCGGCGGGGATGCGCCGCTGGACGTTGTCGTTGCTCAGGAGACGCCGATGACCGTCCGCCATCTGATGACACACACCGCCGGGCTGACCTACGGCTTCATGCAGACCAACGTGGTGGACGAAGCTTACCGTGCGGCGGATATCGAGTTTCCGGGCACCGCGGCCACGCTCGAAGAGCTGACACAGCGGGTGGCCGGCGTGCCGCTCTTGTGTCAGCCGGGCTCGCAGTGGAACTACAGCGTTGCAACCGACGTGCTCGGCAGGCTCGTAGAAGTCTGGTCGGGCAAGTCATTGGCAACCTATCTGCACGAGGCGGTGCTCGAGCCGCTGGGTATGTGTGACACGGGCTTTCATGTGGAATCCGCAAGCCACGAGCGCTTTGCTGCGCTTTATGCACCGGCCACGGGTGGCGACATGTCGAGCGTTGGTAAAGCAGCGGCGGACCCATCGGCGGCGCTTGCACGCGGCGGTTTGAAGCTGCAGGAAAGCTCAATCGGCAGCCGCTTTCTCGAGCCTGCCAAGCTGTACTCCGGCGGCGGCGGATTGACCGGCAGCATCGGAGATTACGGGCGCTTCTGTCAGGCGCTCTTGAACGGTGGAGAGCTCGACGGCGCGCGCATTCTCGGCCGCAAAACGGTTGAATACATGCGCCAGAATCACCTGCCCGACAACCGCGACATGGCAGCCATGGGGCAGCCGGTCTGGAGTGAGACCAGCTACGATGGCATCGGATTTGGGCTCGGCTTCGCCGTTGTGATCGATCCGGTGAAAGCCCACATCGTCACCTCGCCCGGCGAACATCACTGGGGAGGGGCTGCCAGCACGTTCTTCTGGCTGGATCCGACGGAGGAGCTTTTTGTGGTCTTCTTTACCCAGCTCATGCCGTCCTCGAGCTATCCGATCAGGCGTGAGCTGCGCACCGCGGTCTATCAGGCGTTGATCGACTGACGCATCCCCGGGTTGAACTGCCTATTTCTATGTAGTTAACTACATTTGGAGTTGATTTGGGGGACACCAAGAGCTGAAGGCGTTACCGTCCGCTGCCGCGTCAGCGGGTGGTCTGCTTGGGAGAGAGCAGCCAACGGGGATTCCGGTTTCAGGTAACGTCTGCATTGATGATGGTATCGCCGCAGAAAGGCGGCATGCACGGCCCGCAGCGCTCCGCGCCCATGCGCGTGGAGGCTGCGTAGATTTTGGGAGGAGTCTTGGCCGCATCTCGGCGTGACACCGCAGAGACTGGCGTGGTGTAACAGCGATAGCTCAGCGGCTGTCGTTGGCCAGCAGGACGGGTCCGGAAAGTACCGACTGATACCATCGTCAACGGCTCATTTTCTTTTCCGTTTCGATTTCGAGGTTGTCCGGCAATCAGCGAAAACCGTCGCGCTTGATGGTTTTGCCGTGTCCGGCCGGTTAAGCTACGCACCGTTCAAAGAATTCCTGGGGGAGAAACATGGCGCAAACGCTCGATCATGAGATCGTATCGATCTATCCGTTCACCGACGAAGAGGTGGACCAGCTGATGGACAACTCAGTGGAGTGTGTCCTGATGTGGGGGACCAAGGATGGCTGGCCGGTTGGCGTGACGCACGCCTATGTCTGGCACGACGGTAAAATCTGGATCACGTTTGCGTCGCACCGTCACCGCGCGTCGGCCATCCGGCGGGACAACCGCGTATCGGTGAACGTCAGCTCAAAAGGTTATGCCCAGCCCAACGAGGAACTGCCACAGGGCGCCATCACGTTCAAAGGCACCGGCGAGTTTTTCGACGATGACGAGACCAAGGACTGGTTCTACACGGCGCTCTCGAAAAAGCTGAATCCCGACAGCCCCGAGGGTGAGCAGTTCTTTTATAACCTCCTCGACTCGCCGCTGCGCACCATCCTCGCCGTCACGCCGGTGAAAAAGATCATGTACAACGGCAAAACCGCCGGTGCGCACATGGCCGGTACCGCGGAGGAATCGGATCTCGGCGAACGCCTGGAAAGTGACCTCGAGCGCATGAACAAGGAGCGCGAACGCCGCGGTCTCGATCCGCGCTGATTGTCAGTCGGGCTGGACGTCCCTCGGCTCGTCCAGCTTGGCGAGCGATGCTTCGGCCAGCTCGCGGATGTAGTCCATGAGCGCCCAGTTGCGGGCGTTTTCGAGATGGCGCCGAGCCTGGGTTGTGCCCAGCAGGCGCTGACATTCGCCGAAGTAGAAATTCACGACCGGTGACCAGGGCACGCGATTGAGCGTTGCCCTGAGGTAGTTCACTGCGCGGCCAGGTCGGCCGCTATAGAGCTCCGCCACCCCCAGCAGCAACACTGCGTCTATGCGTTCAGGGTCTTGTCTCAGAGCGCGTCGCAGCAGGGCGCTCGCGCGTCGCCAGAGCGCCCGGCAGTCCGGGCCCGATCTCAGCACACAGTCGCGGGTGAGAATTGCCGCTTCGTTGATGAGCAAACCCGTGTCTTCAGGGGCCAGCAGCTTGAGCTCATCCAGCGCACGGCGCGCGGCACCGATGTCCACCTCGATGAGACTACGAATTCTGGCGTTGCGCAGGGAGAGGTCGTCGGGTGCGGCGGCGATGAGTTCCCCGTACAGACGCGCGGCCTCCGCCGGGTTGATGGCTTCCGCGCTGAGCGCAATACGACGCAGCGCTTCGTTGTCCGCGAGCGGCGTGCGGTTGAGCTTCGGCAGGCTCATCTCGATCTCGACGCTTCGACTCAGCTCGCTGCGCCGTCGTTCGTAAGCCCGTGCGTGTTTGATCAGCGAGGCCAGGCTCAAATCGCCTGTCTCCCAGGCGCTGATGTCGCGCGTTGCCAGATACTGTTCCAGGGCAGGCCGGTAGTCCGGGTAGCTTGCAAGGTTGGCAAAGAGCAGGAAATTCACCAGCTCCGCGCTCGATGCATAGAAGTTCTGCATGCGTCGCGCCGGCATGTCGATGTAATACCGTACGCCGAGGAGCGCTTCGACGCTCATTGCGCTGTCAGCCTGCCGGCGCGGCAGACGCGTTTCTACCCGCAGACCGCTCGCTGTCGGCTTTATTCGACTATTGCCGAGCAGGGTAGCAACACCCTCCTCGTACCAGGGCGGATGGTTCTGCGCCTGCAGACGCAGGAGATAGTGGGTGTACTCGTGCAGCGCGTTGTGCTGGAGGCTTGCGCGGCCGCGACTCGGGCCTACCACAAGCAGCGTCTGCGTCAGACCGGGCTGAGTGTATGCCGCAAATATGGGTTTTCTGGTGATTCTGGTGAAGTCTTTGCGGCGCGCAAATATCAGAAGCTGCATCGGTGGATAGCGCCCGGCCTCGGCGTTGGCATCAGCGCGCAGACCGGGAAGATCTGTGACGCTCTGCTTGAGCGCCGTCAGAGCCGTGGCAATCTCTTCGACTTCTGCCGGCCCCAGGTCGCTGGTGATGGTTAAGTCGGCGCTTTCGTATTGCGCCCAGTCCGCATGGACCTCAGGGGCCGATAGCGGCAAGATCAGACACAACGTCAGGTAGAGGACTGTCCCGTGACGGGATTGGAATTGCTGTTGGTTGCGGCACTGACTGCCGCCGAATTGCCGTCGCCGCTGCGTTGCGTTGCCGAGCAGACGGCGGGACTGCACGACTATCCCCACAACGAGCAGTCGTATGAGCCGGTGGTGTTCTTCGAGAGCAGCTTCATGCTCGAGGTCAACGCGGCGCTGACGCGCCACCTTGCCGGTGACGGCGCCGATCTATACGTCACGCTCGCTGCCGAGGATGACGACGATCTGCAGGAGCTCAGATGTGTGCAGGTCAGAGGCAGTGCGGATACACCGGGACTGAGCTGCACCAACGACCCGCCGGCCCAGCTCCTGCTGATCAACTTGAAGAACCTTCGTTTCACCCGCACATCCATCGGCGGCTGGACGTTTGCCGGGGACAGCAGCGCGGGCGATTCGATTTTTGTCGAATACGGCGTGTGTCAGTCCGAGTGACGCTCGTCCGCGGACGTTTTTTCAGCTTCGCTCGCGTCCTCGTCCAGCTCGCGAAGGATGTCGGCCACGCGCTGGCTTTCCGGCGCAATGTCAGCCTGCTTCTTCTCAGCGGTGACGTTGATCTGCTCGATGCTGCGGATGCGTTCTTTGACCTGGAGGCTCGATACCGCCACGGTGCCGTCGGCAAAGCTGCTTACAGGCAGCAACAACGTGGCAAGAATGACTACGGTTTTCTTCATACCCTGTTCCTCGTGACCTGATTCCTCTCCCTGCCGAGTATCCTCTCATTGCTCCGCGGTGGGAAGACTCGTCGGCTCAAAATCTGCGCGATGGTCCCAGATGGATGTCTCGTTCATCGCGTAGACGTAGCGGTAGCCGCGGTGTCCGCGGCGGCGGATGAAGTTGTCCGAGTCGAGCAGCCAGACGGAGCCGTCTGCTCGACGTACCGCAAGAATGGCGTGGTAACCGCGCAGCTTGCGCTCATAAACGACCACAACCCGCAGGTCGTCCGCAGAGAAACCCAGATCGCGCAGCATGAAGTACTTGGCCGTCGCAAAATCCTCGCAGTCTCCACCCTCGACGAGAAAATCGTAGAGCGTGCTCCAGTGGTTGCGGATGACGCCGGCTCGCTTGCCGTGCTCGTCATAGACGCGCTGTACGCGGTCGTCGTCGTAGTCCGTGCGGTTGATGTAGAAGTGCACGAGCTCAATCTGCTCGTCGGCGCTGAGCGCTTCCGCGCGGATCATGGCTTTGTTGAACGAGCGCAGGCGGCCGCGGCAGGCTTTGCGCTCCTCCGGACATCGGTATAGATCCGATTGCTGCGCGCCGTGCAGGGCCAGGGTGCTCGCCCAGCCGTCGAGCGCCTCTGCCGGTGCCAGATAGTCCTCCGCGGCGGAAAACGGATAGGCGTTGGCTGCCGCAGCCAGCGCCGGCGCGCTGGCGAGCATGACGCAGCAAAAGGTGCGCAGCACATACATGCCTGCATGATGGGCCAAGCCCTCCCTGAGGCGCAACTCGTGCTGATTGTCCGACAAGGATTCGGCAGCAGGGCCGGCGTTTCCGGCGCATTGCGCTGCGATGTATCGTCTTGGCGTGCAATCGGGTTTATATTCGACTGCGGACGGTGTGAGTCGACGATATGGTGGTGTCTCATCGCTACATCGCGCTGCTGGCAAGGCGCTCGCTCCTGCTGCTCTGTGTGGCGGCTGGCACGATGGGCTGCGTGGCATCGCAAACGACACCTGCGCTACCGGCGTACGATGCGGCGCTGGTCAGCGGCGCGGCGATATTTGGCGAGGCGGTGACGGCCGACGAAGCACCGAGCCACGATGTGCTCGGCGTCACCCCTGAAATGATCGAGTACGTCGGCGATATCGGGGAGGCGCGGCTTTCTGTCATGCGCTTCACCCGGCTCCTGCGCCGCCTGCACGAGAGCGGTTTTTTCGACAATCGCTATGATGCCACTGTGACCCGCACGGCTGCGGAGACGTTTGCAGCGCAGGTCGGCAACTGCATCTCCTACACCAACCTGTTCGTGGCGCTGGCTCGCCTTTCGGGGCTCACCGTGCACTATCAGCTGGCAGAGGTCAGCCATCCGACATGGAACGCGCACACGGGTCTGCTGATTCGCAACAACCATATCAACGTGCTGGTCGACGGCGCGCGTTTCGATCGCAGCCGGCCCGATGGCTATACCATTGATTTCAACGAGGTGAATCCTGACGTCGACGCACGGCTGCGCCGTATTTCTGACGAGTACGCTGAGTCGCTGTTCTATGCAAATCTGTCCGTGGACGAGATCCTCGAAGGCAACGAGCGGCGCGCGTTTGCCTACCTGCGCCGCGCCATCGATACGGCGCCGGAGAATGCGGACCTCTGGATCAACCTCGGTGCTTTCTACTCCCGCCATGGGGCGCACGAGGAGGCGCTCGAGAGCTACTACGTTGCACAGGCGCTCAAACCCAGGGAAAAGCTGATCCTGTCCGGTCTCGAGCGCAGCCATCGGGCGCTCGGCAATACGGCCCGGGCGGACGAGCTGGCTCGGGAGGTGCGGCGCTACCGGCTGAGAAATCCTTTTTACCACTTTGCCCTGGCGCAGACGGCGTACGACGCCGGTGACTATGCCCGCTCGCTGCTGGCGATACGCGAGGCGCACCGACTGAAACGCCGCAATCCGCGCTTTCACTACATGGAGAGCCTGGTACATCTGGCGCTCGAAGACCAGAACGCGGCATCCCGGAGCCTGCGCAAGGCACAACGTTACAGCGCGCTCGACTACGGTCGGTACGACGACCTCATCCGACGCTACGGGCGCATTGAGGTCAGCACGAGGGAAGTGTCAGACGTCGGATCGTAGGCGTTCGATTTGAGGCGCCGCTCTCCGGATCTGCAGGATCCCGATACCTCAACGCTGCGGAAATTTACATTGTTTTACGTGCCAGGCTGGCGCCGTCATCGTCCCCCAATTAGGCTTGCGGGTTCGTCTGCACGAGGATGCTCGATCATTACCGCACTACGTTTCGCTGGTTGGATACTACTTGGCCTGCTGCTCCTGGCTGTCCTCGTTGTGACGCTCGCGGTGTGGGCGCCGCAGTTGACCCTGGATGTCGTGAACCGCGTGCAGAGCGCGGCTGTGGTGGAAGCTCCGACCCTCGAGCTGGAGCTGGTGCCACCGCGGCTGAGCGCGGAACAGCTCAATCTCGAAACGCTGGGTATCGAGCTGGAACTTTCCGCGCTGAATGCAGGCATCGAACCTGGTGCGTGGTGGCGTGGCGAGCCGTTCTGGTTCGCCGCCAGCGAGCGTGCGCTCGTGACGGTCAGAGCATCGGATGGCGATCCGTCTGAGACGCCTCAGCCGACGGCCGGGGGGGCGACGGATGCCGCGCCGCTGAACCTCCAGCAGATTGTTTCGTTTCAACATCTGGCGTTTCCGCAGGTGGTGGTGACAGACACCCTTGTGCTGCAGCTTCTGGCTGACAACGACGGGCAGGGCGCTGCGATTACGCTTACCGGTGTCGTTGCCGGCAACGAGCTTTTTCTGCAGGGGCACATGCGCGACGTGCTGACGGACCGTGCCGATCTGGATCTGGAGGGGACCTGGGCCGGAGCGTTCGGGCAGAAACAGATGAGCGCCGACTTCGACATCGAAGGGGAGCTGGTTGTGGGCGATGCGCTGGCGCTGGCGCTGGCGCCTTCCCGCGTGGTGCTCGAGGACCTGGCGTTGGCACCGGTTGAGCTTGATCTTGCAGAGGGGCGCGCTACCTACCACTTCGAGCAAGACCGGCTCGTCCTCGACGGGATGGGCGGAGCGCTCGCGATTGGCGGTGCTCCACACGCCCTGCAGGTCGACGCCGATCTTGCGGAGATCAGCACCGCACCTGCCGGCAAAGCAGCGCTCACGCTGGCGGCAAGCCGTGCGGTCGTGGAAGGGCGGTACGAGCTGGAAAGCGCAACCGGTGCTGCGCAGATTGCACTGACGAGCACCGCGGCGCCCGATTTCGTGAGCATCGAGCCCTTTCAACCAGCAGAGTTGTTTCCGCTGCAGGCGGAAGTCGAGGCTGTGTTCGCCCCTGGTAATCTCGAGGTAACGCGCGCGACGCTCGAAACGCCAACCAATCAGCTCAGCGGGGCAGGGCGTCTCGAGCAGGCCGGGCGTTTGCTCATGCATGCCAACGTGGCGGCTGAGGAGCTCTACGTCCCATTGCCACGCGGGTCGACGGAGCAGGGCGCCGCGGTGGCGCTGGAATCTGAAGTCCCTGCACCGGCAGCCGGGGAACCGGCAGGAGAAACGACAACAGCTGCTTCGGCCGAGGAAGAACCTGATCCGCTCTTCAGCGCAGCGCCCCTCGACTGGACCTGGCTGGAGGGGGCCGACGTGCAGCTCGACATCCAGGCGCAGACGCTCAGGCTCGGCGCTGCGTCTTTTGTCGACTTTGTACTCCAGAGTGAAGTGGCGGACGGGGTGCTTACTCTGCGTGACTGGCGCGCGGGTGATGCGTCACACGGATTCCGCAGCTCTGGCGCGTTGCGGCTGCAGGACGATGGCAGCGTGGACACTCAATTCGACTTTGCCGCCAGCGGATTTCGCATGGAGGAGTTTGGTCTCCTGCCCGTCGAAGAGCTGAGTGGCGGGGATCTGCAGATCGACATAGCGCTTGCTTCTCGGGGGCAGTCGGCAGCGGAGCTCGCGGGCGGCCTTGCGGGCGCCATCCGTCTCAGCATGGAAGATGCCCGGCTGGCAAATGATCTGGCGGACATGGTCGGCTCGGACATGCTGCTCGAGATGCTCGATAAGTTGAACCCGTTTCGTCAGGAAGACCCGGCTACCGAGATCAGCTGTGCATTGGTCCAATTCGATGTGGCTGACGGCGCGTTCGTGTCGAACAATCGGCTCGTGGTCGAAACCTCAAAGATGGAAATTGTCGGTGACGGCGGCCTGGATCTCGTCAGCGAAGACGTCGACATTACGTTCAGCCCAACCGCCAAGGCGGGTGTAGGGCTCAACGTGGGTAGTCTTGTCAAGTTCGTGAAGCTTGGTGGCACGCTGCGGGAGCCGGTTCCGGAGGTAGATGCCATGGGCCTGGTCGCGAGCGGCGCAGCGGTCAGCGCGGCCCTCTCGACCGGCGGTGTATCGGTGCTGGCGGAGGGGCTCGCCAAGCGCGCGCTCACCGCGGGTTCTGCCTGCGATCCAGCCGACGAGACTGGCGGGACAGAAGCCGCGGAGACCACAACGGAGACGCAAGACGAGGGTTGAAGCCCGCCAACCCTTCTAGAAGAATGCGGGATCACTCGAGAACTTAAGAAAGGGAGAAACCATGCGGGAAAATGCATCTCTCGGCGCCTGGCGCCGGGGCGAACAGACGGTGGGATGCTGGTTATCCCTGGCCAACACCTATTCGGCGGAAGCCATCGCCAACCTCGGTTTCGACTGGGTCTGCATCGATCTGCAGCACGGCATGATCGATTACCCGGACCTGGCCAGAATGCTCCCGGCAATCTCCACGAGCCAGGCTACGCCGCTGGTGCGGGTGCCGTGGAATGAACCCTACGAGATCATGAAGGTGCTGGACGCCGGCGCTTACGGCGTGATTGTGCCAATGGTCAACAATCGCGCGGAAGCGGAGCAGGCCGTTGCCGCTTGCCGCTATCCGCCGGCGGGCAACCGCTCGTTCGGGCCTATCCGGGCGGCTTTGTATGGCGGGCGCGGCTATGCCCAGGAGGCCAACGAGCAGATCGCGTGCATCGCAATGATCGAAACGAAAGAAGGCATCGACAACGTTGCCGAGATCGTCTCGACGCCGGGCCTCGACGCCGTTTATATCGGTCCGGCGGATCTGGCGCTGGCAATGGGGCTGCCGGTTTCCGGTGACCAGCCTCAGGAAGAGCATCTGGAGATGGTCAAGCACATTCAGAGCGCGTGCCGGGAGGCCGGCATTGCCATCGGCATCCACACCTCGAGCCTCGAGTACACGCAGAAATACCTGGAGCTCGGATTCAATTTCGTCACGCTCGGCAGTGAGTCAGGGCATATGATGAAAAACGCGGCACGCGAGCTTGCGGCAGCTCGCGGCACCCAGGAACAGCAGCGGGAAAGCACCGGCTACTAGCACCTGTGTGGATCGCCCTTCTCATCATCATTGTGGCTGCCGTATTCGGGCCCACCCTGTGGGTGCGGTTCGTCATGCGCGCCTACAGCACGCCCATTGAAGGCATGCCGGGCACGGGTGGGGAGCTTGCAGCGCATCTACTCGAGAAGTTCGAGGTAGAAGAGGTTGGCGTCGAGGTCACCGAGATGGGTGATCACTACGATCCCGAAGAACGGATGGTGCGCCTTTCGCAGGACAACTTCGAGGGCAAGTCGTTGACCGCTGTGGCGATTGCGGCTCATGAGGTCGGCCACGCGCTGCAACATCACCGGGCGGACCACAATCTGGCAACCCGCACTGCGCTCGTGCCGATTGCCGATCGGGTAGCACGGATCAGCGCGGGGCTCATCTGGGCTGCGCCCGTTGTTGGTCTGATCACCCGCCACCCGGTGCCATTCTCGACGCTGGTGTTGATTGGCATGAGTGGCCTCGTGGCGCGCATGATGGTGCATCTCGTCACGCTGCCGACGGAATGGGATGCAAGCTTTGGCAAGGCGTTGCCGGTGCTCACGGAAGGTCAGTACATTGCGCCCGACGAGGAACCTGCCGTACGCAAAATCCTCCGCGCGGCAGCGCTGACCTACGTTGCCGCCGCGCTTGCAGATGTGCTGAATCTCGCGCGCTGGGCGGCGCTGCTGCTGCGACGCTGACACAAGGAGGACAGCAATGCGAATCATCAGCTGGAACGTCAACGGGCTCAGAGCCTGCGCAAAGAAAGGATTTCTGGATTTTCTGCAAGCGTCGAAGGGTGATGTCGTTTGTCTGCA
>JAAUXY010040153.1_pt1 | contig 30641 bp, 18 predicted proteins | sample 7278121 | NCBI WGS metagenome assembly JAAUXY01 (sample SAMN14350117, study PRJNA611818) | marine sediment metagenome | isolation source: surface marine sediment (1.8m) | place: French Polynesia: Moorea | collected 2018-08
ATGGGCAGTCCGGAATTTCTGCCGACATGGCCAGGCGACTGGAGGCATGGCTCGGAGGCCCGAAGCGTGGTCCGAGTGCCGAGAGCTGGCTAAGAATGCAGGCGGACTACGATCTTTGGCAGGCGAGACGAGAACAAATTGGACAGGCACCCATCAAGGGAGACGATATCGGACCAAGCCGCAGGCTAGTGGGATTCTTTGACTTTCAGCGGGCGCCGAAGGCTCTCTATGGTTCCGGACGGAGTAGCGGCCGCAGGCACAACCAATCCTCAGGCAAACAGCCCGATTCTTCTTTGCAAGGTCCTACGCAGAGCAGCTAAGTCTCAGATCCCCTTTACGATAATGTGACCGGAAGCTCGCAGTAGCTTGCAGCCATTCCTCGTCATTTAGCCCCAGTCGCTCAAGAATCGGCGCTAGCGCGGGATCGATAAGACCGCTCTTGCCTTGCAGTATCTGGCGACCTGAAGCATCAACCAACTGCAGGTAATCGGACTGCCTGATGGGCAGGCCAGTATCGGGCGGATCGTTCGAGGCATCGCCTGCGAACGGCGCCAGGCACTTGGCTGTTACAGTCGTGTGGCGAAGTTCCTGGCGATTCACCGCCCGCGCTACAGCTTGTCGAACCTCCGCAGGCGTATCCAATCCTTGTGTTCGCGTTCGAATGCTCGTGTACCCAGAGTTTTCCGGTGTCTTCGCTATCCCCGCTCTTACTGGGTTAAGGTCAACATAGGCCATGGCGGTCATCAGGGCTCTGTCAGAGCGCAGTGCCTGAGACTGGAATCGAGCCTCCCAGAAGTGCCCGGTACAGCCATCCTCTGCATTGGCCTGTCGGGCAATGGGTTCGTTCAGGCACTTCATGAACCAGCTCAGAGACGTGAGTCTGGAACGCAGGACCGACGTAATGGACTTTAGTGTCAGTGTTTCAGCCGCATCCAGAACCTCACCGGCACGGTATCGCTGAACGAGCAACGGCCCCTTGAAGAGTGCTGTCCAGCGCGTCAGTACCTCGTCGTCTGACCAGTCCTTTGCCTGATCAGGGCATAGCTTGACGACCAGGTGGTAGTGGTTGCTCATAACCGCGTAGGCACAGACATCGATGCTAAACAGGCAGGCCAGTGCTCGTAGCCGGTCTTCGATCCAGCCGCGTCGGTGCTCGTAGCTTCTGCCGGAGTATTGATCAACGCCGCACAGGAAGGCTCTCCTCACACAGCGAGAGAAGACATGGTAGTAGGGCGTGTCTGAGACACTGACCAACTGGCGTCGTGATCTTGGCATGCGGACAGAATGGCCAAACAACCGGCAAATCCAAACCGCTGAATCTGGTCAGTTGGCTGTAGAATGTGCCTGTCCATGTTTATCTTCGGTCAGAATTCCCAAGTTTCGGACTGGCGCGTTGCCGGGAGAGCTTACGCTTTGATCGTGAAACTTGTTGAACCCTTTTTCCGACTGAAGTAAGCTACCGCTGCAAGATCTATATGGGACTTCTGAACCACAAATTGGATACGTTGGGAAGAATTTGAAATCAGGACTTGGTCTATCTTTCACAGCTATAGTTTTTGCGCTTGCAGCATTGCTTTTATGGATGGCGTTAGAAGGAACTGTCTCGTCCCCTCCCGAAAAGCCAGCGTTTAACCACCAACGCCCTAGTGAAACCACGTCTGACTATCTCGCCAAAGTGGCTGATGGCGAGAAGTCCACGGGTACTAGTCAAGACAACACCGAGATTACTGAGAACCCAGACGAAGCTCCGACGCCTGAAATGCTGCAAGCGGTGCGTAACTGGGCAATAAGTCGCGGATATCACAAGTTTGTGGATGGCCCAACGGGAACCGCCGGTGGAATTCCCAACAATCATCCCTACGACGCGTATAGCGATAATGAAGTAGAAGTCATTGCGGAGAGCGGTGACGCGGCTGCTATGACGATATTTGCAGACAGGATAATGTTTGAAGGATCGGACTACCCGATCGAAAGGGCCCTTGAACTACACAAAGAAGCGGTTGCGCTCGGAGCGACAGCATCGGCAGTAAATCTTGGAGTCTATTTGGCCTCGCCGGACGAACGCATTACGGACGGTAAGAGTGGTGAGGAGACTCTTGCGGAAGGACTAGCCTGGCTAACTTATGCAGCAGAAAACGGAGACCCTAACGGGCAGATCGTTTGGGGAAGGTACTCTAAGAGCTTCAGAGAAGATGGAACGCTTCTCGATAGAGTGTGCAGTGAATATGAGTCTATCTCCAATGAGATCGAAGGCAGAAGACTAGTACTCGGATTGGATTACGTTTTGCAGGAGCCTCATCCGTTCGCAAGTCAAATTGATAGGCAGTATGGATCAGTCCCGAGAGGGCTGTGCAGCACCGCAGAGTGACCATAGGGGAAGAATTAAGTATGAAGCGTTCAATCACCAAGGTTGTATTCGTTGCTTGTATCGTTTGCTGCAGCTACTCCGCCGACGCAAACGCTACCTGCAGTTACCCGAACGGAGTTACCGCGGAGGTGGTTTTGACAGTTAGCCACGCTGCGGGAAGCGATAAATACAAGATGGCGATAACGAGTGGCGTCATAGCGCACATGAACGAAAATTAGCCCGAAAGTCTGCGTGATACTTGTGGTAGCGGTATGACTTACCGCATAACGGTATTTATCAAGACTGGCTGGGCGGTGCCGGCTGTGCCAATCTCACCAGCGTTGGTTGGCGATATGAATGGCACGGATAAGTGGGATGACATTCTTCCCGGAGCGCTTACTTCTTATCTCGCTGGCGACATACTTGGCACCAACACCGGATTCGACTCGAATTATTGCGGGGCTGGCTGCGACCGCGCCGCGTTTGACGGAATCGACTCTCTAGGTATGCTGATCGAGGTTTGGATTACTTATGAATATCAGTTCGTCTGCAGCGGAGCAAATTGCACGTTGAGTGTCAACGTACTGCACGTAGATATGTTCAACAGAAACGGTAGCCCCTACATCGGCCCAAGCTTATCCGCTCTCACGCCGCCGGAGGATACATTAGACGGTATATAACTCACCTGCGACAACTGCACTGGGGCGCCCTGAGAAACGGGTGTGATGACAGGGCGCAGGTGCAAGGTGGAACGAATGACTTGCCTGGGTTAGGTTCGCACCCAAAAGAAGCCTCTGTGTTGATTCCGCTAGTCTTTGTGCCGTCGGATACGCATCAAACAACGTTCAAATCCTGCCCCCGCTACCAATTTTTTGCTGTTTATCTGCAGCGAACCAGAAAGCCTCGTTTCTACGAGGCTTTTTCCGTTCAGCGGCTGGTTTGCTCACCTGATCGTCCGACGAATTAATTGACAGGTGTATCGTTACACGATACAGTCTTCCGGTGATCAAGAGTTTTCACCATAAAGGTGTTGAACGCTTTTTCCTGAAAGGAACCAAGTCGGGCATTCAGGCGGCGCACGCCCCAAAGCTGGCGCGTCAGTTACAACGATTGGATGTCGCCCAACGTCCCCAGGATATGAATGTGCCGGGCTGGAGGCTTCACCCATTGAAGGGCGACCAGAAAGGTCATTGGTCGGTTTGGGTGAGCGGAAACTGGAGATTGACGTTTGCGTTTGAGGGCGAAGATGCTGTCCTCATTGACTATCAGGACTACTAGTAAAAGGCCAGGAATCATGGGACGAATGCACAATCCCCCGCACCCGGGTGAGTCGATCCGCGAGGATATCCTGCCGGCGTTGGATCTGTCAGTGACGGGAGCCGCTAAGCAGCTCGGCGTTGCGCGAGTGACGTTGTCGCGTCTGATCAATGGGCAGTCCGGAATTTCTGCCGACATGGCCAGGCGACTGGAGGCATGGCTCGGAGGCCCGAAGCGTGGTCCGAGTGCCGAGAGCTGGCTAAGAATGCAGGCGGACTTCGATCTTTGGCAGGCGATGCAGAAACCTGCTCCTAAGGTCGTCAGGGCACCGAGGGCGGCGCTTTGAGCGTCTTTGAGTGCGGCCAGCTGGAAAGAATATCCATCGTTGTGACCAACGCTTAATAGCGTTTGCAGCCAACCCCCACCCGCTATCGGACGAAACTGGCCGACCCTCGCCGAGGGTCGGCCAGCTTATTTTCACCGGAATGATATTGAAGTCACGGAAAAGTGAGCACACGCAGCCGCAGCACGACACGGAGGTTTCAGACCGCGGGAGCACCTATCAACCCGCTGGACCGTCACCCGTGGTCACGGCGGTAGGTGCTCTACCGGCGGAGATCCTGGCGATGAATCTCGCCACCTGATCCAGCGCCTCCTTGCCCTCCGGCAGAATGTCGTGAAACATCGGCCAGACATGCACCATGCCGGGCCACGTCTGCAGCGTCGCAGGCGAGCCCTGACTGCGAGCCTTGTCTACGTAGCGGCGGGCGTCATCAATCAGCATTTCTGCTTCACTCGCCTGCACCAGGATTGGTGGCAGATCGGATAAATCGCCGAACAACGGTGATATCAGCGGATCGCGGGGGCTCCTGCGGCTGCTGACCAAACCGGCCAGCAGTTTGAGCTGCTGCGGCAAGCGTGCAAGCGGGCCCAGGGCCGGACCCAGCATCGGGTCAGTTGGAATATTGGCCGTGACGCTATCGCCGGTCAGAGTAAGGTCGGTCGCCGGCGAAAACGCGATAACGCCGTTTATACTTGCGAAGCCCTCGTCGCGCACCCAGGCGGCAAGCACCAGCGCGAGATTGCCGCCGGCTGAGTCGCCGGACACGTAAATCTCCTGCGCCGAACCAGCTCCGACGGGGCCAATGTCGATCATCCACCGGAACGCAGTCTGACAATCGATTACTGCATCCATTCGCGCGTTCTCCGGCATCAGGCGGTAGTCGATTGCCAGCACGGCGACGCCACAGCGCCGACTAATCTCGGCGGTAATCACACGGTGGCTGCGTGGGCTCCCGAAAATGAAAGCGCCGCCGTGCAGATAGAGCAGTCGTCGATCCGCATTCGCATTAGGCGCCAAGACCCACTCGGCAGACATTCCATCGATGTCGATGGCGTCGATACTGACGCCACGTGATTCGGGGTCAGGTGGCCAGCCGTCGACTCCCTCGTCCATCACCCGCCGAATTTCCGCTATCTGCTTTCGTAGCGGAACCGATTGTGCCGTCGCCTGCATTTCCCGCAGCACTTCCAGCACCTGGTTATGTTCGACACTGGCCTCGCCATCGGCGCCGGTAAAGGCGACATGTGGCAGATCGAAATGCGAGTCGTCCTGCGAACGCCGAAACCGCCGCACTGCCAGAGACAGCAGAACCAGACATAGCAATGCAAGCAGGAATATGCCAACCAATGCTTGTGAACTCCTGGGATAGTCTGTACGAGTATAAGGCGCTGAGATGAGGAACGCGTCGCCAAAACAAGCATGTCAGGATTACGGGGGCAAATTCCGGTAATCGGACACATTTCTCGCAGTGAATCGGCCGATCGCTTCACGGAGCTCAGACACGGTCTCTTCAGCCGGGTGCGCGTGGTAGCTGTCGGAACAGTGTAAATCGCGCCCCCGCTACCAAAAACTAAAAAGGCCGGTCTATTGGACCGGCCTTTTTGAATTCCGCTATCACGCGCAGGATTATTGCGAAGGGTGCCGAGCGGTTGTTGGGTTAGTAACTTAGAATCAATCCGAACTTATCGGGAGCGGTGTTCGTCAAACTCCAGGACGGCGCATTAGGCTTGCGCGAGTATACTGATACTATGAATTGACTCGCTAATGTTGACCTTAGGCAAATTAGGCAAGAAAGCCAGGAAACAGACCATAGGCATGCAAAGACTAGTCTTAGCAATGAGCGCAATCTTTTGCCTGCTTCAATCACAGGCTGGCGTTACTAAGATAATCGGCGAAGACTCGCGTAAGCCCGTACCCGCTCATCGTGCAGAAATAGCTGAGTCCGTTGGTATGCTCTTCTGCGAGAAGAAAGGTGGCGGGTTTCGGTTTAGCAGGGTCACATCCGCGACCGTGGTTGTAAATACGGAGACGATTCTCGCTTCGGCACATGGTTTCTTCTTGAGGGATGAAGACAGTCAGCGCATCATCTCATTCGACTGGCAGTCGGACTGTCTCTTCCGAAAATACAGAAACGGTAAGGCCGTGTTTGAAGCGCGTTTCGAAAAAGCGCGTTTTGGCGCGCACTTCGGTAGAGAAGAAGAATCGGAAGACTGGGCGGTCTTGAGACTATCCAAGCCGCTAACGACCGCGCGGCCCTTACGCGTTGCCCGAATTGACCCCGCGAAAGCAGATTTATCTACACGGATTCCGATTGAGATTATCGCGCATCACGACAACGTTGAGGTAGCCCGACGGCTCTACTATTCATCGGGGGAGGTGCGCCTTGCTTATAACGACAGTGGCCCAAAACGTCTAGTGCATGATGCCGATACCTCAGGGCGTGCCTCAGGTGGTGCCATGCTCTTTGAGCAGGAGGACGGAAAGGTCTCTGTTTTGGGCGTTCATTCAGGCGGATATCCCGGGCGTAACCTCAACCGTTTGGTCCATATCGATTCTGAAATCCTCGGTGCAATCAGGGAGATCAAGGAGCCGTAGCTCGTCCTGTAAATTCACGCCGATTGGATGCCGGCTCGCCCGGCGTGTGTCGTCTAACGATGGCCATTATTCGCAATTGTCGTCGTACTGTCGTAGAGGACGCCCATGAAGATCGGCCATGCCGATCTGAAGTCATCCGAGGCCAACGAGTTTGGCCGCACGGCAGCGTGCCGAGCCACGTTCATCCTGTCGCCCTCGTCAACGACAACGAGCATGGAGACGGACTTGAGTACGACGCACTTGCAGCTGACAATCGTCCCCTGTCAGAAGGCGAGCTATAAGATGAGTGACAGCGATACCGGCAAATCCTACGCTGGAATGGACGTCTCGGACCTGAGGCGTTCGGCCGTGCAACGCAAATTGAGGCGCAAAGACCTCAAGGACGACCCGTTCCAGCAGTTCGAAGATTGGTTCGAGCTTGCCTGCGAGGTCGTCCAATTCGACCCCAACGCGATGTCGATGTGCTCTGTCGATGCGGACAACCGCCCGTACTCACGAACGGTGCTCCTGAAGTCCTTCGACGAGCGCGGCTTCGTTTTTTACACCAACTTTGAGAGTCGAAAAGCGCAGCACATCGCTGCCAACCCTGAAGTGTCGCTTTTGTTCTTCTGGCCCACGCTCGGCCGCCAGGTCGGCATTCGCGGTACGGCCGAGAAGCTTTCCGCGGCAGAGTCACTCAGGTACTTCGCGACCCGGCCACGTGGCAGTCAACTCGGTGCCTGGGTCTCGCCGCAGACCAGCACGATCACCTCGCGCGCCGTCCTCAAGAACAAGTTCGAGGAGATCAAGCAGAAGTTTGCGAACAGGGAAGTCCCGGTGCCGAGTTTCTGGGGCGGCTATCGCATCGTGCCGCGCGAGATTGAGTTCTGGCAGGGTCGTGAAGACCGGCTCCACGACCGCTTCCTGTATTCCCGTGAGCTCGACGCCTGGCGGTTGGAGCGGCTGGCTCCGTAGACAATCCCTGCTGCTCCTGTGCCGAATTGAAAAGGCCGACCTTCGAAAATCGAAGATCGGCCCTGGACGAGCTGACGGCGAAAGCGTCAGTAACGGCGCACGCGCTCGATGACGATTTTGGCGACCGGATCGGCCCAATCGTGAACAGCCCGTTGAAGATCGTTGTCGCCAATGACTCCAACGTGGGGGATGATGACTCCATCTTCAGCGAGCAGCGGGTTGCTCTGACCCACGCCCGGATCGTCAGATGATTCACCGATCAGGCCCTGACACGGTGGCACGATATCCGCAAAGTCTTCGGTGTTGCGTTCTGTGCGTGTTTCATAGCCGCGGGCATACACGGTGGTCTTGTGACGCGGGAGACGGATCGAGTCGACGCCTGTAAAGCCGTCGTTGGTGCAGATCAGCATTGCGACGAGAGAGAGACGCCGGTTGCGTCGATCGGTTGTGATGGTGAACGACGCGATGCTGTCGAAACCCGTGTCGCCGGGGTTGTTGGCGGGAACGATAGGGGCGTCGCCCACGGCGTAGTCGAAGACATTGCTATCGCTGGCCAGGGCAGCGAGTAGGGGATTGTTGTCGCCATTTTCAGCGATCGCGACAACTCCGTCGTTGGCGTATTCACCTAGCTCGAAGATAGCCGCGCGTCGGTTATGCACGGCAATGACCGGCGGCGTGAACGGTTGTCCCGCGGTCAGGTTATAGATCGTCACTTTGTAGGTGATCGAGTCGTAATCGGCCAGGGCGACCGCAGGCGATAGCAAGGCCGTCGCCAGTCCGGTGCAGAGCAGCGTGCGCAGTGCGTGTATTCGTCGGTTCATCGTAATGTACTCCAGCGTTTCTGTGTGAGTTATGACTTCATCGAGCAGCTCCATGTGTCGAGCCGTAGAACGCCAGAAAAGTTAGTGGAGAAGTGTCACGAAAGTGTCACTGGAATGTTCTTATCCTGTCCCGTAACTGCAAGTGAAGCTAACGATCCTTTTAAGGAAGGGTCTCGACAGCAGTGTCCTCCATCGTTAAAGGTGGAACGATGGGCTCGCCCCAGCGCTCCGGTGGCCGGGAAAAATGCTGAAATTGATGTAGCGCCTCCCCGCCCCTGAATTACAAAGGCCCCGGTGCTGAGGCCATATTCTGAGTGACGTAAGGGATCAGGATTGCAGACTGGGTATAATCGGCGACTTCATCTCAATCGTCGAGCGCCCAAATGATCCGACTCACCGCACTGATTCTGCTCCTGGTTACCTCAAACTGGAGCTTTGCCCAGACCGATTATCGAATGCCTGATTCTGCGCTGGCCGCGTTGGTTGATGCGCCGATGCAGCCGAGCGCCACCGTGTCGCCCGACAAGCGTCGAGTCGCCACGCTCGAATGGCGCTGGGTATTGCCGCTGGCAGAAGTGGCGCGTGACGAGCTCAAGCTCGCCGGCGTTCGCATCGATCCGGTGACGTTTTCCCGGTCTCGCTCCCGGACTTTTGACTCGATTGTGATCCACGATCTGCAGACCGGTCAGAAGAAACCTGTGGCTGGCCTGCCGGCCGGGGCGCGTATCGCTTCGCCGTCGTGGTCGTCCGATTCCCGACACCTTGCGTTCACAATCGAACAAGACGGGGCTCGGACACTTTGGGTCTACGACGCGGAATCCGGCAAGGCGCGCCAGCTCAGCGATGCGTCGCTGAACGGCGTACTGACGGCGACCCCCTACAGTTGGATGCCGGACGGTTCCGCCCTGATCGCCAATGTTGCCGTTAATCATGGCAAGCCACTGCCCGAGCCGGGCATGGAGGCGGTGTCACCCGTGATCCAGGAAAGCGATCCTACAACGCGTGCGCCGGTGCGGACTTTCCAGGATCTGCTGGAAACGCCGGCTGACGAGAAGAAATTTGCCTTCCTCGCCACCGGCCAGCTGGCGCGAATCAGCCTGGATGGAAAGTTGAAGGAACTGGGCGAACCCGGCCTGATCTCGCGCTTCGATGCATCGCCGGACACGCGTTACCTGTTGGTTGAGCAAGTCCGACGGCCGTTTTCCTACGCGGTACCTTTCGGTCGATTTCCGTTGCTTTCGGAGGTCTGGAGCGCCGACGGCAGCAGCGTGACACAGATCGCCGATCTGCCGCTCGCGGAGGACATTCCGAAGGGTTTCGATTCCGTGCGCACCGGCCGCCGAAGCATCCAGTGGAGAACCGATGTGCCAGCGACGCTGGTCTTCGCCGAGGCGCAGGACGGTGGAGACATGAGTGCCGACGTCGAGTTTCATGATCGGATCTACAGCCTGGCCGCACCGTTCGATGCCGAGCCTGCGGAACTGATCGCCACCGAACGACGTTACGCGGGCATTCAGTGGGGACACGAGGCGCTCGCCATGTATTACGAATGGCGTTTCTCCGATCGGATGCTCCGAGTCTGGGCCTTCGAGCCGGACGACCCCGGGGCAGAGCCTGTGCTGTTCAACGAGCGCTCCTACAACGACGCCTACAATGACCCCGGCACACCGATCACGACGGTCAACCGATTCGGTAAATCGGTGATCCAGACGGCCGACGGGGACACGATCATGCTGGCGGGACAGGGGGCCTCGCCGGAGGGCAACATTCCGTTCCTGGACCGCTTCGACGTCGGCAGCGGCGAGAAGGAACGGCTGTGGCAGTCCGAAGCGCCGTATTTTGAGAGCGTCATCAGCGTGTTGGACGACAGCGGCGAGCGCCTGCTGACCCGTCGCGAGGCGCGCGACGAGCAGCCAAACTTCTTCGTTCGTGACCTGGCGGAGGACTCGCTTACGCAGGTCAGTGAGTTTGAGCACCCGCATCCGCAGCTGACCGGCATCTCGAAGGAGCTGATTAAATACATTCGAGACGACGGCGTGGACCTCAGCGGGACGCTCTACCTGCCGCCAGGCTACGAGAAGGGCGACGATCCGGTTCCGGTGCTGATGTGGGCGTATCCATTGGAATACCGCGACCAGTCCGTGGCCGGCCAGGTGCGCGATTCGCCGTACGAGTTCAACCGGATCAGCTTCTGGGGGCCGCTCGCGTACCTCGCACTGGGTTACGCGGTGTTCGACGATCCCAAGATGCCCATAGTTGGGGTCGGTGACGAACAGCCCAACGACAACTTCCGGCAGCAACTGGTGAGCAGCGCACAGGCCGCGATTGACGTATTGGTCGAACGCGGCGTTGCGGATCCGGAGCGCATCGCGATCGGCGGCCATTCGTACGGCGCATTCATGGTCGCTAATCTGCTCGCACACTCAGACTTGTTCGCCGCGGGCATCGCTCGGTCGGGCGCCTACAACCGGTCGCTGACGCCCTTCGGTTTCCAGGGTGAAGAACGCGACTTCTGGGAAGCCCAGGATGTTTACGAGACGGTCTCACCCTTCTTCCACGCCGAGAAGATCGACGAGCCCATCCTGATGATTCACGGCATGGAGGACAACAACTCCGGAACCTTCCCGATGCAGAGCGAACGGATGTTTGACGCGCTCAGAGGTCTGGGCTCCGAGGCCCGCCTCGTGATGCTGCCTTTCGAAAGCCACGGGTACCGGGCGCGCGAGTCGTTGATGCACATGCTGTGGGAGCAGCAGGAGTGGTTGTCGCGCTTCCTCAGTGAAGTCGAATAAGGAAGCCGAATAAGCGAGGGTCGGCGTTAACCGATAACCAGGGACGGATCGATTGTCAGCGACGGACGATTCGATGAACAAGGCCTAGCTGCCCCTCAAGGAAAGGCCGGTCCCGTAAAAGGGACTCGTCTTACCCTTGCCTGAGAGAACCGCAACGTTAAAATCCAGTGGAACGCTACACTGAATCCCGACGCAGTTGATCGGTCCTGCCGTCCGTCAGGACCGAATGTCGGACACCACCATCATTCGAAGCCACAGCCCTTCTAATTACGGGAGCGACTACATGTTACAACGCCATACCATCGGGATTGTCGGAACCGGCCAGGTCGGCATGGCCGCGGCCACGTCATTGTTCCAGCAACGGATCGCCAGAGAGCTGATCCTGATCGACGTCGACCGCAATCGCGCGGAAGGCGAGGCGATGGATTTGATGCACGCCCAGGGCTACGTTGGTCGTCGCCGCGTCTGGGCGGGTGACTACTCAGACCTGACGAACGCACAGATCGTGATTATTACAGCCGGCGTCAGTCAGAAGCCGGGCGAGGATCGACTCTCGCTGCTGAATCGAAATGCGGCAGTCTTCAAGCAGATTGCCGAAGAGCTCGACCGTCATGCACCCAAGGCGATTCTGCTCATCGCCTCCAACCCGGTCGACATACTGACGTATGTGATGCAGGACCTGTCAGAACGGCCGGACGAGAAGGTGATCGGCACCGGCACCATGCTCGATACCACCCGACTACGGACTTTGTTGGCCGAGCACTACGATGTCGATCCACGATCCGTGCATGCGCTGATTCTCGGTGAGCATGGCGATTCTGAGATCGTAGCCTGGAGCAGGGCAAACATCGGCGGGCTGCCCATTCTGAACAACAGCGTTCTCGGGCGCCCTTATGACCCCAAAGTCCTGGACGAGATCTTCCAGAGAGTCCGCAACGCTGCGTACGAGATCATAGAACGGAAGGGATACACCAACTGGGCTATCGGTTTGGTGCTCGCGCATTTAGTCCGCACGATCCAGGAAGACCAGAACAGCGTGCTACCCATTAGCGTACGGCTGCACGGTGAATACGGTATCAACGATGTCTGCCTCAGTATCCCGGCGGCCGTCGGCATCAAGGGCGCGGGAGAGCGCGTGCACCTGCCACTCAGTGAAGATGAGCGAAGGGCACTGAGCGCGTCGGCCGATACGCTGAAGAAGAGTCTGCGCTCCTTGTCGGTTTAGTCTCGCAGACCAGAGTCCCGACCCGGCGATGTCCATAGACCTGATCGTAGCCAGCCTGCCCATCGTGGTGCTTATCTGGCTGATGACGAAGTCGCAGGCCGTGGCATCGCACCGTGCCCTGCCGCTCGTGGCGCTCATGACCTACGCCGCGAAGCTCTTGTGGTTTGCTGACGACCCGAACCTCGTGAATGCGACGGTGGTGCAGGGCCTGATGGAGGCCTGGACGCCCATCCTGATCATCTGGGGGGCGATACTCCTGTTCAAGGTCATGGACGCATCCGGTGCGATGGCGACGGTGCGCGCCTGGCTCGACGGTATCAGTGCCAACCCGGTTGCACAGCTCATGATCATCGGCTGGGCCTTCTCATTCATGATCGAGGGCGCCAGCGGATTCGGGACGCCTGCAGCCCTCGCTGCGCCAATCCTCGTTGGTCTGGGCTTCGCGCCGTTCAAGGTCGCGGTGCTTGCGCTGATCATGAACTCCGTGCCGGTCTCCTTCGGCGCGGTGGGCACGCCAACCTGGTTCGGTCTCGGGCAGCTCGGGCTGGCGGAGGCTGAGATCATGGCGGTGAGCTACAACACCGCCCTCATTCACGCGGTTGCGGCTCTCGTGATCCCGCTTATCGCCTTGAGCTTCGTCGTTCCTGCATCGAAGATTCGTGCGAATCTCGTTTACATTTACATCGCGATCCTCGGCTGCGTCTTGCCGTACGTGCTGCTCGCCAGGCTGAGTTACGAATTCCCTTCGCTGATCGCAGGCATGATCGGTCTCGTCGTCGCAATCCTCGCAGCCCGCCTCGGTCTCGGACTGGAACGCGCCGAGGCCGGTGATAGCGCCGCCGAAGAGGCTTCTGTGCCCGCGGGGAAGCTAATCCGGGCGCTGTTCCCGATCTGGGCGACGGTGCTCGTGCTCGTCGTCACGCGCATCGAACAGATCGGCATCAAAGGCGCGTTGACGGATCCAACACCTCTCGCAAGCTTGCCGTTAGGTTCATTCGGCGAGCTGGGTTTCACTCAGTCGCTTTCAATCAAGCTGTCCGGCATCTTCGGGTCCGACATCGGGTGGACCTTTCAAACTCTGTATGTCCCAGCTTTTATCCCGTTCTTGCTGGTTGTCCTGGTGTCAATCCCTGTGCTGCGCATGCCCGTTGCGGATTTCGGCGCGGTCTGGAGCGACACTGCGAAACGCATGGTTAATACCATCCTGGCGCTGCTCGGCGCACTGGTGATGGTCAAACTGCTGATGCTGGGCGATGAAACCTCGATGGTGATCCTCATCGGCGATGCTTTCGCCTCGGCGACCGGCCAGAGCTGGCAGTATCTCGCTCCCTACCTGGGGGCGCTGGGGTCTTTCTTTTCAGGCTCGGCAACGATCTCGAACCTGACCTTCGCGGGTATCCAGGTATCGGTTGCGAGGGAGCTCGGGCTCGACCAGACTTTGATCCTGTCGTTGCAATCGGTCGGTGCTGCAATGGGCAACATGGTGTGCATCAATAACATCGTTGCCGTGTGCTCGATCCTGGGTGTCGCGAAACAGGAGGGCGCCATTTTGAAACGGACGATCTGGCCGATGTTGCTCTACGGGGTTATTGCCGGCGTCGTCGGGCAACTGCTGGTGACAATATGAGCGCAGACACAACGATTACCGACCTGACGGTTGCTGATGTCATGGTACCGCTCTCCGGATATACGACTATCGAGCTGGACGCGAGCCTTGCGGAGGCGTTTGAGAAGTTGTCCGGCGCGCTGAAGGGGCACGGCCGAGTCGATCCGAGCACGCCCCGAGACTTCGCCGTCCTTGTGTTGGATGGCTCGGGCGACGTCGTCGGTCGATTGGTAGTGTGGGATATCCTCAAGGGGCTGGAACCGCAGACTCTGAGGGACGTGGACGCCCTGTCCATGGTAGACGGACTCGGCGCCTGGGAGCATCCTCTTTCGAACCTCGCTCAGAAAGTAGAACAGGTGAGGGTGCGCGACCTCGTCGAACCGCTGGCGGGCGAGGAACTCATCGATGTGGAGACGCCGCTGAATGTTGCCGTGCATCGCCTGATTCAACTCCGTGCGTTATCCCTGATCGCTACACGGGACGGTCGATCGGTCGGCGTGCTCAGGGTGGTCGACGTTTTCGCGCGCGTCTGTTCGCTGGTCGGTGACTGCGGCAGAGATTGATTTTCGATGTCGACCGTCGGTCTGCAGGAAAACCGAACAGATGTCCCCGATATTTCGACTTTGCCGCAGCGGCTGACGTTGCTACGCTTTACCGTCCAAAATGCTCTTTCATTTCGACCCCAATTAAAGCAGTGAAACGATACTCGGTTACCTGGTGGTTAGCGATTCTGCCGACGACAATCGTCGTGGGCGTGCCTGTCTTCCTGTTGCTCGATCAGCAGACCGACCTGGGTCTTGCTGTAAGCCTTGCCGTCGCGCTGGCCTGCGCGCTGTTGGGCGACCTGGCAATCGCCGCCTGGATGGAGCGCATCGCACCGACCAAGGTCTGCGTGGGGCCGGGTGAGCGCCTCACTGACGGCGAGATTCCTTCCGATGAAGCCATCGTGTTGAGTGGGTTCAATGAATCCGCCGAAGGCCGGGTTTCCGTTCGTGGTGAGACCTGGGCGGCCGCCAGGCAGCCGGGCGATACGGTTGATCTCGTTGCGGGCACGACGGTCAGGATCGTGGATCGAGATGGGCTGAGGCTCCTGGTATCGACGAGCCCAGGGTAGCTTCCGGTCAGGCCAGATTGAGGAGGACGCGCCAGCACTTTCGGTTGGACGACGGCCGAGCGGATTTTCGTCAACCATCACGACGTAGTCCGCCCACCGGGTGGGGAAGGTGCAATGTGGTTTCAACTCGATTCATCGGCGACCTTTTCCACAGGACAACCCCCGCCAATCCTCGGAATCTTCCTTTTGCATCGATGATCATTCAACGTGGCACTGGGCTTTTTCCCCATCCCGTGTAAAGTAGCGGCGGATTATCTGGAAAGACGCCAACGCGTCACGAGTTTTCGTTGATCGCGATAACATCCGGCCCTGAATCACGCAGCCCACAGAGAAGCACCATGAGCGGAAAAATCCTTTACACCTACACCGACGAAGCCCCGATGCTGGCGACCTATTCCCTGTACCCGATTATTGAGCGCTTTGCCGCTGAGGCGGGTATCGATGTCGAGCAGGTCGACATTTCACTGGCAGCTCGGATCCTGGCCGCCTTTCCCGATCGGTTGCCGGAAGGGAAGGATTTTCCCGATAACCTGGCTCATCTCGGCGAGCTGACACAGTTTCCAGACACGAACATCATCAAGTTGCCGAACATCAGTGCGTCGGTGCCGCAGTTGAACGCGGCGATCGCCGAACTACGCGACAACGGTTTCGACCTGCCGGACTACCCGGAGGACCCGAAGACGGATGAAGAACACGAGGCCGCTGCTCGCTACGCCAAGGTGCTGGGTAGCGCCGTCAACCCGGTGCTTCGTGAAGGTAACTCGGACCGTCGCGCGCCCGGTGCGGTCAAGAATTACGCCAAGAAGAACCCGCACTCGATGGGCGAATGGAAGCAGTGGTCGAGAACCCACGTCTCACACATGCATGAGGGGGACTTCTATCACGGCGAAAAGTCGATGACCCTCGACCGCCCGCGCAGGGTGAAGATGGAGCTGATCCCGGAAGGCGGCGAACCGATGGTGCTGAAGCCCGAGGTCGCTCTTCAGCAGGGCGAAGTAGTCGACAGCATGTTCATGAGCAAGAGGGCGCTGTGCGAGTTTTACGAGCGCGAGCTGGAAGACTGCCATCAGGCGGGCATCCTGTTCTCGCTGCACGTTAAAGCCACGATGATGAAAGTCTCGCACCCGATCGTCTTCGGTCACTGCGTGAAGATTTTCTACAAGGACGCCTTCGAAAAGCACGGCAAGCTGTTCGAAGAGCTGGGTGTCAACGTCAACAACGGCATGGTGAACCTGTACGAGAAGATCGACACGCTGCCGGCGTCGTTGCGCGAAGAGGTCATCGAAGACCTGCATGCCTGTCACGAGCATCGCCCGCCGCTGGCCATGGTGGACTCGGCCAAGGGCATTACCAATTTCCATTCGCCGAGCGACGTCATTGTCGATGCGTCGATGCCGGCGATGATTCGGTCCGGCGGTAAGATGTGGGGCGCGGACGGTCGCCAGCACGACTGCAAAGCAGTGATGCCGGAGTCCACGTTCGCCCGCATCTACCAGGAGATGATCAATTTCTGCAAATGGCACGGAGCGCTCGACCCGTCCACGATGGGCACGATTCCCAACGTTGGCCTGATGGCTCAAAAGGCCGAAGAGTACGGTTCGCACGATAAGACCTTTGAGGTGCCGGTCGCCGGCGTTGCGAACATCACCGACCTGGATACGGGTGAAGTTCTGCTGACGCAGAACGTGGAGGAGGGCGATATCTGGCGTATGTGTCAGGTAAAGGACGATCCGATACGCGACTGGGTGAAGCTTGCCGTGACCCGGGCTCGCCATTCCGAAACGCCGGTCGTGTTCTGGCTCGATCCGTATCGGCCGCATGAAGCTGAACTGATCAAGAAGGTCCGGACGTACCTGAAGGACCACGACACGGACGGTCTGGATATCCAGATCATGTCGCAGGTTCGCGCCATGCGCTACTCGCTGGAACGGGTCGGTCGAGGCATCGACACGATTGCCGCTACTGGCAATATCCTGCGTGACTACCTGACGGATTTGTTTCCCATCATGGAGCTCGGCACCAGCGCCAAGATGCTGTCGATCGTGCCGCTGATGGCTGGGGGTAGCCTGTTCGAAACTGGCGCCGGCGGTTCTGCGCCGAAACACGTCAAGCAGCTGGCCGAGGAAAACCACCTGCGCTGGGATTCGCTCGGTGAATTTCTCGCCCTCGCGGTGTCGTTCGACGATATCGCCAAGAAAACGGACAACGCGAAGGCCGGACTCCTCGCATCGACGCTGGACGCCGCGACCGAGAGATTGCTCGACGAAGGCAAGTCGCCGTCGCGACGGACGGGTGAGCTGGACAATCGCGGCAGTCACTTCTACCTGGCCCTGTACTGGGCTGAAGCGCTGGCGGAGCAGAACGAAGACGCGGAACTAAAGGCTGCGTTCGCCGAACTGGCGAAGGCGCTCGCGAGCAACGAAGCGCAGATTGTCGAAGAGCTCCGCGAGGTTCAGGGTGATGCGGTAGATCTTGGTGGCTATTATTTTGTCGACCGGGAAAAGACCGGCGCGGTGATGCGGCCAAGCAAGCTGTTCAACGACGTGCTCGCCTAGCCCGAATCGCTACCGATAGCGAGGGCCGATCGGATGTCCCATCGAAGCCGTGAGATTTTTGGGCGTGCCGTCCGACGTCTGTTGCCAACCGCAGTGGCAGGATGTGACGCACGCACTTCTTTAATTCTGCCGGCTTCGTAAAATGCACAGTATGAAGTCCAGAATCATCATCCCGGAACAGGATCTCGAACCATTGTCTGGCGAGAGTCCGGCGGAAGCCATCCATCGCGCGGTCATCGGTCGCGTCGTTCGTGACGTTCCCGTAGCACGAATAGAGACCGGCGAGGCGGAGTCCGCCCCGACATCGTCAGAGGCATCTCGGCGCGCCTGACCTGCCTGTCGCGAGTCCATCGCAGAGCAGCCCTTCGACGGGTTGCCACCGTTAAGTACAAGCCAGCATTGACCCCCTTCGTCTGAATCCGACAATGGAAATACAGGGACGGCCCCGGGGCGCGGCAGTTATCCGGGGGCGAAAAAGTCCCTTCGGAAACGCAAGCTGTAAGGGGGTCTGGCATGAAAAAAGTCCTTGTCGCCGGCGCCACTGGCTATCTGGGTGAGCACGTCGTCAAAGCTCTGAAAGCAAAGGGTTACTGGGTACGCGCGCTTGGTCGTAATGCGGAAAAACTCACGGCTGTGAAGGATCATGCTGACGACCTCTTCATTGGCGAAGTTACTGATCCCGAGTCTCTTGCCGGCGTCTGCGATGGTATCGACTGCGTTTTCTCTTCCGTGGGTATCACGCGCCAGAAAGATGGCCTGACCTATAGGGACGTCGACTACCAGGCGAATAGGAATCTGCTGGACGCTGCCGAAGCGGCCGACGTCTCCAAGTTCGTTTATGTGCATGTTCTGAATGCCAAGCAGTTGAAGCACGTTGAGATGATCCAGGCCAAGCAAGCCTTCGTTAAGGAGCTCAGGAAATCCGCGCTGGACCACACCGTCATCTGTCCGTCGGGCTTCTTCTCGGACATGGAAGAATTTCTGTCGATGGCCCGGTCGGGACGGGTCTACCTGTTTGGCGACGGCTCGAATCGCATCAACCCTATCCACGGTGCGGACCTAGCCGAGTTCTGTGCCGGAGCCATAGAGGTTCAGTTGCGCAATCTCGAAGTTGGCGGTCCCGAGGTCTTCACCTACCGTGAAATCGCAGAACTGGCGTTCGCAGCCGTGGGCAAGCCGGCAAAGATCACGTGTCTTCCGAATTCGTTGGTCTCGGTGATCGTTGGGCTGCTGCGTCGGCTGACGCCCGCCAGGGTCTTCGGGCCGATCGAGTTCATGACCAGTGTCATGACGATGGACGTCGTTGGACATCCTTTCGGTCATCGACGACTCGGTGAGCATTTCCGAGATTGCGAGCTCAGGAGAACGAGTAAAGCGCGTGAAGATCACCCACTACCTGTATAACGCGTTCCTCGTCGAGGAGGGTGAGGTCAAGCTCGCGATCGACCCCGGCCAGTACTTCTATATTTTCGACTTCAGGAGCCTAATTCCTGAGGAAGAGTGGTCGGGGGTGACGCATATCGTCATCACGCATGGCGACCCCGACCACCACTGGCAGTCAGATCGAGTCGCCGAGGCCTCCGGTGCGCCTGTCGTGTGTGGAACGGGTTTGACGAAGACCGAGAATGGCCAGACCCTCGTTGTTGACCCTCGTGGTAAGGAGCTGACCTCGTGGGTTCCATTCAACAATCTGCACCCAATGGATGTGGGCGATTCTATCGAGCTGGACAATGTCACGTTTGAGGCCGTGCGAACGGTGCATGGGCCCATCGAGGTCTCGTTCCTCGGGTTCAAGATTCGCAAGCAGCCGGGCCCGGGCGAGCGCACCGGCCCTGGCGCCATGGGATTTAACATGAAGATCGGGGATAAGACGATCCTGAACCTCGGCGATTCCATCCTGCTGCCCGATTGGGACGGCTTGAGGCCGGACGTGTTAATGATCCCGATCGGAGGCCTTGGCCAGAACACATGGACGATGGATGTCGATGATGCGCTGCAGGCCGTCAAACGAATCGACCCGGACATCGTCATCCCCTGCCACTACAGCGTGCCGTTTCTCTGGAAAAAGAAGATCGCGGTGGCCGACGACCAGGCGTTCAAGCGCGGTGTGGAAGCGCTGGGCAAGCGATGCAGCATCCTTGGGGCAGGTGAAGCGCTAACCGTCTAAACCGCGAACCTAATGAGCCCTCGATATCTCCACCGGATCGCGCGTGGCGATGGTCAGTACGAAGTCTCCGTCCACTCGCCATCGGCAGGTAAACTCACCAGCGTCGTCAACGATGCTGCGCCCGATTCCCCAGTCTTTACCGGTGTGGTGCCCTTCATCGATGACTTGTACGCTGCGCGTGTCGACTTTCAGTCCGACGCGAAGCGCCTTCAGAGTGCTTTCTTTCGCGCTCCAGATCTTCGTTACGGCCGAATCTCGATTCAGCGGACTTACATCGTCAACGTGGACACGCTCTGAGTCGGTGAAATAGGTCTCGACGAATACGTCGCTGCGAGGTTCGACGAACTCGATATCGCATCCCAATGCCGTCGCTCCGCGCGACACGGCGGCGAACGCCCGGCCGTGGCTGTGGCTCAGGCTCAGCTCAACCGCGCAGGGCGAGCCATCCAGCAGCGGCACCGGCGCGCCGTCCGTTGCCGAATCGACCTGGAAGCGCCGGATGTCCCACATCGAAAGGCCGCTGATCCGCAGCAGCACGATCTTGGCAGCCCATCGCCCGAGTAGCCAGTCTCGACGTCGCTTGTCGAATCGAAAGCCGTCGAGTCGCTCTCTTTCGGCCGAGGTCAGCCAATCCAGTTCCGCCGGCAGCTGATACCAGTCCTGGGTTGTGTAGAAGAGATGCGTCATGATGCCGCGGCTTGCTCCTGCGGACTGCTGGTCTTCTCAATTTCTCGCTCGATTCCCCGCTCGACGGATTCGATCAGGAACTGACGCAAGGCTCCCGGTGCGATGACCGCGTCTATCGACCCGACATCCATTGCGCGCTGCACGGAATGCACCGTATCGAACTTTTCCGCGAACTCTGCGCGTTTCTCAATCGTGACTTGCTTGGTCAAAGTGTCGTACTCGGCTCGCAGACTGGCGCGTTCAGCGCCATCGGCTGCTTTCAGCTTCTCGGTCATTTCGACGATTCGTGGATCCGTGTTAGCCGCCTGCCTTACGTCCCTGGCGAAAACGACGGCGGCGGCCGGTGCACCGCCGATGACCGATGCATAGGCCCCCTCCAGCGCCGCTACCTGCATGTTCTCATTCAAAGATTTCGAGAATACGACAAAGGCTCCACCGTGATAGCGAGAGACGACGCAGAAAACGATTGGACCCTCGAAGTTTACGACCGCACGCCCGATTTCGGCGCCGTATTCGAGCTGCCACTCGCGCATCGATTCGGGCGAACCGTCAAAGCCCGACAGATTCGCGAGTACGACGAGCGGCCGGTTGCCCGACGCCGCGTTTATCGCCCGTGCGACTTTCCGCGAGGAGCCGGGGAACAGCGTCCCGGCCGTCCACTGGTCGGGACCATCGGCAGGAACGAGACCTGTCCGCAGCAGGGGCCGAGACTCCATGCCAATCAGGCATACGGGCTGACCGCCCAGGTGTGCATCCCAGACGATGCCGATTTCCGAGTTGCGCATGGCGGACCAGCGTTCGAGTGGTTCATGGTCCTGGTCGACGACGGCGTGCATGATGCGACGCATCTCGAAGGGCCGCTTGCGGCCCGGATTGTGCTGGTCGGAGAAGACCTCGCCAATGGTCGCGAAATCACCGTCGCTACCGTCGCCGTAGGGGTAGTCGGTGATGTCGCGATCGATCGGGTCTGTCGTTGTGGCCTTGCGGGGGCTAACCTCGTCGCCCAGCCGGTAACTGTGCTCGTAGTGCTGTAGCAGGATCTGGCAGGCTTCCTCGAGGTCTGCCGCCCAGTACTGCGCCTGGCCGTTCGGACCCATGATGCGATCGTAGCCGCCAATACCGAGATTGTCCTCGGCTGATACGCTGCCTGAGTAATCAAGCGCTTGCTTACCGGTAAGCACCATCGCGGCTTCCGGCGTCATGATCAGGATGCCGCGCGTGTGCATCAGCATCGTCGCCTCGGCGTTCCAGTAGGACTGGGCGCCGACGTTGATGCCATACACAATGACGTTCACTTCGCCGCCGTCCTGGGTGAACTCGACGAGGCGGCGAAGCACCTTCGCCGTCCAGTCCAGGTTCTCTGTTCCGCTGTCCATGGCGATCTTGGCGCCGGCCGACACGGCAAACCATTCCACGGGCACCGACATCCGCTCGGCCATATCCAGCGCCGCGATGACTCGCGCGCACTCGGGTTCTGCGAGGGAGCACATGCCTTTCGTTGGGTCGCCGAGGATCATGACGCGAGTCATTCCGTCTGGATGTTTGTCGGTGAAGCTCTTGATAACCCCGACGATGATGCCGGACTCGTTGTAGCCCGGTTTCCGTTCGACGGGCTTGAGCCGGCCATCTCCGGCCAGGTCGTATTCGACGAACTCGCCGGTTGGAAGGTTCGATTCATGATCGCGATCCGGAGACAGCAGGCGGATGATCTCGTAGGGATACATCATGCCGCGCTGGCGCATCTTGATCGTTTTCTGGCGATACGGCGACAGTGGCCGCATGGCATGCGGTCGAGGTTCGAGAAGCTCGATTGACGGTCCGTGACCGGCCGGGTTCCAGATCTGCGCGATCGTGTCACGGGGTTCCTCACCGGGCAGCCGCGCCATATGGCCACGTAATCGAACCTGCTCGAGCCCGAGCCCTCTCGTAGCCGGCAGGAGCTTCAAGATCATTCGTGAACGCTCTGAAACGCTGAGGTCCATCGGGGGCCAGACGTACAACAGGACACGGTTCCACATCAGGCGTTGGCGTACCGGGCGGTGCGACTGAAATACGCGGATACCGGCCAGTGCCTGCTGGAACATGTGTTCGAGATAGGGCAGTGCCACCAGTTTTCCGTTTTCATCACGCACCGGCGTGAGATCGCGGACCTCGGCGACGGCGAAGAGGCGCTCGTCCCGCGAGTTTTCCTTTGCGGTGGCGCGGAACAGATACACGTCTTCAGGTGACGGCAGTCGCTCGAGATCGAAGTTCTGGAAGCGCCAAAGGTGCAGTCGCTTCGCCATCATCGGGTGAATACCGCGATAGGAAGCCTCCTCCCAATAGCCGCTGTCGGACGGCCGCCAGGTGAAATACCTTTGCCCGGTCATTCCTAGACCGGCGCCCGGAATCCTGACCGACGTGACAATGCGTCGAATCGCACGAGGGAACGGAATCGCCTCGAGCGCCTGGCGGACGGTTTCGAGGGTGTCTTCCTCGCTGGTTTCTTCCTGTTTGCGATGAATGTAGAAGTCGATGACGATGCCGTTGTCCCGCGGAATATCCCTTATGACCTCGAGCACAGCCTTACCGTAATCGGCGAAGGACTCGTAGCGCGCATGCGTCGTTATCAGGCTGATGCGTTGACCCTCGTGGTCGTACTCGGCGCAAAGGAAGGGGTGTCCGTCGCTGTGCTTGAGGCCAACGGACTCGAGCTCGCGAATCCGGTAGTAACGCCGTGTCAGGCACTCGATGGCCACCTCGCGCATACTCTCCGAGCCGCTGCGGAAACGCTCCGACAGCCACGTCATCAGTGGCTGCGGGCAGTCCACGAGCGCCTGCATTGCGGTGTCCCTGTCCGCTGCATTTGGGTTCTTCGCCAGGTAGTCGATTCGTTGTTCGGCGTCGATATAGGCCTGTCGTCGCGTGGCGTCGAACAAGGGCTCGTCGAAGCACTTGTATCGGACCTCGCGAGCAAGGTCGGAGACCGCGGGGTAGCGTTCGACGCTGACCTCGACCAGGCGGTCCAGTATTTCGCGGAACTCGTCGTCTATGAGCTCACGCATCTCACCGATATGGCGCACGCGACGGTCCAGGATCGACAGGACTGCCGGTATCTGCCGATCGACACGTTGATGCGCCTTATGCAGCCACAGTAAAGCCTCCTCGAGCTGCCGTGTCGGCTCGAGGTCTTCCACGCCGTAGTGCGCCAGCGCGCGGGTCAGGTCGTCGATGAAGCGCCGCGGCAGGCCCGATCCTTTCAGGTCGAGACCGCGCATGTAGGTGAACAGGCACTGTTGATGAGACGGCGGCGTCACCTTCGGCCGGCGAGCTCGCGCCGGCGCGGGCTGGCGCTGGGACAGGGCGCAGACGTCGGCGAAACGACTCAGCAATAAGTCCTCGTCCCTGCGCAGGACCGGGTCGGCTGCCCGCACCCGTGTGCAGAGTTCGGCGCGACCGGCGATGATTCGCTCGGCATCCTTGACGCCGACGTCGTAGCCGAGGATCAGCTGCTGCAGTTGCTGCATGTTGGCGTGACAACGTTCGCCGACGCTCAATTCGTGATCAGGCTCGTTTGTGAAGTTGTCGAAGTCGAGTCGGTTTACGGACTGCTGTTGTTCCTCAGAAACGTCGGGCTTCAGTTTCAGTATCGGTGCTCCGCTGTCCAGTTGCTCATTCTCGACGACTGATATCTGTTGGACCGTGCCGGAGAAGGGCGACGGCACTCGCATTTCGAGCTTCATGGCCTCCAGCGTCGCCAGTGCATCCCCTTGTTTCACGGTGTCGCCCGGTTTCACCTTGATCGACACGACAACCGATGGCGACGGGGCGCGTACGGTTCCGCCGTCGTCGCACAGCACCTGGTGGGGAATGCCGTCGACCTCGATGGTGTAGGCAACGCCATCGTGAATGCTGAGCGTCCTGTACAGCTTGCCCCTGCAGGTGACCCGTCTCTCAAACTTGCCGAGCGGCTCGATCTGCAGGCGCAACGTATGCCCGTCAACATCGACCCGATACGTCTCCCTGCCGTATCGAAGTACGCGCAATTTGTACAGGTTTCCACCGTGGCGAAGCTCCACCGTGTGCCCGATGTCTTCCCGGATTCGCGGACGGCCACGACTGGCCGTGGTCAGGAACAGCCGGCGTTCGTCATCGAATTCCTGTTCGGATTGCTGGATCGCCGCCAGCGCAACCGCGATTTCGCCGTTGCGCTTCTCGCCGCGCTGCTCGGGTGGCTTGCTTCGGTCGAGCCAGCCGACATCGGCCGAGCCATCGATGACTTCCTGCATCGCGAGCAGGCGCAACAGGAATGCCCGGTTGGTCGTGCCGCCCCTGACGACGACGCCAAGCTCCGACAAAGCGCGACGCAGGCGCGACAGTGCCTCGCTGCGATCGCGGCCATGAGCGATGATCTTCGCGATCATCGAGTCGAATTCGGCTGGTATTCGGTCGCCGGTCTCGACCCCGGTGTCGATGCGAATGCCGGCGCCGGTCGGCAGCCGCAGCATCTCGATCTTGCCCGGCGCCGGCGCAAAGTCGGCCTGGGGATCCTCGGCGTTCAGACGCACTTCGATTGCGGTACCGCGGACCGGTGGTGGATCTCCGTCGAGCTTGCCGCCTCTCGCGACGTGGATCTGCAGCTTGACCAGGTCGAGATCGGTGCTGACCTCGGTGACGGGGTGTTCGACCTGAAGTCGCGCATTCACCTCCATGAAGGCAAACTCTCGCTTGTCAGGGTCGTAGAGGAACTCGACCGTGCCGGCGTTGCGGTATCCGGCCTCCAGGCATAGCCGCGCCGCGGCTTCCTTGATGCTCTGCTGCTGCTCTTCTGTCAGCACCGGAGAGCCTGACTCCTCGATGAGCTTCTGGTGTCGGCGCTGCACGGAGCAATCACGTACGCCGACGGACCAGACATTGCCATGCGTATCCGCGATGACCTGCACCTCGATGTGGCGCGCGCCTTCGAAGAGCCGCTCCATGAACACGGTGGCGTTGCCAAATCCACCGAGCGCCTCGGAGCTTGCACTGGTGAAGGCCTCCGCAAGCTCGTCGGCGGAGCGCACGGTCCGAATGCCACGACCGCCGCCACCGGCGGTTGCCTTGACCATCAGCGGCAGGCCAATCCGATCTGCCTGCTCCTGCGCCTCCTCGATGTTGGCGACCGCGCCGCCGCTCCACGGCGCGACGGGTACGCCGGCTTTCTCGGCCATCTGCTTCGACGTGATCTTGTCACCGAGTTTCCGCATGCAGTCGGCATCCGGGCCAATAAAGGTCAGTCCCAGCTTCTGCTCGCAAAGCTCGGCGAATCCGGGATGCTCCGACACGAATCCCCAGCCAACCCAGACGGCTTCCGCGTTCGTTTCCAGCAGGGCTTCTTCGAGCGCCGCGTAATTGAGGTAGGCAACCTTGCGCTGCCCGTCCTTGTCATCGACAAACGTCGCCGGTCCCAGGCAGTAGGCCTCGTCGGCCTCGCGCACGAACATCGCCCGGCGCTCGGGGTCGGTGTAGAGCGCGATCGTCGTTAGTCCGGCATCGTGCTCGATGTTGTATTCACGGACTGCGTGGATGAGGCGCATTGCCGCTTCGCCTCGATTCACGATCGCGATGCGCTTGAAGTCTCCGCCAGTCATCTATTCGGACCTGAATGCAGCGCGAATCGGATCGATAGGCACCGCTTCGGCCGCACCGGGAAGCTCGGCTGTGTAGTAGTCCTCCAGTCGCATGTAGACATTGCCCGACTCGTCGACCACGTCGGCGTCAAAGCCTCTGCCGCCGTTGCTATGGCGCACGACCGTGTACAGGTCCGACTTGACGACACTCGGTTCTCTGAGTTTCGTCACACGACCGATCTTCGATGGCAGTCCGAACCGTCCGTCGACGCCGAGTTCATACATGCCGGCAGTCTGGAAACACAGCTCGATGAGCCGCGGCGCGATCAACGTGGGCAGGTCCGGTGGACTGTGATTCGCGGGCAGATCCTTCGCCAGGTGACCGACGGCCGTGCCGACATCACCGCTCCAGGCACTCTCCAGCACCTGGTAGGCCGGTCCGTGGAAGTACACGTCGTAGACGGCATCGGAACCGATCGCCGTGTCTGCATCCAACCTCGGTCCGTCGACCCGGAATTCCTCGGGATCGCCCTGGGTCAGCCTGACGACCGCGGTGAAGTGCGTCGTTACTATGGGGTCGGGCTGGGTCTTGATGACGCGCTCGCCTTCGAGCGTGCAGAACGCCGCCAACTGGCCGTCCAGCTCGGCGAACTGAGCGGTCAGCCTTACTTTCCTCGGTTCGTCCTTGTAGAACTTGAACGGTGCGAGGAAGCTGACGTTGTCAATCGACTGCACGTGATAGTCCGGCAGCACCAGGGTCGCCAGCTCGGCAAAGGCTTCGAGGCCCATGACGCCGGGCAGCACCGCGGTACCGTCGATACGATGGTCATTGAGGAAGGCCTGATCGTTGGGGTGGAGTTCGGTTTCGACGATTAGACCCTTCGTCAGGCTGATGCCGACGATATTCCCGAGCATCGGACCGCATTCAACGCCTTCCATCAGGCGATCGACGTCGATACCACCGGTGGCGTCGTACTCTTCAGCGAGGATGCCGAGGCGCTCCCCAACCACAAGTTCGGTCACCACCGGGCCCTGCGTCAGTTCACGACGAACGACGGGGATCCCGGCTTCCGGCGGCAGCATGTCGATACCGGCCGCCGCCATCATCGTCGGGATCGAGCCGCGTGTCGCCATGCCGATACCGCCCCAGGCGGTCCAGTCGATCGCGAGCCCGCGAGTCTCTGGCCGGCTGGCCGCGAAGTTCATGACGCACTTGGTCAGGAAGTCGTTCGCTGCGCTGTAGTCCGTCTGTCCACCGTTACCAAAGCGTCCGGCCACCGAGCTGAACACGACCGCGGCGCCCAAGGGCGTCTCGCCGATCGCACGAATCATCGTGTGCCACGCGTCGCTCTTGACGTCGAATACGAGGTCGAACTCCCGTCGCTCCTTGTCAGGCAGGAAGCGACTGATCTCGACGCCCGCCGCGTGCATCAGCACGTCGATACGCTCGCTTTGCGCGAGTATCGATTCCATCGCTTCACGGAGTGCGTCGCTGTCGGTCAGGTCGACAGAGTAGTAGTGCGCTTTTCCGCCCGCACTTTCGATCGCCTGGATGGCGGAAAGCGCCGCCGCTGCGCGTTCGATGCCCGCTAGCTCCTTTTCGACCATCGCGGGTGTGGCTCTTTCTCCGCTGGCCTTGATGCGCTCAAAGATGTCGCGCTTGAGGCCGTCACGATCCGAGGCGAAGCGAGCGATGTCGGGGTCCGCCGGGTCGGGTTTCGGTGCGAGATCCAGCAGGTGGAACGTGCCACCGCTTGCCGTCGCGAGGTCGGTGATGATGGCCGACACGATGCTGCCCGCGGCGCCGGTTACGACAAAGACGGAGTCCTTATCGAGTTCCATACCGCTGGGCGAGCCGTCGCAGGGGATCTCGCGGATGCCTATGGCCCAGCGCGAGTCGTCGAGACGACCCACTTCGACGACGCCCGGGTCGGCCAGGGTCTCGTCGATGAGCTGATCGGCGAGCGCCGCAGTCTTTCTGCTCGGCGCGAAGTCGACGACCTTGCACAGCACGTCATTGCGTTCTCGCTTGAATGCCTTGACGAAACCGCAGACACCGCCGCCGAGCGGGTTGCTCGCGCCGTTGGCGTCGTATCCGTGACGGCCGCCCAGGCGGGTTGCCGCAACGACGAAGTTGCCGCCGGTCTGCAGCTGCGCGTACAGCGGTCGCACGGTTTCGTAGAGCGCCTTGATGCGCAGGTCTGCAGCCGCTTGCCAGGCTTCGTCGTCCATCTCGGCAATGGCCTCGTGCGCATCCAGTGCGGGCAGCCAGTAAAGGCCCGTTACCGGACCTTCATCGGACCAGGCGGCAACCTGCTCACCAATGGCCACGCTGTCGTTGTCCGGGTCCAGGGTCAGGACTTCGACGTCACGTTTGCCGAGCCTTTCGATTAACGCGCGTCCGACGCCACCCTGATCCGGCATCACGATGACGCGGGCTCCTTCAGCGAGCTCAACGCCGGTCGGCTTGAAGGCGTCCAGCGAAGGCCGCAGCACGGCCGTGGGTATCCGGCGCGGTACGCGATTGGCCGCTTCGAGGTCGCCGGTCACCGCAGCGTCGCCGGCGGTTGGGCCGGTGTCTGCCCGGTCGTCCGCCTGTGCGGGTCCTGCCGCTTGGCCTTCCGGCATCCGGTCTTTCACAAATTGCACGGCATGCGTCAGCGTTGGGAAGTCCGCGAGTTGCAGGTCGGGATCACGCGGTATGTCATAGGCCGCACGCATCGCTGCGAAGATCTCAGCCTGCTTGACGGTATCGACACCGAGATCCGCTTCGAGATCGAGGTCCATGTCGAGCATGTCCTCGGGATAGCCGGTCATCTCGGACACGATCGCCATAACGCGTTGTTTGATCGATTCGTCACCTGTCGCTTCTTGCGGCGCGGCGTCCGCAGCCGGCTCGGGCGCTGCGGCCGGCGCTGGCTGGTCAGGTCGCCTGTCGCGGACGAAGCCGACGACATGAGTCAACGTCGGAAACTCGCTTAATTGCAGGTTATCGTCGCGCGGTATGTCGTAATGCCCGCGGATCTCGGCGAACACCTCGGCCTGCTTGACGGTATCGACGCCGAGGTCGGCTTCGAGGTCCAGGTCGAGGTCGAGCATGTCCGGCGGATAGTCGGTTTTCTCGGCCACGATGCGGATGACCTGCGCCTCGACATCGACCGATGGCGCGGCGGCCGTCGCCGTCGCCGGTTCAGGTGCTGCCTGCGGCGCCGCGGCGACCGGGGGCGGCTGATCGGGCCGACGCTCGCGGACGAATCCGACGACATGCGCCAGCGTCGGGAACTCGCTCAATTGCAGGTTCTCGTCGCGCGGGATGTCGTAATGGCCGCGGATCTCGGCGAACACCTCGGCCTGCTTGACCGTGTCGACGCCGAGATCGGCTTCGAGATCGAGATCGAGGTCGAGCATGTCGGGCGGATAATCAGTCTTCTCGGCCACGATGCGGATGAACTGATCCTCGACACCGTCGGAGGAGGGCGTGCCCGCCGAGGTAGTAGCCGGCTCTGGCGCTGCCTGCTGTGGCGTCGTAGCGATCGGGGTTGGCTGGTCGGGCCGACGCTCGCGAACGAAGCCGACGACATGCGCCAGCGTCGGGAACTCGCTCAATTGCAGGTTCTCGTCGCGCGGGATGTCGTAATGGCCGCGGATTTCGGCGAACACTTCGGCCTGCTTGACCGTGTCGACGCCGAGGTCGGCCTCGAGGTCGAGATCAAGCGCCAACATGTCGGGCGGGTAGTCGGTCTTCTCGGCGACGATGCGGATGACCTGATCCTCGACACCGTCGGAGGAGGGCGGTGCGGCCGGTGTGGCAGCGGGTTCGGGTGCGGCCTGCGGCGACGCAGCCATCGAGGTGGGCTGGTCGGGTCGCCGTTCGCGGACAAAGCCGACCACGTGCTCCAGCGTCGGGAACTCGCTTAAGCGGAGGTTCTCATCGCGCGGGATGTTGTAGTGCCCGCGGATCTCGGCGAAGACCTCGGCCTGCTTGACCGTGTCCACGCCGAGATCAGCTTCGAGGTCCAGGTCGAGATCGAGCATATCGGGCGGATAGTCGGTCTTCTCGGCGACGATACGCACCACCTGTTCCTCGACATCATCGGAAGAGGGCGCTGCCTGCGCAGCAGCCGGCTCCTGGACAGCTGCTGGAGCAGCTGCGACCGGCTGGTCGGGCCTACGTTCGCGGACGAAGCCGACGACGTGCGCCAGTGTCGGGAACTCGCTGAGCTGGAGATTCTCATCGCGCGGGATGTTGTAGTGCCCGCGAATCTCGGCGAACACTTCGGCCTGTTTGACCGTGTCAACACCGAGGTCGGCTTCCAGATCGAGGTCGAGATCGAGCATATCCGGCGGATAGTCGGTCTTCTCGGCAACGATGCGGATGACCTGTGCCTCGACGTCGTCTTGCGCTGCAGTGGCAGGGGCAGCGGCGGGTTCAGCCGCGACTTGAGCTGCTGCTGGCGCCGGCGCGGCCGGCTGGTCGGGTCGCCGTTCGCGGACGAAACCAACGACGTGGGCCAGCGTCGGGAACTCGCTGAGCTGCAGGTTCTCATCGCGCGGGATGTTGTAGTGCCCGCGTATCTCGGCGAACACCTC